>WFLX010216608.1_pt1 | contig 19878 bp, 14 predicted proteins | sample 4967041 | NCBI WGS metagenome assembly WFLX01 (sample SAMN12857096, study PRJNA449069) | gut metagenome | isolation source: stool from male and female vole | host: Microtus ochrogaster | place: USA:Florida | collected 2017
CACGCCACATGGAAAGACCGATGCCTTGTGGCTGACCATCTGCCGAGATATTCTGGGAGAAGAGAAGCTGTGCGATCTCATTACGATTGTCGGTCCAATACTGGCCTATTTGGTTGGGAAGCCAGCAGTCAGACGCTGCAAATCCTTCCATTTCCTGATAAGTGGTGGAAGTATTTACTGTCACTTTCTGAATGGTGAGAGGGAAATTAGCTTTAGGGGAGGTGACATCGTCGTTTTCGCTAAAGCTTGGTCGGTCAGGTACCTCGCTGCCTACAGGATGCTTTGTGGAGACGCCATGAGGCTCGTCGCTGCAAGCACCGAGAGAAGCAGTGAGAGCAATGCATGCCGCCGAGAATATGATTGTTTTCTTATTCATAAGTAAAAAATTTATCACAAATCGCCNCTCCGAGGNTAATGTGAGTTTTCAATNGCCCCAGACTGNAGTCTGGGGTTTATTCACGATTGCAGCTCTCCGAGCTGTAGATTTAGTTCCAACCGGGGTTTTGCTTGATGGAACCGTTGGAGTGCTCCACTTCGTAGTTGGGAATAGGGAAGAGCATATCGCGGTCTTCACGGAATCGGATACCCTTGTCGCTNGGCTCTCCCTGATTCCATTTCTCATACATGTCGGCATCAGCACCGGTGTTGTATTTAACGAAACTTCCGTCAGGACCCATTACATTGCAAATCATCTTCTTNCCATTTGAGCAATCCCAACGGCGAAGATCGTAGAGTCGGCACTGTTCGTGGGCAAGCTCGAGGCGGCGTTCGTTGCGGATTGCATCGCGCAGAGCGGTTCCACTACTTGTCACTGCAGGAAGATTGACACGGCTACGCACCTGATTTAGTGCCCATTGTGCCTGACTGTCTTCTCCAGTCTCCGCACAAGCCTCAGCATACATAAGAAGCACGTCTGCATAGCGGAGTACTCGATGGTTAAGAGGAATCTTGTCGATATTATAGATTTCAGGACGATCTTCGATTGGGAGGAAGTATTTGCGTATGATTCGAGCAGACTTGTGCTGTGCAGGGTCGATGATGTAACCGCTGTAATAGTCAGAGGCAGTCCAGCCAAAGTTGCTTATATAGTCTTTATATTTTGCGTCGTTTACACCACATACATTAGAATTATTGGCTACGAACTTAACAAACTGATTTTCTCCGGCTATCTCCTTACACATTGTCTTGATAATAGTCCATCGGAGACGCTCTGTGTCGCCTGCTGCTATGTAAGCGTTCTCAAGGTCGGAAGTAGGTTGGCCCCAGCTCCATCCGTCGCCNACACCATTNCGGCATCCAGTGACTACAGTCAGTGAACCACCAAGTGCATAAGTGTCGCCACCATATGTCTGCTGCACTTCAAAGAGGCTCTCAGCACTGTTGTTGAATTTCACACTCCAGACATCGCCGAAGTTTTCAAGCAGACGATATTCTCCGGAATCGATGATTGTCTTAAGTGTGGCTTTTGCATCTGCCCACTTGGCTTGATAGAGCTGAGCCTTTCCGAGGATGCCGAGAGCGGCACCTTTCGTGATGCGACCCATATCGGCAGCCGCCAATTGAGAACGCTCAGGAAGGTCGGGAATGGCTTGCAAGAGTTCTTGCTCTATGAAGGCATAGCATTCTTCTTGTGATGAGCGCTCTTTGCCTACTCCGGTGCTTGCATATTCAGTCATAATTGGCACTCCTCCGAAGTTGCGAACAAGATCGAAATAGAAGAAAGCACGCAAGAAACGAACTTCTGCCANGCGNCGGCGCTTAAGATTGGCATCCATATCCACATTTGGGATTCTCTCAAGTCCGAGATTGCATGTAGTGATGCCTTGGTAGCGCGCACCCCAGAAGTTTTGGATGATTCCGTTCATGTTTCCGTTGGGCATGTAGTGGGAGAGTTCCTGATAGCCATCTTCCTGAGTAGTGTTTCCATCCCAAAGGTCGTCGGTACACATATCAGAAAGCAGCCATGTGTTGTAGACTTGCCACCATCCGCCACCTTTTGCAATCTGATAGTAGCAACCACCTACGTATGTTTCCACTTCCTCTGGAGTGGTGAAATAAGTGTCAAGATTTTCTTTTCCGCGCACTTCTTGATCCAAGAAGTCATTGCAAGAAGAGAGTGCTCCAATTCCTGCAGCAGCTGCGAAAGCATATATTATCTTTTTCATTTTCATAATTCTTAATAAATAATTCAAAATTCTAAATTCAAAATTAGAACTTGAAGTCTACGCCGAAGAGATAAGTCTGCGGGGTAGGATACTTAGCGTTGCCAATACCCTTTTCGATTACACTTCCATCATAGAATGGACGCTCTGGGTCCATGCCAGTGTAGTTTGTGATGGTAAAGAGATTCTGAGCAGAGAAATAAAGACGGAGATTATAGTCGCCAAGCCATTTCTTTGGCAAAGTGTAGCCTATAGTGATCAACTTGCAACGTAGGTAGCTTCCATCTTCGACATAGAAGCTTGATACGCGGCCATAGTTCTGATTGAGGTCGTTGTAAGAAAGGCGTGGGATGTCATGGCTTGTCCCCTCTCCATGCCAAGCCTTCTCGAGAGTGCCTCTATACACGTTTTGTCCGCCGCCGCCTGAATAGCGACGCTTTTCAAGGTTGAAGACATCGTTGCCATATGTGCCGTAGAAATTAGCGATGAAATCCCAGCCTTTCCAGTTAAGACCCAGATTGAAGCCAATCATCAGGTCAGGGTAGGGATTGCCAATGTAAGACTTATCTGAATCATTGAGTACGCCATCAAAATTGAGGTCTTTGAAGCGGATGTCGCCTGGCTGAGCATCTGGCTGAAGAAGATTGCCGTGTTCGTCTGTATGTCCGTATACTTCTTNCCAATTCTGGAAAAGACCNTCGGCGGTNTAGCCATAGAAGCGGGAGATGAGCTGGCCATCCTCATTGCGGATGATGCTTTCATTAAGTNCTCCANCAGTGAGTACCGGANCATCGNCTGAGNATTTGATTNCTTTGTTGCGCACGCCAGAAAGTTGCACTCCAACATCGTAGCCCACTTCTCCAGCCTTATCTCGCCAGCTAAGAGAGAGTTCCCAACCGCGGGCACGCATTTCACCGATATTCTGCGTGATAGCTCCCATCCAAGCTGGATTTCCGGCAATGAGGAGTCCTTGAGCTGCGTAAAGCATATCGTGGCTATTCTTTTGGTAGAGATCGAATGTGAAATTCAGACGATTGTTGAGGAATGTGGCGTCGATACCGAAATCATAGTCTTCCACAGTCTCCCATCGGAGATATGGATTGCCCATCTGTCCTACAATTGTAGATGGGAATCGAGTGTCGTTGAAGACATAGTTGACACCATTATCCATTGTAGATAGGAATAGACCAGGGTCGATATTCTGGTTGCCGACTTTACCCCATCCGAGACGTATTTTTGCATTGTCGAGCCAAGAGCGAGTGCCTTCCATAAATGCTTCTTCAGAAAGACGCCATGCGAGTGAGACAGAAGGGAATGTAGCCCACTTGTTGCCTTTGGGGAAGCGGGAGCTGCCATCGTAGCGGATAGAGGCTGTAAGATAATATCGACTGTCGAAGTTATACATCACACGCCCAAGTACGGATGCAAGAGTCTGATAGGTAGTGCCACCATTTGCGAACTGGTCGCCGGTGCCGGCACCCACCTCATGTAGAAGGCTGCTGTTGCCAGGGATGTCTTGACGCGAAGCATTTGCCCAATAGTTGGCATAGCGTTCGGCAGTGAAGCCTGCCATTACTGTCAGATTATGCTTCTCAGCAAATGTGTCCATATAAGTGGCAGTGTTGGTCCAGCTCCAGTTGAGCTGATCGGAGTAGTTGCGATAAGCGTTGTCTTTAGCACTTTGCTCGAGTGCATCGATATGGAATGCATAGTCGTAACCATCGCTGCGCTGATACCACAGGTTGGCGCCAAATTGAGTGCGTAAGGTAAGCTGACGAATCGGTTGAATCTGGATGTAAGGATTCATCAGAAGTTGGAATTTAGTGGAGTGATTGTCCATACGTGCAAGTGATGCCACGGGATTCCATTCCTGATTGTTATAGGAGCGCTGGAAGTCGTTCATNGGGTTTGCAGGATCCCATTCAGACTCCGGACGATATACCGGGGTAGTAGGGTCCATACCCATTGCAGCAGAGAAGAGCTCGGGTGCAGATTCCCAGTTTTCGAGATTGGGAGCGAGATCAAGGCCAGCCTTGAGCCAGTTGGTGAAGTTGTATTCTGTGTTAAGACGTACGTTCATCTTATCCCAATAGCCACCTTTGAACTGCGAATTATTGCGATAATATCCGGCTGAAAGACTATAGACGTATTTGTCAGTGCCACCACGGACGCTAATTGAATAATTTTGCACTACTGCAGTCTTGTCTACTACGAGTTTCCACCAGTCGGTGCTGTCTACTTCGCCATAGTCAACATAGGGAGAGTTCCAGGGAGCCACACGTCCGTCGTTTTCATAGCGTGCATAGAACACTTTTTCATATTCGTCGGCCCAAGCGATGCTTGGTTTCGGAATGTATTGCCAACCGGCAGATGCAGAGAAATCAACATGAGTGGCACCAGATTTACCTTTCTTTGTAGTGATAATGATGACACCATTTGAAGCGCGGGTACCATAGATGGCAGATGCTGAAGCATCTTTGAGCACCTCCATGCTTTCGATATCATTGTTGTTGATAAAGTTGATGTTGTCGGTGTTAAGAGGCACTCCATCCACTACGTAAAGTGGGCTTGTGCCATTGACAGAAGTGACACCACGGATCATTACGGAAGGATTGGCACCCGGGCCACCACCGGAAGTGACTTGCACGCCAGGTATACGTCCTTGGATAGCATCCATAGCGTTGCCACTCATCATCTCATTTAATTCCGATCCCTTGATGGTTGAGATGGAAGAAGTAAGGTCGCTCTTCTTTGCCACACCATAGCCCACTACTACCAGTTCNTCGAGGGAAGTAGCGGTTTCAGAGAGCTGGGCATTGATCACTGTCTGCCCTTTAACTGGAATAGAAAGTTCTTGGTAGCCAACATAGTTGAAAACTATGGTTGCATTCGCTGGCACATCAGTCAGAGTGTAAACGCCATCAAAATCAGTTGCGGTTCCTTTGGAAGTTCCTTGGACTCTGACTGTGGCTCCGATCAGGGGCTCGCCGTCATTTTTGGAAGTGACAACTCCAGTCANNGTCANGTTCTGAGCCCANNACGCTNAGNCNNANCAGTGANNTAAGGATNGCCAAAAAGTATTTTTTCATGATAATTGTCTATTTGGGTTAATGCATAATTCATAATGCATAATGCAAAATTAGTCTACTGGATTTTTCTATAATAAAGGAATTTGAAAAATCGATTATGCATTATGAATTATTCATTATGAATTATTTTTGTGGAATCAGTTTTGCTCTTTCGGTGTGAGCATCGAAGACAAGCTTGAAAGTGCCACCTCGTTCGATAGCCTTCATGTCTACCCAGTTGTCGGGCACAAATTCCTTGCGATAGCTTTCATCGCCCCATTTCTCGAGATCCACCTTGTCGCCATATTTCCACTTGAAATAGTCGGCATTGCCAGTGTAGTGAGGATTGTCGGGGTGTACGTTGCCGTAGTATATGAATTTGCTTGGGTCAGCGCTGTCGTCGACACGCCAAGTCACGAAGTTCCACCATCCATGAGAGTGCCAGTTGTGGATTGCGAAATGGAGGTCGGAGCCTTGTGTAAGTTTCCAGTCTTCCAGCACATAGATGTGAGGATTCTTTGCGTCCTGTGTCATCTTCATGACATTGTCGGGTCCTCCTTCCATAGGGCCGAAATAATATTCCTGCCACCAAGCGTCAGTGTCCCAACCTCCCCACCATGTATTTAGGTCGTCGCCACCATAATGCATATGCATTACGGGGTCTATGGCATCTGCGATAGAGTAGGGCTCTGCAGAGTAAGTGCCATTGAAAGTGTCAAAGCTGATGAGATAATAGGAATTAGCTTGGTTGAGTTTGATGCGGTTCACTTCATCAGGATTGTCGCCAAGAACTGAAGCATTGTCTTTTGAAGGAGCGAAACAGAGGGGTCCGAAAGAACCTTTCTGTCCTAAAAGGCAGATTTCAGTGCCAGCCTTCTCGTTGTAGTATCGCACTTCATATTTGTAGGGCCCGATATGGTCGCATAGGATAGGCACGCCAAAGATGTCTGAGTTCAAATCATCTTCATTAGCCACATCGCAGAGCCACATTTTCTCCATATCCTGAAGTTCCTGCACTTTAACGAGAGAAGTGAAAGTGGCTGAATGAGCAGCTTCGTTGGCTTCCTTGTCGTAGGCTGTCACAGTGGCGAGAAGGTTTGCTTCTTTGCTTGGAAGAATTAGTTTCTCTGAGAAGTCAAATTTGCCGGTGCCGTTTCCATTGACCCTGCGCGGGAAACCATCTACTTGCTTCGGAGATTCTTCGCCATCAGTGATGTCTACAACATCGATGTCGACATAGTCTACCACTCGATTGTCGGCAACGCTAAACTTAAGGTTGAAACTTGTCTTCTCCTTAATGAGGACAATGACTTCTGCATCGGGGCTTGTAGTGAAGTAAGGGGCGGTCCAGTCTCCATCCATAGTGATGCGAAGGTTTTGTTTCTCTTTGCGGCCACCGATGTCTGTGATTGTGATTTCCACATTGAACTCATCTCCCGGTTGGTTTTCTTGAATCTTGAACATATAGTCAAGATCATACTCCTTCAGAGGCTTACCGTAGATTTCAATGAGATTGATACGTTTGTTAAGGTTTAGGTCATGGCAGACGAGATCAATGGTAGTGATGCCATCATTGTCGGTCACTTTGCCGGCGATAGTAATAGATCGCCCGGCCTCAGAACGCTGGTGGGAACTTGTCAAAGCGAGGGCTGGGGCAGCTCCGTCTACATCTTTCCACTCGTTGTCGTTGCTGCAGGCCGTCAGGGCAAGAAGCGCAGGCAGTCCTAAGAAGGATGCCTTGCGACATGCTGAGATTAGGTTCATAGGTTAGTTAATTTAAATATTTTATGTAATAGTTAATCCGATTTTTCTATCATGATTATTAGGGAATTCAAAATTAATAAAAAATTCTGAGAATATACATAATTTATGTAAAAAAATTATTTACCACACTGTTCTCACACAAAGGACTATAGGGTCTTAGTTTGCAGTGCATTGGTGAATATTTTCATTTTGAAGAGAAAATCTATTCTTGGGAATATATTTTTGAGGAAGAAGATGGAATTTTTGGTGAGGATGGGCTTTGAAGTAAAGTTGGAAATACTCACTGCGTTCGTATCACGATTCGTTACTTTTAAACTTTTAATAACGTAGGGCGTTTGATAGTAAAAGAAAAACTATTAGAAAAACACAAAAATGATTCGAGATGAAGAAGTATATATTAATAATGATGGCTCTTGTAATGGGCTTTATGTCGGGATATGCACAGGATAAGTATTCAATTGACAGGAATGATTTGCCCGTGGCTGCACAAACTTTTTTGAAGGAGTATTTTCCTAAGACGGCTGTCGGGATGATTAAGACCGATAGGCATCTTCTGAAGAAGACAGACTATGATGTGAAGCTCGTGAACGGCACGAAAATTGAGTTTAGTAACTCTGGCAAATGGACTTCAGTAGATTGCAAGACGAGGGAGGTGCCTGAAGGCATCATACCGAAGAGTATCAGAACTTATGTGAAGAAAAATTTCCCAGATGTGAAGATAGTAAAGATTGAGAAGACATCTTCAAAGTATGAAGTAGGTCTTTCAGATGATGTAGAATTGACGTTTAATCTCCTTGGACAGTTTAAAAGCATGAAGATGGATGACTGATTATCATCCATCTTCTCTTTTATATGTTGCAGATTTCAGGGTGTTCGATTTTCGTTTTCTTAGGAAGCTTTTTGACTATTTCGGAGTAGCTGTGGCGGATGAGAGACTTTAGGAATTCTGCGTCGTGTATTTGACTTGGACGAAGTTGATTCCAGTATTTTTTGTTCCAATGGTAGGCTGGTGCTATCTCGGAGTGATGTTCCCGGAGTTCAATGGCATATTCCGGGTCGCATTTGAGAGCAAGATAGTCGTCGCCAGCAAGAGAGAGACAGGCAAAGATCTTATTGAAAAGGCGGAAAAGGAGGATTCCTTCTCCGAATGCTTCATCTTCAGTTGTAAGGGGTAGAGAGAGGCAGTAATCTCTTACAGATTCTATATCCATGAGTTTTATGTTGAAGGAATTATGGGTTAGGTTCTTGTGTAGAGGGTTGTGATGAGCGAGGGTTGGAGATATAGCGTTCGTAGTATGCCATAATTAGTGAGGAGACGGGTAGAGCAATTATCATTCCAATGATGCCTAACAAGCTTCCCCATATAGAAAGAGACAGGAGAATCAACGCCGCATTCATTCCCATTTCTTTTCCCATTATATGAGGAGTCAAGATATAGTCGCAAATACTCTGGCTTACTACGTAGACAAGAAGGCAGCTTCCGAAAAGGCTAAGGAAGGTAACATCGCCGCTAAGTGAAGTAATGGCGCATATAATTGCTACCGGTATCAATGTGACATATTGGAAATAAGGAATCATATAAAGAATGCCTACAAGGATACCCATAGGAATACCAAGCGGCAGCCCAACAATTGAAAATCCTATGCAGTAGAATACAGCAGCACAGAGAGCTACCAGCCCTTGACCACGGAAATAATGATCCATATTTGTCTGTACGTCTCTGACCACGACGAGAGCATTCTCCCGATATTTGTGCGGAATAATCAGTTTGAAACCTCTTACTATCTGAGGATAGTCAATGAGTATAAAGAGAATATAAATCAGAGTCAATGCCCACCCAAGGACATCCATTATAACGCTGATAGACTCATTGAGCAGCGAAGTACCTTTGCTTATTAGAGAGCCAAGATGCAGGCCGGAAAGTTGATCCTTTATGTCGGCAGGATGCAGATTAGTTTCTACCCAATTGATAACGTGGACGTATTCATTAGGCAAAGGGCGCTTCCCTGAAGTCACTTCGTGGAGAATTCCACTTAAGATATCAAGTTCCTTAATCACATGGGGCATAAAGAGATATATAATGCCAGCAATCACTCCCAACACTTCAATGACTGTAAGAATAGACGAAAATGCGCGCCCTTTCTCATGAGTCAACTTTCTATTAAGATCGACAAGTGGCTGGAGTATGTAAGCCACAAAACATGCTACGAAGAAGGGGAGGAGCACATCGCTCAAGTAGCTGATTAAAATCACGAGAGCCGCAGCTATAGCAAGCCCAATGAGGAGCTTCATGATACGGTCTATATTCCAGAAATGTTGTGTCGCTTGCATGGTGATTGTATTATTTCATACGCTTAAGAATATTATAACTTGGGAGCACACCGAGTTCTCCTGCACGTGAGAGATCGGCAAAAGCCTCAGATTTCTTTCCGGAAGAGAGCGAGCAAAGTCCGCGATTGTAGTAAGCTGCTCCAAATTCAGGGTCGATTTCAAGAGCCTTAGTGAAGCACTCAGCGGCTTGGGCATAATCACGCTGAGTGTAAAGAATATAGCCTTTATTAAACCAGGCGTGCACCAGACGGGGATCGAGCTGTGTCGCAGTGTCGAAGTCGGCAGCTGCCATCGCTATTCCTTGCATGGCAAGGCGCTGGTCTTCCTGACTGCGGGCATCTTCATAGCGGGCAACTCCTCTCGCAATGTATGCAATAGTGAAATCTTTGTTAGCTTCTATAATTGCATCGAAATCCTCTATAGCGGGCTTATAATTTTTCACCATCGAATAAGCCACTCCTCGCGCAAGGAGATCAGCAGGACGAACTTTAGATCCGCTGCTTGCAATGACAGACGTATAGCTATCCACCATCTTAAAAAGAGCATCGTAGTCGGCGTCAGAAAGTCCTGACTGAAGGGGAGCCAGATACAAAGGGCGGGTGATATAGCGCCCTCGGTTGAAATCGTCGAGAGCACGGAAATAGTTGGTCACTCCTCCCAGCGACTTAGCGGGGGGTGTGAAAGAAATAGCATATAGTGGTTCGGGCTCAGCCATGACATTACGATCCTGCACACGCCCCTTGATTCTTTCATTGTAGGAGAGCTGTGTCTGTGAAATATCCTGCATTGTCACGAGCTGATTGAAGCGATTCATCACCTCATTTTCATCCTCTTCCTCTCCGTCGGGAGTGCGGTTTGCATTTCGTGGAGTGCCAGCGGCAATAGTAGGGCGGTCGAGAGGGTTAGATTCAGGATTTGCAACATATTTGCGCACCAGATTCTCCGCATGATTCACATTAGCACCCACGGCCTTAAGATTTCCAAGATTTCTCTCTGCTTCAGCAATAGCATAGTATACAGGATAAAAATTGGGATATCGAGCTGCTATGCTTTTGAAGTCGGCAAGTGCCTCGCGGTATTCGCCTGTCTCGAGTTGCACAAGGCCGCGGTTGTAGAGAGCATGAAAGTTTTGGGGATTCAAATCCAGCACTGCAGTGAAATCTTTTTTCGCATTAATCAGATCTTTAACTTCAAATCTCAACAGAGCACGATTGAAAAGAGCGGCCATATTCTTGGGGTCGAGTTGAAGCGCGTAGTTATAGTCGGACATAGCCCCAAGATAATTGTCGGTGTTATATCGGAGATATGCACGATTGATATAAAATCCCGGTTCTTCTGGATAGAGCTTCACAGCTTCTTCCATATCTGAGAGAGCAGCCTCCCAATTGCCACGGTTGCTTTCAATTTCTGCCCTGATGAGGAAAGGATTGACCATAGAGCGATTGAGTTTGATAGCCTTATCGACGTCTTCAAGAGCTGCTACTGTGTCTTCTCTTTGCAGATTAAGGGAGGCGCGTGCAGCGTATCCATCTTCAAAGCGAGGATAAAGACGAAGGAGATCATTCATGGTCTGGAGAGCCTCATCATTTTTTTTCATTGTAGTGAGTGCCACTCCCTTATAAAATAAGAAATACTTGTCGGTGGGATCATGCTTGAGCCCTTCATTATAGTCTTCTATTGCAAGAGAGTCAAGGCCAAGATGCTGGCGAGCAAAACCTCTGAGCTTATATGCTTCAGTCTTAAATTTATTGCGCTTAAGAGCTTCCGTGCAGTCTAACTCAGCACCCTTATAGTCGTCAAGACTCATTTTTGCAAGTCCGCGCAGGAAATAAGGGTCAGCAAGATATGGCTTAGCTTTTATGGCTTGATTGAAATACTGAATTGCAAGCATATAGTCGTCCATAGAAAGGACATTTCTTCCTATGGTGATCACCTGCTCAGCATTGATTTGTGCTCTTGCAACTACGGGAAGAAGCAGGCTTATGATGAGTGAAAAGTATATGGCGAGCGATTTCATGTAGCAAAGTTAACAAGTTTTTTTGTATTTTGCAAACTTGATGGGCTTTGAGAATGTTTAATCTATGTATCAGGTATAAAAATATTATGGAAAAAAAGACAGTCGTAATTATTGGAGGCGGATTTGCAGGAATGAATCTTGCTAAGCGCCTTGACAGAAAGAAATTTGATGTTAGGGTCATCGACCGTAACAACTATCATTCCTTTCCTCCTCTTTTTTATCAAATTGCATCCTCTGCACTCGATGTCCCAAGTATTTCCTTCCCATTCAGAAGGGAATTCAAGAAGACAAAGGGTGATGTGACATATCATATGGGTCATGTCAAAGACATTGACATTTCGAAAAAGACGGTGACTACAAGTTATGAGACACTTAAATATGATAAACTCGTAATAGCGGCCGGCTCTACAAATAATTATTTTGGCATGCAAGGTCTTGAAGAGTGTGTATTTGGCATCAAGACATCCGGAGAAGCAAGCCACACCCGAGATGAAATCCTCGATCGTCTTGAAAGAGGATGCATCGAGAAGGATAGTGAACGCAGACGTCAATTGCTAAGTTTCCTTGTGATTGGGGGAGGACCGGCAGGTGTTGAGATAGCCGGGGCTTTGGGAGAAATGAAGAGAGACGTGCTCCCAAGAGAATATCCCGAACTTGATCCAGAAGACATGACCATCACCTTGGTAGAAGGCGCCGACCGTTTGCTATCAGCTTTCGACCCGAAATTGAGCCAAAAAGCATATGTATATCTTAGCGAACTCATGGTAGATATTCGATTGAATACAGTCATGAAAGGCTATGACAACAAAATGGTGTCTTTTGCTGATGGCCACGATGAATACTGGGAGACCTTGATTTGGACCGCTGGAGTGAAAGGTGAACCAATGCCGGGACTGCCACAAGAATTTGTAGGGAGGGGTGGCCGAATCATAGTGGATGAGTACAACCAGGTGAAAGGGGCCGAAGATCTATTTGCCATAGGAGACATAGCATTGATGCAGACGGAGGAATATCCTAATGGTCATCCACAGGTAGCCCAGCCAGCTATCCAACAAGCAAGAAACCTTGCTTCAAACCTCAACAAGGGAGAAATGAAGACGGCATTCAAATATAATGACAAGGGAACGATGGCAACCATCGGAAGAAACAAGGCTATCGCACAGATAGGGAAAATGACTTTTGCCGGAAGATTTGCCTGGTGGCTATGGATGGCAATTCACTTGATAAGCATCCTCGGAGTAAGGACGAAGGCAACCGTGCTTTTGAATTGGATATGGAACTATTGCACATACTCTACATCATTGCGACTGTTGATGAGACCTGTCAAATATCCACTACGGAAGCACTGGGGAGACTGATTTAAGGGTCAAGAACCAAGGGTCAAGAACCAAGGGTCAAGAACCAAGGGTTAAGAACCAAGGGTTAAGAACCAAGGGTCAAAAACCAAGGTGGAATAATTAAGGTTTAAGGATTGGATTGGGAAGTATTGATATTTAAAAAAACGAAAGATTATGAAGATTAGAAATAACAATGTGATTATAGCAGCTCTTGGGTTTGCGTTGGCTATCAGCGCAACAAGTTGCTCAGTATTCAAACCCTCTTCCAATGCAGAAGGAAGTGGCAAAGGACTTCAAGGATGGGTGGAATCTGAAAAAGAGGAGGCTCAAAAAGAAGCAAAAGTAGCCAAGAAAGAGGCAGAAAAAGAGGCTAAGGCCACAAAATCTGAAGCAGAAAAGGCTATGGCTAAGGTAGATGGAAAACTTAATCAGATAGCAGAAGAAATGAAGAATGGGAGTCTATCGGGCGACTGGGCAATAGAAAATGTGCTTGGAAAGAAGGCGGTAGGGGAAACTGCACCATTCATCAAATTCGTGCCAAATGAAAATCGAATCTACGGAAATAATGGTTGCAACATCATCAATGGCCAATATTCCATCAACACGGTAGACAAGAGCATCTCCTTTAGCAATCTCGCCACAACAATGATGATGTGTGGGCAAAACAACATCACTGATGCAGAAATTGGCGAGGCCTTGGGTCTNACAGCGAAATATTCTGTAGAAGAAGGNGAGAATTCTGAAAGCATCCTGAAGTTTTATGATGCCGGAGGAAAAGAGGTGATGGAGTTGATGCATAGGGATTTCCATTTCCTCGACGGAACATGGGCTGTAGTAGAAATCGATGGAGAAAAAGTGAACATTGATGGCATGAAAGTAGCTCTTGATGTGGATGAAAAAAAGATGCACGGCAACACCGGATGCAACATCATCAACGGGGAACTCGAAACTGATATGGATGCTGCCAACTCGATCTCATTTTCAAAAATCGCTATGACAAGAATGGCATGTCCAAACTCCGGATGGGAGACACGAATGACAATGGCTCTCGAAGAGGCTGTCACAGCGCAAAAAGTCAGTGCTGATGAGATTGAATTTATAGGAAGCAATGGAAAGCAAGTGATGCTTCTTAAGAAAACTTCTCCTATAGAAGACTAAAATGGAAGTAAGAATTGACAAATGGCTTTGGGCAATGCGTGTCTTCAAGACGCGTACGATAGCTACCGATGCGTGTAAGAAGGGAAGAGTAATGATGGGCGGAGCACCTGTCAAGCCATCTCGCCCGATAAAGGAAGGTGACGTCATAGAGGTGAGAAAGCCTCCAATCACATACACCTTCAGAGTAAAACAGACTACTCAAAATAGACTTGGGGCAAAACTCGTGCCAGACTATCTTGAGAACATCACTCCGCAAAGTCAGTATGATCTTCTTGAGATGACCAAAATTTCCGGATTCGTCGACCGACGTAAAGGTATGGGTCGACCGACTAAGCGAGATAGCCGTGAGATGTCGCGCTTCAAAGAAGATTCTTATGCCGATACTTACTTCCTTGATTGGGAAGATGATGAGGATGACGNAGACTTTGAAGACNNAAATATAATACCGCGCTGATTTGGCGNGGTATTTGCTATATAGAAATGTTATGAGTAAACGACAAATAGAAATAAAAGNAGCAAGGGTCAATAANCTCAAGNATGTTGACCTGACTCTTNCCATANNGGNGTTTATCGTGATGANAGGAGTCAGCGNGANCGGCAAGTNGTCACTGGCTTTCGATACTCTATATGCAGAAGGGCAGCGGCGCTATGTAGAGAGTCTGTCAGCATATGCTCGCCAGTTTCTTGGAAGGATGGCTAAGCCTGAGTGTGACTATATCAAAGGATTGCCTCCAGCGATAGCCATAGAGCAGAAAGTCAATACACGAAATCCACGAAGCACGGTAGGAACTTCTACCGAGATATACGACTATATGCGCATGCTGTTTGCTCGCGCCGGACATACATATTCTCCCGTGACAGGGGAGGAAGTGAAACGCGAGACCATAGAGGAGATAGTGCGTCAGATTCTTTCTCTTCCAGAGGGAACGAGGCTCGCCATCTTGATACGACTGAATATTCCCGATGGAAGAAATATCCTCTCGCAGCTTGATATCTTCATGAAAGAGGGATATTCCAGACTTGAAAAAGATGGGAGATTTGAAGAGATATCAGAAGTTGCGGAGAAAATTGGAAACGGATTGATCTCTGAAGAAGAAGCTTTAAGCTATCGATTGCTCATCGATCGCTTATCGGTCAGCGGCGAAAAAGATGAAGTGTCAAGATTGACTGATTCTCTTGAAACTGCATATTTCGAAGGTCGCGACAAATGCATCGTGAAGATTTGGGGAGAAAATGGACCGACTGAGCGAGAGTATTCCCGCCAGTTTACAGCTGACGGGATAGAATTCAGGGAACCTACTGACTTGATGTTTAATTTCAACAATCCCTATGGAGCCTGTCAGACTTGCGAAGGATTTGGAAAGATACTTGGTATAAGTGAAGATTTAGTGATTCCAGACAAGACATTGTCTGTATATCAAGATGCCGTAATGTGTTTTCGTGGAGAAAAAATGAGCGAATGGAAAAACTGGCTTATTAAGTTAGCACCATCGATTAACTTTCCTATTCATAAACCATATATGGAACTGACCCAAGAAGAAAAAGATATTCTTTGGCATGGAAAGGGAAAATGGGAAGGAATCGACGGCTTCTTCAGATGGGTAGACGAGAATCAGTATAAGATCCAATATCGAGTGATGAAAGCCAGATATCGTGGACGCACTGTGTGTCCGGAATGTCATGGCTCACGCCTTCGTAAAGATGCTGAATACGTGAAAGTGGGTGGAAAAAGCATAACGGATCTCGTGCGTATGCCAATATCTGATCTGCAAGTGTTTTTTGATAATCTCACACTCTCGGAGACCGACTTTGCCGTAGCAAAACGACTTCTTATTGAGATACGAAGCAGACTCGACTTTATGAACAAGGTTGGGCTTGGCTATCTTACCCTGGATCGTCTGTCCTCTTCTTTATCAGGAGGGGAAAGCCAGCGAATCAATTTGGCTACTTCGCTTGGAAGCTCTCTTGTAGGATCGCTTTATATTCTTGACGAACCATCCATAGGACTGCATTCAAGAGACACAGAGAGGCTAATCAACGTATTGCGGAATCTTCAGAAAATTGGCAATACAGTTGTGGTAGTGGAACATGATGAGGATATTATGCTTGCAGCGGATGAGATAGTAGATATCGGCAAGGACGCTGGAAGAAATGGCGGCACAGTTGTGTATCAAGGGAATCTTCAAAATACTCTTGAAAAAGGATATTCCGGAGAGTCATATACGATAGACTATCTCTCAGGAAAACGAAACATTCCAGTGCCAGAACTAAGGCGTCCGTGGAAAAAATATGTAGAAGTAATAGGAGCAAGAGAGAATAATCTGAAAGGAATAGATGTCAAGTTCCCACTCGGAGTGATGACTGTAGTGACTGGAGTAAGCGGAAGCGGAAAGTCAACATTAGTCAGAGAAATTCTCTACAAGGCTATGGTGAGATTGCTTGGTGATCCTTGCGACACACCCGGAGCACACAAGAAGATAGGGGGAGACGTCAAAGATGTTGGGGCAATAGAGTTTGTAGACCAAAATCCGATTGGCACTTCCTCTCGCTCTAACCCCGCCACTTATCTGAAGGCATATGATGAGATAAGGAAACTTTTTGCCGATCAGCCACTTGCAAAGCAAATGGGCTTCACTCCAGGCTTCTTCTCATTCAATGCTGAAGGAGGAAGATGCGAGGAATGTAAAGGTGAAGGAACAATTACGATACCGATGCAGTTTATGGCTGACATCACTGTGGAATGTGAAGAATGTCATGGTAAACGCTTCAAGCAAGATGTGCTGGATGTGGAATATCGAGGGAAGAATATTTATGATTTTCTTGAGATGACAGTAGACGAATGCATAGCATTTTTGCAAGAAGATGGCAAAGACAATCAAGTAAAAAAAATCATCAAGAAGCTTTTGCCACTTCAGGAAGTAGGTCTTGGCTATGTGAAGCTTGGCCAGAGCAGTTCGTCGCTTTCAGGAGGAGAGAGCCAGAGAGTGAAGCTGGCATACTTCATTTCTCAGGAAAAGCAACCGCGCACTATGTTTATCTTCGACGAACCAACTACGGGTCTGCATTTTCATGATATCTCTACATTGCTAAAATCACTCAACCGACTGATTGAAGCAGGGCATACAGTTGTGATAATCGAGCACAACATGGATGTGATCAAAAGTGCTGATTGGGTGATTGATATCGGTCCGGAGGGTGGCGAAGCAGGAGGCAATCTTGTGATCGCGGGCACTCCGGAAGATGTGGCTTCCTGTGAAAGCTCGTATACCGGAAAATATCTTAAGTCAAAATTGGAGAAGAAATGAGTAAGAGAGTCGGAATAGCTATTCTTTCAGCAGTGGGCATATGCATTGCGGGATGCACAAAAGAGAATAAGCATAAAGACAGGAGTGATGCAAAAGAAATGTATGANCGTATCTGCGNGTTGACAAAAGNATATACAATGAAGCTTGCAGANTCACCCGACAGTTNGAGCTGGGCTGACGCGTGCACTGAGTTTGAAGATAAACTTGATAAGATTAATTTCAGTTATCCTCCTGACACAGACCNTCTGCTTACTGAANNCNAAAATGATACCATCCACTCATTGATGGTAGAATACGTTAAGACACGAGATGAACGGATTCATAACATTTTATATCCTAAGATTGAAGTTGATTCAATAGGGGATTCAGATAGTGTGATTGTGAATGAGAAGGTCTCTGAGATCAGCCAAGCAAGTGCATCTCACAGTCACGACAATTGAATTCGAGGGTAAATGAATCTTTCTCAGATTTTAATTTAAGGGGTTCGGAATAGCGTCCGAGTCCCTTTTCTTTTTTGCAGAGTCCAAGTTCGCGTAAGATGCAATGGCGCGTCGTCATAAGTCGGCGCACATTATTCTTCTCCTTAGATAATTTCGCTTCGAGAGCATATTCAATATCCTTTACACCATGGTCGCGATAGAATCTCTCAGCAAGAGAGTTTGCGACATTNTCACGATAGTCGAGACTTTGAGTCATGTAACTGACATTTGGATTTTCTTTNCTTCTATACTCATATGGATAAGTAGATAAATTAGCTTTATCCAAAGNCTCGATGGCTTTTCGACGCATCTCAGTGAGGTCGGCCGCAGGAATGAAAACAGAAGAGTCGAGTTTTGAATCAAAACTCCGAAGGCGATATGGGGTATTGCCAAGTTTTGCAAAAATAGGGGAGAAGTCGGGAGTCTTTCGGGCAATGTCACGTTTGCATTCAAGAGGAATTCTAATCATACATCCTCTTTCGTCTTTTGCAGTCAATCCAGTATCATCGATGCAAAATTCTACTTCAATCTTTCGAATTGCCGTATCATGCTGCAGTTGCTTATCCCATACACGATCGAAAGTGCGGTGTATTTCCGCTCCTTTCGGGATGTTGACGGGTCGGGATGTGATGATGCGGCCACCTTGGATACCATNCACCATTGCGCNNGAGNACNGACCATTGGCNTCAAAGAAACTGATTCCNTCGCCATTATTCAGAAGCTTAACATCCTTGATGGTTTCTCCCATCGATTTTGGAGTGTCGGGGGATATTATATTCTTTTGACGCCTATTGAGAATGAAATAATGCGAAAAACCTCGATTGAAAGATTTGGAAAGCTCAGGAGAGAAAGAGATATCCGAAGATCCAAAACTACTCCTGCAATATTTATCCGGATTTGCTACAATATAATTATCCAAGGCTTTTCGATATGAGGCAACTGTATTCTTAACATAAGAAGCCTCCTTAAGCCTGCCTTCAATCTTAAAGCTTGATATGCCTGCTTCTATCATTCTTGGAAGAATGTCGAGAGTGTTAAGGTCGCGTAGAGAAAGGAGGTGCTTGTCGCGGCATATGACGTTGCCTTTTGAATCAGATAGAGTGAATGGTAAACGGCAAATTTGAGCACATTCGCCTCTGTTGGCACTTCTGCCGCAGGAATCGAAACTGGCATGGCATCTTCCGGAATAGCTTACGCAGAGCGCTCCATGAATAAATGATTCCAAAGGAATGCTCACTGCTTCAGCCATACGTCTAATTTCATCCAAGGTAAGTTCGCGTGGAAGGACCAACTGGCTGAACCCAACCTCTTGCAGAAAACGGGCTTTCTCAGGCGTACGAATGTCACACTGCGTGCTCGCATGAAGCTGAATAGGAGGAATATCCATGCGTAATATTCCCATATCTTGCACTATTATTGCATCTACACCGGCATGATAAATATCACCAATGAGCCGCTCCACTTGGCGAATCTCTTTTTCGTAGACTATGGTGTTGACAGTGACATAAACACGAGCACGGAAGATATGGGCAAAGTCCACCACTCGCTTGATGTCGTCGACAGAGTTAGAGGCATTCCTACGAGCTCCATGGCTTGAAGCACCCATATATACAGCATCAGCGCCATGGAGGATGGCTTCCATGGCGATGTCGGGAGTGCCTGCGGGAGCAAGCAGTTCGAGCGGTCGGGGATCACACATTGGCCTGAACTTATTTTTTCATGAGTCGATCAAGTATTCTCTTATCTTCTCTTTCCTTTATCGACTGGCGCTTGTCATATTGCTTCTTNCCCCTTGCCACGCCAACTACGAGCTTGGCAAATCCACGGTCGTTGATGAATATTCTAAGAGGAATAAGGGTATATCCCGGGTCAGCCACTGCTTTTTCTATCTTTGCAATCTCTTTTTTAGAAAGAAGGAGTTTTCGATCGCGGCGAGCAATGTGGTTGTTGTAGGAGCCGTAGAAATATTCTGAGATATTCATACCNTTTACCCATACCTCACCATGGTCGAGAATACAATAAGANTCAGTGAGAGACGCTTTCCCAGCNCGAANAGNCTTAATTTCTGTACCTGTAAGCACCATACCAGCTGTGTAAGTGTCGCCAATTTCATAGTCGAATGTGGCGCGTCGGTTTTTTATATTTATATTTTTTTGTTCCATAAAAGTTCATTTAAATATTTGATCGCAAATCCACATGAAAATATACGGCATCACTATCACAGATAAAACAATTATAGTCATACAACGGTTGACAT
>WFLX010110055.1_pt1 | contig 19842 bp, 28 predicted proteins | sample 4967041 | NCBI WGS metagenome assembly WFLX01 (sample SAMN12857096, study PRJNA449069) | gut metagenome | isolation source: stool from male and female vole | host: Microtus ochrogaster | place: USA:Florida | collected 2017
TTGTTACATACGGCGCGTTTTGCGCGGGCGACATCCGTTGTGCGGAATCGGAGTTACGTCGGAAATCGACTTGACTTTAAGCCCTGCGTTGCCAATGGCGCGCACGGCGTTTTCGCGTCCCATTCCAGGTCCCTTCACAAAAACGTGAACTTCGCGCAAGCCATAGGAAACGGCTTTTTGAACCGCGCTCTCCGCGACGGTCTGCGCCGCAAAAGGTGTCGATTTTTTCGCGCCTTTAAAGCCCAAGCCGCCGCTCGAAGCCCAAGAAAGCGCGTTGCCGTTCAAATCCGTGACAGTAACAATAGTGTTGTTGAAAGAAGCCTGAATGTACACGTTTCCTTCGTATACGCTCTTCTTTTCCTTTTTCTTTCCTTTTTTTACCGTAGCCAATTAGATTACCTCCGCCTTATGCTTTCTTCTTGTTCGCAACGGTCTTCTTCTTGCCCTTGCGAGTCCTGGAATTCGTGCGAGTGCGCTGACCGCGAACTGGAAGTCCTTTGCGGTGGCGCAGGCCTCGGTAGCTGCCGATGTCGATAAGACGCTTGATGTTCAAGCCGATTTCCGAACGGAGACGACCTTCCACCTTGTACTCTTTGTCGATGATTTCGCGAAGGCGGTTGAGCTCTTCGGAAGGCAAATCATTAATCGGAGTGTCCGGATTAACATTCGCTTCCTTGCAAATTTTCATCGCCGAAGAACGTCCTATTCCGAAAATATACGTCAAAGCGATATTAACATGTTTGTTAGGGATGTCAACTCCCGCAATTCGAGCCATCTATTACTCCTTATTAACCTTGCTTCTGCTTGTGCTTTGGATTCACGCAAATGATGCGGACGATGCCGTTGCGTTTGATGACCTTGCACTTGTCGCAGATAGGCTTTACGCTGGTTCGTACTTTCATAAAAGTCCCCCTGTGATGCGGTATAAATCGAAGCCGTATTATACCACATTTGTCCAATTTTAGTCTAGACCTTCGCACCAAATTTCTAAAGATTTCTGGCGCGAATCCTGCCCTTTTTCATAAGTCCATCTTGCTTGTGCATTCTCAAAAGGGCTTCTATTTGGCTCATCGTGTCAAGGTCCACGCCAACCATAATTATCAGCGAAGTTCCGCCCATCAGCATTGCCACAGATTGCGGAAAACCGAAGATTTTTTGGATGAGTGTCGGCAACACAGCGATTGCCGCCAAGAACAACGAGCCTGGCAATACAAGCCGATTCAATATCTTTTGCAGATATTCCTCGGTCCTGTCTGTCCTTATGCCGGGAATGGAGCCGCCGTTTTCGCGAATTTGCTTTGCGATTTCTGTGGGGTTATGTGTCACCTGTGTGTAGAAATATGCAAAGAAAATTATAAGGACAACCAACACAAGATTGTACCAAATTCCCATCGGATTCAAAACCACAGCCACTTTTTGAATCCATCGCGCAGCGCCTGTGTCGCTCGCTACAGATGAAATTATCTGCAAGGGAAGTTGCAAAAATGATTGAGCAAAAATCAAAGGAATCACGTTCGACGGATTCACTTTAAATGGAATGTAAGAGTTTGGNCCGCCGCCGTACATTTTTCTGCCCACCACGCGCTTCGCATAATTGACAGAAATTTTTCGTTCGCCCGATTCCTCGTAGACGACAACGGCGACGATTCCCACGAAAATGAGCAACGCCACGATGACGAACACGATGTTCAATTCGCCGGCACGAACGCTTTCGGCAAGTTCGACAACCGCGCTTGGCATTCGCGCCACGATTCCCGCGAAAATCATAATCGAAATTCCGTTTCCGATTCCGCGTGCGGTGATTTGGTCGCCAAGCCAAATCGTTATCATCGAGCCTGTCGTCACCGTAAGCATCGCCAACGCTTTGAACGCGGCTTCATTGTTGAGAGAAATCACGCCGATATTTTTCGCGTAGACCGTTACGGCGAACGACTGAATCAAGCACACGAAAATCGTGCCCACTCTTGTCCACATCTGCATTCTCTGCTGGCCGCCCTCTTCCATCACCATCCTTTTTAATGAAGGAAAGATGATGAGGACGAGCTGCATGATGATTTGCGTGGAAATGTAAGGCATCACTCCGAGCATGAACACGGAAAAATTCGAGAACGCGCCGCCGACGAAAAAGTCCATATAGCTTGCGAATGCGTTGTTGTTCTGCTGAGAAAGCGTGTTGAAATATTCGAACAACGCAACGGCATCCACGCCCGGAATTGTCAAAACGCATCCAAGCCTGTAGAGTGCCAGCACAGCAAAAGTGAACAAAATGCGGCTGCGGAGTTCTCCAACTTTGAAAATGTTGCCGATTGTACTCATTTAATCCGCCTTAGTCTTTTTTCTGCGCTTTTTTGGTTTTTTCGACCAAAGTTACAGAGCCGCCGGACTTTTCGATTTTCGCTTTCGCCGATTCGGAAACCTTGTCCGCGACAACGACCACTTTTTTCGTGATTTCGCCATTGCCGAGAATCTTGATGGGAAGCGATTTTGATTTCGCCAATCCCCTTTCCTTGAGGCTCTTTTTGTCAACAGTTTCGCCTTCGGCAAATTTCTTTTCGATGTCGGAAAGATTGACGATGGCGAATTCTTCCTTGAACGGATAATTCGAAAATCCTCTTTGCGCGATGCGTCGGAAAAGCGGCATCTGTCCGCCTTCAAATCCAACATACGGCAATCTTTTTCCCGAGCGCGACTGCTGACCTTTGTTTCCGCGTCCAGCCGTCGTTCCCAATCCGGAAGACGAACCGCGTCCGACGCGCTTTGGCTTTTTGTTTGCTCCGCGGGGCGCGTGCAAAATTGGATTGTATTCTTCTGCCATTATTGAATCTCCTCAACTTTTACAAGATGCGCCACAGACGCAACCATTCCGCGAACAGAAGGATTGTCCTCCTGCACGACAGAAGAACTGATTCTCTTCAAGCCCAAACTTCGCACGGTGGCGCGTTTGGCGGGCTTTTGTCCGATTGTGCTTCTTACAAGTGTAATCTTGAGTTTCGCCATCGATTACCCCCACATCTCGTTCAGAGACTTGCCTCTGTTTTTTGCGACAACGCCGGCATCAAGCAAATGCTCGATCGCGTCGAACGTGGCGCGCACGACATTCACCGACGCGCTGGAGCCGAGCGACTTTGAAATGATGTCCGTGGCACCGGCCGCATCCATAATCGCGCGAACAGGTCCGCCCGCGATGATTCCCGTACCAGCACGAGCCGGCTTGAGCAAAACTTCGGAACTTTTGAATTTTCCGATGATGTCGTGCGGAATCGTGCCATTTTTAATCGGCATTTTCACGAGGCTTTTCTTCGCCTTGTCGATGCTTTTTTTGATGGCTTCCGTAACATCGTTCGCCTTGCCGAAACCATAGCCGACGCGGCCTTTTTTGTCGCCGACCACGCTGAGCGCGGCAAAAGACATTCGGCGACCGCCCTTTACGGTTTTCGAGGTCCTGTTCAGAGTGACGAGCTTTTCGACAAACTCTTTTTCTCTTGGCTCTCTGTCTTTGTCAAAATTTTTCTGGCGTTCCATAGCTTCTCCTAGAACTGAATGCCCGCTTTGCGAGCGCCATCGGCAAGGGCCTTGACAACACCGTGATAAAGATAACCGTTGCGGTCGAATACTATCGTAGTAATATTCTTTTCTTTAAGGCGCGCGCCCATCGCTTCACCAAGTTTTGCCGCGTCAGCCACAGTAGGCTTGAGAGAGGCAAAATCCTTTTCCATAGTTGAAATGGCGGCAAGAGTTTTTCCTTCGTCGTCATTAACCACCTGAACATAAAGGTTCTTGTTGCTGCGGTAAACCGTCATGCGAGGGCGTTCCGCCGTGCCGTAGACAGTCTTGCGAATGTGAACCTTTCTGTGAAGGCGTTTTCTTTGTTTGTCGTTAAGTTTCTTAAACATAATCGCCCCACCTTATTTAACGCCAGTCTTTCCGACTTTGCGTCTGATGATTTCTGTTTCGTAGCGAATGCCTTTGCCTTTATACGGCTCGGGCTTTCTCAACTTCCGAATTTGTGCGCAAAATTCGCCAACTTTCTGCTTGTCGATTCCGCTCACTGTAACGCGTCCGTTCGGGTCGGTGGCCACAGAAAGTCCTTTGGGAATCATCGCGATAAAATCCGTGGAATATCCGAGATTCATCACAAGTTCCTCGCCCTTGACTTCCGCGCGATAACCGACGCCCGTGATGATGAGCGATTTTGAAAATCCTGCGGAAACGCCAGTCACCATATTATTGATGAGAGCGCGATACAAACCGTGGTCGGCATTTGCCTGGCGGCTCGTGTTTTTCGTCTTGACGATGATTTCGCCGTTTTCAAAAGACACTTCCACGTTCGGGCTGAAAGTCTGGCTCAATTCGCCTTTCGGACCTTTCACGCTGATTTCGTTTCCGTTGATTGTCACATTTACGCCCGCAGGAACGGCCACGGGAAGCTTTCCAACTTTAGACATATCTACCTCCCGTTACCAAACTTTGCAGACCAATTCGCCGCCAACCATTTTTTCCGTGGCTTTTTTGCCAGTGGTCACTCCGGAAGACGTCGAAACAATCACTGAACCGTATCCATTGTGGACGCGGGGCAGATCCTTATAACCTGAATAAATTCGGCGGCCGGGCGTGGAAATTTTTTCCAAACCGTGAATCACCGGATTGTTCATATCGTCATATTTGAGGAAAATGCGGATGACATTTCTTCCATCTTCCTGAACTTTCTTGAAGTTTTTGATGTAGCCTTCAGTTTTCAGGATTTTTACAATTTCCAACTTCAATTTTGACGCGGGAATATCCACTTTTTCGTGGCGGGCCCTCGTCGCATTGCGGATTTTTGTAAGCATATCTGCTACGGGATCTGAAACACTCATTTTTCTTCTCCTACCCTACCAACTTGACTTTGTTACGCCGGGTAACAAACCTTCACTCGCATACTTGCGGAAGCAAATGCGGCACATCTTAAACTTGCGCAGATAGCCTCGCGGACGACCGCAAATCTGACACCGGTTGTAGCGCCTCGTGCTGTACTTTGGCGTGCGCTGCGCCTTGATTATCATCGATTTCTTAGCCATAACTCCTCGCTTACTTTCTGAACGGCATATTGAACTTTGTGAGCAAAGCGCGAGCCTCGCTGTCAGTTCTAGCACTCGTTACGATAGTAACATTCATTCCGGCGATTTTCGTGATTTTGTCGAAGTCGATTTCCGGAAAGATGATTTGCTCCGTAATTCCCAGTGAAAAATTTCCGTGGCCGTCAAAACCAGTGGCTTTGATTCCGCGGAAATCCTTGACGCGCGGCAAAGCGACGTTGATGAGGCGATCCAAAAATTCGTACATAATTGTTCCGCGCAACGTTACCATGGCGCCAATTTCCGCGCCCGCTCGGAGTTTAAAGTTGGCAATGCTTTTCTTTGCCTTTGTCTTGACCGCTTTCTGTCCCGTGATTTGTGTCAGGTCAGCGACTGCGGCATCAAGAAGTTTCTTATTTCCGAGAGCCTCGCCCACGCCCATGCTCACCACAATTTTTTTCACTTGCGGAATCTGCATGGGAGTCTTGTAGCCCATCTCCTTGAAGAGTTCGGGCGCGATAGTTTCTTTGTAGACTTTCTTAAGCCGGGGTACATAATTTGCCATTACAACGCTTCTCCACATTTGCGGCAGACGCGAATTTTCTTGTCGCCGTCAAACTTATAACCGATTCTAACTGGGCGGCTGCATTTTTTGCAAACGATGCCCACTTTTGAAACATGAAGCGGCGCTTCGACTTCGATGATTCCACCTTGGTCTTGCTGACTGCGCCTCTTCACGGCTTTTTTCACGAGATTCAAACCAGACACGATTACCGAATCTTTTTTGGTAACCATGCGGACGATTTCGCCCTGCTTGCCTTTGTCTTTTCCGGAAAGCACTTGAACTGTATCGCCCTTGTGAATCTTGTATTTCTTTTTTCCAACGTTTACGTTCTTAACCATAACAATGCTCCTTACAGAACTTCCGGCGCAAGCGAAATAATCTTCATAAAGTCTTTTTCACGAAGCTCGCGGGCGACGGGTCCGAAAATGCGCTTGCCGACGGGATTTTTAGAATCGTCAACGATGACGCAAGCGTTGTCGTCAAATCGGATGTAAGTTCCATCCGGGCGGCGATATTCTTTGGCCTGCCGAACGATGACGGCCTTTTTGATCGCGCCCTTTTTGATTGTCGAAGTGGGAATCGCGTCCTTTACGGCCACCACAACGATGTCGCCGATGCCGGCATAGCGACGGTGAGTTCCGCCAAGCACCTTGATGCACTGGGCAATCTTGGCGCCCGAGTTGTCGGCTACTGTCATACAAGTTTGCATTTGAATCATAACCTAAACTCCTTATTTCGCGCGTTCGACGATTTGCACGAGACGCCAACACTTGTCTTTGCTAAGCGGACGACATTCAACAATTTTTACCGTATCGCCAATGTGCGCCTCATTCCTTTCGTCGTGAGCCTTGCACTTTTTGGTTCTGGAAACATATTTCTTGTAAAGCGGATCCATTCGTTTTGTTGAAATTGAAACAACGATGGTTTTGTCCATTTTGTCGCTCGTTACAAGTCCAACATAAGAACGCTTGCCACTTTTAGCCTTTTCCTGTGTTTCTGCCATGTGTCAACTCCTACTTGTTACCCGCGACGGCCTCGAGCTTTTTCGCAAGGTCGCGCTGGTGGATAAACGTGTTCAGACGAGCAATTTCCTTGCGCATCGCGCGTTTTTCCATTGGATTGTCTACATGGGAAAGAACCATTTTGAATCTAAACTCCATGTATTTTTTCTTGAGCTCGTCGCGGCGCGAAACCAATTCGGAATAAGACAGTTCTTGATAATTTGTCTTTTTCTTTTTGTCTGCCATCTTATTCCTCCTAGTCCTGCGTCGGGCGGTAGGCGACTTTTGTCACCACCGGCAACTTGCTGGCAGCAAGACGAAGCGCCTGCTCCGCCAATTTGATGTCAACTCCGCCAACTTCAAACAAAATCATTCCGGGCTTGAGATTGGCCGCCCAAAATTCCGGCGAGCCTTTTCCCTTTCCCATGCGAACTTCAGCCGGCTTCTTTGAAATCGGCTTGTCGGGAAAAACCCGAATCCAAACTTTACCTTTGCGTTCAAGCTTTCTGTTGATGGCAACGCGGCACGCCTCGATTACGCGAGCGTTGAGCCACGTCGATTCCATCGCAACAAGAGCTATATCGCCAAAGTCAACGTGATTATCGCGCGTAGCAAAACCATGTGCCCTACCGCGCTGCACTTTTCGGTGCATTACTCTTTTTGGTGCGAGAGGCATCGTCTAACTCCTTGCCTTTGCGACAGTATCTTTTGCCCGGCTTTCGCCAGACGCAGACTTATCAGAAGGACGCTGCGGACGGTCGCGATTTGGCTTTCTCACCATCTGACCCGCATCTTCATTCTGTTCACGACCATAGTTCATTCCATTGAACACCCAAACTTTTATGCCGATTTTGCCATAAGTCGTGAGCGCTTCGTATGTTCCATAGTCAATGTCCGAACGCAATGTATGGAGAGGAACTCGTCCTTCCTTGTGTTCCTCCGTCCTTTTCATTTCCGCTCCGCCAAGTCGTCCGGCCAGGCGAATTTTGATTCCCTGTGCGCCGGCGCGCATGGCGTTCGCGCTAGACTGCTTCAAAGCCTTGCGGAACGAGCCGCGACCCATAAGCTGTCTGCCGATATTCTGCGCGATCAAGGAAGCGTTCAAATCAGCACGTTTGATTTCCTTGATTTTAATCTGAACTTTTTTCGTCAGCTGCTTTTGAATGTCGGCACTGATTTTTTCAATTGTCGCGCCTTTCACGCCGATGATGACGCCGGGGCGAGCCGTGTGAATCACAATCGTCACTCGCTGCGGATGACGCACGATTTCGACTTCGGCAATATCCGCGCCTTTGCATTCCGGAAGTTCCGAAATCAACTTTCGGATTTTGAAATCTTCCAAAACCAAATCNGCGTACTCGCGAGGATCAGCATACCAACGCGATTGCCAAGTCTTGTTGATTCCAAGGCGCAAACCAATCGGATTAACTTTCTGTCCCATTTTTATTCTCCCGCCTTTTCAGCAACCGTAACGGTGATATGACACATGCGCTTGAGCAACTGATCGGCGCGACCGCGCGCACGAAACCAAACTCGCTTGAGTCTCGGACCTTCGTCAATGCGAATTTCCTTGACATACAATGTATCCTCGTCCAACTTGTCGTCGGCGAACAAAGCGTTTGCCACGGCAGACTTCAAAGTCTTNCGAATNAGGCGCGCGCCTTTCTGCGGCATGTTCTCAAGAATTGACATTGCCTGCGAACAAGTTTTTCTGCTGATTACATGAGCCACCGGGCGAACCTTTGTGGGAGACGCAATCAAGAATTTCGTAGTGGCTACATAGCCTTTTGTTTCTGCCATAATATCCACCTATTTTTTAGCAGCAGTTTTGTCTGTGCCGCCATGTCCTCGGAACACACGAGTGGGAGCGAATTCGCCCAACTTGTGGCCAACAAGGTTTTCCGTAACATAAACCGGAATCCATGACTTGCCATTGTGAACAGAAATAGTCGTTCCGACCATTTCAGGAATAATCGTAGAACATCGAGAATAAGTCTTGATGAGCTTTTTCTCGTGCGTTCCCGATTTATTCAACTCTATTATCTTTTTGTAGAGCGACTTTTCGACGAAAGGCCCTTTTTTAACCGATCTTGACACAATTATCTCCTACGCTACTTCTTTCGACGCGAAACAATAAATCTGCTCGATGTCTTGCGCTTGTTGCGGGTTTTGTAACCTTTGCAAGGCTGACCCCATGGAGTAACCGGATTGCGTCCTTTACCCGCGCCTTCACCACCACCAAGCGGGTGATCGACCGGGTTCATCGCCATACCGCGAACAGTCGGACGAATGCCCATCCAACGTTTGTGTCCGGCTTTTCCAAGCTGAACGTTCATGTGATCTTCGTTGCCGACCACGCCGACCGTCGCATAGCATTTCGCGTGGATGCGTCGGATTTCGCTCGAAGGAAGTTTGATAGTAACATAATCGCCTTCTTTCGCGGAAATGAGCGCGCTCGCTCCNGCACTGCGGGCAAGCTGTCCGCCNCGACCAATCGTCAATTCGATGTTGTGCACTGTAAAGCCAACAGGAATTGCGGCNAGCGGCAAAGCGTTTCCGACCGTCGGAGCGGCGTTTTCGCCGGCCATGATTTTCATTCCGACAGTGAGACCTTTCGGCGCGATGATGTAGCGTTTGTCGCCATCAGCATAATAAATCAAAGCGATGTTCGCACTGCGATTCGGATCGTATTCAATAGAATGAACAGTTCCCGGAATTCCGTGCTTGTTGCGCTTGAAATCAATTTCACGGTATCTGCGCTTGTGACCGCCGCCCTTGTGACGCACCGCGATGCGTCCGCCGGCTCCGCGTCCTGCGTTGGATTTTTTGCCTGACACCAATTTTTTTTCGGGTTTGTCGCATGTCAGTTCATCCCGGCGCAAGTCAACACGTCCGCGTGTACCAGGTGTAATTGGCTTAAAAACTTTTAGAGCCATCTTTTTCTCCCATAAGACTTCATATTCGGCGACGCGCCAAATGCGAATCGCCGATTTTCGAAGCAAACTCAAGCCGATTTACGGCTTTGTAACTTGTCCTATTGGAACAAGCCTATCGTTTCGCCCTGCGCCAAACGCACAATGGCTTTTTTGTAACTGGAAGTGGTTCCGGAAGTGCCGCGCACGCGCTTTTTCTTTCCGACCACATTCATAGTCGTGCAGGACAAAACCTTTACATTGAAAAGNTTTCTCACCGCTTCTTTTATCTGAATTTTCGTGGCATCNGGGCGCACGATNAAAACATATTTGTTTTGATCGCGCAATTCCGTCGCCTTTTCAGAAACCACAGGCTCAATAAGAATGTCGTTGTAGTCAATCATTATTTAGCCCCCCTTTTCGTTGCGTAAAAGCCGCTCAGATTTTTGGCCGCGCCTTCGAGCAAGATGATTTTGCGTCCGTAGAACAAGTCGTGGGCGCGAAGACACTTGTACGAAAGGAACGTGAGCGTCGGAATGTTGCCGCCCGCCCGCCTGAGCAACGCGTTGTTCGCGCGAATGCTTTTTTCAGCCTCGGCGACATTTTCTTCGTCAACGATGTCGTTCAAAATGACNACGGTGCGCGTGTCTTTGGCAAAATTGTTGAGGATTTTCACCAAATCCTTGGTCTTGCCGCTCTGCACCGTAAAATCTTCGATGACGACGAGCCTGTCGCTCTGCGCCTGCATGCTCAAAATTGTCTTCATCGCAAGGCGCTTTTCTTTTTTGGGAATCGCGTAGCTGTAATCGCGAGGCTTCGGTCCGAAAATCGTGCCGCCGCCAACCGTAATCGGAGACTTTTTGTCACCACGGCGGGCGTTTCCCGTGCCCTTTTGCTTGTAGGGCTTTTTGTTGGAGCCGTGCACTTCCGCGCGGGTTTTCGTGCAAGCCGTTCCAACGCGTTTATTTGCCAATTCGTTTGTGATGGCATAGTAAATGACATCTTCGTTCAANGGAAGGCCGAATACGTTGTCGTCCAAATTGATCGTACGCAGCTCTTTTCCATCGACTGAATAGACTTTCTTTTCCATTGTCTTCTCCTGCCGTTATTTTTTCACCGCGGACTTGACGATCAGCGTGCTGTTGCGAGTTCCGGGAACTGCCCCGCGAACGAGAATTACCTTCAATTCGGGATCGATTTTCACAATCCGAAGATTCTGCACCGTAACACGGACNTTGCCCATTCGTCCAGGCAGCTTCGTGTTNTTAAAGGTGTGTCCAGGGGTGGTACACTGTCCAGTGCCGCCCGGCTCGCGATGGAATTTAGAACCGTGAGTCTTGCGTCCTCCGTGAAATCCCCATCTTTTCATTACGCCCTGAAAGCCTTTTCCCTTTGAATTGGCGGTAACGTCCAAAAAACGAATTTTGTCGAAAAGTTCCACGCCGAATTGGTCGCCGATTTTCACTTCGCCGTCAAAATCGCGGAATTCCTTCAAAGTCCTTTTCGGGGTAATGCCTTCGGAAAACTGTCCGGCATAGGGCTTTGTCACTTTGTTGGGCTTCAAATCGCCCACGCCCAAAACAACGGCTTCGTAGCCATTGTTTTCTTTTGTCCTTGTGGCAACGACCGTATTAGGCTCGACGTGGATCACGGTAACTGGTGTCAAATTGCCGCTTTCGTCAAAGACCTGGGTCATGCCCAATTTTTTTCCAATCAGACCTTTCATCTGAAAAACTCCTCTAGGCCGTCATCCCAGATCCAAGGGGACCGTACCCGATTATTTGCAGCCCTGGGCTGTCGCAAAAATCCGAAGATTATTGCTTAATTTCTACATCAACACCGGCAGGAAGCTCAAGCTTCATCAACGAATCCATTACGTCCGAAGAAGGATCCAAGATGTCAATAAGACGCTTGTGAGTGCGCATTTCGAATTGCTCGCGCGACTTTTTGTTGACGTGTGGCGAACGAAGCACCGTTACCTTATTGATTCTTGTAGGAAGCGGAATCGGTCCTGCGACCTTCGCGCCCGCTTTTTGCACCGTCTGCACGATGGCTTTAGCACTTTGATCGATCAACTCCACGTCAAACGCGCGAAGCTTGACTCGAATCTTACCGTTGGCCATTGAATTCCTCCAAAACAATCCAAGCCGAAGCCGCGAACGGCCTCGACCCGGATATCATTCCTTAAGCGATAATCTTTACAACCTGGCCAGAAGCGATTGTGCGTCCGCCTTCGCGGATAGCAAGTTTAAGTCCTTCGTCCATAGCGATCGGGTGGATGAGTTCGCCGACAATCTTAACATTGTCGCCGGGCTTTACCATGTCAACGCCCGCTTCCAATTCCACAGTGCCGGTGATGTCCGTCGTGCGGAAATAGAACTGAGGGCGATATCCCGTGAAGAACGGGCTGTGGCGTCCGCCTTCGGCTTCGGTGAGAACGTAAATCTGCGCTTCGAATTTTGTGTGCGGATTGATTGATTTCGGCGCGGCCAAAACCTGTCCACGAACGACATCTTTTTTGTCAATACCGCGGAGAAGAATACCGACGTTGTCGCCAGGAATTCCCTGATCCAAAGTCTTCTGGAACATTTCGATTCCAGTTACAGTTGTGCTAGCCGTGGGACGAATTCCGACGATTTCGACGCTGTCGCCCATGTTCACAACACCGCGCTCGATACGACCAGTAACGACCGTTCCGCGTCCGGAAATCGTGAAGATGTCTTCAATCGGCATCAAGAACGGCTTGGCTTCGTCGCGGACAGGATCGTCAAACCAGCTGTCCATGGCAACGAGCAATTCTTCGATGCACTTTGTATTGGCAGGATCGCTGTCTTCGTTCAAAGCCTTGAACGCCGAGCCTTTGATAATCGGAGTTTCGGCCTGATAGCCGTACTTCTGCAAAAGATCCTGAACGTCGCTTTCGACGAGNTCGAGCATTTCCATATCGCCGTCAAGCTGATCGACTTTGTTGAGGAAAACGACAATCTTGGGAACNCCGACCTGGCGAGCGAGCAAAAGGTGCTCTTTCGTCTGAGCCATCGGACCATCCGTAGCCGCGATGACGAGAATCGCGCCGTCCATCTGAGCCGCGCCGGTAATCATGTTTTTGATGTAGTCGGCATGACCCGGGCAGTCGATGTGCGCGTAGTGGCGCTTTTCAGACTGATACTCGAGGTGGCGAGTATTGATCGTAATACCGCGCTCTTTTTCCTCCGGAGCATTGTCGATTTCATCGTACTTGAGAGCTTTATCACCATACTTTTTTGCGCAGTACATAGTGATAGCCGCTGACAAAGTTGTCTTACCATGGTCAACGTGACCAATAGTACCAACGTTCATGTGAGGTTTGGTTCTTTCGAACTTCTCCTTTGCCATGTTTTTCTCCTTGCCGGCATTCTCCAAAATGCTGACATTTAAAAATATTTTGTGTGCTGCACTTTAAGCCAGAATTCGCGCCTCTTCAAAGAAGAAATTCGAATTCGCATACACATCTTTTTATTGCGGTGAATGACTGTGAGAATGGAAGGTTGTGCGNTCCATCATTTCGGAACGATTTGGCCGACACCACCATCACCGTCAAAGCATCGCTTGACAACTGGTTTGGCACCAAGAGCCTATGGCATTTGCCACAACAGAAACTCAAGATGCAATTTCCTTGCGCCATTGACAACGACGCATTTCCATTCTTGAGCCGCGAGAACCTGAAATTAAAAAGTCTGNTNGNAAACTTTNTAACAACTTTACGATTCCGCCTGAAAAAAAAATCAGCCTGACTCTCAAAGAACCGCCCATCTGTAAAGATAGGTTTGAAAAGTATAGCGCAATTCGCAAATTGGGTCAAGTGCAAATTTGAAAAAAAATTGAATATTTTTGAGAATTTTTGCGGAAATTCTTGAAAATATTCGAAAAAATGTTTTATAATGAAGAAAATCAATTTGCGAAANAAATTTGNCCAAAATACGAGACGCAAAAGGCGCGCGAAAAGCCATTTTGCAAAATCGCATTGAATTTGGCAGGAGGAAATTTTGAAAGAAATCGGAAAAATCGCGGCGGCTTTGGCCGCGCTTTCAGTTTTGACGTTCGCTTCGTGCGGCTCGAAAAATCCNGGAAAATCGGCGGAAATTCTAGGCTGGGATTTGGTTTTTCAAGACGAATTCGATGAATTCAACGCGGAAAATTGGTCGTACCAAAATTGGGAGCCTGGCACNGTGAACGCCGAACTTCAAAAATACACGGATTCGCCGGAAAATGTTTATGTCAAAAACGGCGCGCTCGTGATTCAGGCTTTGAAAGACGACGGCGGACGCTACAAATACACTTCGGGCAGGCTGATTTCGTTTCAAAAGCAGGAATTCAAATACGGCCGTTTCGAGGCGCGGATAAAAATTCCTTCGGGACGCGGATTTTTGCCGGCGTTTTGGCTGATGGGAAATGAAAGCGGCTATGGACAATGGCCTCGTTGCGGCGAAATCGACATAATGGAAGTGATGGGNCACGACACGAAAACGCTCTACACGACGATTCATTATGGAAGCGACATTTCGCGCGACGCGCGGCAAGGACAGGGCGTCACTTCGGGCGAAACGGATTTCGCAAAAGATTTTCACGTCTACGCATGCGAGTGGGATCCGGGCGAAATTCGATTTTACGTCGATGATTCTCTAGTCCACACGGAAAATCGATGGTACACTGCGCGTTCGTTCAACGGAAAAAGGCAGNCATACCCCGCGCCGTTCGACAGGAAAATGTACATCATCTTGAATTTGGCNGTGGGCGGAAGCTGGGTGGGAAATCCCGACGAAAGCACGAAATTCGGAAAAAACGCGCGGATGCTCGTGGACTACGTTCGCGTCTACCAAAGGCAGGGCGGCTACGACGAAATGGAAGCAAATTGCGTGGAGCCGGAAGCGACATTCAATCCGAAGCGTCCGGAAGATGGAAACATAATTTTGGACATTGACGAAAAGAATTTCGGAAGCGGCGCGGGGCAATGGCGTTACATGCAAACGCAAGGCGGAAGCGGAAACGCTTCAATAAAAAGCGGCGCGATTTGCGTGGAAACGAAAAATGCAGGAAACGTGGATTATTCATTGCAAATCGTCCAAGGCGAAATTCCTCTTCGCAAAGGAAGCAGCTACACATTTTCGTTCGACGCGCGGGCGGACGAAGCGCGAAAAATCAGCACGGCGTTCAAAGAGCAAGTCGCGTGGAAAGCGTTTTTCCAGCAAACCGTGAATTTGACGACGGAAAAGCAACATTTTGAATATACGTTCACGGTAAACGGCGACAGCGACGACAACGCGCGGCTGGAATACAATTTCGGCGCGTTCGGAAGCACGGCGACGGTTTACATCGAAAACGTAAAATTGACGAAGAACAGTTAAAAACAGCAACGCACACACGGGGTCTTGGGNCGGCAGGGCCAAGCGGTGCTGGAGAAAAAGGGCAGTTTCGCGGTTTTCGCAAAAGCATACGCGAGTTTTCGAAGAAAACTCGGTAGCAAGCATAATGCTTGCGTATAGAGAGTTTTTCTCCCTCCAAAAGACTTGAAATTCGCGCGAAAAAAAATTATAATTGTTTGTGAAATCACGAATTGTGCTTTCACTGGAAGAAGTGATGATAAAAAGTTGCCTGAAATGTCGTCAACTTTTTATCATGACAAGTTTCCATTGGAAACTTGCATATCAAATGTCACTTCTCATTTCACTGCGAAGTGACTTAAAAAAAAAATCAAAAGTTGAAACTTTCGATTTTTTTTTAACAGGAGTAACTATGTGTGGAATTGTCGGATATGTCGGAAATGAACTTGCCACGCCGATTTTGATTGACTCGCTCAAAAAGCTCGAGTATCGCGGCTACGATTCGGCNGGAATTGCCGTGCTCGACGGCGAGAACATAATCGTGCGCAAGGCGAAGGGCGCGCTCAAAGTTTTGCAGGAGCGAATCGCGNACGAAACAATCAAAGGNTCGATTGGAATCGGGCACACAAGATGGGCCACGCACGGCGAGCCGAGCGATTTGAACGCGCATCCGCAGACGAACGTTTCCGGCACGATCGCCGTCGTCCACAACGGCATCATCGAAAATTATTTGCAGCTCAAGCAATGGCTTCAAAGTCAAGGCAGCGTTTTCAAAAGCCAGACCGACACTGAAGTCGTGGCGCACCTCATCAATTTTTTCTACACGCAGACAGGCGACATTTTTTCCGCAGTGATCAAGGCTCTCGAAAAAGTCGAAGGCTCTTATGGTCTCGTGGTTTTGTGCAAGGATTTTCCGGACAGAATCATCGCCGCGCGAAAAGAAAGTCCGCTCGTCGTGGGACTTGGCAAGGGCGAAAATTTCATCGCGAGCGACGTTCCGGCTTTGCTTTCGCACACGCGCGAAGTTTATTTTTTGGAGGAAAAGGAAGTCGCCGTCGTCTACTCAGACCACGTTGATCTTTTTTCCACCGATGGCGAACGCCACATTCGCGAACCTTACCACGTGGAATGGGACGCTTCTTCAGCGGAAAAAGAGGGATACGCGCATTTTATGCTCAAGGAAATTCACGAGCAGCCAAAGGCGCTTTTGGACACGATGAGGCCTCGGCTCGTGAAAAATGGCGACGCGCAAAACGAAAAGCCTCTCGACATTAAATTCGAAGAAATCAAAGAAAACATCGACTGGAAAAACGTCGGAAGAATCGTCATCACTGCCTGCGGAACGGCTTCATACGCTGGACAAGTGGCGAAATACGCTTTCGAAAAATTCGCGCGGCTTTCCACCGAAGTTGACATCGCGTCCGAATACCGCTACCGAAATCCAATTATGAACGCGAACGATCTTTTCATCGTCATAAGCCAATCGGGAGAAACCGCCGACACGCTCGCGGCTTTGCGCCTCGCGAAAAAGGCTGGCGCGAAAATCATCGCCATCACGAACTGCGTTGGCTCTTCCGTTTCGCGCGAGGCGGACTATGTAATCTACACTTGGGCGGGCGCGGAAATTTCCGTGGCTTCCACAAAAGCGTACACGGCGCAGCTCGTCTGCCTTTACATGCTCGCGCTCAAGGCGGGCGCAGAACGCAAAACGATTTCGCAAAGCGAATATGAAAACGCACTTTTGGAATTTGAAAGCGTGCCGCAAAAAATCGAAGAAATTCTCAAAAGCGAAAACATCGTGCAAAAACTCGCCTCGCAGAATTTCAACAAGTCGAGCGTCTTCTACATCGGGCGCAGGTTTGACAGCGCNTCGTGCCTTGAAGCCGCGCTCAAATTAAAAGAAGTGAGTTACATGCACAGCGANGCTTTCGCGGCGGGCGAACTCAANCACGGACCAATCGCGCTCATCGACAAAACTTCGCTCGTGGTCGCCATCGCTTCCGACGCGGAACTTTATGAAAAAATTCGCTCGAACATNGAGCAGGTAAAATCGCGCGGAGCGCAGACGCTCGTAATCACGCAGGACGATTCGGGATTTTTTTCCGACACCGCCGACGACATCATCGCGCTTCCAAAAATCAGNGCGGATTTCGCGCCGCTTCTCACCGTGATTCCGGCGCAACTTTTCGCGTACTATTGCGCGGTGCTTCGCGGAAACGATCCCGACAAGCCGCGCAATTTGGCAAAGTCCGTTACGGTGGAATAAAATCGCACGCTTATTTTGCAGTTGTAAACATAAAGATTACAACAAATCATCGGAGGAAATGTGTACACAAAAAGCGAAGTCTTGCAATATGTTTCTGAAAACGACGTGAAATTCATAAAGCTCTTTTTTTCCGACGTGTTCGGAAATGTAAAAAGCATTTCAATTCAGCCGCGCGAACTTGAACGCGCATTTGAAAGCGGCATCTCGTTCGACGCAAGCGCNGTGGCGGGATTTTTGAACGTAAGNACGAGCGACTTGTTTTTGATTCCCGATCCCGCGACGCTTTCCGTTTTGCCGTGGCGACCTCAGCAGGGAAAAGTCGTCCGCCTTTTTTGCATGATTCGCCATCCNGACGGGCGGCCGTTCGAAGGCGACACGCGAATGCTTTTGAGCAAAATTGACGACGAGGCGAAAAATTCCGGCTATGAAATCAAGGCTGGAATCGAAAGCGAATTCTATCTTTTCAAATTGGACGCGGACGGAAACCCGACGAAAATTCCGCTTGACGACGCGGGCTATTGCGACCTCGCTCCCAAAGACAAAGGCGAAAACGTTCGCCGACAAATCTGCCTTTACCTCGAGCAGATGGGAATCCAGCCCGAAATGTCGCACCACGAAGCAGGCCCCGGCCAACAGGAAGTGGTGTTCCGATACAGCCGCATCTGCGCCGCCGCCGACAATCTCGCCACTTACAAAACCATCGTGCGCACGGTNGCNGCCGCCAACGGGCTTTACGCTTCGTTCTCGCCGAAGCCGCTTGAAAGCCGGCACGGAAACGGACTTCATTTGAGCATTTCGATTTTGAAAAACGGCAAGAACATTTTTTGCGGAGACGAACTTTGCGAAGACGCGAAAAATTTCATCGCGGGAATTTTGTCTCACGCGGCGGAAATCACGCTTTTCACGAATCCACTGAAATCTTCGTACAAACGACTCGGCGAATTCGAAGCGCCCGAATACATTTCGTGGAGCCGCCAAAATCGAAGCCAGCTCATCCGCCTGCCAGCCGCCGCCACCGACGAGCTTTGCCGAATCGAACTNCGCTCGCCCGATTCCAGCTGCAATCAATATCTCGCGCTCGCGCTCGCAGTCAAGGCAGGATTCGACGGCATCAAAAAGAAAATGCCGCTCAAGCCCGCCGTGAATTCCGACTTGTACAAGGCGGATTGCGAGGAAACGAANNGCCTTGAAAAATTGCCGAAANATTTTGACGAGGCGAAAAAGTCCGCGTTGCAAAGCGAATTCATAAAATCGATTTTGCCGAAAGTGACGCTCGACGCGTTCGAAAATTTTGACGGGAACTCGGAAGAAATTTAAATTCGATGGACAGCGTTCTAATTGTTTCAAACACAAACACGACTCTTCAAATAATTTCAGGCTTGCTCGGCTCGCAGAAATTTTCGCGCGTTTCCACAATCCAAAACGGAGCGCAGGCAAGGCGCGATTTGCTCGACTCGCAGTACGACCTCATCATNATCGACACTCCCCTCCCCGACGAGCTGGGCGACGACCTCGCATTGCACGCCGCAGAATCCACCGACGCCGGAATCATCCTGATTGTGCGCGCAGAAATTCTTGACGACGTAAACGCGAACGTGGAGGACGCGGGCGTTTTCGTTTTGCCAAAGCCAATCAGTCCCGAATTTTTTTATCAGGCCGCGAAACTTCTCACCGCCAGCAGAAANCGCGTGATGCGCCTTGAAGACGAAAACAAAAAATTNCAGCAAAAAATTTCCGAAGTGCGAATCGTCGATCGCGCGAAATGCATTTTGATTCAGCACCTTGAAATGACCGAGCAGCAGGCGCACCACTACATCGAAAAGCAGTCGATGGATTTGCGACAAAGCAGAATCGTTACGGCGCAGAACATTTTAAAGACTTACGATTTGTAATTCATTCGCGTGCAAAAAACGGCGAGATTTTTTCGTACAAAAACCGCGCCGCAATTTCATGCTGCGCTTCGCTCGGATGGCAAAGCGCGCCACTTTCTTCCGAATCCATTTCCGGCAAGAGAACGAAATGCGCGTTCGCATCGCCGCTTTGCTTTTTGTAAAGCTCAAGCGCGGCTTCTATGTTTTTCGCGAGCAAGCGTCCCATCATTCCGTAGCTCCAAAAAATTTTCGCGCCGGGATTTTTCGCGCGAAGAAACTTGAGAAAATCGACGACGCCTTTTTCGAAAAATTCCGCGCTGGATTTTTCGGGCGTTCCGTCCGCGCGAAGTTTCATCTTGAAATTCGTTTTCGCGAACGGCGGATTCATAAACGCGCCTTGATCGTTCGTTCCCAAATTCACGATTATCAAATCAGGCTGCCACAAAGAAAAATTCCATTCACTTTGCGCGCCGAGCGTTTCGTTTTCCGAGCCGCGCAAAACGCCGCAAGTTTTTTCGTAATACGCTGGAAGCGCGTGCGAAGTGTCGTTGTCGTAGCCCGTCACAGTTCCCCAGCCGCTTTGCGAAATGACGTTGAAATCTGCGCCGAGCATTTGCGCCAATTTGAACGCATAAGTTTTCGTCGCGCCGAAAAATGCGGAAATCCAATCGCGCTCGATTTTTGCACCGACAGCTCCTTCGCCGCTCGTGATGCTGTCGCCGATGAATTCAATTTTCACATTCGCGTTTTTCACGGGCAAAAAAATTCCGTCCGTGCGAAAATCTTTCAAAATCATTTTGTGCCGCGCGTCGC
>WFLX010251044.1_pt1 | contig 19840 bp, 12 predicted proteins | sample 4967041 | NCBI WGS metagenome assembly WFLX01 (sample SAMN12857096, study PRJNA449069) | gut metagenome | isolation source: stool from male and female vole | host: Microtus ochrogaster | place: USA:Florida | collected 2017
TATGTTAACGCTGAGGTCGCATATCTTGGAGGGATTTTGGAGGCGACGGGAGGGAGCAATGCCGTCGCATTGTGACCGAGCGACGGCTTCAAAAGCGCCCGAGAGATGCGAAACGGAGGTGATTTTCCGCGCAGCGGCACGTTAGTGGTATGTGAATCATTATTCTTTCCTTAACCCCAAACAAAAGCGCTGGCTCTCCTCGTTCAGCGCTCGAATGAACATCTAGACAATAAAAGCCGACAACGGCTACAGAGGCAAACTGATCGAGGTCGCAAAGCAAGCCATGGCGATTGATATGCGGTGCGTTAAATCCAATTTCGGCACGTCGGAGTTCATCCCCCTGGAGGGTCGCCGAGTTGTCGAGCGCACGATTGCTTGACTTGGTCGTTTCCGCCGATTATGCTGCAACTACGAGCAACTGTCCACCACGGCCACAGCGATGGCGAAGCTGGCCTTCATGATGATCCCGCTTAAGCATATTTGGCTTCGCCAAAGCTCCACGTTTCAACACGTCAGCGTTAGACAGAGGGAAGTGGCAATTACCATCGCTCCGGCCATCCATTGGCATATTCGTCCGTGTTCTTCAGTCGTGTACGTCGAGTACACTCCCTCATCACACCAACAACTCTGCTCAATGGCTGACCGCCTCAGCTTTAACAGATTTTATGTGACAGGCTCTTGGATGGCCTGGAACATAAAGCCGGGCAATGCGTATGTAAACTCTTTTTTAGCTCTTAGAGCTTGAACTTACGCGTTTTGAAATGTGTTTAACGAATAAAAAACGTTGTACTATGGAATTCATAACAGAAAAAGACAGAATTTATGCCACCGATGAGGCGGGCAAAATGATAGCGGAAGTGACGTTTCCTACCGTTGACGGAGTGTCGGTGATAAATCACACATTTGTCGATCCATCGCTTCGAGGTCAAGGTGTGGCCGGAAAATTAGTGGAACTTGCCGCCGACACTATCTTGAAGAATGGTAATAAGATAGCTGCCACCTGCCCATACGCTGTAACTTGGTTTGAGCGACATCGGGAGTATCCGTTGGCGTGTTCCGGGCCCGTAGCTTGCCAAGTCCACTTCAAAAAGGACTCTGGCACGTAAACACTACCGATAAATCAACAAACAACTTATTAATATGTCAAAATCATTTTTCAGAGGTGCCTTATCGGCACTATCAATTTTATTAGGAACAGTATTTATGAATGCACAAACATCTTATATCTTTCTCGCACCAGGTGTTGAGGAAGTCGCAGCGACAGCCACAATCGACGCGCTCCGTAGAGCAAACATCCCCGTCACAACAGTAGCGGTATCAGATAACCTGCAGATCAAAGGGGCAACCGGGCAAACCCTCGTTGCCGACTCCCTGATTTCAGAGGTTAATACAGATGAGGCCGATTGGTTAATTATTCCCGGTGGCGACCCCGGAGCACAGAATCTATTCGCCAATGATGAACTGAAGGCCAAGATAATAGCTCATTATCAGAAAAATGGCCGTATAGCCTCGATTTGCGCGGGCCCGGCAGTGGTTCTTGCGCCGCTCGGAGTGCTAAAAGGCAAGAAAGCAACTTGCTATCCAGGGCTTGGAGATGCTATTAATTCCAATGGGGGTGAGTATGTCAAGCAGACAGTTGTTACAGAACAGAATCTTATCACGTCGGAAGGTCCAGGCACCACATTGCCATTCGCCATTGAGATAATCCGCGCGACCAAGGGAGATGAAGCTGCTCAGTCGGTAGCCGCAGGCATGCTCGTCACTCAATAATTTTTCTTGAATAAAAACATTAATCCCCGGGAAGTTACTATCAAAGTAGCCTTCCCGGGGATTGCTTTTATATGTCTGAGCCATGAATTTATCAGCTGCCGATAGGTGCAAAATTACTGAGAGGATTGCCTGGCTTGGCAGAGTCCATGAGTTTTTCAGAGAAGCTGAACGAGGCTGCATTCGTGTCGGTAACGACTGACAAGAGCGCCGGTCCGTCAGCAGCAAGCCAACGTCTCATAGCATCCTCCAGTTGCAAGGGGTCGTCGACCGTTTCGGCATGAAAACCTATCACTTCAGCCATTTTGCCGAAGTCGGGGTTGTTCAATTCGGTTTCGTTGGGCGTGAGACCAGCCATCTGCATCTCCCACTTAACGAAAGCGAGACTGCGGTTGTCGGCCACAAGAAGTTTCACTGGTAGATTGTATTGAACAATAGTAAGCAACTCTCCCATAAGCATGGCGAAACCTCCGTCGCCGCACAGCGCTATCACCTGACGGTCGGGGCACGCGAACTTCGCGCCTATAGCCATAGGCATCGCATTAGCCATCGACCCGTGGGAGAACGACCCTATCATTCTGCGATCGGATTTTTGAGTCAGATAGTGAGAAGACCACACATTGTTCATGCCTGTATCGACTGTAAAGACCGCATTGTCATCGGCCAATCGGTCAAGAAGACTCATCATAAACTCCGGTCGTATCGCACCCTTAACGCCCGGCTTTGCCACAGGCTCGGCGAATTTCTCTTTGATTGCCGCATAGTCGGCGAGCGCCTTGTCGAGAAATGCGGTATCGGCCTTTGCGTTTACTTTAGGCAGAAGGGCAGACAGGAATAATGATGCATCGGCTCTAACGCCTACGTCGACCTTCGTCTTACGCCCGAGACGCTCAGCTCTCACGTCAACCTGAATGATTTTCTTATCTGTAGGGAAAAAACCGGGATAAGGGAAATTCATGCCGATAAGTATAAGCACATCGGCCGAGGCAATCGCGTCTTCAGCCGACCACATACCGAGATAACCCATATGGCCGACGTAGTTCTTGCATTTTCCCATAAGTTCAAGCTGACTCTTATAGGTTGTGCCGACAGGAGCCTTAACTTTGTCGGAGAGTTCGTTGACGAGCGCGGCGGCATTCTTTGCTCCCGACCCGGCGAAAATCGCTACGGTCGATGCCTCGTTGATGAGCTTAGCGGCCGCCTCGATCTCATCGCCTGATGGTTCGGGCAACCGCTCGGTGTAGATAGGTGTCGTCGACGCGTAAGAGTCCACAGCCGGCTGACCGATAACATCGGCGGGTAGACCGACGATGCCTACCCCTCCTCTACCTACCGCCTCCTGCATAGCCGCCTGAAGCATGTGGGGCACCTGCGTCGGAGTGGTTGCCATCTCGTTATATACATTGCAGTTGGAGAATAGCAGGGTCGGATTTGTTTCCTGAAAATAGTCGGTGCCGAAAACAGCCGACGCACACGTCGAGGCAATCGCCAGCACAGGCGCGTTGCTGCGCTGCGCATCGTAAAGGCCATTGATTAGATGCACATGACCCGGGCCGCTGCTGCCCGCGCAGGCCGCGAGGCGCCCAGTCAACTGAGCCTCAGCGCTCGCAGCAAAAGCGCCCGACTCTTCATGGCGCATATGCACAAACTTCACGCGTCCGTCTCTTGAAAGCGCATCGGTTAAATCGTTAAGGCTATCGCCGGTTATCGCATATATATGCTTCACTCCCGCGTCTGCAATCATTTCGGCCACTTGGTCGGCCACTTTTTTCGTTTTTCCTGTTTCCATATTTAATTCTTTTACATATTACAATAGCAAATTTGGGTATAATTTTGTTCGACGGTAAATGTTTTTTAACCGCGCTATACCTTTTAATCGGCCATTCCGCTTGTATATCGACAAAAAAATAGGCAAATCACCTGACAACTCAGGAAATCTGCCTATGAAATATTTCTTTTGTGGGCGATTATGGCCTAATCCGTAAAGCTCAATTTACCGCTGACAATATCGTCAACCATACCGTCGTAAGGATCTTGCGATATTACCTTCTCGTTGTTTACGCCTTCATTCTTTGAATAGAAGATTTTACCGAACTCGGGCACAACGTATTTGGGGTAAGTTTCATACTTTTCTCGGCTTTCCTCCATCAATGGAATATGCTCGTTTTGATAGCATACCGTGATTTCAGGATGCTCCTGTACCCATTTCGGGAAGAAAATCACTCCGTGGAGTCGATTTTGCTCCGGCATGAAGTTAAGACTCACGTCGGTTCCGGTAGGTTCAGTCCAAGAAATCTTGTAGACACCGTCGGCCAGCTTCACAATGTCGGCCTTCTGGTCTCTGACCCATCGGCCGCCTACCATTCCGCTGTGGATTCGGTAGTCGACGGTGTTTTCGTTTTTCACATAAAGTTCGTACATCCACCCATTGTCGTAGGTGTAAATAAAATGAGAGCCAATAAATTTATCCATAATTCTTATAGTTTAATTTATGCCTCTTTCCTTCGGGGTGTGGGATTGTGTCGTAATATCCGCGGAGCATAAAGCTCGTGAACTGAGATAAACCTCGCTGCGGAGGGAAGAAGTGTTTGTTTATCTATTAAACGTCTCGCCGACAATGTTGGTTCATATTCAATAATCATTCAAACTCCTCACGTAAGATGTATATAAAATTCTTTTCTCTATTGTCGCGAAAAGTGGCCGTGAAGGAATATAATTTGTTGAATATGGTTCGCTACCAAACTTTTAATATGCGGCAGCGGTTATAATTGAAGTCAACATCTAAAACTATTAACACACGTCTCAACTATGGAATTAATTGATTGGATTGTGCAGACGTTGCGCGACAACCCTGCAATCGCGATTTTTCTCACACTCGGCATCGGTTTCTGGATAGGCCGATTTAAGTACAAGACATTCTCGCTCGGCACTGTCACTTCGGTGCTTCTCGTGGGCGTGCTGATGGGGCAGCTCGACATCCCCGTGCCTGGCCCGCTGAAACAGGTGTTTTTCCTGCTGTTTCTTTTCGCCATCGGCTATAGTGTCGGCCCTCAATTTTTCGCGTCGCTACGCGGCTCGGGGCTTAAGCAGGTGGCTTTCGCGGTAGTGATGTGCGGCATAGTGCTTGCTACCACCATCGTGGTTGCCAAGCTGTTTCACTACAATGCCGGTGAAGCTGCCGGACTATTTGCCGGGGCACAGACGGTTTCGGCTGTAATAGGCGTCGCCGACGATACGATTCAGACTCTCGGCGTGTCAGCGGCTGAGAAAACCGAGTGGACCAATCTTGTTCCGGTGGCTTATGCCGTTACATATATTTTCGGCACAATCGGGTCGGCCTGGATTCTCGGCTCGCTCGGCCCCATGATGCTTGGCGGCCTGAAGAAGGTGCGCCAACAGACCGAAGACCTTGAGCGCAGCATGAACCAGGACCCGACAGCTTCCGACCCGGCAATGGTCAACGCCTACGCTCCGGTGGTTTATCGCGCTTATAAGGCCGACAACGACTATTTCAATGAGGGCCATAGCGTGGCCGAGATTGAGGAATATCTCATGTCGCAAGGTCGCAGACTTTTCATTGAGCGCATACGTTCAGGTAAAGAAATCGTATCACAACCTGCTGCAGATTTCGTCGTGCACAAGGGCGACGAGGTAGTGCTCTCAGGCAGGCGCGAATATATTATCGAGGACGAATCGTGGATAGGCGAGGAAATTTCCGACGCCGAGTTGCTGTCGTTCCCCGTCGAGCAGATACCTGTAATGGTCGCCTCGAAGCGTGTGATCGGCTCTACGGTTGATGAATTCCGCCGTTCGCCCAACACCCACGGCGTAATGATCAGCTCCATAAAGCGCGGGGGAGTTGAAATCCCTGTCCTCACTCAGACACGACTTGAACGGGGCGATATGCTGACGCTCAACGGCCCTACCGCCTCAGTCAATGCGGCAGCGTCCTACATCGGCTATGCCGATAAGCCCACCACCGCTTCCGATATGGTATTCATCGGCATTGGCATAGCCGTCGGCGCTCTGATCGGAGCCATCACGCTACATCTCGGCGGAATACCTATCAGCCTATCAACAAGCGGCGGCGCGCTTATAGCCGGACTCGTTTTGGGGTGGCTTCGCTCAAAGCACCCGACTTATGGACGTATTCCTGAGTCAGCGGTATGGATTTTCAATAATGTCGGCCTGAATATGTTTATCGCCGTGGTAGGCATCTCGGCCGGACCGACTTTCGTGTCGGGTCTCGCGCAAGTAGGCTGGCAACTCCTCCTCGCCGGAGCTATCGCCACGACCGTGCCCCTGCTCATCGGCATATGGGTTGGAGCGAAAATATTCAAGTTTCATCCCGCAATTAACCTCGGTTGCGTAGCCGGAAGCCGCGTCACAACCGCCGCCCTCGGCGCAATTCAGGATTCACTGCAATCCACAGTGCCTGCGATGGGCTACACCATAACCTACGCCATAGGCAACACGCTGCTAATACTCTGCGGCCTCGTGATGGTATTCGTAATGTAAATTTAAATAAACAAAATCAACGATATGAACTCTTCAACATCAAAGAAAGAACGCGAGCTCGCGAAGATGAGTCCGTTTGAAATCAAAAACGAACTGATAAAACTTGCAAAAAAGGATGCACGCAAGTCAACTGACCAGTTTCTCAACGCCGGTCGCGGTAACCCCGACTGGATCGCGACGGAGCCGCGTCAGGCTTTCTTCCTACTTGGACAATGGGCGCTCACTGAATGTGAACGCACTTATAAGGACACTCCCGGCATCGCCGGCCTCCCCGCAAGCGACGGAGCGATGGAGCGCCTGAAACATTTCCTTATGGTGAATTCCACCCGACCAGGAGCGACTATGCTCGATAAGGCAATTGACTATTGCGTCGATACCCTCGGCCTTGACCCCGACGCGCTCGCCTATGAGTGGGCCGAAGCCATCATCGGCGACCAGTACCCTACCCCGGTGCGTATTCTCGAAAACACTCAAGATATAATCCGCGCCTACATGGCTCAGGAGATGGGCAACAAGGCTCCCGGACTCGGGCGCGAGTACGACCTCTTTGCTACCGAGGGGGGCACGGCGGCTATGTGCTATATCTTCGATTCGCTGCAAGCCAACCATCTTGTCAACAATCACGACCGCATAGCGCTCATGACCCCTATCTTCACCCCCTACCTAGAAATCCCGGAACTCGACCGCTACGAATTTGACGTGGTCAATATCGAGGCCAAGCAGATGGACGCCGACGGCTACCACGTATGGCAATATCCCGACGAGGAGCTCGACAAGCTCCGCGACAAGTCGATTAAGCTTCTCTGCCTTGTCAATCCCTCCAATCCTCCATCATATAAGCTGTCGCGGCATTGCATGGACCGCATCGTCGAGATCGTGAAGAACGATAACCCTGACCTCATGATCGTGACCGACGACGTATATGGCACTTTTGCCGATGATTTCCGCTCTCTGATGTATGAGCTCCCCGCGAATACCCTCTGCGTCTACTCTTTCTCTAAATATTTCGGCGCTACCGGATGGCGCCTTGCCGTGATAGGTCTCGCGAAAGAAAACATCTACAACAGGCTGATTGCCGAATTGCCTGAAATACAGCGCAAGGACCTCTTCAACCGCTACCGCTCGCTTACGCCCTCGCCCGACAAAATACCGTTTATCGACCGCCTTGTGGCCGACTCGCGCGCCGTGGCCTTAAACCACACGGCCGGGCTCTCCACCCCCCAGCAGATACAGATGGCTCTCTTCGCTCTGTTCTGCCTGATAGATAAGGACGACACCTACAAGCAGAAGATGCAGTCAATGATCCACGCCCGCCTCGACGCGCTGTGGGACTCAGCCGGCTTCACCCTTGTGCCTGACAAAGACCGAGTCGGGTATTACTCCGAAATCGACATCATGGTCTGGGGTAAGAAATTCTACGGCGATGACTTCTGCAAGTGGTTGGCCGAGAATTACGAGCCGCTCGACGTGGTGTTGCGTCTCGCGAAAGAGACCTCTGTTGTATTGCTCAACGGCAGCGGATTCGCAGGCCCCGACTGGAGCGTTCGCGCCTCGCTTGCTAATCTTACCACCGACGACTACCAGGTTATCGGAAAAGCCGTGCGTAAGATTCTCGACTCATATCACGACGAATACCTCGCCGCCAACAAGCAATAAGAACTTGTCACATAATAACGAAGCCACCTTGCTGAGCAACGCAGGGTGGCTTCGTTATTATTCCGTCCACAGGAAAAGGCCCGCATACATACCGTACACGAGCCTTTGCGGAGATTGTGCGCTCTTCATAATGAATCTTACTGAACCGCGCTCTCCAAACGGCGACTACTTTAGNACCCACTGTCGCCTCAAATGAAATCTTTAGNACCTTAGATTTCTCATCTTANCTTTGTNAATCTTAATTCATCAACTAATACATGGTTGGTAGAGATATTCATGTTCTCGTCTTCGGGAAGGAATTTTATCGATATTGTGTGTTTTCCCTTTGTTAAGTCAATTAAAAGATTATTGGACAATCCCCAGTCGTTCCAATTGTTGCGGCCACGATGAGGCATCACCACAATACCCTTGTCGCTGCCGTCGACGCTGATTGTACGTATGCCGCATCGATTCTCGGTATTGACAGGGCCGTTGCCGTTGGCGTAGCGAAGCTGAAGGCTGTATATGCCATCGTCGGTGACTTCAAGCGGCATCTCAACATCGCCCGAGCTCTTATCAAGCTCCACGAAACCATTACCGTTGAAGCCTGNAATTTCACGCTCAGGCTTATAGGCTACCTCTGTCGAGACAACTTCGGTAGACTCTCCTGGCATCTGCGCGACTATGACGGGGCGGGTTGAGCGGGGTTCGGAAGCGAAACCCTCGGTGCCGTAATCAGCCACTCCGATTACCTGATATTCGCCTGGAACTGACGCGTCGAATGTGGTTGAGCGGGTCTCGGCCACGCGCTTTCCGTCTTTGATTATCACATAGTGGTTGATATATTCGATCGGATTCCAGCAAAGGGTTGTGCCCTCAAGCCAAGCTATGGGCGTAAGCGGGGCTTTCTCGTTGGCCACATTGTTAACCTTCATCGCGCTAATCTCATTGTCGGCCATTTCAATAACCACTTTAAGATGACCCTTCGCTTTCTTGGCGAGTATTTCGGGGGCCTGCTCCTTGCCGTCGACGGTGAACGATTTTATTTCGTTTCCATAGCCCTTCACGGTAATGTCGAGCACGGCGTCGCGGTATTTGAAATTATCGAGCTGAAGATTTCCCGCAAGGGCTTTTGGAACAAACGGATGAAACAGCAGTCGGTCTTTGCCGTACTCTATGCCGAAAAGTATTTTGTGGGTCAACGCGAGGTTGCCGCTCAGACACCAAAGCATATTCGAGGAATTAAGCTCTGTGAAAATGTCGCCGTTGTCGAGGTTGAAATTCTCCTTATTGGTGCAGAAAAGGGCGGCGGGACGCACAATCGCGCCTATACCCTGCATCACGCCATCCTCGTTGCCGGCCTTCGCGTTGGCGATCGCCCACCAGCTTCCTACCCATGGCCATAGCGAATTATTGTGATATGAGGGCANANNGGCTATCTGGGGGTAANATACGGNGGCGCCGAAAGGAGTNGTGGNATTATTCTCGGTTATGNTCTTGGCGCGGTCNNCANCGGCCACATCNCANACTATGGCGAGCGACTCTCCGAGAGTCTCGGCGCGGGGGTTCATGATGAGATTGTCGCGGCCGTAAAGATACATTCCGTAGTATCCCTTGTCGTCCATCCAGAGGTGATCATTGACTGCCGAGGCAATCTTCTCCGACATTTCCGACGCCTCTTTGGCCTCTTTTTTATGGCCTAACTCCGAGGCGATTTCCGAAAGCACTTTCCATGCCTGGGCATGAACGATCGAGGTCGAGAGCGTTTCGGTATTGTAAATATCGGCGCATTGCATCCATTTGGGGTGACTCTGCTCGCGCCAGTCGATAAACGAGGTCTCCCCCTTGACGAGCCCGGTCTCGGTGCCGTAGACAGTCTTGGCATCGGTCTCAAGCGATCGCTTGATAATCGGATATATATATTCGAGCCAATTGCGGTCGCCTGTCACTTTGTAAACTTCGTATGCGGCGATGCACCAGATCTCGCGGTCGGTCGAGACGGGCCACGCGCCGCCGCTGCCTGTGTCCTGAATGATTCGTCCGAGCGGGTCGACCTTTTTCATCAGCGAAATCTTGGATGCCTCGGGCTGGAGATAGGCCATCGACAGGAGAATTGAATAGCTCACGTCGCGGGTCCATACTCCCGACCACTCTTTGCCGGTGCGTAGCGTGGTGTCGGGCTCAACGGCGTTGACCATCTCGTCGAGGGCCATGTTGTAGACCGCCTCATGCAGCTTATTGCCCGATTTGAGCGCGGGATACGGCGTAAGGTCGTTTTTCTTTNTCCATTCTTTGGATACAGGCATGAAGTAGCCGGGANGGGCCGAGTAGGTCGACTTGATCTCGTAAGGGGAAACAGCCGNGGCGATAAACTCATCNTGAAATATCGTGTCGCCCGACCAACGGTAAGCCGGAGTTCTCACTATGTCGGACGCTNAGGCTGAAGCAGCCGNGAGCAAGCCGNANATAGCTGTGATAACTGTAGTTTTCATATTGCGGATTAAATTTTTGAGATTTTGATAGCGCACCCGCCGCTACGGCCTTGCGGAATGTCGAGAACCGTCGAACTGGTCACGTCGCGCTGCTCTATCACGACGGGATAAGGATTCGTGTCGTAGTGGGCATCAGGGCCGTCGCGATATATCGTCGCGCGGTATTTTGCGTCAGGGTCGAGAAATGACAGATCGATATGAGCCGTGCGGGCCTCGTCGCCGGTCGCACTGCCTATATACCATGAGTCTTCACCTTTACCCTTTCGGGCGACGGTCACGTATTTGCCGANTTCAGNTTCGGNATAGCAGGTTTTNTCCCAATCGGTCGGGCAATCGCACACAAACTGAAACGGGCCGGGGTTTGCCTCATAATTCTCTATTTCGTCAGATGCCATCTGCAATGGCGAATAGAGTATTACGAAGAGGGCGAGTTGCTTGGCGAGCGTGGTATTGACGCGGGTCTGGGGCACGACCGAATTCTCGAAGCGGAATGTCACGGGAGTGAAATCCATCGGCCCTGCGAGTCCGCGGGTAAACGGCAAGGTGATCGTATGGGTCGGTGGATTGCCGCCATCGGGATTCCAAGCGTCATATTCCTGTCCGCGCACACCCTCCTGAGTCATAAGATTGGGGTAAGTTCTCTGAAGGCCGGTAGGCATCACGGGCTCATGATTATCGATAGCCAATTTATATTTTGCGGCGGTCTCGATAACCTTACGGTAATGGCGCACGCCGAACTGACTGCTGTGAAGCTCTTTATCATCGAGCATATCGCCTACATAGCCTGTCTTGACATAATGCATGCCATTATCGGCATAGANTTTCATGCCCTGCNCCATTTGGTTTTCATAATTAGCGATACNNCCNCNGGTTTCGTGATGTCCGATCAGAGCCACACCGATTTCGCGGCCATGGCGGTTGATTTCGGCAATGTCGAAGTCGTCATAGGGCTTGGTAAAGTCAAACTCCCAAGTTGCCCAGTCGGGATTCCACCCTTCGACGAGCACTCCGCCGAAATTGTTGCGGGCAGCGAAATCCATGTAGCGCTTCACGTTGTCTGTCGTCGCGCCATGGTTGGGGCCTGCTTCCCAGGTTGCGGTGCGCATATGGTAGCACCACCATACGCCCAAGTAACGCTGCGGCACGCAAAACTCCTCTGCATCCTCGATTTTGCAAGGCTCGTTAAGATTAAGCATGATACGGCTTAGGGCCATGTCTCCGGCATTGTCAGCTATAATTAGCGTGCGCCACGGCGACACCCTGACGTCGGTGACAAACACCTTCTCGCCCGATTGCCATGGGGTAAGGGTTGCCGTAAGGGTGTTGCTGCCGGGGATGGCCGCAAGATTGAGAGCCGCATAGTCGGTAAGGTTTGCCTCATGAAGCGCGAGATGAGTTCCATCGGCGCATCGCATCGTCACAGGGGTAGAAACCTTGCCGATACTGTCGAGAGGCATTTCCCGGAAAATCGCTTCATAGAATCTATACCCCTCGGAGGGAATACTCCACGTCGTAGGGCACTCATTGAACGCGAACTCCGTGACTTCGTCCATTATGACGAAATCCTGAAGATTAGCTTGTCGCGGAAATTCGTAACGGAAACCTATGCCATCGTTAAAAACTCTGAACACTATGTCAATCTTGCGTCCGGGGGCAGTTTTTTTCTGCTGCAACGACACTCTGAGCTCGTTGTAGTTATTAGCTATCTCCGACTCCTCGCCCCATACAGGCTTCCAGGTCTCGGAGCGGGAGTCGCGCGCGATCGAGGCAACCGACACGCCGTCGGTAAAGTCGGGCGCATCTTTCAGCTTCAATCCCAATCGCGAAGCGTTGAGTATAGGCTTACCGTCGCGGTTTACGGAGTATTGAGGAACACCGTTCTTGACGTCGAAGTCGAGTTTTATCGACTCGTCGGGCGAAGCGACCGAGATTGGCTTTGCCCCCGCAAGTAAAGCCGGGCAAATCGCCATCGCCAATATAATTGATCTAAGAGTATTCATTGATTTTATTTAAGGTATGTCACATGGATTTTATGCTTATTGCCGTCGATTACTATCTTATAAATACCGCTCTCCGTCACTTGCCACTTATTGTCGGGGTTACCGTTGGGCATGAGGGAAATGTCCTCGGAAGCCACTCCGGTTGAATTAATAATTGTCCCGCCATTTACAGGCATTATAAACGCGCCTCCCCAGTTGCCTGGTTCCATGGGGCATTTAAACTCGCCTTCGTTAAGTTGACCTTCATATTGGAATGTGTTATCCCCTATTTTATCCATTGTCACCGGGTTGTCAATATTCCAGTCGGCTGCAGTCGCATTACCTACCATCCACAGATTCTCGATCTCATAAGGAGTTACAGGTATTTCCACTATGTTAAGCTCCTTATCGTTGTCGCAACCTGTCAGCACGCCAACCAACAGAAGGGCAAAAAGAATTATATTATGCAGTTTCATCTCTCTTATATTTATAACACCGATTTATTGATTTTATTATTTAGTAACCTGGATTTTGTTTAAGATTATGATTGGTATCAATCGCTTTTCTCGGCACAGGGAATATCCAAGTGTGGCCGTCGGCGTCGGGTTGCTTGTCCCACCATGCACCGGATGTGAATTTCCCGAAGCGAACAAGGTCGATACGACGACGACTCTCGGCAAAGAATTCTCTGCCCCATTCATCGAGCAATTCCTGCTCGCTAAGGGTTGCGTTACCTTCGGGAGCATACAGCGATGTGGCCCATGCCGCGGAAGGATAATTACGCCTTCTGACACTGTTGAGAAGCTTGGCCGCGGCATCCGCGTCGCCGGCTCTGAATTTACATTCAGCCAAAGAGTACACTATCTCGGCGAGGCGAATCTCAACGCAATCTGATTCAATCTGCCCGGCGTCGGAATCAGAATAGAAAGGGTATTTCGCGAAATGGTATCCCGAGTTATGGTCGCCCGACTGGAGGTTGCTCGTCTTATCGGCGGGCCATTCGTCATCCGCGAGACCGCTGAAATGGCCTACCGCATCGCGGATATTGAGCTCATAGTTTCCGTATGGATCCGTCACGAAGTCTTCCCCATCTTTCAGCGAGGGGAGTTTGCCGAAGATGAAAAGCCCTTCGCGGCGGCTGTTGCCGAGATTTCTGTACAATTTCAGGCGCACGTCATCGGGATAGGCGCGGAACTTCTCAACCGTGCTGCCGAGTTTATAGTCATACAGCTTGCCGTTGAGGTCGTAGCTCGGCGTGCACGCGTATTTACAGTTATGGTCGCCGGCCTCAGCCTTGGTGTCGCCCACGTAGTAGCGGAATTGCGAGGGCGTTGTCNACCAATATGTGTNGCCNTGATAGTGCNNGNAAGTGTAGCCCTGCGNTGCGGNGAACGCGAAAATCACTTCAGCGCAGTTTTCGTTGTCCCAATCGAATGGCTCATCCCAGCGCGATGCCAATGTATAAGAGCCAAATTCGCCGTCGAGAATGTCCTGAGCCCATTTTGCGCAATCCTCGTAGCGGGGAGTGCCTGTGTAGACCTCCGCATTGAGATAGAGACGCACAAGCAAAGCAGCTGCTCCCGCCTGATTCCATTGGGCCTCATAGATACCGTTGCCTTCCGTACCGATTTTCTGGGCGAGGAGCGGAACACACTCTATTAGCTCTTCCTCGATGAAGTTGAAGAGTTCTTCGGGCGAAACCTGCCCTTTGGAGTTCAGGCTCACGTCTTTGCTGATTGCCAAAGGCACGTTGCGGAAGCTGTCGATAAGACGAAGATAGAACCACGCGCGGAGCACCCGGCACTGCGCTTTCAGGTTGTTGAATTCCTCCTCGGTGAAGCCGAATTGCGAGGCCGAGAGAGCCTGGAGATCGTCAATCACATAGTTGGCCTGCATGATGCCTTGAAAGCAGCCGTTCCACTCCGTTTCAATCGTGCCCTCCTCGATGTTCCACGTATGATAGTGGTAACGGCGCCAGAGGCCACCGTCGTCCCACCATCCGTCGCGCGAAGGGGTGATGAGTTGGTCGGCGGTAAGCTCATTGAGCACGTGTCGGCTCTGAATGCTCCAGAAACCATGCTCAAAGGGGCGGAAAACAGCGCGAATCACATCATTCTTCGTGTTGTAATAGTTGTTGGTTGAAACCTGGTCATAGACGGTTTCATCAAGGTCGGTGCAGCTCGACAGGGTAAGGAAACCCATCATTGCGGCCGCTATATATGAGGTTATTTTCATTGCTCTTGTTTAAGGTATTAGAAATCGAGTTGAACGCCTAAGATAAACTGTCGGCACGAGGGATAATATGTGCGCGAGCCGGTAGCGCCGGGGGTGAGGCCGTTGGTTTGGAACGACGACGGGTCGACTCCGCTGTAAGATGTGATAGTGAAGAGATTCTTGCCGGTGAAAGTGAGGCGAAGCTTCTCTATGAAGCGTGATTTGAGATTGAGAGTGTAGCCAAGGGTCAGTGCATCCAACTTCACGTAATCGCCCTTCTCGAGATAGTAATCAGTAACTTCCTGGCTACCCTGAAGCGGAGCGTATTTGGTATACGCTTTCTCCATCACGTTTCCGTTGAACGACTGATGGCCATAGTAGAAGTCATGTATATTGAAAATATCATAGCCGAACGCGCCGCGGAAGAAGAGCGAGAGGTCGAAATTCTTGTAAAGGAACGTATGGGTCATCGAGGCGGTGAATTTGGGGAGGCCGTTGCCTACGATCTGGCGATCTTCTTCGGTGCCCTCAGATGCGAGCTTAATATTGCCCTCTTTGTCGTAGATAGCCCAGTTTCCGTTCTCGTCGATGCCGGCGTAGCGATACATATAGAAGTTGCCTAAGCGTTTACCTTGCTCTATGCGCTGGAGATTATGGAAAGGATAGGGATCTTCGGTGCCAACCATGTCGTAATAGTCCTGGCCTACATACTCCGAGTTACTGAAGTTGACGAATTTATTGTCCATCGTCGCGCCCACAAAGTCGATTGTATAGGTGAAATCCCTGGTATTGACGGCGTTCCAACGCAAGTCAAACTCAAAGCCGGAGTTGCGCATTGTGCCTACGTTGACAAATGTGGAGCTGAACAGGAACGGAGGCACCGACACGTCATAATCGCCGAGCAAATCCTGCTGATTACGGGTATAATAGTTGAGCGAGCCTGACAATCGGTTGTTAAACAGCGAGAAGTCTACGCCGATGTTCCAGTTTTTGGCTTTCTCCCAGTGGAGGTCGGCGTTCACGTTTTTGCCCGGACCCCATACCTGGTAATACTTGCCTTGGTAGTAGTAATATCCGAATCCGCTCATAGTGTTGAGCGACATATAGTTACCGAAATCCTGATTACCTGTCTCGCCGTAGTCGCCGCGGATTTTCAACTCGTTGATCCATTCGATTCCGCGCATGAAAGGCTCTTCAGAGATACGCCATCCGAGCGAAATAGCGGGGAAGTTACCCCATTTATGGTTCGCGCCGAATTTCGATGAGCCTTCATGGCGAAGCGAGGCGGTCGCGATGTATCGCCCATTCCAGTCGTAGCTTACGCGGCCGAAAAACGCTATCAGCTTGCAGTCGTTCTTGTAGGATCCCATACCTACGTGTCCCTCCTCGACTGCCCATTGGCCCGACCCGAGGTTGTTGGCGCCGAGTCCGTCGTTGGGAAAATCCTTGTTGTCGGCATTCACGCCCGAATATTGGCNATACTGATATGAATAGCCAATCANNNNCTTCACANTGTGGTTATTGANCNAGCCGGTGTAGTTNGCGAGCCATTCAAGGCTGCGCTGAAACCCTTTGGAATAGCTGCGCGATCCTTCGCCGTCGTAGCCATTGTTCTGCGCCAGGGTCGCTGTCGAGGGGCGGAACCAGTAGTTGAAATTGGAGTCCTCATGGTCGGCGAGTGTCACCTGAGTACTGAGCGTCTGAGACGGCCACGACTCTTTGGCGAAGAGCGGGAGCAGATTGAGTTTTACGGTCGCGTCGGTCTCGAGAAGCTTGGTAGTCGCCGAGTTGTCTTCCAATGCCATCATTTCTACCGGATTGTACCCTGCTGTCTGGCCGGTGAAATTGGTGTATTGCGCGCGAGCCTCGTCCCAAATCGGGGTCGTCGGGTTGGCTTCGAGAGCGTTTCTGAACACATCCCACGATGCTATCTTGCGCTCGATTATGCGGGGAGCGACATTGAGCGAGAAAGTAAAAAGGCCACCCTGGGTAGTATGGTTGATCGAGGCGCGTCCGCCGAATTCCTCGCGGCTGGAGTAGCGGTCAACACCGTTTTGGGTGCGGTAATCGACAGTCGCCCTATAGTTCGTACGCTCGCTGCCGCCGTTTATGCTTATCGTGTGGGAAGTGCCCCAGCCGGTGCGGGTAACCGCATCGAGCCAGTTGTCGTTGCCGCCAAGATCGACGCCGTTGACTGCTCCGGCGCGCAGCTCGCGGTACGACTCCGCGTTGAGCATCTTCAATTCGTGGTTAGCCACGTTGGCTGTCACTGAACCGATATAGGTGGTGTGGACAGCTCCGTCTCGCGCGCCTTTTTTGGTGGTCACCACGATCACGCCATTGGAGCCGCGTGTGCCGTATATCGCTGCCGCCGCGCCGTCTTTCAGGATGTCGAAGCTCGCTATGTCGTTGGGGTTAAGGTTAGTCAGGTTGCCCCCAGGAACTCCGTCAATTACGATGAGCGGGCCGAGGCCGGCCGAGCGCGACGAAACGCCGCGTATCTGTATCGAAGCCTGATTGTTTGGGTCGCCCACGCCGGTATTTGTAATCGATACGCCTGGCACTTTGCCCTGTATCATCATCGTGGGGTCGAGCGAGCTTGACGCGAGAAAATCCTCTGAGCTGATATGCGCCACAGTCGAGGTTACTTCCTTCTTGTCCATGGTGCCGTAGCCCACTACAACGACTTCGTTGAGCACCTCGTTGTTCACTTTCAGGGCTACTTCGATAAAATCCTTTCCGTTGACCGGCAATTCTTGCGTCGCGTAGCCTACATAGCTTACTACGATAGTGGCTTTGGGGTCAACGTTTGTAATGTTNNATCGGCCGTCGAAANCTGTNGNGGCNCCTTGCGGTTTGTTTTTGANTTGGACTGAGGCCCCTATCAGAGGCTCGTTGTCGTTAGCATCAATCACCACTCCTTTTAAGTCGAGAGCGCGCGTTAACATCGGAAACGCGCACATCATAATGACCATAAGAAGCCGCGATGCTTTTCTTCTCTGTGATTTTTTCATGATGATTAGTTTTGCAGTTTGACGCAAAATTATCCCATGAAATCACCCTTATCAATAGTTTTAAACACGAATTAAACTATTATTAAACTCTTTGTTATTGCATATCTGATAGTTACGTATTAGCATGACGCGCGAAAATTAAACATTTCGCCACCCGAAATTATAATGCTTCAAAGCGCGGAAAACATCGATTGTTATACCTTGGGAATCGCCATGACGCGGTCTTCAAAATCCGCGTTATTGACTATCGATTTCGACTTTATTTTGGTTTTATAGACGTAGACGGTCTTGACCGAGAGGTTAAGGTATTTAGCCACTTCTTTCGTGTCGGATATGCCGAGTCGAAGCAATGCGAAGATTCTTACTTCTACGGGCAACTCCTGAGCGTCGTCGTCGATCAGTCGGTCCTCGGGCTTGAAGAGTTGGTTGAAGCTGGCGATGAAGTTGGGGAAGAGTGATAGAAACGCCTTGTCAAAGGAGTGGTAGATACGCGTGCGCTCCTCTTTGATACCCATCTCATAGGGGACAAACTTCAGCTCGTCATATTTCTTCTCTTTAAGGAGCTTAAGTATGTTGTGGGCGCGCTCCTCCACTTTGTTTACGAAACTTGTGTTGAGATATAGCGACTGCATAATATATTCATCTTTAATTGCCGTCACCTCATGCAGCTGCCCTATCACGCGGTTGAGCTCATTGTTTTTGCTGTCGAGTTCTCTTGATTTCTGCTCTACCGCGGTCTTGGCCTTCTCTATCTCGCGCTTCCTCTTCCTTACTTTGGCGAGACTATAAAGTGTCAGCACCAGCAACACGAAAATCACGGCCGAGGCTATGCCTATCTTCCACATACGCCCCGATAGCCCATGGTGCTTCTCCACCTCGATCATTCTCATGATCGAACTTGTCTCGTCTTTTCTCAGATGTGAGTTGTAGAACGCCGCATCGTCAAAGGCTATATGAATCAGGTCGTAAGCCCTGTCTATATCGCTCTCCGCGAATAGCTGCTCGGCGAGCATCTTAGCTGCGGTGGTCTCGCGGATGTTGCCGCGGATGTCGTGTATCGCCGACTGCGCCAGGTAGCACTTCGCATCCTCCTTCTCTCCGAGCTCCATCGACAACCGCCCGACGTAGGAATAGAGCACCGCCTTTTCATGATCCGAGAGATCATATCGCCGCAATATTCTCAGACGCTCGTCTATAGCCTTCCGCTTCGACGGCGAGAGCATCTGATCATGCTCAAGCCGCGCGACATCGTGCATAGCTGTGTGCTGAGGGGTCACTGAAATCAGAGAGTCGAGATACTCCCTTCGCTCTTTGTCGTATTCCGCGCCCAATGCTGTCGATCTGCCGCCGACATAGCTGCAGATGTTCTGAAAGAATCGGTCACAGAGATAGTAGTAATCCGGCAGATAGTTCGACGGTAGAGCGCTCGCCACAATCTGATTTTTGATTTCAGCGGCCTCCTTGAAAAACCCTACCGACGTGTAATAGTCCATCAGTGCCATATTGGCGACGGCGACGTCTTGCGCGTCTCTGCTTTGCGTCGCCAACGATTTCAGAAGCGCGGCGTAATGGTAAGCCGAATCCGACTGATAGCAGCGATACTCGTCAAACAGCTCCCGGCACGAATCAAATTTGCCTCGCAGAGTCGTCGAGCGGTTGTAGTCATTGCGAATCGAGGCAATCTTCGCCTCTTTGTCTGCGAAGTAGCCGTCTCGTTTCCCTATCTCCATTGAGAGCACACTGAATATCGAGTCGCGATTGTTAGCGGCCCTCGATGCGGTCGTGAAGCAGAGCATCAGCCCCGTCGCCATTGCTACTTTACATATCAACCTTTTCATAACAGCAAATATTCCAATCGCAAATATACTAAATTCCCGCCTTATACCTAACCCTTCCCCGCAAATATTCACAAATCCATGAATCGGATATGTAGCGCCGTCTTTAGGCTCCAGTAGGGCTGCTTCCATGGAGCAGCCTAACCCCCACGCCTAAATTAATCGCTGACAATACCCGCGAACAGTAGGGCTGCTTCCATTGAAGTGACCCCCAAAAGTTGGACGGGTTAAACATTAACCAGTTATAAGGAGAGTTCGGTATTGCACCGGGCTCTTTCCTTTCAACCTGGATTTGATTCTTTTATTGTTGTAATAGTCTATATATTCATCCAAAGCCTTTATAAAGGCTTGCGGCGATTCAAACTGCTCAGCATACAGCAATTCAG
>WFLX010374896.1_pt1 | contig 19835 bp, 20 predicted proteins | sample 4967041 | NCBI WGS metagenome assembly WFLX01 (sample SAMN12857096, study PRJNA449069) | gut metagenome | isolation source: stool from male and female vole | host: Microtus ochrogaster | place: USA:Florida | collected 2017
GGTTGTTCCTCTGAAGACAAAGTATCCGCAGGGTGGTGAGAAGCAGCTCATTGATGCAGTGGTACATCGTCAAGTGCCAGCGCCTCCTGCACTGCCTGTTTCGGTGGGTGCCATCATTCAAAACGTTGGTACTGCTTTTGCGGTGTATGAGGCAGTGATGAAGAACAAACCTCTTTTTGAACGTATTGTCACTGTGACGGGCAAACAACTCAAGCATCCTGGCAACTTCCTCACTCGTATGGGTACTCCTATGAGCCAGCTGATTGAGGCTTGTGGTGGTCTTCCCGATGGCGAGGTGAAGGTGATTGGTGGTGGTCCAATGATGGGTAAGGCTTTGGTCAACCTTGAAGTGCCTATCTGCAAAGGCTCTTCGGGCGTACTCATCATGAGTGGTGACGATGTGCGCCGTGGCGAACCACAGCCTTGCATTCGATGCGCCAAGTGTGTGAGTGCTTGTCCGATGGGATTGGAACCCTATCTTCTTGCCACTTGTTCAGGCAAGAAAATGTGGGATAAGGTAGAGGCTGGGGATATTACCAGTTGTATTGAGTGCGGCTCGTGTCAGTTCACTTGTCCGTCTAACCGCCCAATGCTTGACCTTATCCGTGTAGGCAAAACAACAGTAATGACTAATATCCGTGCTCGTCAGATGGCGGCTAAAAAGTAAAGATTATGGCAAATAAATTAGTAGTATCACTTTCGCCTCACGTGCATAGCGGTGACTCCGTGCAGAAGAACATGTACAGGGTATGTATGGCCCTCGTTCCTGCCCTCCTCTGCTCGTTCATCAGCTTTGGTATTGGCGCAATTATAACCACAGCCATTTCGGTGGCATCGTGCGTGTTCTTTGAGTGGGCTATAAACAAGTTCATGATGAAGAACCCCAAGTGTACCATCTGTGATGGCTCAGCTATCCTTACGGGCATTCTGTTGGCATTCAACATGCCCAGCAACATTCAGCCTTGGATTATCATCGTGGGTGCGCTCTTCGCCATTGGTGTTGTGAAGATGACCTTTGGCGGTCTTGGCTGCAACCTCTTCAACCCTGCTCTTGCTGGTCGTGCTTTCCTGCTCATTTCCTTTCCTGTTGATATGACCACATGGCCAACTCCAGGGCAAGGCTTTGGTGCATACCTCGATGCCGAAACGGGGGCAACTCCTCTGGCTATTATGAAAGCAGCTTTTAAGGATGGTGACCCTCAGATGTTGCAGCAGCTTCCTTCTTTTCAAGATATGTTACTTGGCAACACTGGTGGTTGTCTCGGTGAAGTTTGTGCAGCAGCGCTCATTCTTGGCTTGATTCTCTTGTTGGTGAAGAAAGTAATCACTTGGCATATTCCTGTGAGCATCCTGCTTACAGTGGTGGTGCTCTCTGGTATGCTCAACTTTGCCGACCCGGTCTATGCCAATCCGTTGGCAGAGTTGATGAGTGGTGGTCTCCTGCTGGGTGCGATTTTCATGGCTACCGACTATGTGACATCTCCGATGAGTAAGAACGGTCAGTTGGTGTATGGTGTGGCTATTGGCGTCCTTACGGTCATCATCCGTGCCTATGGTGCTTATCCCGAAGGCATGTCGTTCGCTATCCTCATTATGAACGCTTTCGTTCCGCTCATCAACAACAAGTTTAAACCTAAGAGATTTGGCGAAGTGCCTGTAAAGAAGTAAGCGTATGGAAAAGTTAAAGTCTTCATTAACAAATATGTTGGTGGTGCTTTCTGTCATCGCCATCGTGGCTGCGGGTGTGTTGGCATCTGTCAATGCCGTCACCGCTCCCCAGATTGAGAAAATCAATGCTGAGAATCTTGCTGTTGGCATCAAGGCTGTGATGGGCAGCGACGACATCGAGGTGTCAGAACCGTGGGAGGTAGATGCTTTCACAGCCTATGACGTCAACGATAAACAAGGCAATTTGCTTGGTAAGGCTGTCGTTACGACCGAGAATGGTTTCGGTGGTCCTCTTAAGGTGCTTGTTGGCTTCAATACAGAAGGTGACATTCTTGGTTACACGGTGTTGGAACATCAAGAGACTCCTGGTCTTGGTGCCAAGGCTGGTGAGTGGTTCCAAGACAAAATCATTGGTATGAACCCCAGCAAGAATAACTTCACGGTGAGCAAGGATGGTGGCGAAGTGGATGCCATTACAGCTTCCACCATCACCAGTCGTGCTTTCCTGCGTGCCATCCAAAATGCTTACGACAAAGTGATTGCTGGTCAGGATGCAACTTCTGGTGCTACCAAGCAGGCTTCTGCTTTAGATATGGGAACTCCAGAAGTGATAGAATAACCCCTAAAAGAAAGGTTTTGCATTATGAATAACTTCAAAGTATTGGTGAATGGTATCATCAAGGAGAATCCCACATTCGTCCTTCTTTTGGGTATGTGTCCCACCCTTGGTACCACTTCTTCTGCCATCAATGGCATGTCGATGGGTCTCGCCACCATGTGCGTGCTCATCCTCTCTAACTTTATCATTGCATCCATCAAGAAACTCATTCCTGATATGGTGCGCNTTCCTGCCTACATTGTGGTCATCGCCAGTCTNGTGACGGTGCTTCAGATGGTCNTCAAAGCTTATGCCCCCGACATTGATAAGAGTNTTGGACTCTTCATCNCTCTTATTGTGGTGAACNGNATTATNCTTGGTCGCGCAGAGTCCTTTGCCGNCAAGAACGGTCCTGTGGCTTCCATTTTCGATGGCATCGGCATCGGTCTCGGTTTCACCCTCGGACTCACTTGCCTTGGCGCAGTGCGTGAGCTTTTCGGAACAGGAGCTATTTTCGGTATCACCTTGTGGGGCGAAAGCTACGGTATGCTAATGTTCGTGTTGGCACCTGGCGCATTCCTTGCACTGGGCTACCTGATTGTATTGTTCAACAAAATCACAAAGAAAGCGTAAGGAGGATAGACTATGGATTATGTATTGAATTTGATTCTTATCATTATCGTTGCCATCTTCGTCAACAACGTTGTGTTGGCACAATTCCTCGGCATCTGTCCTTTCCTCGGCGTGTCGAAAAAAGTAGATACAGCATCGGGTATGGGCATGGCTGTAACTGCCGTCTTGGTGGTTGCCACCATCGTGACTTACCTCATTCAGGTGTATGTGCTCAATGCCTTTGGTCTTGAATACTTGCAGACCATTGCTTTCATTCTCGTTATTGCCGCGTTGGTTCAGATGATAGAGATTATCCTCAAAAAGACCATGCCAGCCCTTTATCAGGCTCTGGGCGTGTTCCTCCCTCTTATCACTACCAACTGCTGCATTCTTGGTGTCGCTATCCTTGTCATTCAAAAGGACTACGACTTGCTTGAAGGCATCGTCTATGCGCTCTCCACAGGTCTTGGCTTCCTATTGGCTATGGTGCTTTTTGCAGGATTGCGTGAGCAACTAGAACTGGTCAATGTGCCCAAAGTCTTCGCAGGAGTACCAATCGCTCTCGTGACAGCTTCGCTCCTTGCCATGGCGTTCATGGGCTTTAGCGGTGTGGATGGTGGTTTGAAAATTCTTTTCGGGCTACAATAATCCTCTCTGTATCCACACCATCTTGGTTGCAAGTCGGAGGTAATGAAATAGATAGTAATACCCCAAAATAGTAATAAACAAAGACACAATTATGAAAAGAATCCTTTTGATGATGGTGATGATAGCGGGGATGCTCTCCGCTTCAGCTCGCGACACGTATTCTCACGATGTCAACGTTCTTCCTGCGGCAGCACGGGCTACGATTAAAAATAACTTCAAGTCCGAAGTCAGCCACATTAAGATTGAAAAGGATTGGGGGCGGGTCAGTGAATATGACGTCGTATTGACGGATGGTTCTGAGATTACTTTTGACCGCAACGGCAACTGGAAGGCAGTGGAAGTATGCCGCAATGCTTCTGTTCCCTCGGTATTCATTCCTTCGACTATCGCAACTTACATCAAACAGAACCAGAAGAACGTTGCGATTATCGGCATTGAGAAGAAAAAGGCTGGTTATGAAGTCGAACTCTCTAACGGAGTCGATATGGTGTTTAATTCGCGAGGGAAATTCTTACGATACGATTGAAGGACTCACGTACTTCGATGAAGTATAGCGAGAATAGGTCTTTCTTGTAAGAAATACCTGTGCAATTGTCCATCATCGCTTGCTTGATGAACAACTCCCAAGGGGATGTTTCCGTCCTCTTGGGAGTTTTCATTATCATGGATAGGTGAACATGGCTTTTGGAAGGGGGCATAGATACTGGTCGTTTTCCCGCAATAGGTTTTGCTACGAAACTTCCAACAGCTCANNATATTCNGTNTTGATTTTCTNCGTCATCTTCTTCACGACCTCAGCATAANTATGGCGAATCAGCNCTTTGNCAAGTTCGTCAGACAATTCGCCGAATAGGTCTATCTGATTCCAGTATTTCTTGNTCATGTGAAACGCCCCAGTTATCTCCCAATGCNTATCGCGCAATNCAAGTNCATAATCNGNGTCACACTTCAATGCAAACCANTTCGNGTCGGTCAAATCCACCATGGCGAAAATCTTGTCTATCACACGAAAGGCTAACACGTTCTCGTCAAAAGGGAGATACTCCGAGGATAACGGCAGTGACAGGCAATACTCCCTCACTTCTTCTATGTCCATGACAATGCAGTTTTATCGTTTTCGACCACAAATGTAGATAAAAAATGTGAGAATCCTATATAGGCAGAGTAAAAGAAAGCGAAATCTGTAATCGGGCGATTCCATTTTGATGTGAATTATCGAATTCGCGCTAAAATTTGTCAAATTCTTGTTCATCAAACAATTTACACACATGAATAATTATGTAGAGATAAATGAAGCTCAGTGGCAAAGAGCCGTGCATTGCGCTATATTCAGAGATTGCGTAGAACCATCGTATTGTGTTACTTTTGAGGTTGATGTCACCGAGCTGAGGAACTTTGCAAAGCAAAACGGTTTGTCGTTTACCATGGCGATGGTGTATGCCGCTTGTAAGTGCGCAAACGATGTTGAGGCTTTCCGATACAGGTTCTTAGATGGGAAGGTGGTGCTGTTTGACTCGATTGATACAGCCTTTACCTATTTGAATAAGGAGACTAATCTCTTTAAGGTGGTGAATGTGCCCATGATAGAGGACATCGTTGCGTATTGTACTCGTGCGAAGGAAATGGCAGACACGCAGGTAGCCTATTTCACAGGACCTTTGGGCATTGATGTCTTCCAATGTTCACCGATGCCTTGGGTTAAATACAGCCACATTTCTCACACAAACTCTGGCAAGAAAGACAATGCCACTCCTCTCTTTGACTGGGGCAGGTTCTACGAAAAAGATGGGCGGTGGTTTATGCCGTTCTCTGTTCAGATACATCATTCTTTCGTCGATGGCGTTCATGTTGGTGAATTTGTAGAAAGGTTGGAGAGCTTCCTCAAAGCTCCCCGATAAAAGAAAATAAAAAAGCAGTGCTCTCGCTACGGGCACTGCTTTTTTGTTGGTCTCTACCCACGCAGGGCCGTAAAAATAAACGGGCTTTTATTTTGTATTGTACTCGCTTCGTCGTAACTTTGCACACATAACAATGACGAACCGCATAAAAAAGAAAGGAACAACAATATGGAAATCAATAGTTGGTTTGAATGTAAGGTGAAGATGGATGTGATGAAGGACGACGGCACAACGAAGCCTGAAACATTCGTCTATCTGGTCGATGCACTGAACTTCACGGAGGCCGAGTCACGCATCATTGAGGAGGTAAAGCCTTACACGAGTGGAAACTTGGATGTGACAGACATCAAACGAGTGAAGTTCGCTGAGATTTTCNCCAGCGACAGCGATGTGGCGGACAAGTGGTATAAGGNGCGTTGTCTGTTCATCACGTTNGNTGAGAAGACGCAGGTGGAGAAAGAGATTGCCAACAGCATGCTGGTGCANNCNGGCACATTCCATACGGCAGTGGAGAACTTTGACAAGGGCATGAAAGGCACGCTGATGGATTATCGTATTGCCAGTGTGCAGGAGACGAAGATTATGGATGTGTTCCGCTATGTCGTACACGAGAAAGGTGAGGCGGCAAAGCCTGAGTATGAGGCTTGAATGCAGAGAAAAGGATAGTTTGTAGTTGCTATGATAGGGGAGAATTTGCAGAAGGTTTCGGACACGTTGCAGCCAGGTGTACGGCTGGTGGCGGTGTCGAAGTTCCATCCCGTAGAGGCGTTGCAAGTGGCATACGATGCTGGGCAGCGTGTGTTTGGCGAGAGCCATGTGCAGGAACTGCTGGCGAAGTGGGAAGTGATGCCCAAAGACATCGAGTGGCACTTCATTGGGCATTTGCAGACAAACAAGGTGAAGTACATGGCTCCTTTCGTGAGTCTCATCCATGCAATCGATTCCGTGAAACTGCTCAGGGAGGTTGACAAACAGGCACAGAAGTGTGGCAGGGTGATTGACGTCCTCTTGCAGGTGCACGTGGCGAAGGAAGAGACAAAATTCGGATTCTCACCCGACGAACTGGTGCAGATGCTGGAAGAAGGCGAGTGGAAGCAGTGTCGTAGCGTGCGTATTGCGGGCTTGATGGCGATGGCAACGAACACGGACGACGAGGCTCAGATAGCCGATGAGTTTGACATGGTGCGTGGTCTCTTCTGCAATGTGAAGGAACGCTTCTTTGCCGATGTACCCGAATNCAAGGAACTGTCGATGGNCATGAGCGGCGACTATCAGANTGCGCAACGGCANGGCAGCACATTGGTGAGAGTGGGAAGCCNTATCTNTGNAGAGAGGGAATATCATTGACAACCAAGGCAATGTACATTAGTGGTCGATAGACCGTATCACATTATTGTAAATAGCGATGAATCTAAACGAAAGGCGAAAAGATGTGGCAAAGGATATTTGCCGAAGTTATGGCGTGACATTGAGCATAGGGGTGTTGCGTGCGTTTGCCGACATCTTAGTGCCGATGAAAGTGCTGAGAGGTCATCGGTTTGTGAACGAAGGTGATGTGTGCAACTATATGTTCTATGTGGAGAAGGGCATGCTGATGCAGCACTACACAAAGAACGGGGTGAAAGTGACTGAATACATCGGTCACGAAAACGATATGGTCATCTGTATCGAGAGTTTCTTTCTGAGGCAGCCCTCCAAGATAGTGGTTTCCACCATCGAACCCAGCATCGTTTTTGGCATTCCTTACGACGAGCTGTATGCGCTCGCCAGACATTCCTTTGAACTTTGCCAGCTTATCTTCCAGTTGTATCAGCATGCGCTCATCGCCGCCCAACAGAAAGCAGACGTTTTCCGTTTCGAGACTGCTAAGGAGCGTTATGTGCGCACCATGCACGAGAAGCCAGAGATTATTCGCCGTGCGCCTCTCCACAACGTCGCTTCTCTCCTTCAAATGACACCCGAAACTTTGAGTCGTGTGCGTGCGCAGGTGACATCAGAAGGCATTAAGTAAGGCACACATGCCCTATATCCAAACAAACGACTCCTTGACATCGTGTCAAGGAGTCGTTTATAATTTAGGAACAATTATTCATAACTTACGAATAATTGTTCACAAGTTATGAATAATTATTTATAACTTATGAATAATGCCTGAGACTTGATGTTAGTTCACCTGGTTCATAGGTTCCCCGTCTATGTATGCACGGACGTTTTCGGTGCAGATGTTGATAAGTCGCTGTCTCGCCTCGCGTGTTGCCCAAGCAATGTGTGGGGTGAGGTAGCAGTTCTTGGCGGCAAGGAGCGGGTTGTCGGTCAATGGGGGCTCGGTGGTGAGCACGTCGGCACCATAGGCGGCAAGTTGGTCGTTGTTGAGGGCTTCGGCTACGGCTGCGTCATCAATGAGAGGGCCTCGCCCGGTGTTAATGAGGATGGTGGAGGACTTCATGGTAGCGAGGCGTTGGGCGTTGACCATGTGGTGGGTGTCGTCGGTGAGTGGACAGTGCAGGGAAACGATGTCGCACTGCTCAAAGAGTGTGTCGAGGTCGGTTTTCTTGATGCCGTAAGGGAGCTCGTCTTCGTCCTTTGATGTGTAGGCGAGCACTTGCAGCCCGAAACCAGCGGCAATGCGCGCCGTTGCCATGCCTGTGTTGCCAAGCCCGACGATGCCCATCTTCTTGCCGTGCAGCTCGAAGAGGTTGTGGTCGAGATAGCTGAAGTCGGGCGAGCTTGTCCAGCGTCCCGAACGGTTCTCGATGGCGTAGTGGTCAACACGGCTAACGATGTTGAGCAGATGGCTGAAGACCATCTGGGCGACGCTCTCGGTGGAGTAGGCAGGGATGTTGGTCACTACGATGTTCTGTCGACTTGCCACTTCGAGGTCAACCACGTTGTAGCCTGTGGCAAGTACGCCGATGTATTGTAGCCGTGGCAGCATGTTGAGCACGGGGGCATCGAGCACCACCTTGTTGGTGAGCACAATTTCGGCTCCCTTGCAGCGTGGCACAACCTCGTCGGGCAAGGTGCGTTCGTAGGTCTCCACGTCGGCGAGTTCGTTGAGTTTGTCCCAAGTAAGTTCGCCTTGGTCAACGGTGTATGCGTCGAGAATGACTATTTTCATGTGGGTAGATGTTTTAGCTGCAAAATTAGTCAATATTAGAGAAAAATGCGGTATCTTTGCATGTAAATTTTGGAGGAATGACGGAAAAGAAGACTCCTGCAATCCATCAGGGAGATGTGTGCGAAAGCGATGCCACCTATGACCATGTGTTGAAATACACTGGGTTGTTTGGGGGTGTGCAGGGCATCTCTATGCTGGTTTCGGTGGCGCGAAACAAGCTGGTGTCGGAGTTTCTCGGACCTTCGGGCTTGGCGTTGATAAACCTGTTCTGCAATGCAACCCAGCTGATTCACCAATCGACCAATTTTGGACTCTCGTTCAGTGCCGTGAAGCATGTGGCAGAATTGTTTGAACGGGGCAGCGAAGAGGAGGTGCGCACGTTTGTGAAAACGGTGCGTACATGGTGTGTGGTCGTGGGCGTATTGGGCATGCTGGTATGCATGGCTTTGGCGCGCCCCGTGAGTGTGTGGACGTTTGAGACGGATGCTTATACTGTGCATTTCATACTCCTCTCGCTGACGGTGGGCATGCTGGCTGTGCAGGGTGGTGAGATGGCTATTCTGAAGGGCATGAAGCTGCTGAAGCAGGTGGCTTTGGTGTCGCTGGCTGGAGCGGTGGTCACGTTGGCTATTTGTGCCCCGATTTATTATGTGTGGCGCATGGAGGGCATTGTGTGCTCGCTGGTGCTGTGTGGCGTGGCTACGTTGGCGATTCATCTGCGCGTCTCGTGCAAAGTGGTTCCTTGGCAGGTGTCGTTCTTCTCCAGAGAGGCTTATCGACGCGGCGTCCCGATGTTGCAGCTGGGATTGGGCTATATTGTGGCAGGCGTGTTCGGACAAGGGGCTGAGTATGTGATAAGAGCGCTGATTCTGCGCTTTGGCGAACTTGCCGATGTGGGACTCTACACCAGCGGATATACGTTGGCGGTGGCGTATGCGAACATCGTGTTTGTGGCGTTTGAGGCCGACTATTTCCCTCGGTTGGCGGCTGTGCAGCATGATGCTCGGCGAATGAATCAGGCGGTGAACCAACAGACGGAGGTGGGTGTGTTGCTGATGGCGCCGATGCTGACGCTGTTTGTGTTGGCTATGCCTGTGATTGTTCCGCTGCTGTTCTCCACGAAGTTTGTGGCTGCTGTTCCGATGGCTATTTGTGCCTCGTTCTATATGTTTTTCAAGGCGTTGACATTGCCGACTGCTTATCTTGCTTTGGCGAAGGGTGACTCGCGCATGTTCATGCTGACGGAGTTGGTGTATGACGTGTTCATTGCTGTGGCGATTCCGTTGGCGTTCAAGTGGTGGGGGCTCGAAGGGGCAGGATGGGCGTTGTCGGTAGCGGGACTGTTGGATGCGCTGATGATTCACTCGGTGTATGCGGTGCGTTATGGCTACCGCTTCGACTGGCGCAAGATGAAGTTGTATGGATTTCAGTTTGTGTGTCTTGGGGTAGCTGTGGCGACGGCGTTGCATGAGAATGGCTGGATGAAACTATTGACGGTTGCGGCTTTGGTGGCTTCGGTGGCTGTTTCGTTCCGTGTGTTGAAAAGCGAGACTCAAATCCTTTCTAAATTGAAGCGTAGGTTATGGCGAAAGTGACGGTGCTGACAGCGGTGTATAATGCGGAACGGTATCTGCGTCAGTGTTTGGATTCTCTGCGTGGTCAGACCTTGACTGATTGCCAGTTTATCTGCATTGATGATTGCTCGACTGATGCTTCTGGTGTGGTACTGCAGGAATATGCACAAGTGGACAAACGCTTCCATGTAGTGCGCACGCCTGTGAACAGCGGTCTTGCTAAGGCTCGCAACTTGGGGCTTCAGTTTGCCAATGGTGACTATGTGACCACGCTGGATGCGGACGATTGGTTTGCCTCTGATGCGCTGGAAAGGGCATGCGAGGCATTGGAGAAGGGATGTGCTCAATGTGCTGTGTTGGAACTGGTGGAGCATAATGAGGAGGATGGGCGTGAAGAGGTCTATCCCATCCGTAGTGCCAAGCAGGAGTGGAGTGGGGAAGAGGCGTTCCGATTGAGTTTAGATTGGTCGCTGCATGGTTTGTATGTGGCGGAACGGGCACTTTATGAGCGGTTTCCGTTTGATGATACGTGTCGTCTTTACAGCGATGAGAACACGACGCGCCTGCATTACCTTTATGCTGGGAGAGTTGTGCGTTGCCAAGGACGCTACTATTATCGCAAGCATGCGGCATCAATGACCACTGCTTGCTCTGTCCGCCGTTTCGATTCTATGCGTGCCAACGTGTCCATGNNGCGTNATTTGGNNGCNCTNTCTTTGGCAGACAAGCAAGNCGTGCTTGATTTCTATGAGTGTCATCGTTGGCTCAACTTTGTCGATTGTTATTGGTTTTATCACCAGCATCATGACGCATTCAAAGCCGAAGAACATCAGGAGATTCAGACGCTGTTCCAGCAGATGCTTCGGAGCATTGAGCGTCAACGCATTCCATGGTCGCTCAAAGGCAAATTGGGCTACTATCCTTTCCGTTCCTATCGCATCTTCTGCTTTTGCGAAGGGCTGTACTTCCGTTTGCGGAAGTGGTTGGGACGATGACTGCGATAAGGATTCATTCAAAGAAAAGAATACAAAACAAAAAGGGAGGCTTCACATCATTGTGAAGCCTCCCTTTTTGTTTTGTATGAGAAGTATGTCTTACTTCTTCTTCATCACAGCCCAGCGGTTCATGAACTTATCGACACGACCAGCGGTGTCAACGAGCTTAGCCTTACCGGTGTAGAATGGGTGAGAAGTTGAAGAAATTTCAATCTTGATAACGGGATACTCCTGACCTTCAAACATTTCAGTTTCGTTGCTCTTGGCTGTGGAGCGAGAGAGGAACATATCGCCGTTTGACATATCCTTGAAGATGACAGGACGATAGTTCTCTGGGTGGATACCTTGTTTCATTTTTCTTTTGTTTTATACAGTCAATGTAAGTACTGCTGGTGTCTCAAATAATTAAGTTTCAAATGCTTTCTTTGCAAAAAGCGGCACAAAGGTACGACTTTCTATCAAACGGGCAAAACAAAAAGAGATTTTTTTATCGTAAGTGGTGAAAAAGCGATATGAAAGGCAAAAAAACTCTTGACTTCTCGTTACTAACTCCTAACTTTTCTGTATCTTTGCATCGTTTTTGGAAACATTCTTTAATTTATAAATAACTATCAAATACGTAAAGTTATGGTAAGCTACAAAGAACTCGGTCTCGTGAACACTCGCGAGATGTTCAAGAGAGCTGTTGCTGGCGGTTACGCTATCCCAGCTTTCAACTTCAACACAATGGAGCAGATGCAGGCTATCGTGATGGCTGCAGTGGAAACGAAGTCTCCTGTCATCATGCAGGTGTCAAAGGGCGCACGCAACTATGCTAATGGCACTATCCTCCGCAACCTTGCTAAGGGTGCTGTGGAATACGCTAAGGAACTCGGTTGTGAACATCCTGAGATTGTTCTTCACCTTGACCACGGTGACTCTTTCGAGCTTTGCAAGGAGTGCATTGATAACGGTTTCTCTTCTGTCATGATTGACGGTTCTTCACTTCCTTACGAGGAGAACGTTGCGCTCGCCAAGAAGGTGGTTGACTATGCTCATCAGTTCGACGTGACCGTTGAGGCTGAGCTGGGTGTGCTCGCTGGTGTGGAAGACGAGGTTCAGGCTGCTGAGTCTCACTACACGAAGCCTGAGGAGGTAATCGACTTCGCTACTCGTACTGGTTGCGACTCTCTCGCTATCTCTATCGGTACTTCTCATGGTGCGCACAAGTTCACTCCCGACCAGTGCACACTCGTGAACGGCGTGCTCGTGCCACCACCATTGGCATTCGATATCCTTGCCGAAATCGAGAATAAGCTCCCTGGTTTCCCAATCGTGCTCCACGGTTCTTCTTCTGTTCCAATGGACGAAGTAAATACTATCAACCAGTACGGTGGTCACCTCGAGGCTGCTATCGGTATTCCAGAAGAGCAGCTTCGTAAGGCCTCTAAGTCTGCTGTTTGCAAGNTTAACATCGACTCAGACTCTCGTCTTGCTATGACTGCTGCTATCCGCAAGCNCCTCGCTGAGCATCCAGGTGACTTCGANCCACGTCAGTACTTGAAGCCAGCNCGCGNGANCATGAAGAAGATGTACATCCACAAGATTGTGAATGTGCTGGGTTCTGACGGCAAGCTCGCTCAGTAATTCTATGATTTTGAACTGATATAAATATGGCGCAACGATAAGCTTTTGAAGTTTACCGTTGCGCCTTTTCTTGTGAGTATGCGTCAGGGTCTTTTATTGTGGCTTTGTTGGGTGGGTGCGCTGACTTTGATGTGCGCTCAGGGGGTGGATTCGCCTCATGTAGCGGCACGGACCGATGATGGTGCGAGCGGTGTGGTGGATTCGGCTTATCTGGCTCAGATTGACTCTGTCATGCAGTTGTATGAGCAGATGGAGCGTCAGCGTCAGGTGGAGCAGGTCATCCACCTGTATGAGGAGAAGCGGCTCAAAACGGAGATGTCGATGGATTTCAGTGGCGTGTTGCCATTGGCACGCGGCATGCTCCTCACATGGACCGACCACAACTTCATGAAGCATCCTGCTCAGTTTGAATCAAAAGGAGACCGATGTAACTGGATTGATTATGGTGTTGCGGCTACTCCCTTGCTGGCAAACTGGGCGATGAAGGTGGCTGGTGTGAAGAGCCGTTCAAAGTTGGAGCGGATGTTGACAGCCAATGCGATGGCATTAGGTCTGTCGTTTGGAGTCACCGAACTGCTGAAGAGCACGGTGAACGAGACGCGCCCTGATTTGAGCAATAACCAATCCTTTCCATCTGGGCATGCAAGTTTCGCTTTTGTCGCGGCTACGGTGTTGCATCGGGAATACGGTTATATCTCGCCGTGGGTTAGTGTAGGTGGTTACACTGCTGCCACAACTACACAGCTGTTACGCATACAGCACAACAAGCACTGGATGAACGACCTCTACATGGGTGCTGGCATTGGTACGGTGAGCACCAACTTGGCGTATTTCCTGACCGATAAGATTTTTGGTGTCGGTGCTATCAACAAACCCAAGTTGCGTTTCAATGACGTGCAACGCCTCATGAAGTTTAACATGCAGCCAACGGGCTATTCGTTTGTGGCTGGTACGGAAATTGGCAACCGCGTGGTGCATTTTGATGATGCGACCATGAAGGCTGGTGCTGCTATTGCGGTGGGTGCCGACCTCTCGTGGCATACATCTCCTTATCTTTCGCTTGAACTGATGGCTCGTGCCGTAGATGCCCAGATGAAAATGTATGGACAGTCACGTCTCTTTACAGGCGACATTCTGAACATCTACCATTTTGATGCAGGTGCCAAGTTCAGTGCGCCGATTTCATTGGGAACACGCATTGGCACTCGTGTCTTCGCTGGCACACGCATCATGGATGGCATCACGTTGACCGATGGCGTGAAGTCTTATACGATTCCCCATGAAACTAAGTTCGAGTGTGGCATAGGCGTTTCTTATGAATGTTTGGACACGGACAATTATGCTTGGGGTGTCGTTGCCGATTATTACCACACTTTCTCTCACTACATACAGAATCGTTACAGTATCTCTTCTACGTGGAAGATACTGTTCTAAGAGCGTTAATCCTTCTTAGGGCAGTGACGTGTCAGTGTGGTTCTCAGTTGTAGCTACCGATAAACAGGAACAACATTGACAGCAGCACGAGGAGCAGGTCGATGACTTTCGATTTGAGGTTCTTCTCGTGGAAAACCATTGCTCCGAAAAGGAAGCTGACTACGACAGAGCCTCGGCGTACCATTGAAACGATGGAAATCATCGCCCCGTCAAGCCCGAGGGCATAGAAGTATGCGAAGTCGGCGGCGGAAAGGAACACTGAGATAAGAATGATGCACCAATCCCAATGGAACGGAGTGGTGCGTTTGTGAGTGGGCCACCACAGCAGAAGAAGCATGGCAAGCATCATGAAGAACTGGTAGATGTTGTACCATGACTGCACAGCAAGCTTGTCCAGCCCCACACCGCCGTTCTCAGGCGATGCCATCAGGAACTTGTCGTACAATCCCGACACCGCGCCCAGCACATTGGCGAGCACAACGAACACAATCCACTTGTTGTGCTTGAAGTCGATACCCTCCTTCTTGCTGGAGCGTGAAAGCATGTAAAGTCCTACCATCGCGATGAGGACACCGACCCACTGCCACACATTCAACCGCTCGGAGAAGAAGGTCAAGGCACCAATCAGCACCATCACAGGGCGCGTGGCGTTGATTGGTCCTACAATCGTGATAGGCAGGTGTTTAAGTCCGAAATAGGCGAAGAGCCAGCTGCTGAGCACGATAAGCGACTTCAGCAGGATGTACCGGTGCTCTGCCCACCCATACTGGTGGGTGTAGAAAAGACTCTCCTCGTTGATGTGTCCCTGTGCCGACAGAATGATGAATGGCAGGAATATCAGTGATGAAAACAAGGTGTTGAGTGTCAATACGGGAATGACAGCATTCTCCCTCAACGACTTCTTTTTGAACACGTCGTAGAAGCCGAGGAGGCAGGCGGAAAGAAAAGCAAGGATTAACCACATGTGTCTTCAGGATAAGTGATGTTAGCGAGAAACAGCGCATTGCCTGGCACGGACATACCTGCCGAACAGCGGTCTTTCTTCTCGATGATTTCACGGAACTGCTCAAGGGTCAGCGCACCACGTCCCACATCGAGGAGTGTGCCGACAATGGCACGAACCATGTTGCGGAGAAAGCGGTCAGCTGTGATGGTGAACTGCCACTTGATGGGGGAGACCTGTGTCCACTGGGCGTGCATGATGCGGCAGTTGTTGGTCTTCACATCGGTGTGGAGTTTGGAGAAGGAAGTGAAGTCTGTATAGTCAAAAAGAGTTTGGGCAGCCTCGTTCATAAGGTTGAAGTCGAGCGGTTGAGGGAAGCGGTAAGCGTAAGGCTCAAAGGGCGACTTCTCGGTGATAATATAGTAATGATAGGTGCGCGAGGTGGCAGAGAAACGGGCATGAGCATCGTCCTTCACGGGCAAGATGCGGTGGATAGCGATGTCGGAAGGCATAAACTTGTTGAGGCGATAGCGCAGATTGTCGTCGATGGCTTGGGACGTGTCGAAGTGTGCCACCATCAGCGATGCGTTTACACCTGCGTCTGTCCGTCCTGCACCTGTCACTTCAACAGGCTCATGAAGTAGGGTCGAAAGTGCTTTGTTGAGCACTTCCTGCACACTGATGCCGTTGGGTTGAATCTGCCAGCCGTGGTAGCGTGCGCCATCGTATGAAAGGTAGATGAAATAGCGCATCAGGGCGTCACTCGGTTATGGAAAAACACTCTTCTGAGGGCACTCTTCATGCGGATGCTGGGCACATGCAGCGTGACGCGATGCCGATAGAAGTGCCACAGCATGATGACAGCCGTGATGGTGGCGATGCCGTCGGCAGTCGCGATGCTTATCCACACGCCATTTGTCCCCCACAGTTCGGGGAAGATGAGGAGGAAGGGCACGAGAAAGACCAGTTGGCGGCTCACCGACATGAAGATGCTTCGCTTTGCCATGCCGATGCTCTGGAAGAAGTTGCCCACCACGATTTGGAAGCCCACGATGGGGAACATGATGACGATGATTTTCATGCCCGACACTGCCAACTTCGCCAGCGCGGGGTCGTTCGTGAAGAGGGCGACGGGGTAGTGTGGGAAGAACTCGCACAGAATGAATGCGCAGCACATCACAATCGTGGCAAGTATGATGGCCTTGCGCAACACCTCATCCACACGTTCGGGCTGTTGCGCCCCGAAGTTGAATCCAGCGATGGGTTGCATGCCTTGNCAGATGCNCNGNACCGCCATGACAAANAGGAACNTNATGCCGTTCACAATGCCGTATGCCGCAATTGCCAAGTCCCCTCCATGTTTCGTCAGACCTTGGTTGATGAGGATGACCACCAGACAGGCGCACAACTGCATGGAGAAAGGAGAAAGTCCAATACCCAAGATATTCTTGACGATGCGTTTCTTCAAGCCATAGATGCCTGAATGCAGATGAATCAGGCTTTTCTTGTTCGACAAAACGATGATGACAGCGATGAGTGCCACAATCTGAGCCAGAATGGTAGCGTATGCCGCTCCCTGTATGCCCATGCCAAACGAGAAGATGAACAGTGGGTCGAGGATGGCATTGATGATGACCGTGGCGATCGTTGCNGCCATCGCCACNTGTGGNTGTCCCGTGCTGCGCAAGGCGCTGTTNAGCCCTANATAGAGGTGTGTCACCACATTGCCATACAGAATGATTTCCATATAGTCATGGGCATAGTGCAAGGTGTTCGCTGACGCTCCGAAGAACAACAGCAGTGGGTCGATGAAGATGAGACCCAGCACACCCACCACGATGCCGATGATGATGTTGAGCGACACCAGATTCCCCAGCACCCGTTCTGCTGTGGCATAGTCTTTCTGTCCCAGCTTGATGGACATCATCGTAGCGCTGCCCACCCCCACCATGGCACCGAAAGCGGCACTCAGGTTCATGATGGGGAACGTGACCGCCAAGCCGCCCAGCGACAGCGTGCCCACATCGGGGATGCGCCCAATGAAAATGCGGTCCACGATGTTATACAACGATGAAGCCGTCATTGCCACCACGGCTGGCACGGCATACTTCATCAGCAACTCGCCGATGGGCTTCGTTCCTAATTCCTTTGTCTTGTTATCCTGTTGCATATCAATGAAAATGTCACCCAGCGCATGACCAGCGCTGAAAACAACTGCAAAGTTACGGATTTTTTCTCATTCGCCACCTTCCCTGCTCGTTTTTGTGTCTCATCGTCATCAATAGACCTCTTCTTGTCCTGCTTTCCAGACTTTCTCTTCCTGTTTTATCCTCGTTATTTATCATTCTTATTTCCCCCCCACAGAAAGGGTCTCAAAATCGGAGTCGGGGACATCGACCAATCGGAGTCCCCGACTCCGACCGACCGATGTCCCCGACTCCGATTTTGAGGCTGTGGAAGCACGTTGCAGATAGCGGTGTCATACGCCCCATGCCGCATGTTCCTGTCATAGATAAAAAGAGGATTATTTCTTTCGGTTTATCTCGTATGGGGATGAATGATGATAAGTTTTTTTGATTTTGTAACTTGATTTTTAGGTCGTACAATGTAAAAGCTCTACCTTTGTCATATAATAAATGTCAGACGCGATAGCCTTTGACATCTTAAAAACGATTTTGTCATGAAACTGTTGCAATCGTTTCTTCTGCAAAAGAAAGCGCAATCCATGAGGATGCTTCGATGTATTGTATTGTTGTCACTCAGTATTGGGGGCGCATTGCATATTGGTGCGCAAGACACCGAGGTGACACTGCGAGGCGGCATTCAGGACGCATTCTTGGAGCGTGGTCTATTTGACTGCACCGTCACGCTGATGCGGACCGACAGCACGTTGGTGGAGTGTCAGCCAAAGGTCTATGAAATAGGCAACGACTCCATGCATATCAGCACGATTTATTTCATCAATGTGCCCCGACAACCAGGGGAGTATCTGATACGTGTGCAGAAGGGTGGCTATGGTGATGGCTGGACGAACGTGACCATTCCCGAAGGCTCTAAGGAGAAGACGTTCATGGTGCCGATGGTCAACATGAGGAAGTCGGTGACGAAGACTATCGGCCTGAAGGAGGTGGTGGTGAAATCTACTCGCATCAAGGTGAAGATGCGTGGCGACACGTTGGTTTATGACGCTTCGGCGTTTCAGATGCCCGAAGGGTCGATGCTGAGCCACTTGATTGAGCAGCTTCCAGGCGCGCGGATGACGGACGATGGTGAGATTTTCATCAACGGGCGGAAGATAGACGAACTGACGCTCAACTCCAAGTCGCTTTTCAGAGGTAACAAGAAGGTGCTTTTGGAGAACCTGCCTTACTTCACGGTGAAGGAACTGAAAGTGTTTGAGCGGCAGTCGCTGTCTGCGGTTATGAGGGGCATTAAGGATGAAAACCCTGAGTATGTGATGGATGTGAACCTGAAGGATGAATATGCAGTGAGCGTGATTGCCAATGCCGAGGCGGCTGGTGGTACGCACGAGCGGTATCAGACGCGGGCGTTCGGGGTGCTGCTCACGAAGACATGGACGGTGGGGGCATTCGGGAACGTGAACAACATCAACGACATTACCCGTTCCATCTCACAGGGATGGCGTGAAGGAGGGGGACTCGTCTTGGGCAATCAGAACAAGCCATCGACGCGCAAGGCGGCGGGCATAAGCCTCGACTATCAGTCAACGAAGCAACTTGAACGATACATGGGTTTTCCTGCTATTGCTGAACACGTTGAGGTTCTTTTTGACCGTTACAACAATCTCAATGAGTCGGGCACATATCAGGAACGTTTCCTGCCTACGGGCACGGCGTTTGCGAAGAATATGCGTACATCCAGAGACAGGATAACGTCGGTTCAGGCGCTGAACCGCCTGCATTGGTTGCCTTGGCTGTACGAGAGTCAAGCGTTGCTGATATACAAGGAAACGGACAACACGATGTTGGGCAACCTGCAACAATGGGACAGCTTGCGGACGACTGCCACACAGCGGACAGAGGGGCTTGGCAAGACGAAAGATTATGGGTTGGATTTTCTATATGCCAGATTCCGTACCATCAAACGTGTGGACGGAAAAATCGAATCGTCTTGGATACGCACCGACCACGAAGCTTTTAACCGCCAGCACTCTATGGCTGGGGCTTCGGGGAGTGATTACTTCCGCCATGAGTATGGGGATGCGCGTACCACACGATACTCGTTCGAGCCGTCGTTGTCGTATGACACGCGGCTGTGGAAGCAGTTGCACATGTATGTGACGGAACGTTATAAGGTGGGCGGAAGCAACAGCAACGACCGACTCTATATGCTGAACGACCTTGCAGGATGGGGGCTTGGCGACAGCACCGTCATCAACCTCCTGCCGTCGAACCGTGACCTGCTCCGCAGCGTCTATGACACGGAGAACAGCACTTACAGCCGATTGAAGCAACAGGAGAATGAGTTCACGGTGGAGCTGAGATGGCGCAAGACGGAGCGTTTCCCTGTGGGTGTGAGGCTGGGGCTGCCTGTCTATGTGCAGCACGAAAGGCTTGACTAGTGTCATCCCCAATTACATCATGTTCCGTGTGGCATGGCAGTTTAGCAAGACCCCGAGAAAGAACTGACTTTGACGGGATGGATATACAATAAGTGAGGCGGTTGTTGCAAATACGCAACAACCGCCTCACTTATTGTAT
>WFLX010178606.1_pt1 | contig 19830 bp, 18 predicted proteins | sample 4967041 | NCBI WGS metagenome assembly WFLX01 (sample SAMN12857096, study PRJNA449069) | gut metagenome | isolation source: stool from male and female vole | host: Microtus ochrogaster | place: USA:Florida | collected 2017
TTAAAAATATATCGCATTTGTATTCAAAAGTCAAGTCGTTTTTGGAAAAATTTGCAGGAAAAATATAATTTTTATATTGTCATGGAATAAAATGGGTGGGATTTATAAAGAAAATAATTATTTTATATTTGTTCTATAATTTACATCACCAAGCCTCTCCAAAAAGCGGCGCACTTCCCCTGCCCGCTCACACCAAATTCTTTTCCATCCACCGCTTGCTTTTCCAGCGGAAGAACATCACAGTTCCTCGCGTTATCTCGTCCGCCGAGATTCCCAGAAAGCAGCCGACTATCCCGAAATGCAGCCTTATTCCCAAAATGTACGCCAGCAAAACCATCACGCACCAGTTCGAGAAGATTCCGTACAAAACGGGGAAGCGCACGTCGCCCGCGCCTTTCAGCGCGCCCACATAAATCAAATTGAGCGAGCGCCCGAATTCCAGCAAAATCGAGACGCGCAAAAGTTCGCTCACCATTTCAATGATTTGCGGATTGTCCGTAAAAATCGAGATGACTGGATTTTTCACGAGATTCAAAATCAAAACCAAAAGCATCGACGCGCCGGTCGCCCAAAGCGAATAGAGCATGACTTTTTTGTGAGCCTCGTCCCTCTGGTGCGCGCCCACATACCAGCCCGTCTTTATCTGAACCGCGCCGCCAATCGCGATCGCGATCACATAGACGAAGCGCACGATCGTCGTGGTGTAGACTTGCGCCGACATCGCGAAAGTTCCGAGCGACGAAATCATCGCCATGATTACGATTTGCGAGACGTTGTACGAAAGGTTTTCCCCCGCCGTCGGAATTCCCACCGACAAAATCAGGCGGAAGAATTTTTTCGGCACGGAAAATATTTTCCGCAAGTCGAACGCGATTTCCTTTCTGCGGCGAATCATCGCGGCGAGCATGAAGCATGACACCACGGAAGAAAGCGCCGAAGCCGCCGCCACGCCGCGCACGCCGAAAACCGGAAGCCCGAACCATCCGTAGAGCGAAAGCGCGTTTCCNGCCACGTTGACGAGATTCGCGGCGAACGAGACGATCAGNGCCTCGCGCGCATAGCCGTAGCANCGNAGCATGGAACTTTGCAGCACGCTGAACGCGTTGAACACCGCGCCCGCGCCGCCGAAAATCAAAAAATATTCTTTCGCATAGGAACGCACGTCGTCCTCAAGCGAATAGCAATTCAAAAGCGGGCCGCTTCCCAAAAACACCGCNGCNGACAAAATCAGCGCGATCGCGGTCGTCATGAGCGCGCTCGCCTTCGAAATNTTGTTCAAGTCCTCGCGCGAACGCTCCGCGCCCAAATATTGCGCCAGCACGATGGAACTTCCCACCGCCACCACGTTGAACAANATTTGGAGAAAGAACATGTATTGCGACACCAGCCCCACTCCCGCCACGGCATGGTCGGAGTAAGTGCTCAGCATGAAAGTGTCCGCAAGNGAAACGAGAATTCTTAAAAGNTGCTCCCCCGCCAAAGGCAAGACGAGGTGGAGCATCGGCAGAGAGCCTCGAGTTTTATTCTGCATTTTACAGGCGCGTCATTCGCGTTGTTTGCGCGGAAACCTTATTTCACGGCAAAATCAATTTTCTTTTCAAGCCCCGCGCATTTTACCACGAGCGANGCCTTGCCCTTTTTCCCGACGGTGCGAACGTAAACGCCCGTGACGCCGCCNCGGAACGCGCCCAAATTCTGCCCGATTATCTCGATAGGACCTGTGACGGAAAATTCCACCGGCTCGCTGAAATAAGGCAGGACGTTCTGCGACTGGTCGCGCATGGAAAGGCGCACTTCCGCCGCATCCCAAGTCGCTTCTTCGCGCAGGACGCTCGAAGACACTTCGGCGTGAATCGAAATCGACTCCACCGCGCCTTTCAGGACGGTCTTCACCACCTTGCCGTCCTTTATCGCGTCGAAACGGAAAGTCGAGGATTCCCCTCCCCAGTTGCCGACGTATTTTCCATACAAATCCAAAATTTTCTGGCGGTTGAATCCGCGCGGAAGAAGCTTCAGATATTCAAGCCAATGCTTTTTGCTCAGTCCGCCTTCGCCNTAGAACGCGATTGTGTTCAAAAGGATTTTCAGCTTTTCGGCGATTTTTTCAGGAANCTTCTCNTCGTCCACGAGACGGTTTCCCACGTAGTCGTCGATGAGAATCGGCCCGTGCGGAATGTTCTTGTATGGCGAATTTTCCTTTTTGAATTCGGCNATGAAAATTTTNCCCAAATACATTTTCACGGAATCGGCGTTCGTGAAAATCCAGTTCTTTCCGCGGATGCTGGCGGCATGCTCGCCCATGTCCATCGTCGTGCTCACTTCCAAGACCGGAACTTTTTCCTGCTGGCTTTTGTAGACCGCCGCCGCCAGCTTGGGATTCCGGTACATGTCCATCACGCCGTGATAGCACACTCCGTCGCCGCTTCCAAAATCCTTGTGCGTGTTGTAGTCGAACGCCACCCAAGCGAACGAGCCCGCCACGCCCTTTTCCACGGCCACGTCGTTTATCACGTTGGCATGGCGGACGGCGTGTTCCGTGCGGTGCGCCTCGTCGTCGAAAATTTTCGTCGGGAAAATGTGCCCGCAATATTCGCTTATGAGATACGGCTTTTCAGGATTCGGCGTGACGGTATTTTTCGGGACGCAGCCCGGATTGTTCCCGCCGTGGCTGAAATCGTTGTAAGTGTAGACGTCTTCCAAAAGGTGCGACTTCTTTATGCAACGCACGCCGCCGGTCGGACGCGTGGGATCGAGCGAGCGGCAAAGCGCGTTCGTCTTTTCATAAAGCTCGTCGCAATCGACGGACTCGTTTATGCGCACACCCCAAAGGAAAACCGAAGGATGGTTCCTGTATTGCACGACCATTTCCTCGACATTCTTCAAGCACTGATCGCGCCACGCCTTTGACTTTCCGATGTGCTGCCATCCGGGAATTTCCGTGAAAACCAAAATTCCGCGCTCGTCGCAGCGGTCGATGAAATCCTGCGACTGCGGATAATGCGAAGTGCGCACCGCGTTGAGTCCAAGCTCGTCCTTGAGAATGTCCGCGTCATAACGCTGAAGGCTCGCAGGCATTGCGTAGCCCACATGCGCGAAACTTTGGTGGCGATCCATTCCGCGCAGCAAAAACCTTTCGCCGTTCAGGAAAAGACCTTCGGCGGTCATCTTTATGTCGCGGAAGCCGAATCGCACCGACTTTTCGTCGATGTTTTTCGTGCCGTATTTCAGCTGCACTTTCAGCACATAAAGCGAAGGATTTTCGGGCGACCAAAGCGCGACATTCTCCGCGTCGAATTCGGCGGTGATTTTGTCCGCGTCGTTCAAATCATAGGACTTTTCGAACGAAGGCTTCTTTTCCCCNGCNTTGCAAAGCGAAACACAAATCGCGGCGNTCTCCTTTTTGTCGAGCGAAATTTGCGCCGAAACTTTCGTGCCGCTCGTGGAAACGAAAACGTCGTCGATAAAATTCTCGTTCGCCACTTCAAGGAAAACCTCGCGATAGATTCCGCCGTAAGTCATNTAGTCGATCACGAAACCGAACGGAGGCACGTCCAAATCCTCGCGCGAATTCAATTTCACCGCAAGTACATTTTCCTTGCCTTCCGGCAAAAGGAATTTCGTTATCTCAAATTTAAATGAAGTGTAGCCGCACGAATGAGTTCCAAGTTCGTTGCCGTTTATGAAGACGGTCGCCTCGTGCGCCGCCGCCATGAACGTGACGAAAACGCGCTTCGCTTCCCACGATTTNTCCGTCTTGAAAACGCGCCTGTAGCCGCTTGTCATCTGATAGTCGCGCACATTGAAATAATTCAGCGGCGTGGTCGCCACGCTGTGAGGAATGCGCACTTTCTGCAAGGCATTTTTCAAGGACGCGCTCTTGATTTTCGGGGCGCAGACTTCGCTTTTGAACTCGGGCGTAAAAAGCCACTCGTCATTTAAATTGATTTTTTCCATTTTTTCATTATAAATCGTTTGCATGAATTTTGCAAGTGAAATTCATTCAAGGCGAACGAAATTATTTTGTTTTTTCCATATTCGGGCGTGCCCCTCGCTGCGCTCGGGTCGCTATGTCCAGGGTTCGCTCGCGCTCATACTTTCGCTTCGCTCCAGTACGCGTCGCAGGANAAGCCTGCGACGCGCCCTTCCCAGCGCTCACGCTCTGCAATTCGCAGAACGNCAAAATCGCGCCCGAAACGATTCTCCACTTGCAAAAAATCAAAAAATCCGTTAACATAAAATCCATGTACAAGATTTTTTTCAAGAACGCATTTTCGTTTTTTCTCGCGGCGCTCATCGCGATGATTTTATTTTCGTGCAATTCAGTTCCCGACGAAATTCCCGAAGACTTGGACGCGAGCCAATTGATCCAGCTCGGCCAAGACAATTACGACGCCGGAAAATACGCGGCTTCCGAAATGTATTTCAACGCCGTCCTCGAGCGTTACGGAACGGACGTCAAGCGTTATGTCGAGGCGAAATACGAGCTTGGGCATTTGTTCATCAAGACGAAAAAATATCAAAGCGCCTACAACAATTTCAAGGAAATTCTCGAGATTTATGAAAATGTTCCGGTCGGACTCAGCGGCTCGTACAAACGCCTGAGCCAACTTGAGCTGGAAAAAATTCCGCAAAAAGACTTGGACGAAATCGAGGCGAAAAAGGCCGCGCGCAAAGCCGACCTCGCCGCCGAAGCCGAAAAGGTGAAAGCGGAAGAAGCCGCGAAAAAAGCAAAAGAGGAAGAAGAGTCGCGCGCGCTCGAAGAAGCGTCACAGACGGAAGAACTTCCTGAAGAAACAGACTAATATTTTAACGCCGAGCAAGGACAAGTTTCACAATCGAAGCCTTTGCGCAATTTCGAAAGAACCGTGCAAAGGCTTCGCCGATTTTCAGACGGAATAAAATTTCACTAAAACAAAAAAATGAAAATCTCGCGGCGCAAGTTCCGCAAGCGAACTCGCGAAAACCAAACATCATTCCCCGCAAACTATTCACTATTCACTATTATATCATATATTCATTATCTCCTAATNCTACTCTTCGTCCTCGCCCGCTTTCAGCACCGCCAAAAACGCCGACTGCGGCAGTTCCACGTCGCCGATCATTTTCATCCGCTTTTTTCCTTCCTTTTGCTTTTCCAAAAGCTTCCGCTTTCGCGTGATGTCGCCGCCGTAGCATTTTGCGAGAACGTCCTTGCGGACGGGATTCACGGTTTCGCGTGCGATGATTTGGCTTCCGATCGCGCCTTGAATCGCCACTTTGAATTGCTGCCTCGCGATTTCGCCCTTGAGCCGGTGGCAGACTTTCCGCGCCTGAGAAACGGCGTTCTGCCTGAACACGAGCTGGCTCAAAGCGTCCACGGGNTTTCCGTTTATCAGGATGTCAAGCCGCGCCAAATCGGTGGGCTTGTAGCCTATCACGTCGTAGTCGAACGAAGCGTAGCCCCGGCTGTAACTTTTGAGTCGGTCGTAAAAATCAAAAAGCACTTCGGAAAGCGGCATCTCNTAAGTGAGNTCCGCGCGCTTTTCGTCGAGATACTGCATGTTCGTCTGAACGCCGCGCTTTTCGTTGCAAAGAGCCATAATCTGCCCGATGTATTCGCCGGGCGTGATTATCGAAGCCTTGATGTAAGGCTCCTCCGCGCTTTTTATCCTGCCCTCGGGATATTCGGTGGGATTGTCGATGAAAATTTCCTCGCCGTTTGAAAGCATGATTTTGTAGCGCACGCTCGGAGACGTGAAAATCACGGACTGGTCGAAGTCGCGTTCGAGCCGCTCCTCCACGATTTCAAGGTGAAGCAGTCCCAAAAATCCAGAGCGGAAGCCGTTTCCAAGCGCGAGCGAATTGTCCTTCTCGTAAACCAAACTCGCGTCGTTGAGCTTGAGTTTTTCCATCGCGTCCTTGAGTTCCTCGTAGTCGTTCGAATCGAGCGGATANATCGACGAAAACACGACGGGCTTCACTTCCTTGAATCCGGGAAGGGCTTCGGCGGCGGGATTTTCGGAAAGCGTTATTGTGTCGCCCACGCGGACGTCGCTCACGGTCTTAATTCCGGCAATCACGTAGCCCACGTCGCCCGCCTCGAGCGCGCCCGTGTCCTCGTACTTTATCTTGAACACGCCGACATTTTCCACCTTGTATTCCGCGCCGCTGCTCATCATCCGAAGCGTGTCGCCAGACTTTATGCGCCCTTGCATCACGCGAATGTGGACGACGACTCCGCGATACGCGTCGTAATGGCAATCGAAAATCAAAGCCTGAAGCGGAGCGTCCGCGTCGCCATGAGGCGGCGGAAAAAATTTCACGATGGCCTCGAAAAGCGAATCAATCCCCTCCCCTGTCTTGGCGGAAACAAGCTGCGCCTCCTCCGGCAAAAGCCCGAGGTCATGGTCAATCTGCCGCTTCACGCCCTCNATGTCCGCGCTCGGCAAGTCAATCTTGTTTATCACGGGAACGATCGCAAGGTCGTGCTCCAAAGCCATGTACATATTGCTCACGGTCTGGCTTTCCACGCCCTGCGAAGCGTCGATCAAAAGAAGCGCGCCTTCGCACGAAGCGATCGCGCGGCTCACCTCGTATGAAAAATCGACGTGCCCCGGAGTGTCCACGAAATTCAGCTCGTAGTCGTGCCCGTCCTCCGCGCGGTACGGAATCGTCACGGCCTGGCTTTTNATCGTGATGCCGCGCTCGCGCTCGATGTCCATGTTGTCGAGAATCTGATTTTTCATCTGGCGGTCGTCGATGATTTTCGCCTTTTGGATGAGGCGGTCGGCCAGCGTGGACTTTCCGTGGTCGATGTGCGCGACGATGCAAAAATTGCGCTTGTATTTCATTTCCATAATTTTCTCCTAATTTTTACAGGCAAAGAAAATTTTAATTTTATTCGCCTGTAAAAAAGTCATTTCGCAACGGAGTGAGAAATGACAATAAATACGCGAGTTTTGTAAAAAACTCGACATTAAAATCAGCAACGATATTCTAGTTGNTGATTTTAATTATTTTCTCCATTCGTAAATTTTCAGCTCTTAAAATTTCAAAAATAATACGGGCTGTCCAAATAAGTCTGAAGAGCCACGCTCATGTCCAAATATCCCTTTCGCCGATTCTTCGTCACAAGCGGCACGAGCATCGCGGTCTTTTCATTGTCAAACTGAATCCGTCCAATCGTAACTGGATCGTTTTCCGAAAATCCGTTTTCGTCGGCCGCGCTTCCGGGAATGACTTTCGTAATCGTGAACGTGCGGCTGTTCGTGGTGGAAGAAGGCGTGAGCTCCATTCCGAAAAGCGGAATGAACGAACGCTGGATCGTGTCGTTCTGGTAAACCGTGTAGCCGGGATTTTCGGGACGCTCCGAAAGATAAAGCAGGCAAGTTTTTTTCTCGCCGTCGCGAAGATACTCGCATCCGATGATCGTGTCGGGAACATGGTCGCGCAGNATGTCCTGCATTTCTTCGAGCGTGGAAACTTTCTTTCCGTCAAGCGAAGTGATTATGTCGCCCGCGCGCATTCCCACTCGCGCCATCGGACTTCCCGGCATGAAATACTGCACTTCAAGTCCGCGGGAAGTGCGCCCGGCGCGCGCCGTCCTTCCATACGCGCCAATCCACGGAAAACGCCTTTTTCCGCCCTGGAACAAAATCGGCAAATCCTGCTTGAGATATTCGACGGGTATCGCGAAATTCAGTCCGCTGTACTGCAAGATTCCCGCGAACACGATTCCCTGCACGTGCCCGCCCTCGTCGATGAAAGGTCCTCCCGAATTTCCCGAATTGATCGCCGCGTCGATTTGAATCACGCTTCCGGTGGAAAAAAGCTTTCGGTCGGTCGCGGAAACGACGCCGCTCGTCAAAGTGCGCTCAAGTCCCAAAGGCGAGCCGATCGCGTAGATTTTGTCGCCCACGTGGAGTTCGCTCGANCTTCCCAAATTGAACGTGTACGGCACTTCACCTTCGGTCTTCAAAAGCGCGAGGTCGTGAACTTTGTCGTAGCCCACGACGCGGGCAGGAATTCTCTGATCCGAATCTTCCGCCATTTTTATGAAAACTTTTCCGTAGCCTGAATTTTTCGGGCTGACGATTTCTTCTATCACGTGATGGTTCGTCACGATGTAGCCGCGCGGGTCGATGAAAAAGCCCGAGCCAATCACTCGGTCGGCGTATCCCATTCCGCGCTTCACCTTGATTCCCAAATCCACCCAGACGGTAACAGTTCCCTGAATGTACTCGGAAATTCGGGCGAGTCTCGGCTGCGGCGCGGTGGAAATTCCCGGAACGCCTTCAAAATAAAACGCGAGCATTTTTTTCGCGTCCATGATTCCTTGCGCCAAATTTCCGTAGCCCGCCGAAACGAGCGAATTGTACATCGTGTACGCCTCGAGCCTGTCGTCCTGTTCGACGTGCGCCGCGCAGACATCGCGCACATATTCCGCGCATTCCCGGCTCAAATTTTCGTCGCCCAAAACTTTCGCCCGCCACAAAGCCTGCACGGGATTTTTTTCGAGCATTTCGTAGATGCGCTTGACTTCGGCATCGTGAACATCCTTGTCGGTGTAGTCGAGTTCCGTCGCGCCCGCTTCGGGCAATTTTTTTGCGGAAGAACATGCCGCCAAGCTTGCGAGAAAAAGCGGGAGGAAAACCATTTTTTTCAAAGACAATTTCATCATTTTAACGTTTGCAAAATTTATTTTTCACGGCTCGATTTCATTTTTAAAAATCAAGCCGATTTTAAAATCCACGCGAGAGGAAACTCCGTTCATCGCGAGGAATCAAAGCGGATGATTCGCGCGAAAATATTCTTGTCCACGAAGAGCGCCTGTATGTAGCATCCGTCGTCCTCGAACTGTTCCACCACGCCCATTTGCGCCTGCGTCATTCGGCCTTTCACGTTGCGCTCCTGACTTCGCGCGCCCGCCTCGCCTATCCAATAAAAACAATTTTCCGCGCCCTTCGTAACAGGAACGGAATTTCCGTCGAACAGAATTTCCCGTGGCTCGCCGCCCGAAAAATTCAGCGAAACGAGTTTCCGCTCGCCGCTTGAATTCATCACGAAGATTTCGCTTCGCTCGTCGAACTCGCCTTCGCCTTTCGGAAAAATCGTGTGGCGGCTGTCCCATTCGCCGTCGTAGTCCAAATCCCAAGTGGAAATGCGCCCGCCTTTGGAAAAATATTCTTCGGAAAANTCAGGCCTCGTGTCGCCGTTCCTGTCGATCTGAATCATCCGCAGGAAAATCCGAGGATTCGGAACGGGGCTTCCCCAAATGTTCTGAGTGGCCGCGTCCAAATCTTCCTTTGAAATCGCGATTCCGTTTTCAAGCGTCGCGTAGATTTCNGTCGTCTCGAAAATGCCGTCGCCGTCGCGATCCACGTTGCGCACCAAAGGAGAGGCGAACTGCGCATGCGCGTACAACTTTCCTTTGAGCAAATAGTCCGCGGCGTAGTAAACTCCGTTCAGCATCGAAAAATGAATCGTCGCGCCGTCGCGCTCGCGGCTCGGACGTTCCACGCTGTTCACCGAAACGATGAGCGCGTCCACGTCGAAAATCCGATCGCCGCTCCACAAAGTGCGTTCGTCCACCACGAAAAATTCATCCGAAACATTCGCGCGTGAAATGAATTCGTCGGCACGGATTCTGAATATCTGAGCGTCCACGGTTTCGTCCGCCAAATTGAAAATCGTCGCGCCCTGCTCGCCGGGCACTTCCTCGAAAACCACGCGCACCGGGCTTGGATAAGTTCCGTATTGGACGCTGATTTTTTTGTCCAAAAAACGCGCGCTTCTCGGAACGCCGAAATCGCATTCGCAAATCCAGTCCGCGCCACCGTCATTGTCCGCGTCAAATTCGATTTTCTGCGGGCGACCCCTGCTGTAATTCACGGCGAGATTCGCCTCCAAAGAATTGTTCGTGTCGCAAAAAAGCGTTCCCGTGTACGCGTTCAAATACGTCGCGAGATTTTTTTTCGTCTCGGGATTTTTCAAAACCGAAGCGAAACGCTCGAGTTCGAACACCGAGACATTTTGAAAGGATTCCTGTTCCGAGCCGCTTTTTTCCATGAAGTCCAAAAAATATTCCAAAGCGGCGTCTTCGGAAATTATTCCGTCTTCCGCCGCAGCCGCCGCGAAAAGCGGGCTTCTGAATCCGCGCGCGTCGAACGCCCGCAAAAGCCTCGTCTTCTGCTCGCCTTCGGCGAAAATCGCGGCGTAGATTTCAAGCTCCACGTCATTCGAATCGTATTCAGGAACTTTCGCGATGAAATAGTCGGCGATTTTCCGCGCCTCGCCCGAAAGCGGCATGTAGTCGAAAACTGCCGCCGCAGGATTTTTCGCGTACATGATCTTGTATTCATAGGCGAAAAACAAATGCGCGAAACGCGCGTCGCCCGGATAAATGCGCCGGCTCACGTTCACTTTTTCCCGCGCGCGGGCGACATTTTCCGCGTCCCCGATTGTATAGTAGGATTTCACGCGAACGTATTCCGCATCCGCAGAATAAATGAAAGGCGCTTCGTCCAAAACTTCCAACGCCGCCAAAGGCTTTCCCGTGGCGCAAAGCAAGTCGGCGAAGAAAATCCGCGCTCCGCTCCTGTTGTAGTCCACCCATTCCGCGCCGGAAAGCGACTCTTCGAGCAAAGGCATGATTTCCTTCCTGCTCGCGCCGCAATTGTATTCTCCCAGCGCCATCAAATACCACAAATCCGCCACGCTCTTGTCGTATTCGTTTCCNGATTTCGCGAAGGCGGCGCACTTTTCCCAATCCGCAGAAAGCGCGCGACTTTTCGCAAGCTTGAGATATCGCAAGGCAGTCTTGCGGTTCGCGCCCTGCACGCTGAAATTATTTCCGTTTCCGGAATTGCCCTGGGCAAACAAATCAAGCGAAAAAACGAAAATCGCCGAAAGCAAAAAAAACCGAACTTTCACCCAAGCCTCCTAAAACGCCGCGCGCGATTTTCGCGCGACAATCCAATTTTCATATCCCAAAACGCAGCCCAAAACCGCGAATATTTTCAAAGGAAATCCGCATTCCAAAACTGGAATTTTTCCGCGCTCGCGCTCCGGAATTTTCCAGTCCGAAAAAATGTCCGCCACGGACTTTTCCGCGCCCGCCGCATTCAAGACCGCATCCCCGATTTCATGGCTTCGCACCGCGAACGGAAGCGACGCTTTAAGCCGCACAGAATTTTTTCCGCGGACGAAAATTTCGTGCGAACCGCCTTCCGCGCAATCTTCGCATTTCCGCGCCTCGAGCGAAAAGCCGTCAAAATTGAAAACGCCGTCTTCATTTATTATAGCAAAAAAACCCGATTCAGTCGCCTGTTTTTCGCAGATTTTCAAAAAAAGTTTTCCGCCGTCCGTCCGCGCCGAAACGCGCGAAAACGAGATTTTCTTGAAATCAATCTCAGGCCAAAGGCTCAGCGTCCGAACGAAGCCGTAAGGAACGCGACTTTCCTCGCCGAAACGCGCCATCGCCTCGAAAACAAATTCCTGCCGAATTGCAATCGGAAGCCTTGAAAAATTTTCGGCTGAAAAACAAATTTCCTTTTGAGAAATTTCCTTCGGAAAAAAATCATCCTTGCATTTAAGCGCGATTTCCTTCACCGCGGAATTTTGCAGGGCAATTTTTTCGCCTCCACGCAAAACGGCATTTTCAAAGCCCGCGAAATTTTCTTTTAAAAACGGAATGAGTTTCAGGCGGATTTTGTTGCGCAGATATTTTTCGTCAGAATTCGTAGAATCCGTGCGCCACAAGATTTTCTTTTCGCGCAGATATTCTTCGATTTTCTCGCGCTCAATCTGCAAAAGCGGGCGCAAATATTTTCCACGGACGGGCGCAATTCCAGCCGCGGCCGAGCCTTGCAAAAAGCGCATCAAAAGCGTTTCAAGCGCGTCGTTTTTGTTGTGCGCAAGGCAAATGAATTCCGCGCCAGTTTGCGCCGCCGCCNCCTCGAAAGCCTCGTAGCGCAAATTCCGCGCCGCCTCTTCGATTCCGCGCCCGCGNNCCGCCGCCGCCTTGAAAACCGCGCCTTCGGGNATTTTTTTCGCCACGCAGCGCACGCCGATTTTTTCGCAGAAATCTTTCACGAAATCCGCGTCCGCCGCGCCTTCCCCGTTCGGGCGAATCGAATGATCCACCGTAAAGCAGACGATTTTTTTGGAAATGCCAAAGGAATTTTCGCATTCGCTTGCGAGCGCGCTCAAAAGGCAAATCGAATCCGCGCCGCCAGAAACCGCCACGCCGATGCATTCAACNTCGTCAACGCTCCGAGCGCATTGCATGAGAAGATTTTTTAAGGAATCACGAACGGATTTTTCAAACGCCGCTACGTCGAAATTCATCAAACAAATTTATGCCGCGCATTCCAAAAAGAAATTTTCAAAAAACGCGCGGCATTTGCATTCGCAATTATCTTGAAGGAACGACGCTCGCGAGCTTCGATTCCGGATTTTCGACAATCGCAACTCCGTCGCCCAATTTCAAGTCTTTTACGCAGAAACTTTCGCCGATGTTGATGGCGGAAATGTCCGCCTCGATGCGGGCGGGGATTTTTTTTGCGACAGCCTTCACCGTCACTTGCGGAAGCCGCTTCAAAAGGTAGCCGCCTTTGAGAACGCCCGCCGGAGTGCCCACGCAATGCACGGGCAGCCTGAACACGACAGCCTTGTCCGCCGCCGGCTCGTAGAAGTCCGCGTGCAAAACTTTGTCGTTGCGGATATTGTACTCGGTGTCCTTGATGAACACGTCATGGTTCGTGCCATCCAAATTCAACGTGATGAGCGTGGAAGAAGTGATGTTTCGCCACACTTTGTTGAATTCCACTTCGTCCACCTGAACCATCGTAGACTTTCCTTCAGAATTGTACAAAACAGCGGGCAAGACACCCTGTTTGCGCATCCTTTTCGCCTCCGCCTTTCCCGTCGTGGTGCGGGTCTTCGCGTTAATCACAAGCTGTTCCATTTTAGGCTCCTCTAAAAAAGATTCGTAGAATAAATTTAAACTACATCATCCGCCGCCATCAAACGAAAGCGGCAAAACTGGGACACCAGGATTCGAACCTGGGGAATGACGGCACCAAAAGCCGTTGGCTTACCACTTGCCGATGTCCCAAAGAATTACAATTTAAAGTGGAGGCTCAAAAAAGCCTCCTTCAAAAGCGCTCACTCCGCAGAGGAAGACGCTTCCATTACATGTCCCGCGTTATATTCGTCCAAAATTTTGTTTTGGATTTCAGCGCGGAATTCGGGACTGATTGGATGCGCGACATCCTTGTACTCGCCGTTCGCAGTTTTCTTGCTGGGCATCGCCACGAACAATCCATCTTTCCCTTCGATAATTTTTACATTATGTACAACAAAGCAGTTATCGAATGTAATTGTTACATAGGCGCGGAGTTTTCCCTCGCCTGTAACCTTGCGTATGCGCAACTCTGTAATTTGCATAAGCTTCTCCTTACAAAGATACTGTTTTCCATTTGTCGGACAACTGCCGGTTTGCCGCCTCAAGATGCGACGCATCTTCGTACACGCCAAAAACCGTCGCGCCCGAGCCTGACATATCGCAAAACAAAGCGCCGCTGTCCTTAACGTCGTCCAACGCGCGCCTTATTTCCTGATATTCTTCGGCCACTACAGAAGTAAAATCATTCGAAAACTTCCAGTCTTTGATAGGCCTCCTATAATTTTTTTCTAAATCACACGCCTCAAAATTTNTCGCATTCTTTTCTATGTCATTTTTCTCGCGGGCGCGTTTTTCGTCGAGCAAGGCATAAGCCCGAGGCGTCGAAGAAAAAACTCCCGGAAAAACCAAAATCAAACGCAAATCATCGCGCGGAAAAACCGGCTCGACGATTTCTCCCCTGCCCTGAACCAAAGCCGCGAAATTCTTCCGACCTTCGCCTTTCAAGAAAAANAACACGTCGCTTCCGACTTTCGACGCGACATTGTACGCCGCGTCTTCCGAAATCTCCACGCCGAGCCTTTTCAAGGCAAAGACCAAAGCCGCCGCGTCCGAAGAGCCGCCGCCCAAGCCGCCGCCTGAAGGAATACGCTTTTCGAGCGTCACTTCCACGCCGGGAACATTCCCGCCCAAAATATCGGCGCAGGCCGCATAAGCCGCGCTCAAAGTGTTTTCCTTTGGAAGAACCATCTGCTCGCAACGAATGCGGCAGACGTTTTTTTCAGAAAGCGGCTCAACGAAAAGTTCGTCNCACAAACCGACAGTCTGAAAAATGCTTTGGATGCCGTGGAAACCGTCGCGCCTCTTTTCAAGGACGCGCAAGCCCAAATTGATTTTGGCCGGCGCAGCAACAGAAATTCCATCCGACATACTCTTTTTTAGTATAAGCGGATTTTATTTTTTTGTCAAGTGCTTTAAAAAAAAATTGATTTTTCTGCGCTTGTTCTGCGAGGAAACTATTTTACGCTGTGCTCTCGCACAGGCGAATCAAATCGCAAGGCAACGCCTTGCTTACGAGTTTGCCAGCGCAAACTCGGGAAAATATTTTTTTCNGCNCTTGTTCTGCGAGGAAACTATTTGAATTTGCGCGTTTTGCGGCTTGACCAAAAGGCGATTTTTCCTTAATATTGACTTATGGATTCTCCGAAAATTTTTACNGACGAAGCGGACTTGACGGGCGACTTGTTCACNGACTTCGAAGATGACGAAGCCTTTGAAAGTTTTTCGGATTTTGAAATCCAAATCGACGAAGAAAAATAAAAAACTGAGGAAAATATGGAAAACACAGAAAAAATCGCGAAGGAAATCGCGCGCCTCGTGCGGGACGGAAAGGGCGCGGACACCGTGCTCATAAATGTTTCGGAACTGAACAGCTGGACGGACTATTTTGTTATCGCGACAGTAAATTCGAGCGCGCATTGGCAGGGAATNTTCAGGCAGGTAAATGAATTCGCGAAAAAAAACGGNCTTGAGTCGCGCCAGTCGAACAAAAAGCTGCCTTCGGGCGACGACTGGAATTTGATTGACTTGGGCGCGATCGTCGTGCACCTTATGTCAAAGGAAGCGAGAGATTTCTACGACTTNGNAAANCNTTGGAAAGCCGGAAAAATTCTGGAAATCGATNCTCAAGGCGAATGAATCACTGCTGGCCGTGCACCCATCGGCCGTCAAAGTCGCTTCCCAAAATCAATATGAAGTCGTAATTTGGAACATCGACTTCCTCGCCGTCTTGCGCCACGGACATTTCCGTGATTTTCGTGCAGCGNATGAAATCGCCGATGGCCTTCGCNGCGTCNCGGTTTCCAATCAAGTCGATGATTTCCGTTTCCTCGTAATCATCACGAGGCGCGTTCGTGGCGTTTATCACGTCGAATCCCGCGCCTTGCAGCAGAATCTGAGTATTGTGGGCAAGCCCGCGCACCAAAGTTCCGTTTTGGATTTCTATCGAATAAGTTCGGTCGTTCGACCTGTCCGTCGAAGAAATTATCGAAGTGGCGGCGCGGCGCACGACTTCCTTTATGAAATCGCCGTTTCGGAACGGATAAAGAAGGATTTTGCCGTCCACGTTCTGGTTCAATCCCGTGACTTCAAGCAAAGTGATTCGCTCGTAGTCAATCGCGGTGATTATGTCGAAAAATTCCACAAAATATTTTTTGCTCAGATTCGTGGAAAAGCACGACGAAAATTCCCCGAAATTGTTTTTTCGCAAAATCACAGACTTGTTTTCCTTGAGCGCGGAAAGCAACGCCACGACCATGGCCTGCCGCCGCTCGCGCACGGAAGAATCGTCCTCGTCTTCCAAGCGATAAGTCATATAGACGCGCACTTTTCCGCCCAAAAGCCGCACCGAGCCGCTCGGCAAAAGCCACACTTCGCCATTTTCCCCGCGTTCGTCTATCGGAGACGGAATGAAAACCGTGAGCCCGCCCAAAAGGTCGGAGAGCTTTTGAAAATCGTCGATGGAAATTCTCATCGTAAAAGTGATTTTCATATCGACCAGCTTTTCGACTTCCGTCCTGAACGCGTCAAGACCTTTTTCCTTGTAGACCGAATCGATTCTGTCAATGCGCCCGAGAGAATTGTATATTCCGCCGGTATTTTCAGGAATCGTGACCAAAGCTCCGCGCCCGGATTCCGGATAGCACAGGAACACGCCGGCAAAAAGCAAGTCGCCCTGATCTTCCACCAAAATAAGTGATTTTATGACCGGATCGACTTTCAGGCTGTCATGAATGGAGTCGGCGCGCATATACAGATAGACCGACAAAATCATAGCGACAATTATGATTGCTATCAAGACGAGAAAAATCATTCCTTTGTGTTCACGTTTCAGGCGCATTTATCTTTTATTTCTTTCCTTTCAAACTTTTGTAAAGAGCCTTCGTCTGCGGACTCACGCTCTTTCCCTTGCCTTTAAGATAATCGATGCTTTCCTTTATGACGGTCCGCATCATTTCGTTCAAGTCCATCTTCAAAAGCCGCTTCGTGTATTCTTCGGTCACGTTCTCGCGTCCCGGCTCGATTTTGTCGGCGACATAAAGGACTTTCGCCAAGTCGCACATTCCGACTTTTCCGAACGTATGGTTCGCCACGGCCTCAAGCACGCTTTCGTCGGCGACGCCCCAATCCTCGCGCAACTTTACGGCGGCGGCGCGCCCATGCAAAAGCGAAGGCCTTTCCTTTTCAAACGCGTCGATTTCACATCCGTCGCGCGAAGCGATTTTCAAAAGAACGTCGCCATCCATGCTTTTGCAGATGTCGTGCGCGATTCCGGCAAAATATCCGAGCTCTTCGTCAATGCCGTAGCGTCGGCAAAGCATGACGCAAGTTTCCGCCACGCGGACGCTGTGCTTGTAGCGGCTTTCGCTCACGGCGGCCAGCGCGTACTTCCTCACGCTTTCAGTGGTTTCCGCCAAATCGCTTTTATTGCTTGTATCCATAAAGCCTGTTCTTGACAATGTATTCGTAAACTGCCGGCGGCACCAAATATCTAAAGCCAAATTCGTTCGCAATTCGGGCGCGGATTTCGCTTGAAGAAACAGGAACTATAAAATTTTCAAACAAAATGTGCGGCCACTTGAAAGAATCTCCCACATCCATAAAACTTCCGCTGGCATCAAGCCCGCCCACATAGTCGCCGCGAGGCTTGTTCTGCGCGACGGCGCGGCGGTCGTTCAAGACTCTTCGCCTGCCGATTATTATGTCGCAAAGTTCCGCCACTTCGTCCGGACTTTTCCACTTTTCGAATTCCGCCGCGATTTCCTGTCCCAAAATCAGCCCGAGCTTTCCTTCCAATTTTCCTTCGTATTTTTTCATCAGGAATTTCACGGTGTCGATTGTGTATGAAATTCCTCCGCGCTGGATTTCGCACGGCTCGATTTCAAATTTGTCGTTGTCCGCGATCGCCGCCTCGAGCATCGCCATTCGGCTCATCGGAGAAACGGACGCCAAAAACTGCTTGTGCGGCGGAATGAAAGTCGGCACGAAAAGGATTTTGTCATATTTCAAATTCGTCGCGACATCATCCGCCAAAGACAAGTGTCCGACGTGAATCGGATTGAAACTTCCGCCATAAATCGCTATTTTCAATTTTCGCTCCCCGGATATTGGACATCCGCATCGTCGTCGATTGATTCGCGTTCCGCCAAAAACGAATTCACCTTTTTCACGGAAGGAGCATCGCCCTTTTCCGCGAGCGCGATGATCGCGTCTTTCGCGCTTTTCATTCCATAATTTTCATGCACGGAAACAGGAATCACTTGGATTTCGCCGTCGGCCGCGCGGAGTTTTTTCGCGATTTCATCGGCGCGATCTTTTGCGCCTTCCACGTCGATTTTGTTGCAAAGGACGAGCCGCGGCTTTTTCGCAAGTTCTTCGGAATACGAGGAAACTTCCTTCACAAGAGTGTCGTATGCGCCGAGTGAATTTTCGTCCGAAGCGTCAATCATAAAAAGAAGGCACTGCGTGCGCGAAATGTGCTTGAGAAATTTCGTGCCGAGGCCCACGCCTTCGCTCGCGCCTTCGATGATGCCNGGAATGTCGGCGATGATTATGTCGCGCTCGTCGTCCACGCGCAGCACGCCGAGATTCGGGATTTTCGTCGTAAAAGGATACGGCGCGATTTTCGGGCGCGCGTTCGTGAACGCGGTCAAAAGCGAAGACTTTCCGGCGTTCGGAAATCCCACAAGGCCGACATCCGCCATAATGCTCAGCTCGACGCGAAGCCTTCTCGTTTCGCCGGGCGCGCCGCGATTCGCGATTCTCGGCGCTTGGTTCGTCGGCGTTTTGAAATGCATGTTGCCCCAGCCGCCGTTTCCGCCCTTCAAAAAAAGGAACCTTTCGTCTTCCGCCTGCGTGGTGAATTCGAAAATCAATTCTTCGGTTTCAGCGTCGCGAATTTTCGTCCCGGGCGGCACGAAGACGACCAAATCCTCGCCGTTCTTGCCATGCTTGTTCCAGCTCATTCCGTCCGAGCCGTTTTTCGCGCGTGAAATGGGATTGCGTCGCAGCTTGAAAAGCGTGCGCATGTTGCGCTTCACCGCGAACACGACATCGCCNCCCTTGCCGCCGTCGCCGCCGGAAGGTCCGCCGAGAGGAATGTATTTTTCGCGCCTGAACGAAATGCAGCCGTTGCCGCCCTTGCCCGAGGAAACTTCGATCAACGCTTCGTCCGCAAACTGAATCATATTCTCTTCAAAAAAAACGCCCGGCAGAATTTACCGGGCATCAAGACTTTGAGAAACGAGGCTACGCTTCCACGACAGAAATGTACTTTCTGTTCTTGCGTTCGTGGAAAAGAACGTTTCCGTCAACCACAGCGAAAATGCTGTCGTCGCCAGCGCGTTTCGTGTTTTTTCCAGGATGGAATTTCGTGCCGCGCTGCTTTACGATGATTGAGCCGGCAGTCACAAATTCGCCGCCGAATTTCTTGATTCCCAAATTCTTCGGATTCGAGTCGCGGCCGTTTTTCGCGCCGCTTCCGCCTTTGCTTCTTCCCATTTTATTTCTCCAATAAAAAGTCAAGAGCGATTTTGAAAAAACGCGACTGACTTTTTATGCCACTTTGCAATGAAATGAAAAGTGGCTGTTGATATGCAAGTTTCCAACGGAAACTCTTGTCAAATTCGCGCGACATTTCACCGCGAATCTTCGACATTTCTGTATTCCACATTTTTCGGAAATTCCCTGCGAAGGCTTTCAAAGCCCGCCGAAAGGTATTCCGCCAAAAATTCGATTTTCATCTTGGCGCAGGATTTTTCGTCCAAAGCCAAGCCTTCTTTCACCCGCGCCGAAAACGNCAATTCGCCGCGAGGAATTTCTTCCGAGTCCGACGCCGAACGCGAAGGAACGGAACTTTCGAACTCAATCCGCGCGTCGCCGCACAAAACCTGCATCGCCGTGCGCAACAAAACCGTAACCGCCGCGCAAGCGATGTCCGAGCCTTTTTTCGCAAAGCCCGCGTGCCCGCTCGCCGAACAGCGCAATTCGCCTTCTTTTTTTACGAGAAGGATTTCCGTCATTACGCGGTGATGATTTCGTCAACGCGGACGTTCGTGTAGTGCTGGCGATGTCCGTGAAGGCGGTGATAGTCCTTCTTGCTCTTGTATTTGAAGACAAGNACTTTTTTGTCGCGGAAAGAATCTTCCACCGTGACATTGACTTTCGCGCCGCTGACATAAGGCGTGCCGACGCTGATTTTTTCGCCGTCGCTCACGAGCAGAACTTTGTCGATGGCGATTTTCGCGCCCTTCTCTTCTTCCAATTTGTCGAACTGAAGAAGCGCGCCTTTTTCGGCCTTGTACTGCCTGCCCTTATATTCGAAAAGAACGTACATAATTTAACCTCGCTATTTTTCCAATAATCGTAGAAGATATTTTAGCAGAAAA
>WFLX010039377.1_pt1 | contig 19826 bp, 14 predicted proteins | sample 4967041 | NCBI WGS metagenome assembly WFLX01 (sample SAMN12857096, study PRJNA449069) | gut metagenome | isolation source: stool from male and female vole | host: Microtus ochrogaster | place: USA:Florida | collected 2017
TTTTCTATATTTTCTTTTTGAATAAACTCAATAATCTGTTTTGCCCAACTATCAAAGGATGGATTCTTTTCGGGAGTAACTCCTGCAAATCCAGGCATCGTTAAGATATAGCAACTGTAAGTGTTTTGCAGACTATCAACAGTCTGTTCCCATACCTCACCTGAACACGCGAAGCCTGGAATCAGAATAATGGTTTGTTTTCCATCACCCACACGTCGCACAGAAAAGGATTGGGCAAAGCCCGCATCAATGATTCCTGATAACACAACACACAGCAGGCCGACTTTGCAAATTAAATGCTTCATAAATTATTTTTCCCATTTAGATACACAACCGTATGAAATGTTACAAATCAAGCGTGTTTTCGNTCGGTGTTTTCCATAAAAATACANAAACGCCCAACTTTACATTCTTGGGTGTAAAATTGGGTGTTACTTACTTAATCGATTGATAATAAAGCTCTATGGTGGAGAGAGGGATTCTTTGCTGACGCAAAGCGCTTCGCGATGACGAACCCGGGGGCCGAACCCCTCTATATGCAAAAAAGCAGCACTCGTGCTGCTTTTTGTGCGGAGAGAGAGGGTATATAACCTATATAGTCATACATTATTACATCATATCAATATACCCTTATAATTAGATACTTATACCATTTGATTAAAATATAATATTTTGAAAAATCATTGCATATCTCAAAAATTGGGTGTAATTTTGGGTGTAGGAAACGAAACATCACCTTTCAGCTTGAATCCCGTAAGAAAGACGGAAAGCCCATCATCGAAAACGTGCCTATAAGGATGATGGTAGTCTTCGGAGGCAAACGAATTGAGTTTGCTACTGGCTACCGGATAGATGTTGCCAAATGAGATAGCGATAAACAACGAATGAAAAACTTATGCACTAATAAGCTCAAACAATCGGCAAATGAAATGGGAGATATATGATGAGAATGGGCTACCAATAAATGCTATATCGCATTGACATCATCTATCCAAAGTATGAACTTCTCTGTACCCATACAGGAAGAAAAACCTTTATATGCAAGGCCCTTTCTTTAGGCATACCCCCCTAATGTAGTTATGAAATGGACGGGATATAGTGATTACAAGGCAATGAAGCCTTATATTGACATAGCAGATAGCATAAAAGTGGATGCAATAAGTCGTTTCGACTAAAAATCTATTTATTTCAGATTAAGGTCAGCTAATATACCCTCAAAGATGTATCTACCTCATAGGTTATATGCATAAATAATCTCAATAAATGTATGAGAAGTCTACATCATAATAATAAGTAAGTGAACGATTTCTATAATGTCGTTCACTTATTCTTTAAATATAATATCCCAGATTTTCCGAAATTTACTCCGTCTATCAGTAGTCTGGACTTTCGTTTCCAATTCCTTAAATGCCTTCTGGCTAATAATCTCATTAATTTCTGCCCGCGTTTTCTGCGCCCATGCCTCTAACGCTTCATAAGTGCCTCCAGCATCTTTTAAAACATCTTGACTATTTTNTNTTGTGTAAGTCAGTACATAGTTATTACNGCAATAAGGGAATACAAATGGAAACACAATGCCATCCAAAATTATTGTAATAATCATAGAGGCCTTAAGGAGCCATAAGTTTTCATTAAAGGGAATTAGCACACATTCAGGTGTCAATTGAGGAATAGAAACAATAGCTGTATACAATGTTGAAACAAATAAAATTCCGAGGAAATGAACGAGAAGGAACTTGTGTCTATATTGTCCTTGAACACGTCTAAGATTCGTGTGTTTATAAGCGACATAACAGATCGGCAGAACAACAGCAGACAATAATAGTCCACGACAAAACCATGTAAACAATCCAGAGGCAAAATGCTTAGAGAGAATTGTAAGTATTATGGCCACTATAAAAAATCCTACACAACAGCATCCAGACGCAATAGCCGCAGATTTTAAAGAATATTGTTTGGTACCTGCACTTGTATCTGTATTAGTTGAGTTGTTGGCATTTTCTGAAGAAACCTCGAAATGATATTCGTTGCAAAATTTGAGCCAAATTACCAAAAGGTAGACAAAGGTTATACTTGTGAAAATTGAAAGAAACGTTACCATAAGTGGTTTTAAATTTGCAAACCAACAAACGGTTTCATCACAAAGAAAGACAATCAAACAATATGCAAAAATAAATAGAGGAGAGAATGTCTNTTCCTTTGAGTGTTTAATCAATTTAATTTGATTGTAAATAGGAAGGAAATATTTATCTGAAAAGCTTAGAGAATATTGCGAAGTCTTCAACTCAAACATCATCTGCTGAGTCATTATCTCACTCTTTTTATTGGCACTGATTTGCTTGAACGAGTCGGCCTTCTGAATTAGTTCTTTTAAATCACTGTTTTCCCAAAATTTAAGTAAGCTAGAAATGGTTTCACGCACCTTATCTTGAATCGCGTGAATTTCAACCTCAGTACTTTCAATGATACTTTCAAAGATCTTGAAAATAAAATTCCCAGATTCAGTAACAACACACAGAACAACAACTGTTGTCAATACACCAATAAATGTCTGACTTTCTCCAAGTATACCTTCCATTATTATAGTAATACACGAGTATTAAGGGGAACGGATGTTCTCTCAAGTACGCTATAATTATAACTGATGATATTCTTCATGTCATTGGTAAGATTGACAGTACAGATTCCGCTATGTGGTTCCTGTTCGATCTCCATTCTTGCAATATCTCTAGATGTAAACGTGAAATGTGGCACACTTTGAGAAATAAAAAGGCGAGGNTCTGATTTACGCAGAGATATCTTTCCTGTTCTTATGCCGGCTTTAAAAACAGAAGAAGAAATCAAATCTGATAAATATATGGTATTGAACTCTTCAAGAATGATATTCAATTTGGAATTGGCCTTATTGATGAAATTTGTAAGAGACTTCACCATCTCATTCTTAAGGTAAGTACCAAGTGAGTCATCATTATCTTCATTAATTCGATCATAGAATTTATCTCTGAAAATTGACATCTGACCGCAGAACATATTCACAGTATCCGATTCATTCAACATAAATCGGAGAATGGTAGAGTTATGCGCCCTATCACTGTTGGTGATACTATGCACCCTGCCTGAAGCAAGAAGGTCTTCCAACTGCTTATAATAGATTTCCAAATCTTTCTGTTTCATGGTGTGCAATCTTCAAATAAACCACATAAATAACGTATACGAGCCCCCTAACTAAAGTAAAACTTTAGCTGGGAGGTTTATATATTGATGCGTAAAATTACAAAATAATAATCATATACGCAAACTTTTTTACGTAGATTTATGATATTACCGATGGAATCTCAAATTATTCCCCAAAGCATACTTTTTGCAGAAATAATGTTTTGTCATTTCTTGACAACCACTGATACCACTCAAAAATATTTGAGTGGTATTTTAATTATCACTGATTCCCAAAAAATTAAAAAGANANTTTATTTAAGCATCCACCTCCTTGCCACTCATTTTCAGGAGTAATTTTGCAGTGTCGACAGCAATCAAAAATCAATCCCCCGGCGCCGGGATTAACACTTAANATTANTCNTCTNATATGAAATTAGAAAATCTCTTGAACAAGCCCCTGTGGCAAATGACAGGCAAGGAATTTATGTTCCTCTCAAAGTCCGCTTCCGACGAAAGCAAGCCCAAGCAGGCTAATGTTGTGGTGGACGTTTACGCTCCTAAATATGTATATGGGCTTTCCGGCATAGCGCAGCTGTTCGGTTGCAGCATCCCGACTGCCAACCGCATCAAGAAAAGCGGAAAGATCGACAAGGCGATTAAGCAGATCGGGCGTAAGATAATTGTGGATGCCGAACTTGCCCTTGAACTCGCAGGACTCAAAACCGGAGGTAGGAAATGATGGGCTCTCCCGAGGGGCTCAGGGCGATGCCCTAAGACCTCGCAATGGCTCTGCCCTTGACCCGGTCGAGGCGTTTAACCCCCGACATCTCCGAGCAGGAAGTGACCCACTCCCGACACCCTCCGCTCAGATCCTTCGTCTGAGAACCTGCTGTTATAAATAACATTTTTCCATTAAGACAGTACTATCACGCCCACATAATAGTTAACTGGCTCGACCATTCGACCGGCAAGACCGTCAAGATCGACAAGGTGGTGTGCAAGGAGATACAGACACCTGAATATGACACACTCTCAAATAAATACCGCAGTCTTGAAAGGTCCTCCGCATTGAGGATAGAGAAGCTTGAACAGGAGAAGAACAACCTTCTTTCAAGGATAAAGGCAATGCTCGATATGCTCCATGAGAAGCTGAAGGAGGCNGCANGGGTGTTTATTGAGTTTTCAAGGTCTNTGCTCAGGGAGTTCTNANTCATGCATCGTGACACGATTGTGGAGTACCTTGCCAACAGGCCCGATGTCCGGAACGCGGCACAGTCCATCAAGGTCTTTGTACGNCCCCTCCTTGATAACCGACAGTTCGACAAAGGAAGCAAGGAGTTAGACCGTCTGACCTCTAATTTTCCTTTNGTCGTGGAAGAAGTGAAACGGACGCAGAATNGAGGGTNCATGCGATGAGAAACAGCCTAAAATTCTTATCCTTTCTCAGAGTCGCACAATCTTCATACCCTCCTCGTTAAGAATGAGAACTGACACGGAGAAGCAAAGTGCTTGAAGCCTTGACAAAATGCCAAGAAAGTTAGCTGGCAGGTCGTTGGCGAGGATGAAGTCCTCGACTTCATCCTTGACTGTTGTGAAGACCACTTAGGTATCATACTGTAAGCCGGAGCCGCAGGAGACTTCAGCGTTGAAACATTGGCAGGTGGTTAATACTTAGTCTTTATCGATGAGCGAAAGAATGTCGAAAGACATTTGATTGTCAGCTCCCCACAAATATACGAGAGCCTATCGTCAATGGTAGTCGGCACAATATCCACATCCTCACGGAACACAAATTGCGAATTGACGGTAAATGCGGCACGAGCGTTGAGTCCGGGTAGGTCTTCAACGGAGTTAAAATTTAGAAAGTCCATAACTTGTGGTTTATTTCCCACAAAGTTATGGACTCAATATGCGGTGATGGTGTCAAAAGACGCTTTTAGTCGCAACTACGTTTTAGTTCAGTTATTAAATTCCTGAGTTTATAATGTAGTTTTGCAATCCCATCTCCAAAATGAGTTGGATATATTTCAGAGATTTGATACTGAACCCATGGATTTTTGAATTTCTCAAGGATTCTACGTCCAAAATCATCATCCGAACTTCCTACCCTGATTAAAATATAGCAATAATATGCGTTCTCTCTAACATCATCGGGAATAGTTTTCTCATCAAAATCTTCATTAACAAAAATAAATGGACGAGGATAGCCTGGACCATAGACATCTTCCCTTTTTCGGAAAGTATTCCAATAATTTATATTAACAGACTGTAATTCCTTACAAGATGTTAAATCTACAAACGGAATCAATACTCCTTGTAAATTTATTCTTTTCAACTTACAATCTTTAGGGAGTAATAAAGTTTGAAGAGAATGTGATGTAGAGAATGAAATTTCTTCTATAAGTGGATTATTTGAAAGGTCAAGAATCTTTAAATTATCTTGTCCGGGATTCACTTTTCTCAAAGATGGGAATTTGGATAGGTCTAAATTCAATTTGTCCATATTGACGCCCCACCATGAGATTTCTTCGATTTTTGAAGTATCACCCCATATAATATTTTCTAAATTATTATAATCTAGTGACACCTTCTTTAAATTTGGGAAAAGCGAAAAATCAAATTCTGTCAAATAGCAATCTCTTAAATTAATTCTTTAACAATGGATAAATCTCCTTTCAACGAATTATCGTCAAAAGAAAATCCATATTTTTCTTCAAGATATCGTCTTAGCGAGTATGTAAGTTTCATAAAACCTTTTATTAGTGGTACAAAGTTACGCATTTTCTGCGGAATACACAAATTATAGATGCCCTTCAAGTTCCTTTACTCAGAAGGTGTACCAATCACTGATTATGCGACATTCGCCCTATGTGAGGATTTTGACGTTGCGCCAACCTCCGTAAAACGAGTAACGGAGAGAAATGACGTTGCTGAGTTCGAGTATAGAGCCGTCGGACTTCCATACGGAAATATCGATATGGTCGCCGGAGTTAAGCATTGTTCATGCTGTGGAAATATGAATTTATCTTGCCATTAGAGTAAGTATGAAGTCTGAGCTATAAATGACGAAGTTATAAGTAGCGATAATCGAATGGAGAGGTAAATATGCCGCGCGAGCCAGAAAAGCAGACGATTGTAGTCCTATAATAAGAAAAACCCTTGATAACCTCCTTATGAGATGATGGCTGACAAATAAATAATCCAGTAATCGACATACTCTACAAGATGTGTTTTTGTCGGACATTAGCCATGCTTAATGCCGTGTAAAACACCTTTGAAAAGGGAAATCCCTCGACCCTATTTATGATGGCGACAAAGCACTTTATATGGTGCTGTCTCGTTATTGTTATGTATAACTGCGAATTTGATTATGACTGACATTTCTAAGTTCATACCCAATCTAAGTGTAATTTGCACGGTTTTTACCGGAATAATTTCCGGTAAAACATAAGTTGAGATGAAACACTTTCTATGGTTGCCAATGAGGAAGGCAGACGGCGCGGTCGAACTTGCCGCATGTGTCAACTTTTATTGACAGCTCGCTCAAGTATTCGCGCAGCACATTGAGCCGCGATCGGTAGGAGTCGCGCGTCTTTTTGCGGTCAAACTTATCGATGTGTTTCTCGTAGGAGCACAGCGCATCGGAGAGCGGCACGTCGGCGCGCTGCGCGCTGTCATCGCCCGCGGGGTCGATGCCGGAGGCAAGTTTCTGAAGCGGATTTTTTCCCGAAATGCAACGCGGTTTTTTAATATTTCGGACTCAGTCTCGTCTAAGTTCCGGATATGAGAATAGCCAATTTACCTATAAATCAAGGAAAATTGACTATTTACTCAATTTTGCGGAGAGAGAGGGATTCGAACCCCCGGAAGTTTGACCTTCAACGGTTTTCAAGACCGCCGCAATCGACCACTCTGCCATCTCTCCTGGCGTTTGTGGCTGCAAAGTTACTGATTTTTTCAGTAGTATCCAAATTTTTTTGGCCTATGAGGCCAATTTTTTGCAGTTCGTTCTTGATTCTGCACAATTTTTTGCGCTTCATCAGAATCTGGACGCCTGGTCAGTCGTCATAGCGCANGNAGCGGCCGTTGNGGTCGAAACGCATCTCTATGCCGTTGGAGAGCTCCACTTCATATTTCTTGCGGTCCTTCTGAATGCCTACGNTGTGCTGNCCTTTGTGATTGGCAGTGACATACGTCTCGATGGCTTTGGGCACGAAGCCCGTTGGCACGGAAGCGCCTACGCCTACTTCTACCTCCTTCCAGTTGCCCTTGGAGTCGAATGTCACCTCCGCCCCATCGGTCATGACTACTTCATACTCGCTCACACGGCCTAAATCCTTGTCAATCTTGACCACGCTCACTTTCGATTTGAAATTCTTGTCCACCACAGCTTTCGCCGCCTTGGGAAGCACGGATGCATCATGCGCATATGTGTCACGGGCCGAGGCTACGCCGGCCGAGATGAGAAGCACGAAAAGTGCGAGAATGAGTTTTTTCATGGCTATCTTGTTTTGGTGTACGTCTTTATAACGCCGGTTTGACCGGCGCGGTTCAATATGCTCCTGCGCATCCTTGATCCGAATTAAGCCAAAAACCCCCATTTTGTGAATATTTCACGATCCAGAGGGGGCGGCAGTCTTGCATTTTTGTTCAAAAAATATGGGTTTTACATGCAAAANCACNCTTCACGCTCTTGNATGGAAGANAAATAATTTATACTTTTGCANGTCNTACAACACNGCGCGGATGNCNCCNCGCCCCTGCGCCGTGCNCGTTANGACCTCATCTAANGAAATTTCNGTCTGACTCATATCAACTCATGGCTAAAGGAACTCCCTCTCACCCCTCCCCGCGCATGCTGCCATACGGAGGAATGTCTGTCTTCTTGAATATCGTCTTCGGAATCTGCCTCATGGCCCTGTTGTCCGCATGCTCCGGATCATCCCGCTTTGACCAGTCCAAGTATGAGAAAAAGTACGAAGGGCGCAGCGTGGAACAGCTTCAGGAGATAATCAACAATAATCCCGACAATCTGGAGGCCATCACTCAGCTGGCGCGCGAGTATATGGAGCTCGGATGGGCCAACGAGGCCAAGAAGGAGGAGTACTGGAGACTCGGCTTCGACAATTTCATGAAGGCCGCGCAGAAAGGCCACGTGGTGGCCCAGTATGATGTCGGGGTGAATTACGTCAACGGCTGGGGTGTGGAGAAAGATGCAAAAAAAGCCTATGAATGGTGGACCAAGTCTGCTGCCGAGGGTTATCCGAGCGCCGAGGCCGCCATAGGCAAATGCTATTTCAACGGATGGGGAGTAAAGAAAAACTATGAGGAGGCCTGCAAATGGTGGAAAAAAGCTGCCGAAGCCAACGACCTGGATGGCATGATCGCTCTGGCCTACTCCTATTTCAGCGGCACAGGAGTCGCCAAAGATGACGAAAAGGGCCTCGAATGGGCTCAGAAGGCCGCTGACATGGGTGACGACAGCGCCCTGGCATACTATAAATATGTGGTGATAGGGGAAGAAAACTAATCTCCCCGAAGGGGAAGCAGCTTATGGCAAAACAGACTTTCGGAAGCAAGGCGGGGCTTATCGCCGCCACGGTCGGCTCGGCCGTAGGCCTGGGTAATATATGGCGTTTCCCTGCCGAAGTGCAGGCCAATGGCGGGGGCGCGTTCCTTTTGGTATACATCTTCTGCGTATTCCTGCTCGGAGTGCCCGTGATGCTGGGCGAATTCTCCTTGGGACGCGGCGTCCGGGGCGACACCGTGACGGTCTACCGCAAACTGGCTCCCGGCACCTCCTGGTGGGTGACCGGAGTGCTGAGTCTCCTGGCGGCATACGCCATACTCGCCTTCTATCTGGTCGTGGCCGGATGGACACTCGAATACCTCGTATCATCCGTCACCGGCGACCTCTACAGCACAATTGCCGGAGACGCCCCCGGCTCGTCGGCGCAGTTCACCCACCGCATGGCTGAATATGTGGCCACGCCCGTAAAGCCGGTGCTCTTCACCATCGCCTTGATCCTCATCAACGCCGTTGTGCTGTTAGGAGGTGTGCAGAAGGGCATAGAGAAGATGAGCAATCTGCTGATGCCTGTCCTTTTCCTGCTGCTGGTGATTTTCTGCGGGGTGGCATTATCGCTCCCTGCCGCCGGGGAGGGGCTCGCCTTCTTCCTCAAGCCCGATTTTTCAAAAATCACCCCCGGGGTTTGCATAAACGCCTTGGGGCAGTCCTTCTTCTCGCTCAGCCTGGGGATGGGGACGCTGGTGACATACAGCTCCTATTTCCCGAAAGACACGCGTCTGGGGCGCACCGCCGTGACAGTAGCGTGGCTCGACCTGCTGGTGGCTGTGATGATGGGCATAGTGATTTTCCCGGCCGTGATGTCATTCGGTCTGGCAAACGAGTCTTTCGAAGGAGCCACGCTGGTGTTTGTCACCCTGCCTGAAGTGTTCCAGCAGATGCCCGGCACGCAGGCCTGGTCCATACTCTTCTTCCTGCTGCTTCTTATCGCGGCCGTGACGAGCACCATCTCTCTGGCGGAGGTGGCCGTTGCCTTCGTCAGCGACCGTTTCCTCAAAGGGGGCGGACGCAAGAAGGCGGTCATGCTGGTCATGCTGCCCCTGCTCGTGCTGAGCCCCTTGTGCTCGCTTTCCAACGGGGTGCTTTCAGACATGAAGATACTGGGCCATTCCCTGTTTGACTTCCTGAACCTATTCCCGACCAACGTGCTGCTTCCCCTGGGGGGCCTGGTGATGTGCGTGTATCTCGGATGGTTCGCCCCGAAGGGATTCCTGCGCAGAGAGCTCACCAACGATGGCACAATACGCTCAGTCTGGACCAATGTCGTGATAGCGCTCCTGCGCTACGTCGCCCCCCTGCTGATTCTCTTCATCTTCATCACCCGCTTCCTCTGAACGCCCCGGCGGCAATCAAAGGTCTCAAACCTCCGGCCCCGAATCTATGATTTTTTATGAACCGGAGCCACAGAAGCCTCCGCTTTTCTACGCCCCCTCCTCATAAATTTTTTATATCTCAGGGGTCTAAAAATTGCGGGGGTGTTGCACATTTCGGAATAAAGTCTTAACTTTGCGGCGCAGACCGTCTTGCAGAAGCCCCGGTCCGGGGATAAGAGAGGCGGGATGTGCAGACATACATAGAAAGCGTATATCCGCGCTGATTCTTGACGAACAGGAATTCTCGCAAAATTTCATGCAATAGTCAAGGATCGTGCAACGGTAGACGCCCGTGGTTATGTAATTTTTCTTGCTTGCGGTCACCATCTCGTGAGAGATGTGGCCGTTGGCTGGAGATTGCATATACAAGCGTGGGCTTCTGCGTTGCCGTCCGACTATTGCAAGGCAATGCGAGAAGCCTCTGTTCGTAGGACGGCAACAGATACAGATTCCCGCGCTTTCTTCATCAATTCTAACTGCTAATGCCGAGGAGGGGAATCCGGAGGCCCGAGTGAAATATGAGACAATTTAACCGCATGCTGCGTGTCGCAGCCCTGTTCGGGGCTATGGCCGCAACCGGTCTGCCCTCACTTGCTGCTGTTGACCAGGAGGAGGAGATGCCGGACTATGATCTGAGGTACACAGTTACCGACAAAACGAAAAAGACGGCGGAGGTGTCGGGAATCCTCTGCTACCAGCCGGAAGGTCCGGTGGAGGTGGTGATTCCGTCGGTCGCCGCTATCACCCTCATGGTGCCTGACGGGCATGGCGACACTATCCCGGTCACAAGCGACTATACCATCACCGCCATAGCGGACAAGGCCTTCATAAGCCTGCCGCGCATCGTATCGGCGGTCCTTCCCAACACAGTGAACCGCATCGGCAGAAATGCCTTCTCCCATTGCTCGTCGCTTAAATCTGTGACCATCCCCGCCTCTGTCGACACCATAGGCCGCGCGGCCTTCTACGGCTGCGCCTCTCTTGAGTCAGTGGCCCTCCCCAAGAATCTGTCGACAATCGAATCGGGGATGTTCTACAACTGCTCAGGTCTCCATACGGCGGTGCTTCCGGAGGCTCTCAAAGAAATCGAAGCCAAGGCTTTTTACGGCTGCGCCGCCCTTGAATCAATAGCCTTCCCCGCCGGCCTGGGCACTGTCGGCGACCGCGCCTTCGCGGGGTGCGCCGCCTTGAAAAGCGTGCTCCTGCCTGAATCAGCCGACACAATCGGAGATGCTGCTTTTGANAACTGCACANCNGTNGAGNGAGCTGTAATACNCGCGGGTGTGGCTNNGNTCGGCAGCCGCGCCTTTGCCGGATGCGATGGCCTCAAGACAGTTTCATACATGACTGAGACTCCCGCGCTGTTCTCACGGAATGTATTCAGCCCGGCGACGTATGAGAAGGCGGAGCTGGAAATGCCCGAAGCGGGCATGACGCTCGCAAAGGAGGAGGCCGTCACCCCGTGGTGCCTCTTCGCCAACGTGCCCGAGATTCCCGTCCGGCCTGTGGAGCCCGGCGAACCTGTTGCGCCCTACACTCTGGAGTACAAAGTCATTGACTCCGTCGGTAAACTTGTCGAGGTTTCCGGCTTCTCTTGCTATCTTCCGGTCACTGCATCCGATGAGGAGGATGCATCCGCAGCTTTCGATGGCAATGTGGTCATTCCGGAGAGTGTGATGATAGAAGACCAGGAGTATACCGTGGCTCGCATCGGCCACGAAGCCTTCAAGGATGCCCATGAAATCAAGNNGGTGGCTGTGCCGGAGACTGTATCCTCCATNGGAGTGCAGGCGTTTGACATGTGCNNCTCGCTGANCGCCGNCAACATTCCCCAAGCTGTGACGGNNATNTCCNACGNCACATTCCACTACTGTCTTGCGCTTGAATCGGTTGCCNTCCCGGACGCAGTGACGGTAATCGGAGACAAGGNTTTCTATCACTGCCAGNCGCTGACATCCGTGGCNCTGCCGGAATCCGTGACCTACATAGNCGAANTGGCTTTCGAGGCATGCCGCTCCTTGGGCAACCTGTCAATCCCCGGCACTGTCAGCAGCATCGGCAAGGCAGCTTTTGTCGCATGCGACGCTCTTGAAACGGTATCATATATGACCGAGGAGCCCAAGCCCTTCAATGAGAATATGTTCAGTGTCAAGACGTATGAAAACGCGAAACTTATCATGCCTGACGCCGGCATGGAGGCCGTAAAGGATAGCGGTATTCGCCCGTGGAGCCTTTTCCGCACAATCGAGGGAACGACTTCGGTGAGCGATATTGTGACGGAGACCCTCTATGATGTCTGCACGATTGACGGCAGACACATTGCCTCGGGCCTCACGCGCCCCGAAGCGCAGCGTCTCGCGCCCGGCCTCTATATCCTGAGGTCAGCGGCACGCTCGGAGAAGATGCTGGTAAAATGACGCTCTCACACCATCCTGCGTGGTGTCCTTGAGATGCCATGCAGGATAATCTATCTCGTGTATATATGCGGTCCGGTTAGGGGCCGCATATTTTTTTGCATCGGGGTCTATGGCCCCGTCTCATAAAATTTTGAGGCTCAGGGGCGGCTTTGGGCCGAGGCGAGGCTTTCGGCTATCATCCAGTCCAGGGGAGTGTCGAGGTCGGCTGAGCGCTCCTCAGGCATGGGAGAGGGTATGATGCGCCGGAAACTTGACATAGGGCCCTGCCGCAGGGAGGNGACGCTCATGACGTAGACNNCGCCGTTNTATNCCCATACCTTCGGGGCATCCTGGCGGCGTGTGTATCCGCCATCCCCTTTGGATATGTGCAGATACCCCTCGTCGTCCGGCTCGAATGCGTTGTAATATGGGTTGGTGCGCGCCTCGCGCACGCTCACCACCATGTCGCACTCCGGTGTCCATAGCGCGATGGCCCGGCGGATGTCCTCGGGAGTGCGGAGCGGCGAAGTGGGCTGGAGGAGCACGACCCTGTCATACTTCACTCCCTTCTCCTTTTCATGCCAGTCAAGTGCATGGAGTATCACCCCGTAGCTGCCCGCTGTGTCAGTGGCCAGCTCCGAGGGGCGGAGAAAGGGCACGGCGAGGCCGAATTTCTCGGCGGCCTCGCGAATTTCCGCAGAGTCTGTCGACAGGCAGATATCTTCATCCGGTGCGCCGGCAAGGCGCGCCTGCTCTATAGCGCGGCACACAAGAGGCTGCCCGCAAAACATTTTGAGATTCTTTCCGGGGATGCCTTTGCTCCCTGCCCGGGCTGTGATGAGATAAAGGGTACGCATAAAAAGCTGATATGATGATTCATTGATTGGCGCCGTCCCCTCCCGGGCTCCCCGACACGCCGGCATTGAGTGCGAACATGGCCTCCATTATATGTCGGTCGTTGCTCAGCCGGGGCACTTTGCGCTGGCCCCCGAGACGGTGCGTGCCCGCCGAGCGCAGCCAGTCGTCAAACAGGCCGCGCCGGGCGGTGGTGACAAGTGGCGGGTCCAGGAAGATGCCATGCGCCCTCTTGGCCGCGTAGTCGGAATTGAGTTCCTGCAGCGAACTGTCAAGTATGGCCGCGAAGGCGGCCGCGTCATGCGGCTCAGCATCCCACTCTATGAGCCATTCATGCCTCCCCTTCTTGCCCCCGGCCGCATAGACGGGGGCGGCCGTGTAGTTCGCCACGGAGGCGCCCGTGCGCCGCGAGGCCTCAGCTATTGCGCGCTCGGCATTGTTTTCCATCAGTTCCTCGCCGAATGCGTTGATAAACGATGATGTGCGCCCCGCTATGACAATCGACACAGGAGCGGTGGAGACCACCCTGACCGTATCGCCAAGCCGGTAGCGCCACAGGCCGTTGGCAGCCGTTATCACCAGCTCGTATGTCTCGCCCGGGACCACCTCCCATATCGGGCGCGGCTCCCCCCCCTCGACAGGTATGAATTCATAGAATACTCCCGCGTCCACGATCAGCGTCATAGCGCGTCCGCTGAAGGGGGTCTGCGTGGCGAAGAATCCCTCGGAGGCGTTATAGGTCTCAAGAAAGTGCATCTTGGCCGGATCGGTCAGCCGCATGTATTCCTCACGGTAAGGCTCGAAGGAGATTCCCCCGTGGAAGAACACCTCCAAGTTAGGCCACACCTCGCTGATGCGCTCCGCCCCTCTCATTTTGCATATATGGCGGATAACGCCTAAGAACCATGAGGGTACGCCCGAGATATTGGTCACATCACACCCTGCGGCTGCCTCGGCCAGAGCCGGCAGTTTCTGCTCCCAGTCGGCCATGAGGGCTATTTCACGCGAGGGCACGCGGAATGCGGACGCGGGCCAGGGTGTGCGGCTAATGAGCGTGGCGCTCAGGTCGCCGACACGCACGCGGGGATTGTCCGTCTTGAGCTGCGTGGCGAAAGAGCCCCCCAAGATGAACCCCTTGCCGCTGAACATACGGCTCGCCGGGTTGAGCCGCAGGTAATGCGCCACACTGTCGGCAGCCCCGGCGTAATGGTTGAGCCTCAGCGAGTCAGAGGTGATCGGGATATACTTCGAGCGGCCGCCGCTCGTGCCTGACGACTGCGCGAAATCACGGCATGTCCCGGGCCACAGCACGTCCTTCTCTCCGCGCACCATTCGCATGACCTCCTGACGGATATCCTCATAGTGCACCATCGGCACGCGGCTGCGGAAAGCGGCATACTCCCCGGCTCCCCCCGGCATTCCGGCGAAAGCGTAACGGCGTCCCTGCTCCGTGGCCCGGGCGCGCCGCAGAAGACGCGCCAGCACATCGCGCTGGATGTCTTCTGTCGCTGAGGCCCAGCGGTCCGTGCGCCGCGCGCGCCGGAGCATGATATGGCGTGCCAGAGGTGTGAGGTCCATGGTCATTGTAAAGCTGCTTTCAGAAATTGAACTAATGCCCCGAGACATGAAAATTTTATGAGACGGGGTCTAAAACCTTGCAAATTTAACAACAACGCATGTCCCTCACAAGTTTTTTTATTAATTTTGCATCCGCACTCATTATAAAACTTCATGAAAAGACCGCATTCCACGCCATATCGCCCCGGCTTCGGAGCCTTCATAGTCCTCCTCGCCATCATGACACTGGCGGCCGCGCCCGCCTCAGCCCAGTTCCTCGGCACGCGCGACCAGGAGGAATTCACCGACTCACTGACGCATGAGCTTGAATACGGGCCATATTTCGGACTGTACCGCGACAACTATTTCGTTGTCGGCACCACAGTAGGCCATAAGCCTAATTCGACCAACTCCGACGTCAAGTTTCAGATTTCCATAGCCCAGAGGCTCACCAAAGCCACCCTGCCATGGGGGACGTTCCTCTTCCTTATGTTTTCGGAAAAAACGCAGTGGAACGTCTTCCAGAACTCCATGCCCATGCGCGACCTCAACTTCAACCCCGGCATCGGACTCTCCAAGCCATTCTTCTCCAAAGGGCGCTACATAGGCAAGATGACTCTGCTCATAGAGCATGAGAGCAACGGGCGCGACGGCGAGGAGTCCCGGTCATGGAACCGCATCTCCCTCTCCGGCTCCACCCTCATCAACGAGAATATAATGGTCCATGCCAAATACTGGATTCCCATTGTGGACGGCATGAACAACAAGGACCTCCTTAAATATTCGGGCATCGCCCAATGGGGCACGGAGGTGTACCTGGACAACCGCAGATGGATCTTCGGCGCCACCTTCGTCAAGCGCCAGGGATGGAACCTCAACTTCAACACCACCCTCGAGGCCAGCTGGCTCGTATCGCGCAAGGCCAATCAATACCTGTACGTGCAGTATTACAACGGCTACGGAGAGTTTCTGCTCGATTACAACCAGTTCCGGTCGCGCCTGCGCGTAGGAATAGTCATCAAGCCCAAATTCTTCTCCGAATTCTGAAATATGACCAGCTATACAGACCTTTCTGACCTCCTCCCCTCCTGGCTCCCCTGGCTGCTGACAGGCCTGGCCGCGATAGCCGCCCTGTGGGTGGCCGCCATCGGCCTGCGTCCCCTCCGCCTGACAGCGAAAGCCCCGGACGGCACCCCCTCGGATGACTCAGCTCCCTCCGATAATTCAGCTCCATCCGATGACTCTGATAACTCTGATTCCTCTGATCCCTCTGATAACTCTGATCCCTCTGATCCCTCAGCTCCCCCCTATCTCTCAGTGATAGCCTACTCCTCGGATGCCGCAAGATTAGAGGAGTTCCTCGCCGCCATGGATAGCCAGACCATGACCGACCGGGAGATCATCATTGTCAACGACGCCGGCCAGGAGGCCACCGCCGCCTTAGCCGAGCGTCACGCCTCGCGCAAAGGGGTCTATTTCACCTTCATGCCGGTGGAATCGCGCAACGTCAGCCGCCTCAAACTGGCCTACACCCTTGGCATAAAGGCCGCGCGGGGGGAAGTGGTGCTGACCACATCCACCGACTGCGCCATTCCCTCCGACGAGTGGCTTGCCCTGATGGCTGAGCCCTTCCGCGCCTCGGAATTCACCGACATCGCGCTCGGCTTCTGCCGTTTTGACTGCTCGCGCTACGGCGCCCTCAGGTGGTGGAGGGAGTTTGAGGAGGTCTCCACGGCCTCCCAATGGATAGCCGCCGCCCTCGAGGGGCACCCCTACCGTGGCGACCGCAACAACCTTGCCTTCAGGCGCAGGCTCTTCTTCGAGCAGGACGGCTACAGCGCCACCAACCATCTGCACACCGGCGACGACGACCTCTTCATCGCCGCCATAGCCGAGGCCGGCAACACGCAGGTCGTCCTCTCACGCGGCTCCATGATTGAATACGAGCCCGAAACCGCATCATCAAAATTATGGATCGACCGCCAGATACGCTACCGTTTCACAGCGCGGTGGCTTCCGAGGCGCACATTCCGCATGGCCTCGTGCACGCGCTTCATGCAGTGGCTCGCCATATTAGGAGCCTTCGCGGGGGGAGCAGCCGGATGGTGCGTATGGCGTTCCCCCTGGGAAGCCTTGGCCGGAGCCGTCATGCTGCTGTGCCTCTGGGGCCTCAGCATAGCCGCCTACCGGGGCGCGGCGCGGAGGCTGGGCATGACGAGGCTGTGGTGGAGCGTAGTGCCCTTCATGCTGTGGCAGCCGGTGGCCGGGATGCTCTTCAGCCTCGCCCACCGCAGCGACAGAATAATAAATTTCACATGGCAGAAGCCCAGATAAGGGGCAGATTGTTGCAGAAACGAGGGGATTTTTGTAAATTTGCACACTCCATCCGCATGAATATGGAAAAAGTAATCGAGAAAGTTGATCGTACCCTTATAGCATCGGAGCTCACTGACGACAGACTTTTGCGCCATACTAATAAGGGTGACAACGAGATATACATCATTGACGCCCACACCGCGCCCCACACCATGCGTGAGATCGGGCGCCTGCGCGAGCTCGCCTTCCGCGATGCCGGGGGAGGCACGGGGCTGGAGTGTGACATCGACGAATTCGACACCATGCCCGTGCCCTGCCGCCAGCTCATAGTCTGGGATCCCTCCGCCGGAGAGATTATCGGCGGCTACCGTTTCATCCTCGGGCGCGACATCGAGATCCTACCTGACGGCACGCCGCGCATAGCCACCTCGCACATGTTCGGGTTCTCGGACCGCTTCATGTCCGAGTTCCTCCCGCGCACCCTGGAATTAGGCCGCTCGTTTGTCTCCTTAGGCTACCAGAGCAGCAAGGCGGGCACCAAGGCCCTGTATGCCCTCGACAACCTTTGGGACGGCCTGGGGGCCCTCACGGTGGAGTATCCCGAAATAGAATATCTGTTTGGCAAGGTGACCATGTATCCCCAGTACGGCACCTACTGCCGCGACCTGCTCCTCTGCTTCCTTCACAAGCACTTTCCTGATCCCGAGCGCCTCGTATGGCCTCTCGTGCCCCTCGAAAGCGACGCCGGCAGCGATGACCTGAAGGCCATATTCACGGGGGCGGACTTCCGCGAGGACTACAAGATACTCAATCACCTCATCCGCGAGCACGGGCGCAACATACCCCCGCTGGTCAACGCCTACATGTCGCTCTCGCCGACCATGAAGATGTTCGGCACAGCCGTCAACCGGGAGTTCGGCGATGTCGAGGAGAGCGGCATATTCTTCAAGATAAGCGAGATTTTCGAAGAAAAGAAACGCCGCCATATCGGCACCTACAAGGGCCACTGAGCCCCGGGCGCCCGCGATTCCCATGGCAGTAAAAATTGCATAACCACCACGCTGACTCATGAAAAAAGCCGTAGTCACCGGCGCCGACGGATTCATCGGCTCACACCTCACCGAGGCCCTTCTGGCCGAGGGGTGTGAAGTCACTGCCCTGGCGCAATATAACTCATTTAACAACTGGGGCCATCTCGAAGGCATCTCACACCCGGCCCTGCGCGTCGTCACCGGCGATGTGCGCGACCCCGGGTTCTGCCGCGAGCTGGTCAGCGGAGCCGACACGCTCTTCCACCTGGCCGCCCTCATATCCATCCCCTACATCTAGGTCGCCCCCGACAGCTATAGCGGCACCAATGTCAAGGGGGCGCTCAACATCGGCCGGGCGGCCCGCGACGCCGGAACGGAGCGCGTGCTGGTGACCTCCACCTCGGAAGTGTACGGCACCGCGCGCTATGTCCCCATCGATGAGAAGCATCCCCGCCAGCCGCAGTCCCCCTATTCAGCCTCCAAGATAGGAGCCGACGCCCTGGCGATGAGCTTCCATTCCGCCTTCGGGCTGCCCGTGAGCATCGTGCGCCCCTTCAACACCTACGGCCCGCGCCAGAGCGCGAGAGCCATCATCCCCACAGTCATCACCCAGATAGCCTCAGGCATGAAGACCATCAAGGTGGGCGACCTCACCCCGACGCGCGACTTCAACTATGTGGCTGACACAGCCGCCGGATTCATCGCCATAGCCAAATGCCCCGAAGCTGTCGGCAAGGAGATAAACATCGCCACAGGCACGGAAATCTCCATGCAGGACACCTTGGCCGCCATAGCCCGCATCATGGGGGCCGACATCACCTGGGAGCGCGACCCGGCCCGCATCCGTCCCGCCGCCAGCGAGGTGTTCCGCCTCTGCGGCGACGCGTCGCTGCTGCGCTCGCTCACCGGCTGGCAGCCGCGCCATACCCTTGAGGAGGGACTGCGCAAGACCGTGGACTGGTTTACGTCAGGCTCCCACATGGAGGGCTACAAACCGGGCATCTACAACCGCTGATACCTCAATTCCCCCGACTCATACAGAAATTCCTCATGCAGAAGAAGAAAAACAAGATAACGGTGCTCATGCTCGGCGGAGCCCGCCGCGTGTCAATGGCCGAGCTCCTCAAGCGCAGCGGCGAGCGCATAGGCCGCGAAGTGGAGATTGTGAGCTATGAGCTCCTCGAGCAGGTCCCCATCGCCCTCATGGGCAAGGTCATCGTCGGCCTGCGCTGGAGCGACCCCAAAGTAGTCAAGGACATCGTGCGCGTCTGCCACGAATATGAGGTCGACATCGTGCTCCCCTTCGTTGACGGGGCCATCGAAATCGCCGCCGCCTGCCGCGAACACCTCCCCGGAGTGTTCATCCCCGTGACGGATTTCGAGACCGCCAAGGTGATGTTTGACAAAGTGGAGGCTGCCAAGGCCTTCAAGGAGGCCGGGCTCCCCATCGCCCGCACATACAGCGTGCTCAGCGCCGAGATGCCCGCCATAGCCAAGCCCCGCCACGGCTCGGCCTCGCGCGGCATCAAAATCTTTCACAACATCGATGACCTCA
>WFLX010223827.1_pt1 | contig 19822 bp, 11 predicted proteins | sample 4967041 | NCBI WGS metagenome assembly WFLX01 (sample SAMN12857096, study PRJNA449069) | gut metagenome | isolation source: stool from male and female vole | host: Microtus ochrogaster | place: USA:Florida | collected 2017
AAGGGAGCGAAGTTGTCGCCGGCACCTCCTGTGCTACCGGTGAAGTATCCGAAGTTTTCTCTGTTGCCGTTCATGTAGAGGCTTATGCCGGTACCTGCGTATGTGTTGCGGGCACAGAGAATGCCGCACCAGCCTTGAGAAGAGTCATACACCATGAACTTGGTGTCAATCTGTGTGGCTGTGATGGGCTGGTAAGGCAATGTGAACGCATTCTCTTTAGCTGCACTCTTACTTTCGATGTATGCCAACGGAGTGTATTTGACGGGGTCTGCCCATGTTATCTCTCTGTAGGCAGCGGGGCATACACGCTTTTGAACCGTGATGTTGTTGAAGCTGAATGCGAATGCAGGGTCATGCTTTCCATCGTCTACAACACCGAATTGAATGCACATCAGCGCATAGTTGTGAGCGGCGGTGAAGGTGGCGGAGCAGTCCATGTTGGTTGTTGCCGTGTTCGGCAGAGCGATGTAAGCCAATGCAGCACCGGGATTGTTAAAGTCATTGCCCGGCATGTTCTCGCAGTCAAGTACGAAGAAGGGCAGGGTAGTGAATCGATCTTTACCTCCCCATGAAAACCATTCATTACCGGAGTATGTGAACGAAACACGGTAGGTCTCACCCTTTTCTAAGTCGGATAGTTTGAATGAGAGAGGTTCCCATCCGCCCTCACCTTCGTAAGGATTGAGCGTGTTACTGCCGGTTGTTGGGTCGTAAACGTTCACGCCGAAGGTCTTGTCGTAAGCGGAGCCGGGATAGCTCCAGTTGGAGAGGGTGCGATAATCTACGCCGACTTCGTTATACTTCATCTTGCCTTTGTCAACGAAGTTGCCTTTTGAGTACTCGTACAGACGGTCGTTGTAGATGACCATCTTGCCTTCATAGACAGGTATGCCGGCTGTTCCTGCCAGTGCCTGACCGTCGGGGCTGAGTTCGAACTCGCCGCTGTTGGCGGAGGTATAGAATGTTCCGGAGAGTTTGTCCTTCAGGCCGCTTTTTCCTTCGCCGTTAACGGCGGGAACGAGGTCCATGACGGGTGTCTCGCCTTCATAGAGCTTCAAGCTGTAGAGCGTCAAGAGGGGGTTGTTGCAGTCTGTCCGTGTACTTTTGCCTGGGACATCCTTGTTTTGTGCGAACACATAGAGCGGAGTCTTGCAGTCAGCCGTTTTCGGGCTGTCGGTGATGGTGCCTATCAGGGTTTCGCCATCAGCTTCGTAGATGTCCATCGTGCCTGCTGCTGCGTCCAGCACAGTGACTATCTTCTCTCCATAGCGCATGGCATCCCGATTCCCTGTTTCGCCGCCAAGGTTAATCGTGGCATTTGTGGTGAAGAAGCAGAAGCGGTCCTTCCATCCGCCGTCGTCGTAGCCGCAGCCGTAAGCCGCCTTCCAGTCGGCGCCTTCGAGCGCGGTGAGGGTGGCAACGGCACGCGTGTCCTTCTTGGGGATGTAGTTGAGGTTGATGTAGGGAAGGATGCCCATAGAGGTATTGGTCTTGATGTACTCAATCTCCGTGACGGCATCGCCTGCAACCTTCAACGTGTTGACCTCTGTGACGATGCCGTACTCCTCGTATTCGTTGATGCTGTTGAGGGCATAGTACTTCATGGCCTTTTGGTCGTACACGTAGGGGTCGCTGCCGGTGTAGGAAGCGAGATTGTCGATGGGTGTAGCCTCGATGGGGCCATTGTCAGGCTTGTCGGGCGTGTAGTTCTCATCGGGCGTGTAGCTTACCGTGAATGATACCAAACGGCAGGTGGCGGTTGTTGTGAAGGTGACGGAAGACGTTGTGCCGTCGGGAGTCCATGTGCCGTTGTTGCCATCACTGCTATAAGTTCCGCCGGCAGCAGTTAGTTTGCTTGCATGGTTATTTGTGGTTAAGAACGTAATGCCGTCGAGTGTGCCCTCGCCTGCAACGGAAACAGTCAGAGTTTGACCTGCTGAAACTGATGTNGTTGCGGCAATANTCATGCTTTNCTNCCCGGNGATGGTGGTTTGCACATGGTAAGGCGCGGTCTTCCACGTGTAGGGGNGGGTAAGAGTGNNGGATGGCAGCGTTTTTNCCAAGTCACTGAATGCGAACGTGACTTCATCGGCAAACAGNTGTCCGAATCCNAACACAAGCGATGCGAGAAAAAGGAAATGTTTCTTCATACTTGTTTGATTTTAGTTAATAATGTTGAGTTAGTTGTATAATTTCTTCAGTTTTGTTGCTCTGTTCCCCGCGGTCGGAGAGTCCGACGGATCTGTTGTTCCACACGAGGCGAAGCATGAGCGCCGGGGAAATGTGTGGGCAAGTTTTGTGCGTACCGGTTCAATGGTATGCCGGATTCAATGCAACAAAAATAAGCTTTATTAACTTTCCCTCCTATTATTAAGGGGTTAATAATTGTTAAAAGAACGGTTATTTATATAAAATAGTGCACGTTTGCTGCTATTTGAGCCTTGTGTGTGGACATTTGTCGGGACAATCCGAAGCATAATGAACCTGCGAACTCACTGCGCGCGGCACGCTGTTCGGTTGCTGCATGAGGCGGGAAAAAAAGAGCACACCGTGGCGTGCATGGCGGCACGGCACGGTGTGCGAAGCGGTGCAACACGGCGCATGAGGCTACACACCGTGTTGCACTGCAAGCCGGAGGACGTTATGCGCCCGGCTTGATGTTGCCGACGCTGATGAGGTACTCTGCAATCTGCACGGCGTTGAGGGCAGCACCCTTCTTGATTTGGTCGCTGACGAGCCAGAAGGTGATGCCGTTGGGATTGGCCAGATCCTTGCGGATACGTCCTACGAAGACGTCGTCGCAGTTCTCGTGGAAGAGGGGCATGGGATAAGTCTTCGTTGCGGGGTTGTCCTCGAGCTGTAGTCCCTTGCCCTTGCGGATGGCTTCCCGGAACTCTTCCACACTGACGGGACGTTCCGTCTCGGCCCAGACGCTTTCGCTGTGACAGCGCAGGGAGGGGACGCGGACGCACATGGCGCTCACTTCGCAGTCGGTGTGCATAATCTTCTTCGTCTCGTGATACATCTTCATCTCTTCCTTTGTATAGCCGTTGTCGCAGAACACGTCAATCTGAGGTATTACGTTGAATGCCAGCTGATAGGCGAACTTGTCGACGGTTGGCTCCTTGCCGTCGAGCACCGCACGGTACTGCTCGTAGAGTTCAGCCATGGCCGCAGCGCCGGCACCCGATGCTGCCTGATAGCTGCTCACATGCACGCGCTTGATGTGGCTCAAGTTTTCGAGCGCCTGTAAGGCCACGACCATCATGATGGTGGTGCAGTTGGGGTTGGCAATGATGCCGCGCGGACGGTTGAGCGCATCGGCGGCATTGCACTCGGGCACCACTAATGGCACGTCGGAGTCCATGCGGAAAGCACTGCTGTTGTCAATCATGACTGCGCCGTGACGGGTGATGGTCTCGGCAAACTCCTTGCTGGTTCCGCCTCCGGCACTCGTGAAGGCAATGTCCACGCCCTTGAAGTCGTCGTTGTGTTGCAGGAGCTTCACTTCCACTTCCTTGCCTCGGAAGGTGTATTTACGTCCGGCGCTGCGCTCGCTGCCGAAAAGCAATAGTTCGTCGATAGGGAAATTTCTCTCGTCCAAAACGCGCAGGAACTCCTGGCCTACGGCACCGCTGGCGCCAACAATAGCTACTCTCATAAGTGTTATCTATTACAATCTTTAGTACGTTTCGGCTGCAAAAATACATAAAATAATATAATTATGTGCATGCAAAGACCATATTATTGCGAAAAAAGCGTACCTTTGTCACAAAATAAGCCGAAACGCAAACAAAACAAGTCGAAACGTAGAAAGAAATGATGCACGCCAGCGCACTTTTAGCCTCGGCCGCCAGCGCCCTCATCACCGACCCGACGTGGATATTCTCCACGGTGCTGGCCATCATCCTGTTTGCCCCGCTTCTGCTCCGCAGCCTGCGTGTGCCGCCCGTCATCGGCCTCATTCTGGCCGGCATCCTTGTAGGGCAGTACGGCTTCAATCTCCTGGCGCACGACAGTTCGTTCTCGCTGTTCGGGCAGGTGGGCATCTACTACATCATGTTTCTGGCCGGCCTCGAACTCGAAATGGGCAGCGTGGAGCAGCACGGCCGCACAGGACTCAAGTTCGGCCTGCTCACCTTTGGTCTGCCCTTCGTGGCGGGCATTGGCTCGAGCATGCTGCTTCTGGGCTACGGGCTGAAGACGAGCATGCTGCTGGCTTGCATCTATGCCAGCCACACCCTCGTGGCCTACCCAATAGTGGGGCGTTACGGTCTGGGGCGCCACCGTGTGGTGGTGGTCAGCGTGGTGGCCACCGCCATAGCTCTCTTTTCCGCCCTCATGGTGCTGGCAGTGGTGGTGGGCAGCACCGACCCCGACAGCAATTGGTTCACCTGGTTCCTCTTTGCCGTGCGCTGCGGTCTGTATGTGGGTTTCGTCGTCTTCTTCTTTCCTCGCGTAGGCCGTTGGTTCCTCCGTCGCTATGAGGATAGCGTCATGCAGTACATCTTCATCCTCACGCTTGTCTTCCTTAGCGCCTCGCTTGCCAAGATGGTCGGCCTTGAGGGACTGCTCGGAGCCTTCTTTGCCGGACTGATTGTGAACCGCCTCATTCCCAAAACAAGCCCCCTCATGTCGCGCTTAGAGTTTGTGGGTAATGCCTTGTTCATCCCGTATTTCCTCATCGGTGTGGGCATGATAATAGACATCGGCCTACTGGTGCGTCATCCGGAGACGCTATGGGTGGTGCTGGTCATGGTGCTGACGGGCGCTCTCACCAAGTTGCTGTCCGCGGCCCTGATGGCATGGCTGATGGGCGAAAACAGACACGGCATGTGGCTGATGTTCGGGCTGACGAATGCCCATGCGGCCGGCGCTCTGGCCATCGTGACCATCGGCACTGCGCCCGGTCTGCAACTCATGAATGACGAAGTGCTCGGCGGCACCGTCATGCTCATACTCTTCAGTTGCATCATAAGCGGCTTTGCCACGGCAAAAGGAGCCAAGCAACTGGCACTCAGCGACACATCACTCGAGGACAATCGCGGCTCTTATCACGGTAAGTGCCTCATCACATATAGTCAGGAGGACAACGTAGATACGATGACTCAACTGGCCATCCTCATCCGCAACCCTTTCATCCCGGACAGCCTCATGGGGCTATCGGTGGCATATGACGGGGGAATGGGCGACGGCATAGACCGCCATCGGCGCGGCCGCATACTGCTGGAGAAGGCACAGATGATAGCCGCCTCAGCCGACGTGCACATGGCAACGCTCAACCGCATGAGTGCCAACATAGCGGGCGGCATACTTCACACCATGAACGAATACGACTGCGGCGAGGTCATCATGTGCCTGACCGACCGCACCACAGGCATGCCCAAGAGTTCGCTCGGCCCGGTGATTGACAACGTGGTGAGCGGCAGCCACCGCGAAGTGATGGCCGTGCGCAGCGTAGTGCCCCCGGGCACCATCCGGCAGGTGGTGGTGGCTGTGCCCCAAAAGGCAGAGTACGAGGTGGGCTTCTACAAGTGGCTCGAGCATGTGTGCCGCATCGGCGAGGAGCTGGACTGCCATCTGGAGTTCCATGCACACGTCGACACGTTGCCTTACATACGCGGCTACATGGAGAAGAAGCACAGCCATGTGCGCAGCGGCTACCACGAGATGAACCGCTGGATGCAGTTCCTCAATCTCCGCCACGACATGAGGCTCAACAGCATGCTCGTGGCCGTTACGGCACGTCGCGGCTTCATCTCCTACCAGAGTCAGTTCGAGGAACTCCCGCTACTCCTTTACCGCTACTTCGGCAATACCAACGTCATGATACTCTTCCCCGACCAGTGGGGCGATCCGAAGGAGAGCGCATCCGTCTTCACCCCTAACGGTACGGCTGTGCAGCGACAGCCGCGTTCGCTTGGCGGACTGCTGCGTCGTCTGCTCTTCACCTCCCGCCGCCCGACACTGCTCCTGCTTTTGGCGCTGCTCCTTGCCCTCCCTGCAATGGCGCAACGTCCGCGCTTCGACAAAATGTCGCCCTTGGTGCGTCATGCAGCCATGCAGCCGCCGAGCCGCAAGGCGCGCGCTCCGCAGCAGGCCGTGCGGCGGATGCTGACCCTTGTGCAGGCCGACAATCGGGACGTGTTGCTGCAACATGGTTGCCGCATATTCCGCAGTTGGGGCGACATACATGCCGCTGCTGTTCCTGTCAACGCACTCGCCGACCTTTCGCTTTGCGCAGAGGTGCACCGCATAGAGTGCGGCAGGAAAGCCGATGCACAGACTGACACATCGGCCCTCATCACCGGCTCGGCAGCCCTGCGCACCGCAACGCCCCATCGCTCCGCCTATACGGGCAAGGACGTCGTGGTAGGCGTGGTGGACATCGGCTTCGACCTGACTCACCCCACCTTCTACAGTGCGGACATGAGCGACTACCGCATACGCAGTTTTTGGGACATGCTCGACTACGAGGGGCCTGCGGAGGGCAAGCAGGACTTGCCCATAGGCACTGCCTACCATACGCGTGAAAGCATCCTGGCCAAAGCGTGCTCCACCGACAGTCACCTGCAACATCACGGCTCGCACACCGCCAGTACGGCAGCCGGCAGCGGGTTCGGTTCGCCATACGTCGGCATGGCGCCCGATGCCGATATCTGTCTTGTCAGCAATGCTGTGTCGAGCGACAAAGAATTAGTGCCCGATTCGCTCTGGGATATGTATGGCGCTGCCATAGACTTGCTTGGCTTCGACTATATCTTCCGCTATGCCGAAAGTGTGGGCAAGCCCTGCGTCATCAACTTCAGCGAAGGGTCGCATGAAGACCTGTTCGGCGAGGCGCAGCTCTTCTCCACCGTCATAGACAGCCTCGTGGGACCGGGGCGCATCATCTGCGCCTCGGCAGGAAATCAGAGCCTCTACGGCACTTACATGACCAAACCGCTCGGCCGCACTCGCTCGGCGTCGCTCATTCTTCCCACCGGCAACGTCTCCTACATGATGCTGCGCAGCCGTGGTGATTTCTGTGTGGAGCTTGACTTCATGGCGTCGCCCGGCGAGAAGCATCTCGCCTACCGCATGCCTGTGGCAGACATTCTGACGGCTCCGGACAGTCTTCTCATCGATACCGTTACGGCCGGCCCGCTCACCTACCAGATTCTTTTCGGCGCCTATCCGTCTTGNTACGACAGTTCCCAGTTGGTCACCGATGTAGGTATCGTGAAGCTGAAAGGCGGTTCGTTGTCCTCAGTTCAGATGGGCATCGGAGTCAGCGGAGAAGAGGCGGAGGTGGAAGTCTTCGCTCAAAACGGATGGCTGAACAGTAAGGATGACTATCCGGACTACCGGGACGCAGAGAANACACACAATATACATTATCCCGCTTCGCTGCCCGGAGTAGTCTGCGTGGGAGCGACATCCTATCGCACCGGCTTTGTCAANGCCGATGGCGAACATGNGGGCACGCCCCGTGGCGAGCATGGTGAGGTGGCTACATACAGCAGTCGCGGCCCGACNCTGGCAGGCCTGACGAAACCCGACGTAGTGGCTCCNGGAACGATAGTGCTGGCGGCATTCAACAGCTACTATGCCCAGTGGAACCCTGACGACTATCTGCACGACTACTGCATAGAACGCTTCGACTGGCAGGGTCGCCGGTATGCCTGGTGCAGCAACTCAGGCACCAGTATGTCATGCCCCATCGTGGCAGGCATCATAGCGCAGTGGATGCAGGCCTTCCCACGCCTCACACGCGAAGATGTCATTGCGGCGTTTGCCGCCACATGCCGCCGCCACTCTCCANGGCTCGCCTATCCCAACTGCGACTATGGCTATGGCGAGATAGACGCCGAAGCAGGACTGCAATACCTGCTCGACAACCGGGACGGCATCGGCACACCGCCAACGGCAAGCCGGCCGACCGCCGGCGCAACCTACAACCTGCAAGGGCAACGCGTGGATGACGCCTATCGCGGCATGGTGATAAGCAGAGGCAGGAAGACATTGAGAATGTGAACAGAGAAAACTCCACCTATTACTAATTCACACAAAGAGAAACAAAAAAGGTGATACGGATTCGCAACATAACTAAAAGCTACGGACAACTACAGGTGCTGAAAGGCATCGATCTCGACATAGAAAAGGGCAAGATAGTAAGTATTGTAGGTCCGAGCGGGGCAGGCAAAACGACGCTCCTGCAAATAATGGGCACGCTCGACAAGGCAGACAGCGGCTCGGTGGTCATAGACGGTGTGGACGTCATGCAACTATCGGACAGCAAACGCTCGCAGTTCCGCAACCGACACATGGGCTTCGTCTTTCAGTTTCACCAGCTGCTGCCCGAATTTACGGCCCTCGAGAACGTGATGATGCCGGCCCTCATAGGCGGCACGACGCGCAACGCGGCCCGTCAGCGTGCCGAGCAGCTCCTTGCCTTTCTGGGACTTTCCGACCGCGCCGCACATAAGCCAAACGAGCTTTCCGGCGGCGAGAAACAGCGTGTGGCAGTGGCGCGTGCACTCGTCAACAAGCCCGACGTGGTGTTTGCCGACGAACCGAGCGGTTCGCTCGACACTCGGAACAAACAGGAACTGCACCGTCTCTTCTTTGAACTTCGCGACGAATTGCAGCAAACCTTCGTCGTGGTGACACACGATGAGGAACTGGCAGAACTGGCAGACCGGAAAATATGCATGAAGGACGGACTCATCATCGACGCAAATACAGAAAACAATGGCACGACAACGTATTAAACTCGGCAGATATAACCTGCTCACCGTGACAAAGCATGTGGCCTTCGGATACTACCTCGACGGCGGTGACGTACACGGTGAAATACTTCTGCCAAACGGCGAAGTGGCGGACGATGTACAACCGCAGATTGGCGACGAACTTGAGGTGTTTGTCTATCTCGACCAGGAGGAACGACTCGTGGCCACTATGAAAACGGTTCTGGCACAAGTGGGTGACTTTGCATGGCTCGAGGTGGCATGGGTCAACAACTACGGTGCCTTCCTCAGTTGGGGACCGATGAAAGACCTTTTTGTGCCTTTCCGCGAACAGAAGATGAAGATGCAGAAGGGGCAGCACTATATTGTACATGTGCATCTTGACCCCGATACCTATCGCATTATGGCATCGGCCAAGATAGAGCATTATCTGAGTCACGAGATGCCGCCCTACAGACAGGGCGATGAGGTAGAGGCGCTCGTGGTGCAGAAGACCGACCTGGGCTTTAAGGTTATAATAGATAATGCCTACGGCGGCTTACTTTACGATGCGCAGGTGTTCCGGTCTTTACATGCCGGCGACCGCTTGCGTGCCTATATCGGCAAAGTGCGTCATGACGGGAAACTCGATGTCATGCTCCAAAAACCGGGCATGGCTGCAGCGGCAGACTTCTCGGATGTTCTGCTTGAACACCTGAAGAAAAACGGCGGGCACACACCCCTCGGTGACAAAAGCCCTGCGGAAGAAGTCTATGCTATGTTCGGTGTCAGCAAGAAGGTATTCAAGAAAGCAATAGGCGATCTCTATCGTCGTCGCCTCATTGTGATAGGGGACAACGGCATCAGCATCGCTTGACAGAAGACGCCTTGGGGGTCTTTTCCGCAGCAGACCGCCGGGCAAAGGGGCTGCCATTGAAGCCTTTCCCACAGCAGACTGCCGGGCAAAGGGAGTTGCACATGCCGTCAGCCTATCGGATGGCCTCTTTCCTGCCATTGCGCACCATGATGCCTCTGTAGCCTTTGCCGATGCTCTGTCCCAGCAGATTATATGCTCTGTCGCTTTTCTTGGCAGGGNGTGTCGTGACGCTNTTCACGGCATCGGCTTCTGTTTTCANCAGTTTGAGTGGCACCCAAGTGGCAGGCTTCAGTCCATCGGCATCGGGGATGCGCTCCGTCTGCTGCTTTGTGCCGTCGCCTGTGATTATCTCCAGATTCACACTTAGTTCGCTGTCTCCAGGTGCGGCGTTCAAGCCGACAGCCGACCAAGGGATGGCTATTTCTATCCGGTATGTGCTGACCGACTGTTTGCCGGCAACATGCAGCGCCGGCATGTCTATGTCTGCCCAGACTTTACCATCGCCTCTGCTTGCCGCAACACGTCCATTGGGAAGGATGTTGAACCGATAGGCAGTGGGCATGGGCACGTTGGTGCTTGCACCGGTAGCTTCCACATAGAGGTTGATGCCATCGGGATATGGGTCATCGGAACGGGGTAATCTGCGATAGACAAGGCAGGTGGCATAGAGCGAGTCCCTGTCGTAGGCAAAATCGGCGCAGGCGTGTGTGCCCGTCTCATTGCCCATAAGCACCTGTCGTGCGTCCGCCATCCGATAGCGGTCGGCAGAGGTGAGACGCCCATCCACCACAGGCGTATGGCAGACAGCCTGAAATTGGTTCATGGGGTAACCCTTCATCATCACCACTTTGCCNGCCAGTCCGCCGACCGCAACAACGATGCCTGTGTCAATGACTGCCACGGAGTTCCACCAACAACCCTTGTCCGTGCCTTGTTGAAAAGGCTTGGACATGGCCTTGAAGTTCTTTGCTTGATTGTCCCCGACATAGACGTACATCTTCATGTTGTCGCCTTCGCCCCATGTCGATTGGTGGGAGAGCACTGTCTCGCCGTTCGGTAAAACGCGNAGNTATGGAGCGCCGCCTTTTGCCGTTGGGCAGTAGGCTGTGTTGACACAACGCAGGCGTGAGGAGGAAGTAGCGCTAATGTAATAGTTGCTTTTCCAGTTGCGTGTGAGGAGGCAACGGACGGTTGTGGGGATGAAATCGCCGATGCCTGACCAGCCGTTGTCCTCGATAGCCACGACAATAGTCTTCCGGTCGGCAAGGAGTACNGGCACCGGCATGCCATCGCGATAGCCGTTTCGGAAGGAGACACGTTGCGGTGCACTCCAGGTGAGACCGTTGTCGAAACTGCGACAGAGCGAGATTTGCTGCTCGTTGGACGCAGTGTAGGGACTTTCGTCGGCGAAGTAGAGCTGTAGTTCTCCGCTGGGAAGTTGTAGGAAAGAAGGTTCCCAGCAGCCGTTGTCGAAACTTTCACCTCCGTCATAGACGAATATCTCATTGCTCCATGTCTTGCCCATGTCCGTGCTACGGCGCAGGCGTATGCCAAAACGTCGGTCTGCGCTGTAGGGTGCTGCGGGGCGCGGATTATAGCCCACAACGATTGTGCCGTCGGCAAGTTGTATGAGGTCGGGCACNCAGTTCGGCACGCGATCGGCGTTGGGAGCTATGAGTTTGGGNGCGGACCATGTGCTGCCCATGTTGTCGGAGAAACTTACNTTGATGCCGTCGCTCTCGCAGCATGCCATCAGTCGTCCGTCGGTGAGTTGTATGAGACGGGCGTAGCCACCCTGATTGAATATAGTGACAGGATTGCGTGCATCCCAGTAAATGCGGGAGCCTGTATAACGGCTGACAGTAGCAGCTTTCCCGGTCAGGAACAGGAGAAGGAGGGCAAGGACTGCCAGACTCTTGCGGGGTGTAAAGTTCGTAATGCTATGACTCATGACTTCATTCTGTTTCATGGTTAGGAAGTGGAAGTTTTAGTTCGTTACGTCTGTAGCGTCTTTTGTCCGAAGAAAGTGCACGCCGAACACCTTCGTCACTCTCTACGGCAAACGGTACTCTTGCCGCCCTGAATGACAATGCCGCTATGGTTTCCTGTGGCAGGCAGGCCGTCTAAGCGATAACGCTTTTCGCTTTTCGTTGTAGTAGCGGGCAGGGAGGGGATTCCGTCCGGATTCTCCCAGTTGCTCATCTGGATGTTGTCGATGTTGATGCGCTTGTTTCCGGTCTTGTCGTTCTCGAATCTCAGCCGTATCGTCCCGTTGCAGTTCACCTTGTAGCCATAGCGTTTCATGCGGCTTAAAGAGATGGATGATGCAAGTTTTGTCCAGGTCTTTCCTTGGTCGGTGCTGTAGGAGACGGTCATGCTGACACCGGAGTCCGTGCCGTAGCTGCCTGCGGAGAACCACAGACTGTCGCAGCCGTTCTCTTTGTCGCTAAGCATTGTCAGACGTCCGGGTGTGGTGACGCCATTCTTGTCAGTGGTGGCGCCCTTCATGCGGACGCACTTCTGGCCGAGTGCATTTGCATCACCGGCAATCAGAGCATTGCTCATCTCCCATGTGGCGGCTGAACATTTGGTTTCTGCCGTAGCGTAACTACCTTTACTGCCATGCTCAAAGTCCTCGAAGAAGGCCTTGTTACGATCCACGTTGCAAGAGAGGGAGATGATGCGGTCTTCCATTTCGGGACAGCTGACGATGGCTTCGCCGGCATACTCTCCTTCTTCCGCTGTTCCGGCGAAACGAATGAAGAAGTTCATGTCCTGCCCTTGGAGCCGGAGTTCCTGTGCCCAGTCAGTGCCGTCGGCACTGACCTCAAAAGGAGCTGTGGCACTGACCGTGGCTTCATTCTTCGGAACGGCAAGGGCGGTGATAGTGACGGGCACAGAGGGACTCGGCTTGCCTTGTGTGGCGGTGAGGCTCACTTCGGATGTGCTGACAGAGAACACGGGGGTGACATTAGGCATGGTTACCGTCACTTCATTGCTACCGATGGTCTTACCATCCTCTTCGGCGCTCACGCGATAATAATAGGTGGTGTTGGCCTGTGGACTTTTGATTTGGTAGGTGGTATCGGTGGTTGTGTAGGTGCCGAAAGTCTGTTCCATGCCGTCAGCATTGCGTGTGTATACGCGGAGAGTGTAAGTCATGCCGGGGGCATAGTTCATCCAGTTTGCATTGAAGCGACGGCTGCTGACAGAACATACAACGTCAGAAGCCGGGTAGGCCGGAATGCCATTGACGAAGGTGATGCAGANGGGCACCTGCNGTATGTAGCCGCTACCCTGAAGCGTGAGGGTGGTGCGGTAGGTGCCNTCCTCGTTGACGTCGGNACAGATTTGCACGTCGGTACCGGAGCGCACCTCCTGTTCGGTAAGCGATGCTGTGGAGAGGGAGAAGGTGGTCGGGTGGTCCGTGGAGAGTGACAGTCCTTGCGACAATCCTCGTCCGCGCACTTGAACTTTTGCCGAGAAGGTACGGCTGAGAGGTTGCAGGCCGAAGTCGATTTCCTCGCTTGCCGTCGGTACGAATATCTCCGCACCGTGCTCTTCGCTGCAATAGAATTGGCAGTCAGCCAAACTTCCCCATATGTAGTGGCAGAGTTCCGGGTAATCTACAAAAGGATTGCGGTTGCCTTGTATGGCATAAATGGCTTCGTTGCGTTCCCGTTCAATGGCATCGAGCGGGTCTTGTTCCGCCCAGTCCAGCATAAGCTGATACACCCAGGGGCGTATCAGCAACGGGCTGTTCGGGTCAACGGTAAGCAGGCCCTCTGTTGTTGTCCATAACGATGTCATGTGGCTGTAAGCAGTGGCCATGTAGAAGTAGGTCCGTGCGAAGTCGCCCTTCCAGCAGTCTGCCGGTTCCCAGGCCGTGATGAGGCTGTCTGTGCGGTAGCTGCTGCTGCGGCCTACTTTCGTCACACCATTGTTGAAGGACACGGTGCCATCGACGATGCCGATGGGGTTGTTGCTTTTGCGTCCGTTGGCAGAGGCATCGGAAGGATAGAGGTTAAAGAGGTCTTTGTAGGCATTGTTCTGCACATGCCCCCACCAACTGTTGGCCCAGATGTGTTCGATGTTCATTTCGTTCACAGCCTTGAGGTCCTCGTTCAGGTAGCGCACGGTATTGCTGTAGCGGTCGCGCACTTGTAAGTCCTCCATCCGGTCTGTCTCGAAGAACCCGCTCCACGTCTTTCCCGGCCCGCCTCCGTAGCCAAGCACACACAGCGGCTGTATGATGTCGTGCAGTGCTGCCTTGAGGCGTGTGCCGCTCAGCCCTTCGGCCTTTCGGTAGTATGGTTCTATGCTGGTCTGTGCCGAAAAGTTCAGGCAGGCAAGAAGTAAAAGCACGAGGAGTAGTCCTCTCTTTATCCCTTTGGCGGGAAAGTGTAGATGGTGTTTCATGTCGGTTGTAATGAATAATCACTGCAAGTATTTGCGGCCGCCCTTGATGACGATGCCACGGTAATCACTGCCGACGCTTTGCCCTTGCAGGTTGAAGGTGCGCATGCTGTGGTCGGATGGTGCCTGAAGCGGATTTCGAATACCGCCGGGAGCATTGCCGGCCGTAACTTTTACGTTGCGTATTTCCCAACAGTAGGCGTTGGTGTTCGTGCTGTGGAAACGGAATGCGAGAATAACCGTCTGACCGCAGAAACGCTNCAGGCTGACTTCTCCTGAAGAAANGAAACTGGAGTAGCTGTAGGTCGGCTCGGGCGGGAAGACAGCATCGAGGGCTGTCCATTCTGCATCTTCGGGGAATCCGTCGTAGGTGTCGGTGACGAGCACCTGACAGTAGCTGTCCTTTACGCATACGCCGACATTGTAGCCCGTGGCGTGCTCGAAGGTCAGTGTGGCATTCATCCAGTTGCGCAGGTCAAGGTCAACCAGCAGATATTCGTCCTGCTGTTTGACAGTGGCAGCNTGGGCGTTGGCTTTTGCTCCGTATTTGCTGTCGAGAGTCCACAANGAGCCTTCGCTGCCATCGCCCGTGCGGACAAAGAATGGGCCGAAGCTGCTGGTGAGTGGACAGTCCAGCAGAGTGGCAAAGTCAGGCTTTTCGTCGTNTCCTCCGCCATTCCCTCCTTCATTGTTGCCTGACGTATGGCCGTCGGTGCTGAAGGCATAGTNNATGCTGTCGCNCCAGATGTATTCAGCCAGATTGGGATAGTCAACGAAAGGATTTCGGTTGCCNTGAATGCCATAGACAGCATCGTTGCGTTTTATTTCTNTCTCATCCNCGGGGTCGTCCTTTGCCCATTGCAGTAGGAGCATATACGCCCATTTCTGTAGAGTGGGCCATTGGTTCTTTTCGAGCATGGTGAGACCTTCGCTCGTCCATGACAGATCGCTGTAGGCTGTGACCATGTAGAAGTAGTTACGGGCAAAATCACCCTTCCAGCAGTCGGCCGGTTCCCAAAGGTTTTTTGTGCCGTTGGCCACAAGTCCTGTGCCCACCTTCGTGCAGCCGTTCTGTGTCTTGACGTTCGTCACCTTGCCCATTGCATAGTTGCTCTTGCTGCTGTTGATGTTGATTTCGCAAGGCATGAGGTTGAAAAGGTCTTTGTAGGCTTGGTTCTGTGCGCCTCCCCACCAGCTTTTGGGGAAGGAGTGTTCGATGTTCATGCCAGAAACGGCGGATGCGCTTTGTGCCGATGCCGATGCCGGAAAATAGCGTATGTCGTTGCTGTAGCGGTCAATGACCTGTCCGTTGCTCATGCGGTCGGTTGTGTAGAAACCGGTCCAGGTCCTGCCTGCTCCACTGCCGTAGTCCAACACGTTGGCATAGCCAATGATGCTTTTCATGGCGGCTTTCAGTTCGGCTTTCTTCTTTCCGTTGGCGTAGTTGTAGTATCCGGCGGGAATGCCTGCCTTGGCAAGCAGCGGGATGAGCAGGCAAAGCAATAAGAAGGGAGTGTATCTCTTCATGATGTTGGAGTTCTTTGTTTTGTGGGCACAAAGTTACACATTACTTATTATAGAAGCAAGGGAAGCCAAATAAAAATAAGCAGCCCCGGCCGGAAATCGTCCTGCATGCCAAAGCACCGCCACTCGAGGCAGACGGAGCTGTCTGTAAGTGGAGCAGGACGAAGGGAGAGCAGCAGCAGAACTGCCGGAGCCGGATTAGTCCAGATGCAGCACAAGGCCGTCGTAGGCAAAGTGAAAACCTTCGGGCAGGAGCGGTTCCTGCTCGGCATGCAGTCCCACTTGGTGGCTCATGTGGATGAAGTAGGTGGGAATGTTGCCCAGCGTTTTGCTGAAAGCGATGGCTTGCTTGACTGTTTGATGCGTGGCATGCGGTGTGTGACGGAGTGCACCGATTATGAGCAGACGGATGCCTTCAAGCAGGGGGCGCGATGTGGGCGGGACGTCGGTCATATCCGTCAAGTAGGCAATGTCTCCGATGCGAAAGCCCAAAATGGGCAGTTTGCCGTGTATGACGCGGAGTACCGTGACGGGGAGTGTGCCAATCCGGAGCTTGTCGCCTTCCTCCACTTCTATAAGTTTCAGCCTTGGTATGCCGGGGTAGGTGTTGTCGACCAAGCAATAGGGTAGGCGCTGGCGCAGGTGGTTGGCAGTATATGCGTCGGCATAGATGGGCAGGTCATGAAGGTAGGAATAAGGGCGAAGGTCGTCTATGCCTCCCACGTGGTCATAATGTTCGTGGGTAATAAGAACGGCATCAAGCTCTTTGAAATACTTCTGTGCGAGCATTTGCTGACGGAAGTCCGGCCCGCAGTCAATGAGAATGCGGGTATCACCTTCTTCTATGAGTGCGGAGGCACGCGTGCGACGGTCGTGCGGGTCATGGCTGGTACACACTTCGCACTGGCATCCCAACTGCGGGACGCCAATGCTGGTGCCTGTGCCAAGGAATGTGATTCTCATGCTTTAGGATTGTTTTATGGTCAGAATCTTCAAGCTTTGGAGTGGTTGCGTCCTGCTGAAAATTTCTTGCCGAATGGCATGTGGCATGGGCGGCGGAGCGCTTATATGAAATTAACTTCGGGCGAAAGGGACACGCCAAACATCGTCTCTACGTCTTTTCGGACTGCCTCGCAGAGACGAAGGATGTCGTTGCCTGTTGCGTCCCCCTTGTTGACCAGCACCAGTGCCTGCTTGTCGTGGACGGCAGCCCTGCCAAGACTCTTGCCTTTCCATCCCGCTTGTTCGATGAGCCATCCGGCAGCCAGNTTCACTTGTCCGTTCGGAGCGGGGTAATGCGGCATGTCGGGATACCGACAGAGNANCTGTGCGGCTTTGTCGGCTGTGGTGANCGGATTCTTGAAGAAACTGCCGGCGTTGCCTTGTATGGCAGGGTCGGGCAGTTTGGCCTGCCGTATGGTGATGATGATGCTGCGCAGTTGCTTGGCAGTTAATGTGTCCGGGGTGGCGCCTGTCTGCCGGACGGCATCAGCGAGTCCGCCGTATTGCAGTTGGGGCGAGAAATGCTTGCTCAGTCGGAAGAGAATGTGCGTGATGGCGTACCGGCCGCGGAGCTCTGCCTTGAAAATGCTTTCGCGGTAGCCGTATCGGCATTCGTGTTTCTTCCATGTGCGTATGCGGCCGTCGGCAAGACCGATGCCGCGGACCTCTTCTATGACGTCGCAAATCTCTGTCCCGTATGCTCCGATGTTCTGCACCGCAGCTGCGCCAACTTGACCGGGGATGAGCGACAGATTCTCCATGCCATACCATCCCCGGCAGATGCTCTCGGCTACGAAGGCATCGCACGCTTCGCCTGCCCCGACTTCCACAAGCACTTCGTCGGGTGTCTCCTCTACGCGCCGTATGCCTTTTATCTCTGANTTTAAGATGGTGCCCGGGTAATCGTTGAGGAAAAGCAGGTTGCTGCCGCCTCCGATGTGAAGCAGGGGAATGTCTCTCGCGTNCTTGTCTATGTGGTCCAGAGCTTGGCANAGCTCGTCTTCGCAGCCATAGGTGATGAGCCATCTGGCCTGAACAGCAATNCCGAATGTGTTGAGCCGGCGAAGGGGTGCATTGGGTATAATCTGTAGCATGACTGTATGTGTCAGTTTTCGTAACGGTTAAGGCGCCAGTTTTCGTGCTCTCGGGTGAAGGAGAATACTTCCTGCATGCCGTTGGAAAGGCCGCTTTTGCGAAGTATCATCTTGCGGCTGTTGTAGCGTTGGCCTTCCCGTTGTATGTTGGAAATAATGCCGCTCGGCACTTCCGGGCAGAACGAGTGCCACTGGTTGGCGTCAATCGTGCCGTCTATGCAATCGTCATCGTCATCGGGATCCTGAATGGCAATGTGAAGCGGATTGCAGATGGCCTGCGCCTGTGTAGTGCTGTCCTTGCAGAATTTGGCGTAGAAACGCAGGAAGTCATTCAGTTCGCCGTCTTCGTCGAAAGAGCCTTCACGGATGGCAAACAGTTGCCAATGCCCCTCCTTCCGCCGGAACTTGAAGTGGCGCATGGTGCCATCGTTGAGGTTGATGCGCTGTACGCTTATCAGTGTGTCGTCTGCCAGTTTGCCGTCGTCAGCATCTTGCATTTCGGCGTTGCTGCCGTAGAGGCTTGTCAGGAAATCTCCGGAGAGGAAGGCGAACTCGAAGTCAGAGTCGAAACTGTCAAGTGTCTCAGTGGGACGGGAAGGGTGCTCCAGTCGCAACGGCCTGGCGATTCGTTTTTTCCGAAATCCGGGATTGTGGAGGAATGCGAAAAGGAAATCGTCGAAAACTGCATCCAAGCGGGGGTCGCTTCCCTCTTTAGACATCGCCTCCTCTTCCTGTGTCTCCTCTTCAAGCGAATCCACTTGCAGACAATCCGCTACGCCGGCGCTGTCCTCCACATCCTCTGTATGAGAGGAGCCGCCATGGCACGAAAGCAGAGTTAGTGCGCCCACGGTAAGCCCGACAAGGTAAGTCTTAGTGCTCATTGTGCAACTATATACCATAAAATTTGTGCAAAAGTACACATATTTTCGCATTGATGGTAATCTTTTCGTGAGAAATGATTACCTTTGCACGATAAAATCGGAAAAGAAGACCCGTTATGATAGAGAAAATACAAAATCTGATGCAGGAGGTTGCCCAACTCCAAGCCAAGGATGCACAAGAGGCAGAAGCTCTGCGCATAAAGTATCTGAGCAAGAAGGGCGTGATTTCCATGCTGATGAACGACTTCCGCAACGTTCCCGCCGACAAGAAGAAAGAGGTGGGAATGAAGCTCAATGAGCTCAAGACAGCAGCCCAAGAAAAAATCAATGCACTGAAGGAAGGTGCAGGCGAAGGCACTGCCACAGGTGCTGCCGCCATCGACCTCACCCGCACTCCCTATCCCGTGGCACTCGGTTCGCGCCATCCGCTCACCATCGTCAAGAACGAAATAGTGGACATCTTTAGCCGACTGGGCTTTACACTGGCCGACGGACCGGAGGTGGAGGACGATTGGCACGTCTATAGCAGCATGAACTTTGCCGACGACCACCCTGCGCGTGACATGCAGGACACGTTCTTCGTGGAGTCGCATCCCGACATCATTCTGCGTTCGCACACGAGTAGTGTGCAGGCACGCGTCATGGAGCAGTCGCAGCCTCCCATACGGGTCATCTGTCCGGGCCGCGTGTATCGCAATGAAGCCATCTCAGCCCGCGCTCACTGTTTCTTCCATCAAGTGGAGGGACTGTACATCGATAAGAATGTCAGCTTCACGGACCTGAAGCAGGTGCTCCTGCTTTTTGCTCAGGAGATGTTCGGTGAGGACACGAAGATACGCCTTCGCCCCAGCTACTTCCCCTTCACTGAGCCCAGCGCCGAGATGGACATCAGCTGTCATCTTTGCGGCGGTAAAGGTTGCTCGTTCTGCAAGCATACCGGATGGGTAGAGATTTTGGGATGCGGCATGGTGGATCCCGCTGTGCTCGAAGCGAACGGCATAGACAGCTCCGTATATACGGGTTATGCGTTCGGTATGGGCATAGAGCGCATCACCAATCTCAAGTATCAGGTGAAGGACTTGCGCATGTTCAGCGAGAATGATGTGCGCTTCCTCGACGAATTTACCAGTGCTCGATAGACGGCGTCCCCTGTTAAGTTGCCCCGCACAGCACGGTGTGCCATCAAATGCAGCGCGGTGCATAAGCAGGAGCAGCGCAGTGTGGAATTAAGAGTTGCACGCTGTGTAATCAAGACAAGAAGAGTTGCCGCGTTAAGACAAAACCGAGTGATTTTATTAACCATATAGAGGATAATCAAGG
>WFLX010269231.1_pt1 | contig 19803 bp, 17 predicted proteins | sample 4967041 | NCBI WGS metagenome assembly WFLX01 (sample SAMN12857096, study PRJNA449069) | gut metagenome | isolation source: stool from male and female vole | host: Microtus ochrogaster | place: USA:Florida | collected 2017
CTAATGACAAAAATAATATGAAAAACTTTATTATCTTGTCCGTCTTGATATTGTCGTGTTTTGAACCGTCAGTTTCATGGCGTTTTGTCGATAATGAGCGCAATGTAGGTTGGATAATATTTAAACCTCATGTGATATTCAAATCGCCTACACTCTGGAAAAACAGTGAGTTTTTCAAGCGGTTAAGGGTTGAGGCGGCGCCTGGTATCAGTCTCGCATGTCCATTATAGGGGATTGTAAACATTGGATTGTGAATGTAATATAACTGTTGGCGCGGCGTTGGTGACCGGGGGTATTGGGAGCTGAGGTGATTTTGTGGCGTGCCGGTTGTGGTAGTGTTGAATAAAAGCAGTAAATTTGAGGATTATAACTTAACCGTATTAAAATCATGTTTTCACGCGAAACTTATATTTCCCGCCGCAACGAGCTGAAGAAGCGGGTTGGCAGCGGATTGATTCTCTTTATCGGAAACGATGAGACCGGATGCAACTATGAGGATAACACCTACGATTTCCGTCAGGACTCCTCTTTTTTATATTATTTCGGACTTCCCTACGCCGGACTTAACGCCATTATCGACATCGACAATGACCGGGAAATCATATTTGGCGACGAGCTGACGATCGACGCTATCGTGTGGATGGGCAACCAGCCNACTCTGCATGAGAAAGCGGGAATGGTGGGAATCGAGACCACTCTNCCTGCCGCCGACATNAAGGGCTATCTTGAGAAAGCNGCNAAGGCGGGGCAGAAGATTCACTATACGCCGACTTATCGTGCCGAGCATAAGCTGAAGCTGCTCGACTGGCTGNATATAAAGNCGGGAGCCGAAACGCNGTCNATCGACTTGATTCGCGCCATCGTGGACATGCGCTCGCATAAAACCGAGGAGGAGATCGAGGAGATTGAGCGCGCCTGCAACGTGACCGCTGATATGCACATTGCGGCAATGAAGGCTCTCCGCCCGGGCATGCATGAGTACGAGATTGTAGCGGTGATCGAGGGTCTCGCCGCGGCTAACGGTTCCCGCCTTTCGTTTCCGACAATCTCCACCACAGACGGGCAGACTCTTCACAATCACGCTCACCACCACATTGTGAAACCGGGTGACATGCTTCTTATCGATGCCGGCGCGGAGACACCGATGGGCTATGCCGGCGACATGTCGTCGACGATATGTGCCGACAAGACCTATACCTCGCGCCAGAAACTGATTTATGATCTTCAGGTGGCTTCGCATCTTGCGTCGGTTGCCGCATTGAAACCCGGAGTGCCGTTTAAGGATATTTATGAGCTGTCGTGTACAGTAGTGTGCCAGGGGCTTAAGGACCTTGGCATCATGAAGGGGGATCCTGCCGAAGCGGTTGCCGCCGGAGCCCATGCCATGTTCTATCCCTGCGGTCTCGGTCACATGATGGGTCTTGACGTTCACGACATGGAAAATCTTGGAGAAGTGTGGGTGGGTTACAACGGCGAGCCTAAGAGCACCCAGTTCGGACGCAAGTCGCTCCGTCTCGCGCGTCCGCTTGAACCGGGATTTGTCCACACCATCGAGCCGGGAATCTATTTCATCCCTGAATTGATCGACTATTGGGGCGCCGAAAAGCGTTTTGCCGATTTCATCAACTATGCCGAACTTGAGAAGTGGCGCGATTTTACCGGAGTGCGTAACGAGGAGGACTATCTCATCACTGCCGACGGCGCTCGCCGCCTCGGCAAAAAGATTCCTCTCACCACCGATGAGGTCGAAGCGTTGCGATAAAAGAAAAATGCCTTGTCTCTCGACACGGCATTTCTACAATGTTGTAAAGTGTATACAGGGATGTGATTTTCTATTTTGTCGTTATTGCAGTGATAGTTTTTAATATTATGCGGCAAAATTATAATAACATTTCGTGAAATGCAAGCAATAAGTAGGAAATATTCATGAAATGGTGGAATTTTTTCGTAAAAATAGAAGTTTTATTGATTTCGGTATAATAAAAATATTGCTGCCCGACAAATCTTTTGGGGCAGCAATATTTTTATCATGGCACGACTTACATCACGTCATAATTTGGATATAGCCTCATCTGAAAGGTTTTGCTGTCATTTTATTTTGGTGAGAATGTCATTTGGAGATTGGTGCATTTGGCTAAAAGCCACAATCTTTTTCCCGAGGTCTTTTATTGAGCCTCCAATGAAGTAAACAGTATCGTCGATAATCAGAAACCGGTCATGAACATTGTTGCATTGCTTTAGGCTGATTTCAGGATACTGAGCATTATGCCGTCGTAAATCAAGATTGATTTGCGAATTGCGAGGATTGGTGTAGACAGTTGCTAATACCCCCTCTTTTCGTTTATCAAGCGTTTTCAAAACGCGATCATCGACATAATTATCGATTAGAACTATGCGAGACTGCGCCTTTCGTACCAAATCTGAAATTAGAGAGTGGGCGTCGAATATCTGTCCTTCGAAGAAGAGCCCTTCGATTGGCTCAGCTTCTTTGTCATCAAGACGAGTCAGCACTTCGTCAATCTTCTTATCGTGTTCGGACAGATGCTTATGCATTAGCAGCTGGTGATGTTCTATAGTTTCAAGTCGTTGAAATAGTCTGGCGTTGCTCATAATGAAGCTGCGCATGGCAATAAACGCCCTCATAATCCGAATATTCACTTCTATGGCAGTATCCGATTTCAATACTCCGCTAAGCATTGCTATGCCCTGTTCGGTAAAAACAAAGGGCATATATCTTGTGCCTCCTCTCTGTGCCTTATCATTTGAGGTGCAGTTTTTGCACCTCAAACTATTGAATTCCGACGGGTCAAGCTCAAACATAAAATCNGTTTCTCNNGNATCTNTTGATGTTTGCCNTGACTGCTCTTTTCAAATATTTTGTCTCAACGCCATATAACCGAGCCAAATCACTATCGAGCATCACCTGCTGTCCACGAATGATGTGAATAAAATTTTCAATGGGTATTAGACTTGTATCCTCCGGCTCCAATAGGGGAGAAGTTTTTATTTTGTTATTTTCATTCATCTGATATTGATATTAAAATACAAAATTAATATTTTTTTCAGAGTGGTAGTAATAACATTTAGGCTATCAGTCAAGAGCGCGGATAAAAATGACTTTTACGCTATTGGCAATGACTATCAGAGAGAGTTATCCTTTAGGAGTTTTTCAATTGTGCGGGGCGAGAGATTATTTCTTGTAGATTACGGAAAGCCCGTCGCGAACGGGGATAAACACGTTTTCAACCCGCTCATCCTGCTGAACGAAGTCGTTGAAGCACAGAATCCCTTCGGTTTGCGCGTCGTGTGCGGAGCTGTCGGTCACTTTGCCATACCATAAAGTGTTGTCGGCAATGATGAAACCGCCGTTGCGCACCATCGGGAACACCATGTTGTAGTAGTCGAGATAGTGGCGCTTATTGGCGTCGATGAAAACGAGATCCCACTTTATGTCGCCGAGCGAAGGGAGAATTTGGGCGGCGTCGCCGATGTGAAGGGTGATTTTGCCCGAATAGGGCGACTCGTCAAGATGGCGGCGGATGAATTCTTCCATCTCGTCGTTGATTTCGACCGTGTGAACCATTCCTCCTTCGGGAAGTCCTTCGGCAAGACATTGCGCCGAGTAGCCGGTGAAAGTGCCGAGCTCCAGAATGTTGACCGGTCTTATCATCCTGACGAGCATTTTGAGCAATCGCCCCTGCTCGTGTCCCGAACACATATTGGCGTAGAGGCACGACACGTGAGTGTCGCGGTTGAGCCGCTTCAAGTGGGGCGGCTCCGCGTCGATGTGAGCCGAGATATATTCTTCGAGACTATTGTCGATCATTTAGCCTCTTCGAGGTTGGGAAGGCAGAAATTCTCGTAGTTGTCGAGAATGTCGCCCACGGTGTTGATCTCAAGGAAGGTTGTGCCGTGTCCTTCGCCAAACGAGCCTCCGAGATAGGCTATCCTGTCTTTGCGCGTGAGGCGTCCTATCTCCATGAGATAGTTGAGCGCGGTGCTGATGTAGCGTCGCGATGTCTCCATTTTTTCACGGTAAACCGGTAGAACTCCGTAGGATAGCGCGAGCAGTCTCACCACGTGGGGGCGGTAGCATATCGCCAGCACGGGGTCGTTGCCTCGGTAGGAGGAGATGTAGCGGGCGGTGCGTCCCGTGTAGCTGTCGGTCACGATCGCCTTGGTGCCGAGAATGTTGGACGATGCGACGGCTTGGCGTGCGAGGAACGACGTTACGTCGGGCTCGACGGTGGGGATGATGCGTGTGTGGGCGAGCGATTTTTCAACCTCGGCAGCCACTTTGGTCATTGTCGATATCGCCTCGACGGGATATTTTCCGTAGGCGGTTTCACCGCTGAGCATGAGCGCGTCGGTGTGCTGGTTGACAGCGTTGGCGATGTCACTCACCTCGGCGCGGGTGGGGCGCGGGTTGTTTATCATCGAGTGGAGCATCTGGGTCGCTACGATGACCGGCTTGTGGTGGAGCACGCATTTATTTATGAGCGAGCTTTGGATCACGGGGATGCGTTCGGCGGGCACTTCGATGCCGAGGTCGCCTCGCGCGATCATAATTCCGTAGGATGCTTCGAGGATTTCGTCGAAATTGTCGATGCCCTCCTGATTCTCGATTTTTGAGATGATTTTAATGGGGCTGTCGTTGGCGTCAAGAATCTCCTGGATGTCCTCGACGTCGCGTGCTGAACGGACGAATGAGTGGGCGATGAAGTCGATGCCCAGCTCCATGGCGATGTTTATGTTGGTCTTGTCGCGCTCGGTCAGCGAGGGGAGGGGAATTTTCACGCCAGGGATGTTGACGCTTTTGCGCGATCCGAGCTCGCCGCCGTTGAGCGCGGTGGCATGGATAATTTTGCCGTCGATGCTGTCGATGATAAAGTCGATTTCGCCGTCGTCGATAAGAAAATGCACTCCCGGAATCGCATGTTCGGCGATGTCGGGATAGGACAGGCAGATGCGGTCATGGGAGGTCTCTCCCTGCGGATTGCCTTCGAAAGTTACCTTGTCGCCGGCGTTGAAGGAGATTGTCGAGTCCGAAACATTTGTGGTGGTGCGTATTTCGGCTCCTTTAGTNTCCATCAGGATTCCGATGGACGAGGACACCGCACGGACGTTGGAAACGATTTTCTTGAACCCTTCGTAGGACAAGTGGGCTGAGTTCATTCTCACCACGTTGAGACCGTTGTCATAGAGGTCGCGGATGAACCCCACGTCACATCTTTTGTCGGAAATTGTGGCTACAATTTTGGTGAATTTTTTCATTTTCTTATTTAGCGAATAATCGATTCAATGACTGTTGTTTAGATGAAAGCTTCGAGCGCCAGGCGGTAGCTGTCGAAGCCGAATCCGGCGATGACGCCGCGGCACACTCCCGAAATCATGGAGCGGTGGCGTATCTCNTCGCGCGCATGCACATTGCTTATATGCACCTCGATCACCGGNGTGTTGATAGCCGANATGGCGTCGGCGATGGCGAGCGACGTGTGGGTGTAGGCTCCCGCGTTCAGGATAATGCCGTCTACTTCGCCAAATCCCACCCTGTGGAGCTCGTCGATGATGGCGCCCTCGCTGTTGCTCTGGAAGTAGGAAATTTCCACATCGGGATAGCGGGCGGCAAGCGATTCGAGGCACTTGTCAAAACTGTTGCTGCCGTATATTCCGGGTTCGCGCACACCCAAAAGGTTGAGATTGGGTCCGTTGATGATTGATATTTTAGTCGCCATAGTCGTTTTTGCAGTGCATATCGTGGATTTCGATGTGCAAAATTACAAAAAAATCAGTAATTTTACCGACAAATCATGTATTACAACAAAACTTATTTGCTATGAGTAAGAGTTTCTGGATTTCAATAATCGCTATATTGATGGCGGCGCAGCTTTGCGCTCAGGAGAGTGAAAAGCAGAAGAAATATCTGGTTGCGGGTGTCGCTTTCTATAATCTTGAAAATCTGTTTGACACGATAAATAACAACGGGAAGTATGACTACGAGTTTTCCCCCGAGGGGCCGCGCATGTGGAATTCNGAGAAATATGGNAAGAAGCTCGGCAANCTTGCCCGGGCTATAACCGCTCTCGCCACTCCCGAGACCCCCATCGGTCCTGCTGTTATTGGAATAAGCGAGGTGGAGAACCGTAGCGTTGTCGAGGACTTGGTGAAAAAAATCGATGAGACGCTCGTAGCCGCCGGTAAGGACCCGTGGAACCTGCAGATTGTCCACCATGACTCTCCCGATTTGCGCGGCATCGACGTGGCGCTTCTNTACAATCCCGTCTATTTTCAGCTTGAAAATGTCAATAANCANCGTCTCGTGATTCCCGACGAGCCCGATTTCCTCACNCGCGACCAGCTGGCGGTGAGCGGTATGCTGCTCGACAAGCCGATGGGGTTCATTGTCAACCACTGGCCTTCGCGTCTCGGAGGCGAGAAGGAGTCGAGCTCCAAGCGCGAGGCTGCCGCAAGGCTTTCACGCCACATCGCCGACTCGCTCCGCCGCGACAATCCCGCCCGCGGAGTGGTGATGATGGGCGACTTGAACGACGACCCGTTCAACAAGTCGTGCGCCGAAGCGTTTGGAGCTGTGCGCGATCGTGAGCAAGTGACCCACGACGGATACTACAATCCCTTCTGGTACATACTCGACAATGGCGTGGGTACGCTTTGCTACAACGGCAAGTGGAACCTTTTTGACCAGATTATCGTGTCGGGAAATCTTGTTGATAATTCCGATCCCGAGTTCCAGTATTGGAAATGCACGGTGCTTAACGCTCCTTTCCTGCGCACTAAAACCGGAAAATACAAGAACTATCCCCACCGCACTTATTCGCGAAACAATTTCCTTAACGGATACTCCGACCACTTCCCCACTCAGATATTTCTCGTGCGTGAAGTTGCTGAATAAATGCAAGTTAAGCTAAAAAAATCAGGGTTGCGGCTCGAAATGCATGAACCGTAACCCTGATTTCGTTTTTTTGTAAAATAGGATCTTAACGTCCCGAGGTAACTTGCAAGCGGCTGTTGCCGGGATAGATTTTTATAAACCTGGTGCCGTGGGGAGCCAGCGGGGTGGTGAAACTCTCCTCTGATTCAGCCACGTCCTTCTGCCGCCACAGGTCGCGCACGGTTTGTTTCCCGCGCAGTCCCAGACTCTTCCATGTCACGGTGCCTTGAGTGTCATCCGTCCCGATNTTGNAGAGCCNCACTGCCATCGAACCGTCCTCAAGCGGCTTGGCGAATACGATTACGTCGCCCTCCTGAGCCACCGGCATCGCCTGGATTCCGAGCGGGTCCTGATTGACTTCTATAACCTCGTCGTTGGTTAGCAGGCTCAGGGTGAAGTCGTCGAGCTGAGCCATGTCGCATCCTATGAGCAGCGGCGACGACAGCAGGCTCCACAGGCTGATGTGGGTGTATTGCTCGTCGGCGGTGAGTCGGGTGTAGTGGAGCTTCGGACCCCAGCCCACCATGCCCACCACGAGCATGTCGGGATCGATCCAGTGTCCGGGACCAACGAATGGCGCCCACTTTGTCTGGTTGAAGCCTTGACGGTACACTTTATCCCATGTGTCCTTGATGTCGCCGGTTGTGCGCCAGCAGTTGACCATCTTCTTCCACTGCGGAGCGTCAGCCCACGGAGCGCTGTTTGACATGCTGAACACGATGTCGCGGTCATGGGAGCGTAGGGCGTCGTGCATCTCGGTGACGTGATACACGTCGTTGGGGTTCCAGTCATATTTCAGATAGTCCATGCCCCAGTCGACCCATTGCTGCACGTCGTTTTTCACGAACGAGTATTTTCCGTGGTGGTAGTTTACGCCATGTTTTATCTTCTTTTCAGGATCGACGAAGCGGTAGTTCTCGTTGGCATATTTTTCCACCCAGTCGTAGGTCCCGTCGGGATTGTCGCAGTAGGAGCCGGCGTGTCCCGCATAGGTTCCCACCCAGGGACCTGAATAGATGCCTATCTTGAGTCCCATCGAGTGGATGGTGTCGGCAAGCGCCTTCATGTCGGGAAACTTGGCGTTGGTCATCACGGCGTTGTGTTCGCCACCGCGCAGCGCCTGCCAGCCGTCGTCGATGTTGATGTATTGCCATCCGTGGTTTATGAGCCCTTTGTCTACCATTGCTTTAGCCGAGCTGAGGACCTTCTCCTGACTCACTGCGTCGCCCCAGCAGTTCCAGCTGTTCCACCCCATGGGAGGCGTGAGGGCTATTTTGTCGCCAACTGCAATCTTCAGCTCCCGGCTTGCTGTTCCAAGGCTGTTGGTGGCTGAGAGGGTTACGATGTATTCGCCCGGTTTGCTCACTTTTCCGGTGATTTGCCCTGTTTTAGGATCGAGCTTCAGTCCCTGCGGGAGGTCTTTTGCCGCAAAGGTCATGGGGCGCGCTCCTGTCGCCGGGATCGTGTAGAGGAATTGTGAGCCGGGACGCGCGCCAAACACCTTCGCACCGTTTATGCGGGGCGTGGCGGGNGCTTTAGGGGTGAGGATGTGTTTAGCCATCGTGTCGGGGATTGCCGTTTCTTGAGCGGTGGCGGAGGCGCCTCCCCATAGCATGGCGGCTCCCGTCAGTGTCGCTAAAATATNTTTTTTCATTGCTGATTGTGGATTGTTTTGCGCAAAAATAGCGGNGCCGGTCGAAANNGGCTATGAATATTGTNCCTTGATTTTCCAATATTGCGTCGNGCNNGNCGTTTTCCNTNNATTNNGNNCNGNGGATGAATACGGCAAGAGCCGCATCTGTTGGCTGAGATGCGGCTCTTGGTTGTTGGGTCTTGTTTCGGAAAGACGGCTTAGATGAGGTTTTCGAGCGAGGAGACGTTGTTGGCTATCTCTTCGTCAGATACCTGATAGTTGTTGAGGTCGCCCGAGAAATATCGGTCGTAAGCCGCCATGTCGATGAGCCCGTGTCCCGACAGGTTGAACAGGATGGTTTTCTGAACTCCCTCCTCTTTCGCTTTGAGCGCCTCGCGGATGGTGGCTGCTATCGCATGGGAGCTTTCGGGCGCGGGGATGAGTCCCTCGGCTTGGGCAAACATGGTCGCAGCCTTGAATGTTTCGAGCTGAGGGATGTCGACAGCCTCGATCATGTTGTCGACTTTGAGCTGGCTCACTACCGAGCCGGCGCCGTGGTAGCGGAGACCTCCGGCATGGATGTTTGCCGGCGAGAAGTTGTGTCCCAGCGTGAGCATGGGGATGAGGGGAGTGTAGCCCGCCTCGTCGCCGAAGTCATATTGGAACACGCCGCGTGTCAGCTTCGGACACGATTCAGGCTCGGCGGCGATGAAGCGCGTGTTGCGGTCGCCGCTGAAGTTGTGGCGCAGGAACGGGAATGAGATGCCCGAGAAATTGCTGCCGCCACCGAAGCAACCTATCACGATGTCGGGATATTCCCCTGCCATCTCCATTTGCTTTTCAGCTTCGAGCCCTATGACCGTTTGGTGGAGCGACACGTGGTTGAGCACCGACCCGAGGGCATACTTGCAGTTGGGTGTCGAGAGGGCGAGCTCCACGGCTTCCGAAATGGCTGTTCCGAGCGAGCCCTGATAGTTGGGGTGGTCGGTGATGATTTTACGTCCCGCTTTGGTCGACATGCTCGGCGAGGCGATCACCTCGGCGCCGTAGGTCTGCATGATCGAGCGGCGGTAAGGTTTCTGGTGGTACGACACTTTCACCATGTAGACGGCGAGCTCCAGCCCGAAGTGCTTTGCGGCAAGCGATAGCGCCGCTCCCCATTGTCCCGCTCCGGTTTCGGTGGTGATGTTGGTCACCCCCTCCTTTTTGCAGTAATAAGCCTGGGGTATNGCCGAGTTGAGCTTGTGGGATCCNACGGGGCTTACGCTTTCATTNTTGAAATAGATGTGGGCGGGGGTGTCGAGGAGCTTTTCAAGCCCGCGGGCTCTCACCAGCGGGGTAGGGCGCCATATTCGGTACATTTCCCTCACTTCGTCGGGAATTTCAATCCAGCGGTCGGTGTCGTTCAGCTCCTGGCGTGAAGCCTCCTGGGTGAAAATCGGGTAGAGGTCTTCGGGGGCGAGCGGCTTCTTGGTGGCGGGGTTGAGGATGGGGCGCGGTTTCACCGGCATGTCGGCGACAAGATTGTACCAGGCAGTCGGAATATCTTTTTCCTGCAGGATAAATTTCTTGGATTCCATATTGAAAATGTGTTGATTGATTATTTGTTTCAGAATACAAATGTAGGTAAAAACGCTAATTTTCGGAAGAAAAAAATGCAGGGTGGGACAATTTGTGGGTAAATCCGCTCATTTCGCATTGTAACTTTGCCTCGTGAACAACATTAAAAAACTATAAAATCTGATACACACTATGAGAAACCGAGAAATGATTGCCGCCGTCGCCATCGCCATGGAGATAGCGTGCCCCCTGAAAGCGAAAGAGAATGTGAGCCACTTCACCGTCCGTGAACTCACCCGTAGCGAAACAGCCCTCAGGCTTGGCATCGACAACACCCCTCCGGCATGGGCGGTGGACAACATGAACCGTCTTATAAAGGAGGTGCTCGACCCGGCGCGCGACGCCCTGGGGATGCCCGTAATCGTGAACAGCGGCTACCGTTGCGAGCCGTTGAACCGCGCCGTGGGCGGAGTTGCTCGCTCCTATCATCTTGCCGGGCGAGCCGCCGACCTCACCACGGGTAGCGTGGAGAATAACCGACTGCTGTTCAACATCCTGAAGCGCTTGCCCCACGTCGAACTGATATGGGAGCGCGGAGGCGCATGGATCCACGTAGCATATTAGCCGCCATTGCCTGAAATAAAGCTGTCTTAATGTTGCAAAATTCAATTTATCTTCCTATCTTGCAAAACTTTTCCTCTCAACCTTCAACTCATATCGCCATGAAAAAAGCCCAAGCATTGAATATCCTAAAACGGAACTTAACTATACACCCCAAGTGGTATAACTATCTTTTCATCCCTGGTCCATTCAATTAACTGATCACAACAATATCAAATCCTCCTGTTATGAAATTAAGATTCATACTTATTCCAATTTGCATTATCTTTTTCTCCTCATGCTTTTATTATTTGCACAAGGAAGATACGCCAATAATAAAAGTGGAAAATAATTCTACAGATACGATTCTGGCTCATTGCATTAAATATAGACCGGAATTACTCGAATTAAGCATGGACTCGGTTCTACTATATGAATATTGGGGNCTATCTGAGANAATAGNACCGTCCNAAAGTGANCAAATGNGANNNCCNCGTNATGTACANNANTAGNCATAANNCNTGGAAGAAACTNTTAGATGGGCGAATNCTTTTATNNATTTNNGTTAAAGCGCAACCNCCTATAATGGTCATGCGTTTGGACCTGACGGAAGAACAAGCTAAAAAGATGCACTGGACAGTTAGATATCCCGAAGACAGTTACCTGTCTATTCCGCTCGATACTGACGAATAAGCGGCATCGCAATATGGCTTTTCCCTCCACCTACTCATCAAGCGATAATATTTTAGGCACTAAACGGAAATTCAATATGGCATCAAAATTACTTAAGGCTATTATAGCCCTCCTTACTCTTTCTTTATGCGGTTGCGACAAATTCTATGAAATAGTGAGAGTTGAAAACCTCTCTGATCAACCGATTTATCTCATGGACATCCCCATTGGCTATGGTACTCCACCGGGATTTAGAACAACATTGATCGAGCCCCATGAAAATTATAAAATCTATGGAGACACGCATGAAGAACGAAAGAGCTATTTCAAGCGAATTAGAGCTATTGAATTCAATTTCAAGGATGACAAAAGAAACGATATATTCTCCATAACGCTGAGCGAGGCGCAGCTGAGGGCGCTGAACTGGACTGTAAAATACCCGCTGAGCGATGCCGATAAGGAGATTATCGAAGAGTACAAAGTGCCTTACGAAGACAACAACAATCGACAACCTTGAACCGCCACCTCAAGCCAACAAGATGATTGGTGAGCAGCTGCATCGCTGCCTGTATTATCCCATGCCTGAGGAGGACAAGGAGATTCTTGAAATGTATTGAGGGCAATTGCTTTATTGGCAGTGAGTTGCGGAGCTATTTTGTTTTGTGGCGGAGTTTTCGTAACTTAGCAAAAATTTTGACTCATTGCAATGAATAATAAGAAACTCAAAATAGGAATAACGCAAGGCGACATTAACGGCATCGGGTATGAGGTGATTCTCAAGGCTGTCGAAGACACCCGCATAGCCGAGCTGTGTACGCCGATAATCTACGGGTCGGCGAAAATCGCCGCCTATTATCTGAAGGGCGCCGAACAGCAGCCCGTGCCGATGGTTCAGGTTTCTTCCCCCGCTCAGGCGAAGGAAAACGAGATAAATATCATCAACGTGGTGCCCGAGGACACTAAAATTGAGCCGGGAGTGCTGTCGAAAAGCGCCGGCGAGGCGGCATTTGCAGCTCTTGAGCGCGCTGTTGCCGACCTCCGTGCCGGCGAGATCGACGCGCTGGTGACGGCGCCCATCAACAAGGATGCCATTCAAAGCGACACGTTCCACTTTCCTGGGCACACGGAGTATCTTGAATCTTCGCTTGGCGACGGCGCCAAGGCGCTGATGATTTTGTGCAGCGAGGCGATGCGCGTGGCTCTGGTGACCACCCATCTGCCCATCGCCAAGGTTCCGGCGGCAATCACCACCGACGCGATTGTCGAGAAGCTGACGGCGTTCAACGAATCCTTGCGCAAGGATTTCGGCATCACCGCTCCGCGCATAGCCGTGCTTTCGCTTAACCCCCATTCGGGAGAGAACGGGCTGCTTGGCGGCGAGGAGAAGGAGATCATCGCTCCGGCGATAGAAGCCGCCAGGTCAAAGAACATACTTGCGTTCGGTCCCTATGCTTCCGACGGATTTTTCGGCACCGAGGGCTATAAGGTGTTTGACGGCGTGCTCGCCATGTATCATGACCAGGGGCTCGCTCCGTTCAAGGCGAAGTCGATGGACAGCGGGGTTAACTTCACGGCGGGNCTTCCTTTCGTGAGAACTTCGCCCGACCANGGCACCGGTTTCGANATCGCCGGCAAGTGGATGGCTTCNGCTGAGTCGATGCGTCAGGCTATTTATGCCGCTATCGACATTTACCGCAACCGCTGCAACGATGCCTACGCCTACCGCAACCCGCTGAGAAAACAGTATTTTGAGAAAGGAAAAGATAATGTGGTGCTCGACCTTACCAAAGATGAGGGCGCCAATGACTAAATAAACNGATAGACCAATGCATTACGCCATTATCGCAGCCGGCGANGGCTCGCGTCTNGCCCANGAGGGCGTGGCACGTCCCAAGCCGTTGGTGCTCCTTAACGGGGTGCCCATGATCAAGCGGCTCATAGACATCATGATGTCGTGTTCGCCTGAATCATTGTCAATCATCGTGAACGAGCAGATGACCGAGGTGAGAGAGTATCTTGAAAGCCTCTCGCTGCCGGTGCCGTTTCATCTCGTGGTGAAGTCGACCCCCAGCTCGATGCACTCGTTCTGGGAGGTGAGCCGCAGTTTTCCCGCCCGCGGGAAATTCATCCTCACCACCGTCGACACCATTTTCCGCAGCGAGGATTTCAGCCGCTACGTGAAGGCTTTNGAAGAGAGTTNCGACGCCGACGGCTACATGGCTGTCACTTCNTTTATCGACGATGAGAAGCCGCTTTACATCGAGGTGAACGACGACATGCGCATCACTGCTTTCCTCGACGCGCCCAAGGAGGGGATCAAGTACATCTCGGGCGGCATATACGGACTGACTCAGCCGGCTCTCGGGATTCTCGACGAGTGCATGAAAGGCGGAGTGAGCCGCATGCGCAATTATCAGCGCGCCCTTGTCGAGGGCGGGCTCAACCTGAAAGCTTATCCGTTCAGCAAGATTGTCGATGTCGACCATGCCGGCGACATAGCGACTGCCGAGCGGTTCATAGCCGGAGAAAATTAAAACAATCATACACTACTACAGAAAGCGATGGCAGAAATAACAATAGCCGGAATCATGAGAGCCGGCGCTTACTCTCCTAACCACATCGGAAATGACGCCGCCATTTTCAACGCCACAGCCGACCAGCTGCGCAAACGCGGAATGATCGTTAACATCTACTCGGAGGAGCAGTTCATAGCCGGCGAGGTGAAGGAACGTATCATAGTGAACATGTGCCGCGAAATGAAGTCGATCCATCTTCTCCAGAAACTGGAGGACGAAGGGGCGCTGGTGATCAATTCCGGTTACGGAATCGAAAATTGCACCCGCGAGCGCATGACGCGCATTCTCGTGGGCAGCAACATTCCTTATCCCGAAAGCCTTATCGTGGACACCGACGAGGCTGTGGCTGGCAAACTTAAAAAAGCGGGCTACACGCAGTGCTGGATCAAGCGCGGCGACTTCCATGCCATGCACAAGGAGGACGTGAGTTACGTGCGCCACCCCGAGGAGGCTCAGGAGGTGCTTCAGGAATATTTCCTGCGCGGTATCAAGCGCGCCGTCATCAACCGCCATCTCGTCGGCGACCTCATCAAGTTCTACGGTGTGCAGGGCACGCCTTTCTTCTACTGGTTCTATCCCTTCGAGGCGGGACATTCCAAGTATGGTCATGAGGCTATCAACGGAAAGTCGCAGGGAATCGAGTTTGACAAGGCGCGGATGATGTCGATATGCCAGGCTGCGAGCGAGGTGCTCGACGTCAAGATTTATGGCGGCGACTGCATCGTGAACCCCGACGGCTCGATACGCATCATCGACTTTAACGACTGGCCCAGCTTCGCTCCGTGCCGCCAGGAAGCGGCTCCCCACATAGCGAAGTGCATTATCAACACAATTAAAGAGCATCAGAAATGACATCATCGGCTACGAATGACAGCAACAGCTCGTTGCAGAGCACACTGAAGTCGATGGACACCGAGGAGCACATCGACCTGTGGTTTTACCGCAAGATAGGCTATATGTGGGCGTGTCTTGCGAAGCGCCTCGGAATCACCCCCAACGCCATCACTATCGCGTCGATATTCCTCGGCGTTGCGGCGGGAGTGCTGTTTTATTTCCCCGACATGTGGATAAATGTGGCGGGAATGCTGCTGCTTGTGTGGGCTAACTCGTTTGATTCAGCCGACGGGCAGCTGGCGCGCATGACCAAGCAGTATTCACGGCTGGGGCGCATACTTGACGGTCTTGCCGGCGACATGTGGTTTGCCGCGATTTACTTTGCGATATGCTTCCGCGAAAACTTGACGTCGGAATTTTTCTCAGCCCACACTTGGGTTATATGGACCATTGCCGTTGTCGCCGGGCTGTGTCACGCCAAGCAGGCTGCCATGGCTGACTATTACCGCCAGTTCCACCTCTATTTCCTGAAAGGGGAGGGCGGAAGCGAGCTCGAATCGGCGGCGGCGTTGAAGGAGAAGCTTGCGGCACTGTCGTGGACCCGCAATTTCTGGAGCAAGCTGACGCTGTCGGTCTACACCAATTATACTGCCAACCAGGAGGTGATGACCCCTGCCATGCAGTCGTTGCGCCGGGAGCTGAAAAGCCGTTTCCCCGACGGAAACATTCCGGCTTCATTCCGTGAGGCGTTCCGCGCCAAGAGCTTGCCGCTGATGAAGTATACCAACATACTTTCATTCAACTGGCGCACTATCGCGCTGTTCACTTCGCTGTTCCTTTCGATGCCGTGGCTCTACTTCGTTTTCGAGCTTACGGTGCTCAACGGGATTCTCGTCTATATGGTGGCACGCCATGAGCGCATCTGCCGCAATTTTGTAAAGCAACTGAAAGATGGACTCTATTAAGGATATTATTAAAGGTGTCATTTTCGATTACGGCGGCACGATCGACAGCCGCGGCGCTCATTGGAGCGAGGTGATATGGGACGGCTACAGGTCGGCTAAAGTCGATGTCGACAAGGCTACTTTCCGTGACGCTTACGTTCATGCCGAGCGCGAGCTCGCCCGTCATCCCCACATCAAGCCTGATGATAACTTTTACGCTCTGCTCTATAAGAAAATGGTGATCGAACTTAATTATCTGGTCGAAAAGGAAGTGGTTGACGAGGACGACGTTGAGTCGCTCGCCCCTGCTATAGCCCGCTATTGCTATGACAGGGCTCGCGAGTGCGCCGACGAGGCTCGTCCTGTTCTTGAACGTCTTGCCGAGCGCTATCCCATGGTGCTTGTGAGCAATTTCTATGGCAACGTGGAGGCTGTTCTGGAGGATTTTGACCTTCGCCGCTATTTCAAGGAGATCATAGAGAGCGCGGTGGTGGGTGTTCGCAAGCCCGATCCTCGCATTTTCGCTCTCGGGGTGGAGGCTTTGGGGCTTCCTGCCGGAGAGGTGCTCGTAGTGGGCGACTCGTATAAAAAGGATATCGTTCCCGCCGAGAGCATAGGATGCAAAGTGGCATGGTTGAAGGGTAAGGGCTGGACGGCTGACGAGGATGCCGTCATGCACCCGGCAATCATCAAAAATCTGTCGGAATTGCTTGACGTGGCATTATGACTTGTTAACATAAATAACTATTTTTGGAGCGTGATTTAAGGAGTTTTGGCTAAAATGAGATATTTTTAAGTAAATTTTACTTATTGTGAATAAAGTTTGTTGAAAAATTTTTTCACATCTCAAAAATAACTACTACTTTTACACGCTTTTAGCCTTAAACTATAGGAAAAATAGCAAATAGAGATTGAACTAATACAAAAAAGGGAAATAAAAACTAATTAACCATCACAATCATGAATCAAAGTGAAGTTAAGAAAGCCGAGGGTAAACTCGGTATTCTCGTTGTAGGACTTGGAGCAGTAAGTACTACATTTATTACCGGTGTCCTCATGGCACGCAAAGGTCTTGCAAAACCTATCGGTTCATCAACTCAGTATGATGTAATCCGTGTAGGCGAAGGCGCTGACAAGAAGTATCTTCATTATAACCAAATCATTCCTCTCGCATCACTTGACCAAATCGAATTCGGTTCTTGGGACGTTTATCCCCAGAATGCGTTTGAGTCAGCAATGAACTGCGAGGTTCTTAAGGAGAAAGACATCCTTCCCGTTAAGGACGAGCTCGAAGCTATCAAGCCCATGAAGGCTGCTTTCGACAAGAACTATGCAAAGCGTCTTGAGGGTGACAATGTGAAGGACTGCAAGACTCGCTGGGAAATGGTTGAAGCTCTTCGCGAAGATATCCGCAACTTCAAGGCTGAACACAAATGCGACCGCATCGTTGTGCTCTGGGCAGCTTCTACCGAAGTTTATGTTCCGGTTGACGAGAAGGTTCACTACAATCTCGCCGATCTTGAGGCTGCAATGAAGGCTGACGACCGCGAACACATCGCTCCGTCAATGTGCTATGCTTACGCTGCGCTTGTTGAAGGCGCTCCCTTTATCATGGGCGCTCCCAACACCACCGTTGACTTCCCCGCAATGTGGGAACTCGCTGAAAAGACCAAGATGCCCATCGCCGGTAAGGACTTCAAGACCGGACAGACTCTCGTTAAGTCAGGTTTCGCTCCCATCATCGGTGTTCGCCACCTCGGTCTCGCAGGATGGTTCTCAACCAACATCCTCGGTAACCGTGACGGTCTCGTTCTTGACGAACCCGCCAACTTCCGCACCAAGGAGGTCAGCAAGCTTTCTACTCTCGAGTCAATCCTCGTTCCCGAAAAGCAGCCCGACCTTTACACCGACTACTACCACAAGGTGCGTATCAACTACTATCCTCCGCGCAATGACAACAAGGAAGGATGGGACAACATCGATATCTTCGGCTGGATGGGCTATCCGATGCAGATCAAGATCAACTTCCTCTGCCGCGACTCTATCCTTGCAGCTCCCCTCTGCCTCGACCTCTGCTTGCTCATCGACATGGCAGCTCGTTGCGGATGGTATGGCACTCAGCGCTTCCTGAGCTTCTTCCTCAAGAGCCCGATGCACGACTACACCAAGGATGAAGTTCCTGTAAACAACCTCTTCGAGCAGTATGTGATGCTTAAGAACGCTGTTCGCGAAATGGGCGGTTACAAGGCTGACGAGCTTATCGACTAATCGAAACCCCTTTTGAATAAATTCACGGAGGGATCCTAAATGCAGGGTCCCTCCATTTTTTTTCGTCGCCCGAGTGGATGCGGCGATTTCGATAGCGCCGCTGAAGCGGGTATTTGCCGGGCTTAGACGCTGTTTTCGGGAAAGTTTTCTTATCTTTGTGTAATCAATAGATGTTATCACGGATATGCAAGCAGTTATTCTTGCCGCCGGAATGGGGCGCAGACTCGGTGAATTTACCGCAAACAACACCAAGTGTATGGTCGAGGTCAATGGCGAACGGCTTATTGACCGCCTGCTCAAGCAATTGTCGCGTCATAACCTGAGCCGCATTGTGATGGTTGTGGGATATGAAGGGCAAAAGCTGAAAGACTATGTGACGGAGCGTTACCCCGAGCTTGGAGTGCTTTTCGTGGAGAACCGCGTATACGACAAGACCAACAATATCTACTCCCTGTGGCTGGCGCGCGATTATCTGAAAGAGGAGGACACCCTGCTGCTGGAAAGCGACCTTATTTTCGAGGACCGCATCCTGTCGACGGCGATTGAGAGCGAGTATCCCACCCTGGCGCTCGTGTCAAGATATGAGTCATGGAATGACGGCACGATGGTGACTATCGACGAGGATAACAATATAGTCAATTTTATTTCCAAAAAGGCGTTCAACTATGAGGACACCCCGTTTTACTATAAGACGGTCAATGTCTATAAGTTCAGCCGCGATTTCACGGTGAACCACTATCTGCCATTTTTGGAAGCGTATCTGAGCGTGCTTGGAAACAACGAGTACTACGAGCAGGTGCTGAGGGTGATCACGCTCATTGACCGCGCCGGTCTTAAAGCGTTGCCGGTGTCGGGCATGAAATGGTATGAAATCGACGACGTGCAGGACCTCCGAATAGCCGAAACGATGTTTGCCTCGCCCGAGGAGCGTCTTGCTAAAATCCAGCACAGCTATGGCGGCTACTGGCGCTATCCGGGATTGCTTGACTTCTGCTATCTGGTGAACCCTTATTTCCCGAGCAAGCGTCTTAATGACGAGATGAAGGCTAATTTCGACACTCTTCTGCGCGAGTATCCGTCGGGAATGGGTGTTAATTCGCTGCTTGCGGGAAAATATTTCGGCATCAGGCAGGAGTATGTGTGCATCGGCAATGGCGCCGCCGAGCTTATCAAGGCTCTGATGGAGCAGCTGCCCGGAAAGGCGGGGGTAACTTTTCCCACTTTCGAGGAGTATCCCAACCGTCTCCCCGCCGACAGGGTGGTGAAGTATTATCCCGGCAATCTCAATTTTTCCTACACCGCTGACGATTTAATCGATTATTTCGGCGATAAAGATATTTCAACGCTGCTGCTCGTGAACCCCGATAATCCGTCGGGCAACTTTATTCCCCGCGGCGAGGTGCTAAAGCTTGCCGCTTATTGCCAGTCGAAGGACATAAGGCTTGTGGTCGACGAGTCGTTCGTGGATTTCAGCGTGGGCGGAGAAGAAAATTCACTGCTGAAGAATGATGTGCTTGAAAGCTACCCCTCCCTTTGCGTGATGAAGAGCATCTCCAAGTCCTACGGGGTGCCGGGACTGCGCCTCGGTGTGCTTGCGTCAGCTGACAGGAAGCTTATTGACCGCCTTCGCAGCGATGTGTCGATATGGAACATTAACTCCTTCGCCGAGTTCTACATGCAGATATTCGGCAAGTATGAGGGGGATTATCGCAACGCATGTGAAAAATTCAGAAGCGAACGCGCCGCTTTCCATCGGGAGCTTGAGAC
>WFLX010036949.1_pt1 | contig 19794 bp, 18 predicted proteins | sample 4967041 | NCBI WGS metagenome assembly WFLX01 (sample SAMN12857096, study PRJNA449069) | gut metagenome | isolation source: stool from male and female vole | host: Microtus ochrogaster | place: USA:Florida | collected 2017
CGAAAACTTCTCCATCGCCCGCATCTCGTCGGTGACCGGCCTCCCCCAGGGCACCGTCAAATCCCACCTCAGCCGCGCCCGCAAGCGCCTGGCCACTCTTCTCCAACCCTACCGCTACTGACCCGCCATGACACACTCAGATAAGCCCGCCAAAGACCTCGACCGCCGCATAAGCCGCATGATCCGCAACGAAACGCCCGCCCCATACGCCGACGAATGGTTTGTGCGCAAGACCGTCAACCGCCTCCCTCCCCGCCGCCGGCGCATCGTCAGCCTCCCCGAGCTCGCAGCCTTCATCGTCGTCGTGGCCGCCTGCGTCGTCGTCACCGTCAGGGAAGTGCAGCTCATCCTGAGCCTGCCCGACCTCACCACCTTCAACCCCGCCCTGCTGCTCGGCGCCGCCGCCACCGCCGCCGTAGCCACCCTCTACATCTCCATCCCCATCATCCGCCAGTGCTGATCCGCCCTCGGACCATTTAGTTGCAAAATACGTTATATTGTTGTATCTTTGTAGCTTTAAAAATCCGACTATATCATGGCAATGACAATAAACTCCTCGCCCGTGCTGACGGGCGAATCGGCAAAGGCATTTATCGAAGAGGCCGAGCGCAACGGCAAGCTGCCTACCCCGCGGCTGTCGGCNGAACGCGAAGCCCAGATCGCCGCATTTCTGAAAANATCACACGNCTTCATCTTCCCNCCCCGTCCCGCCAAATGACACACCCCGGGAGGTTTATCCTTGAGCAGGACTCATTCATGCGGCCCTACACAAGAGAGGTGGCACACTATTGCCACCCNTTCANCTGCTGCGACCGCGACCTCGACGAATTTTTCTCAAACGACGCATTTCTCTACGACACCGAGCTGCTCGGCAAGACATACGCCTGGATCGACGCGTCAGACCCACGGCACATCATTGGCCTCGTTACCCTGGCCAACGACAGCGTCAAAGCCCAGTTCATAGCNCATTCGGCACGCAACCGCCTGCAGCGCAGNATCACCAACGCAAAACGCGGCATCAACTACCCCGCCGTCCTCATAGGCCGACTGGGAGTTTCGGCTCACTACCGCGGCAAAGGCCTCAACATCGGCAGTCAGATCCTCGACTTCATCAAAGGCTGGTTCCGCACCTCCGACAATAAGACCGGATGCCGGTTTATCGTCGTAGACGCCTACAACAATGAAGGGACAGTCCGGTTCTACGAGAAAAACGGCTTCAGACTTCTTTACAAGACTGAGGCCGAGGAACGCACATTTCTCGGNCTGACCGATGACGAGCCTCTCGAGACCCGCTTCATGTTTTTCGACCTCAAGCTAAGATAGCCCCCGNCGACACGGGCGATCATCANCGCCGAATATGCAGAAGAGGCNGTGNGATATCGATGTCGATACCTCCGGCCACTGCTTGATAGTATATTATTATCGGTTATTCACCAGCCGATGCCTGGGCGCGTTTGAGATACTTCTCGATGTCGAGGCCCTGCTCCGCTCCGTAGGCGGGATAGCGGTCGAGAATGGCCTTGTAGATGGCGGCTTCAGCGGCAAAATCGCCGAGAGCGCGGTCCACCGTGGCCTCTTTCATCATGAAGAAGGGGGTGTAGACGGGATTGTTGTCTGACAGCGAGGCAGCTTCGGCAAAACACTTGCGGCCCTCCTGGAGCTTGCCCAGGTTGACATAGCAGTCGCCCATCAGGGAGCGGCTCGAAGCGCCGATGATGCTCTCTTTCGTGTCGTATTTCTTAAGATAGGAGATGGCCTCCTCGAGCTTGGCGTCGCGGCCTACGGTGTCGGTCTGAGCCTGCTGATAGAGGATAATGGCGGCATTGAGGGCGGCGCGGTTGCCGGCGTTGTAGCCGTAGTTGTCGGCCACCTGCTTATACTGCACCAGGGCTATGGAGTCTTGCCCGAGATTGTTTGACATATCGGCCTGACCAATGGCATTGTCGGCCGCCTGGATGCCCGGACGGCGGATGGCGAAAATGTAGATCAGAACGAGAATGACGACGGCCGTAACGCCTATGATCACCCACATGAGGGTCTTCTGGATGCGGGTAGTGCTCTGCTCCTTGGCCAGAGCCTCTTCGCTCTCCTGACGCGCAGGATTGGAGGGGTCTTGTGTTGTTGACATTATTATATTTCGGGATATGTTTTCGGATGATTGAACGATAGCGGTTGCAAAGATAGCAGTTATTCGTCAAATACGAAAATTTATCTCCCTGATTTTGACAACAGGTAGCCTCGGACCACCCCCTGCGGCTGGTCGCCCCTCCGTTTTTTCGATATTTTTGTCGAATAAAGTTTGGTCGTGAGGCTCCTTTGGGCTAACTTTGCCATCGGAGAGCACCGGGCCCACCCGTGGCTCCGAAAGAATACCGATAATCAAACTAACCAACACCTCAAATCTCATTACCACCAATCTTCCTGTATATGAAGAAACATAATTTCTATGCCGGCCCCTCGATCCTGAGCCAGCACACCATCCAGGCCACCGCCGATGCTGTGATCAACTTCGCTGACATGGGTCTGTCGATCCTCGAGATCAGCCACCGCTCCAAGCAGTTCCAGGCCGTCATCGACGAAGCCTCAGCCCTGGTCAAGGAGCTCCTCGACGTGCCCGAAGGCTACTCAGTGCTCTGGCTCGGCGGAGGCGCATCGCTGCAGTTCGCAATGGTGCCCATGAACCTCCTGGCCAAGAAAGCCGCCTACATCGACACCGGCACATGGGCCCACAACGCCATCAAGGAAGCCCGCCTCTTCGGCGACGTCGACGTAGTAGCCTCCTCCGAAGCCGAGAAATACACCTTCATCCCCAAAGGATGGACAGTGCCCCAGGATGCCGACTACTTCCACTTCACCTCCAACAACACCATCTACGGCACCGAGATCCGCACCGATCCCGACGCAGGCAAAGTGCGCCTCGTAGGCGACATGTCGAGCGACATCTTCTCACGCCCCGTCGACGTCTCGAAATACGACATCATCTATGCCGGCGCCCAGAAGAACCTCGCCCCCGCCGGCGTGACACTCGTCATCGTGCGCGACGACGCAATGGGCCACGTTGACCGCCCCCTGCCCACCATGCTCGACTACCGCACCCACATCAAGAAAGGCTCGATGTTCAACACACCCCCCGTGCTCCCCATCTTCTCGGCCATGCAGACCCTGCGCTGGTACAAGGAGCTCGGCGGCGTCAAGGAGCTCGAAAAGCTCGACCTCGAGAAAGCAGCCTGCCTCTACGAAGCCATCGACGCCTCTAAGATGTTTGAAGGCTGCGTGACCGATCNTGCCGACCGCTCGATCATGAACGTCACCTTCNGCCTCACCCCCGAGTATGCCGACCTCGAGAAAGAATTTGTCGACTTCTGCGCCGAGCGCGGCATCGTAGGCATCAANGGCCACCGCTCAGTAGGCGGCTTCCGCNCATCGCTCTACAACGCCCTGCCCCTCGACAGCGTCAAAGTCCTCGTACAGGCCATGGCCGACTTCCAGAAATCCAAATAATCCCCGCCCAGAGCCATGAAAGTCCTTGTAGCAACCGAAAAACCGTTNGCAGCCGAAGCCGTCGACGGAATCCGCGCCGAAATCGAAGGAGCCGGCTACGAACTCGAGCTCCTCGAGAAATATACCTCAAAAGACGAGCTTCTGGCCGCAGTGGCCGATGNCGACGCCCTCATCATCCGCTCCGACAAGGTCACACCCGAAGTCATCGNCGCAGCCCCCAAGCTCAAGATCGTCGTGCGCGCAGGCGCAGGATATGACAACGTTGACCTCGAAGCCGCCACAGCCCGCGGAATCGTGGTCGAGAACACCCCCGGCCAGAACTCCAACGCCGTTGCCGAGCTCGTGTTCGGCCTCGCAGTGATGGCCGCACGCAACATGCTCGACGGCACCTCGGGCACCGAGCTCAAAGGCAAGAAACTCGGCATCCACGCCTTCGGCCAGGTAGGCCGCAACGTGGCCCGCATCGCCAAAGGCTTCGACATGGAAGTAAGCGCCCTCGACCCCTACTGCCCCGACAATGTCATGACCGAAGCCGGCGTAAGCCCCATCCACGACATCAAGGAGCTCTACTCGGGCAACCGCTACGTGTCGCTCCACATCCCCGCCACCGCCGAGACCCGCGGCTCAGTGGGCTACGACCTCATCACCCTGCTCCCCAAAGGCGGCGTCCTGATCAACACCGCCCGTAAGGAAGTGATCGACGAAGAAGGCCTCAAGCGCGCCCTCGCCGACCGCCCCGACATCAAGTATGTGGCCGACGTAGCCCCCGACTGCGCAGCCGAGCTTCAGGAATCATTTGGCAAGCGCGTGCTCTTCACACCCAAGAAGATGGGCGCCCAGACAGCCGAAGCCAACATCAACGCAGGCATCGCCGCAGCCCGTCAGGTAGTGGCCTACCTGCGCGACGGNATCGACCGCTTCCGCGTNAACAAATAATCCCCCGCAAGCCCTTCACACACCCCGGGGTGACGCCTCATCGCGCCATCCCGGGTTTGTTTTTCTCAGGGCAATAAACAGCGCGGGTGAGCGTTATGGTTAAATAATGAGACGACGTACTAATGTGAGATCGGGGCTGCTGACGGCAGCCGTGACGGCGATTATGGCCGCCACGCTCCTCGCCGCGTGCTCGCTCAAGAAAAACACAGCCGCCTCGCGCCGCTACTCCGAGTTCATCACCCGCTACAACATCTACTTCAACGGCGACGAGCACTACAAGGAGACCCTCGCCAAGATGGAGAGCGAATATGAAGACGACTACACCCGCCTCCTCCCGATCCATCCCGTCGACGGCAAATATGGCGGCNCCGGGCAGACCGACCGNNCNGACGGCGCCTTCAACCGCTCGATCGAGAAGNCTCAGAAAGCAATCGAGCTGAGGTCGATCAAGAAAAAGCCCCGCCGCAAGCCCGGCAAGGGGAGCGACCCCGCCTACAAGGCATGGCTCAACCGGGGCGAATACAACCCCTTCCTCCAGAACGCATGGCTCATGATGGGCCGCAGCCAGATGTATAACGGCGACTTCCTCGGCGCCGCCACCACCTTTGCCTACATCGTCAAGCACTTCCACTGGCTGCCGGCCACCGTCACCGAAGCCCGGCTCTATCAGGCGCGCTGCTATCAGGCCATGGGATGGGTGTTCGAGGCCGAAAACCTGCTCCGCCGCGTGAAGCCCGACGACCTCACCACCCGCCACCTGCAGCACCTCTACTCGCTCGTCACCGCCGGCTGCCTCNTCGGNTCGGGACGCTATGGCGAAGCCATCGCNCCGCTGCGCCAGGCCATCGCCACCACGGGAGGNCCNCAGAAGCTGCGGCTCACCTATCTNNTNGGCCAGCTCCTTGAGCGCGAGGNCAACNACGCCGAGGCATTCCGNGTGTTCGGCANCGTGGCCGGAAGCAACTCGGCCTCCCACCTGATGCGCTTCAACGCACGCATCAAGCAGAGCGAAGTCTACACCGGAGCCAACATAGGCCCCGAAGTGAAATCGCTGCGCTCCCTGCTCCGCTACGACAGCAACAAAGACTATCAGGATCAGATCTACTATGCCATAGGCAACCTCTACCTCAGCCGCGGCGACACGGCCAGCGCCATCGAAAACTATATCCAGGCCGTAGGGAAATCGACCCGCGGAGGCATCGACAAAGCCCTGGCTCAGCTGCGCCTCGGATCGCTCTACTTCGACCGTCAGCGCTACGACCTGGCCCAGCCGCAGTATTCAGGAGCAGTGCCCATGCTCCCCGCCGACTATCCCGGCCTCGCAGCCATCCGCCGCCGCAGCGACGTGCTNGATGAGCTTGCCGTCTACGCGGGCAATGTCACGCTTCAGGACTCCCTCCTCCGCCTCTCGGCCATGACCCCCGACGAGCAGCTGGCCGTGGCCAACCGCCTCATCGACGAGCTCAAGAAGAAAGAGCGCGACGAAGAAGAGGAAGCCCGCCGCGCCGAGTTCGAGGCCAACCGGCCCGATGCGTCCCCCCTCACAGCCGCCGCCAACGCNCCAGCCACATTCTCGATGAACACCGACAAGAGCTGGTACTTCTACAACACGGCGGTGAAAAACGCCGGCAAGACCGAATTTCAGAAACGCTGGGGATCGCGCAAACTCGAAGACGACTGGCGTCGCCGCAACAAGAGCTCATTCTCATTCAGCGAATTTGACGCCGGCGCCGAATCCTCTCCCGCCGACGATGGAACTGCCGACAACCCCGCCGACAGCAGCCCTGACAGCAGCGACACGGAGCGCGAAGCCGACCGCTCCACCGACCCCCACTACCCCGAATACTATCTGCGCCAGATCCCCCGCACCCCCACCGAGATAGCCACCGCCAAGGAGGTGATCCAGGAAGGGCGCTACAACATGGGTCTCATCCTCAAAGACAAGCTCGAAGACTTCCCCGCCGCCGAAGCTCAGTGGACCATCCTACTCCGCGACTATCCCGACAACATCTACCGCCTCGACACATACTTCAACCTCTACCTGATGTATATGCGTCTGGGCGACACCGCTCAGGCCGAGCACTACCGGCAGCTCATCCTCTCGGACTTTGCCGAGAGCGAGCCCGGACTGGCCCTGCGCGATCCCGACTATATCCAGCACCTGCGCGANATGGAAAGCCGCCAGGAAGGAATCTATTCAGCCGCATTCGACGCCTACTTCGGAGGCGACACGGCCACCGTCCGTCACACAGCCGCCGAGATGGCCGAGCGCTACCCCATGAGCCCGCTCATGCCCAAGATCATGTTTCTCGACGCCCTGACATACGTGCCCGACGCCGACACCGACAACTTCCGCAGCCGCCTGCGCACCATGCTCGAACGCTATCCCGAAGCCGACGTGAGCCCGCTCGCTTCGACCTATATGCGCGAGCTTGCCCGCGGACGCAAACTCCAGAGCGGCCCGGGCGCCATGAAAGCCATGGTGTGGGATCTGAGGCTGTCTACCGACACCCTACCCCTCTTTGACCCGGAGGAGGGCCNGCGATTCGACNTCAACGACGAGAGCNATCCGCNGCTGATCCNCGTCTACACCACCGACTCCGTCTCGCCCAACCAACTCCAGTTTGACGTTGCGCGCCACAACTTCTCGACCTTCAAGGTCAAGGACTATGACCTCGAACAGATGAATTTCGGCCGGCTCGGGCTGCTCGTCATCAGCGGCTTCGGATCGCTCCCGGAGATCGACCACTACCGCGCCACAGTCTCGGCCCGCGGCGAAGGGAGCGTCATCCCGNCTCAGGTGCGCCCCGTGGTGATAAGCCGCCGCAACTTCGACCTCCTCCTGCAGAGCGGCCGCTCNTTNGACGACTATTTCCGCGCCGTCGAGGCCGCCCGGGTCGAGGAGCTCGAGCAGGAAAAGGGAATCCCCGACTTCGAGGCCGATCAGGCCGACGAAACCGGGGAACCGGAAGATGACTGAAAAAGGGGGGAAGTCAGTTGGCAGGCATGGCCTCGAAGCCGGCCGCACGGACAACGGCTATGATATCCTCAGCCGGAGCCGTGCCCTCTACCGTGGCGCTCTTGCCCGAAAGGCTCACGTCGACCTTTTCCACGCCGGCCACGCCGGCTATAGCCTTGGTCACCGACGCCTGGCAGTGGGGGCAGTTCATCCCCTCTATTCTGTAGATCTGTGTCATGTCGCTTGATGTTATATTATGGTGTGAGAAACGGTTGCGTATAAAGGTGTAGAGGAGAAGCAGGGTGAGCACCGCCGCGCAGGTCAGCGGAAACCAGCCTATCTCCGACGGATGACAGGCCGCATGGCCCGCGTTCATGGGCACCACAAACCACGAGGCAGGCAGCAGATAGTCGATAGCGAGCCCGAAAGCCATTGCCCCGGCTATGATGGAGACGAGATAGACCAGAGTGGCGCGACGTCCCATCTCGCGCGAGATCAGGGCAAACGAAGCGAAGTTGGCCGCCGGACCCGCCATGAGGAGCACCAGAGCAGTACCGGGCGACAATCCCTTGAGCATCAGCGAGAGAGCGATGGGGATTGATCCCGTGGCACACACATACATGGGCACCGCCACAACAAGCACCGCCAGCATCGCCAGGATAGGACGGTCGCCGAGGAAAGCGAGGGCATCGGCCGGCACAAACACCGTGATCAGCGCCGCTATCACCAGACCGATCACGAGCCAACCGCCTATGCTGCCCACGAGGTCGATAAATCCGTAGCGCAGCGCACCGACACACTTCTGAATTAACGACAGGCGCGGAGCCGACTCCTCAGCCACGACATCGGCAGCCACAGTCTCGCCATCTTTCTCCGTGGCTCCTACGGCCAGACCGCCGAACACCGAGGTGGCCAGCGCTGCTACCGGACGGACAATGGCAAATGCCGGGCCGAGCAGACTCGCCGTGGCGGCGATGGAGTCTACACCGGTCTGCGGCGTTGCAATGAGAAACGAGGTGGAGGCAGCCTTGGAGGCGCTGCCGCGACGCATGGCTATCGCCGTCGGTAGCACACCGCACGAACAGAGCGGCAGCGGCACACCGATAGCCGCAGCCTTGACCACCGACTTCCATCCCCGCCCGGAGAGGTGGCGGGTAAAGGTGTCGGTCGGGATAAACGCATGGAGGATGCCGGCGATCAGGAAGCCCAGAAGGATGTAGGGCGCCATCTCGCAGAGCATGAAAAGAAGGGTATGGAGTATCTGCATCATTGTAATCAGTATTTCTTTCTACTATGCAAAGATAGACACTCCGGCGCGCAATCCGGTTGCAAATACGGCCTCCCCGGGGCGATCAGAGATTCGACAGGCGATTGATCTTGGCGCGGTAATAGTCGCGCAGATCCTCATATTTCACGTATGGCGACCCGACGGTAACCGGCTCGACCGGCAGGCTCACCTCGCGCTCGTTGAGAAGCACCTTCACAAGCACAGGATCCGTCGAAGCCGGATCGGTGGGACGGTAGAAGATCATCTGCACGTTGCTTGCCATGGGGAAGATCTCGTGGTTGCGCCAGCGATNGGCCAGCCCGTCAAGAGTGTCGCTCTCGTCGCCATAGTGGTCGAGCTCCATGAAGATCACCAGAGGCATCACAACCACCTCATGACCAAACCTCAGATTGGCCGAAGGATAGGTTGAGGTGAGCGTGGTGTCGGCGCTTGACAGGATGTTTTCCACCAGATTACGCTGTGAGAATGAAGCCAGGCCGTCGCTCTGCGGCATATTGCCGTAGCGGGCAAACCATGATGCGTTGTTCCTCTCCCAGCGATCGCGCATCTCGCGGTCTGAAAAAATATCGTAAGGCGCCGGCATACCCTTATGGCTCTGGGCATTGCCCGCTATGTTGAACAGATAGTGGAAGAGGGAGCTTACGTTGAGCGAATCCTTGGCCCACACGGTGTCGGTCACCAGCTTGGGCAGGAAGTCGCCCATGTAATTATGCTTCCTGGCAAACTCCTTATACACCGGATCAGCCTTGGCGGCCGCCTTGCGGGCAATGGAGTCGCCATAGTTCATATAGCGCATATCGGCATAGGAGGCATCGGAAGTAACGATCAGTGACGGATTTGCCGCCTTGAGCTCCTGAAGCTCATTGTCCATCGACAGGATGCAGCGGATCACGACAGTGGAACGGGCGTCGACCCTCGCCGCCCCCTCAAACACCTCGGGGAAGTTGGCAAGCATACGCCGCGCAATGCCGCGATGCTGCTCGGCGCCGACATCGGTGAGCTCGCCGTCGCGGCCTCTCGAAGCCACCTCGATCTCGCGGAGCTGTCCGAGCAGCTCCCGACCCCGTGGGGTGAGCTTGCCGGCCGCCTCGGCCTTGGCGAGGATCTCGACAGGGCGGGTATATGCCTTGGTGCCTATATGCCAGCGGGAGCCGTGGCGTCCGTAGTGCTCGATATGATAAGGCGCATAACCCTCGGGGGCTGGCGTGAGCTCGGGGAGCGGATTGGCCGGATAGGGATAGGCGTAATAGTTGCTCGCCATGCGGCGATAGTCCTCGTTTGGCTCCACGGCAAAGGTCGCAGAGGCCACGCCGAGAGCCACTGCTCCGGCAAGAATNGATGAAAGAAGTCTCATGATATTAGAAGTGCAGGTGATTATTTCGTTGACGGGAAAGGCTGAGTGTTGGGTTGATCCGAACGCAGTCGGTCAAGATCGTGGTAGAGCGCGTCGAAGTCGATGACGGTCTGACCCTGCAGTCGCTGAAGGGCCCGCTGGTTGCCTGTCTGGGTCGATGAGCCCTTAGCCTGCCATATCAGCCTGACAGTCTTCATCACCGTAGGGTTGGTACATTTGCCTGATGCGAAGAATGGATCGGATGCTATCGTGCCGAGCTTGCCCGTGGCAAAAAGATCAAACATGGCAAGGGCATCGGGAGAACGGAGCGAGTCGCGATNCCACACGTTAGAGCGGTTGAGATAGGCATAGTCGGCTTTAGGGTCGACCGGAGCCGGAGCATCAGGGTCGGGAGCAACTTCGGGTTCGGGCTTGGGTTCGGGAGCTGGATCGGGGATNTCGGAGGGCTCTGAGCTTTCGGAGTTCTCAGAATTCCCGGAGTTCTCAGAGAACTCTGAAGGCACTGAAGGCTCTGAAGGCTCCAATGCCACTGGCGCCGTGACGGTCACAACGGCAGCTGCCTCCCCTTCAGGCTGTTCGGTCAGCGTAGTATCGTATGTGTTGACATGCTCGAATATCCCCGGCAGATAGCTCACAGCGACGATGGCAACGGCTATGGCCACAAACACGAGAAGCAGGACGAGCCAGATGCCGTTTCCACGCTTCTTGCGCGTAGGCTTGGCATCATCGACATTTGCCGCCTGTCCGGAGCTCTCCTGACTCTCAGCCGGCTCCTCACGAGGCTCCTCACGCAGATCGATCAGGTAGCCCTCCTCGCCATAAACCTTGACAGGCAGCCGACGGGCACGGTGGCCGTGGAAATTGCCGGCACGGAGCAACTTGTATTCCGACGAATCCTCCTTGATGTCGATCTCCGAGCGCACAACCCGATCTTCGTCAAAACGCAAGGCGAGCAAGATCTTCCTGTGCTCGGATGTGGGCTCCTGAATCTCTGCCAGCTCGGTGGTCTCGGAGGGCTCTGAGATCTCGGAGTCCTCAGAGGGTTCGGANATATCTGAGGGCTCGGAGGGTTCTTCCTCCTTCGGCTCGAGAGTGATGCCGAGAGCCGAGAGAGGGCGCACCCTCATCGTTGCTCCGTCATACTCCACAAACGGGCTGGGACGACCGGCCTGCAGGGTCTGGACATTGTCGGCCATACCCTCGGCAAAATAAGTCAGTGTGAGCTCCTTGCCATGCTCGATCTCCTTCTCCGACGGCCGCACGCCTTCGGGAAAAATCACAGCGTAGCGACGGACAAGAGGAGTGTCGACGCAAGTCACCGACGGATCGTCGGCCACGGCCTGACGAAGCGCCGCAGTGGCCGGCGCAAGGATGGTGCATGAATAACGGGCCGTGGCCTCCTGAGCCGGAAACGACAGCGCCCTATCTATATCGCGGCCCGACAGGAAATGACGGATAGCCGTGCCCGTAGCCTCGGTGAGCTGCGAGGGGGTCGGCAGCATATCGGCAGGAGCCCGCAGCGGCGCNACCGGCATATCNGCCGAGTGCAACGCCTCGAAAAANTCATCGCCGCCGCCGGGAAAGGCCGCCGCNATGCGCAGGGCGTCGAGAACACGCAGACCCGGAAGCAGACGGCCGTCGGCAACCGTCACCGACACACTTCCGCGCCGGGTGACACGGCTGAATCGCCATCCGCGGTCAACCGGAGTGATGACATACACCTCCTCCGTGCCGGCCACAAAGAGGTCGAGGGCTCCCGTATCGGTCCCGGCTGAAATATTGAGATATGAATAAGAGTCCATAGATAGTGGTAGATTGCGACTTAGGGNNATTATCNATCCCCTGGCGCGCTTAACCGACAAAGGTACTCAAAATCTCTTATCTGTCAAAAATAAAATGCCGTCGTGCCTCCGGGGCAAAATCTTGCACAGATGGANGNNGAGTTAATTTATGTTATATTTTGTTAATAAATNAGGGCGAGCCGATGAATCAACCCCGCCGCAGGAGACCTTATTTGCGCAGACATCAATTTTTTACTATCTTTGCAGCGCAATAAGTCACCGGAGGGGGCCATCGTGCTTCCTCCTTTTGTTTGCGTCAACCCTATATCCTCATGATAGACAAGCAACTGATAAAGGCGGCCGTAGAGGAGGAACTCGCCGCTACCGACGGATTTCTGGTCAACCTCAACGTGACACCCGACAACCGCATCACCATCGAGATCGACTCCCCTACAGGAGTTGACATAGACGAGTGCGTGCGCCTGACCCGCGCCATCGAAAGCCGCTTTGACCGCGATGTCGAAGACTATGAGCTGGAAGTCGGCTCGGCCGGCCTCACAGCCCCCTTCCGCGTCCGCGGCCAGTATGAGAAAAACGTGGGCCGCGATGTGGCGCTCCTCACCGCCGACGGCCGCAAGCTCTACGGACGCCTCCTCTCGGTAGGCGACGGCGAGGGTATGGACTTCCCCTTCACCGTGGCGGTGGCTNAGAAAGTCAAGGAGCCCGGGCGCAAACGTCCGGTCACCGTGGAGCGCGAGATCACATTCCGCCCCGCCGATGTCAAGTCGATAGCCTATGACATCAAATTTAAATGATCCCCCTTCCAATCAGATAACAGATAAGCCTCTATATAACGACTATGGCCAAGAAAAACGATGCGCCCAACATGGTGGAGCGCTTTGCCGAATTTAAGGAACTCAAGAACATCGACAAGACAACGATGGTGTCGGTGCTCGAGGAATCGTTCCGCAACGTGCTTGCCAAGATGTTTGGCACCGACGAGAATCTCGACGTGATCATGAACCCCGACAAGGGCGACGTGCAGATCTTCCAGAACCTCGAGGTGGTGGCCGACGGCAACGTCCATAACCCTAATCTCGAGATCAGCCTCTCCGATGCCCGCGCCGACGGCGATCCCGACTGCGAGATAGGCGAGGAGCACACCCGCGAGATAATATTCGCCAACTTCGGCCGACGCGCCATCCTCAACCTGCGCCAGACCCTCCAGAGCAAGATCCTCGATCTGCAGAAAGAGGCTATCTACTCCAAATTCAAGGAGCTCGAAGGTCAGCTCGTAAGCGGCGAGGTCTATCAGACCTGGAGCCGCGAGACCCTCCTGCTCGACGATGACAAGAACGAGCTGCTCCTGCCCAAGAGCGAGGCCATTCCGGGCGACTTCTTCCGCAAGGGCGAGACCGTGAGAGCCGTTGTGTCAAACGTCGACAACAAGAACAACAACCCGAAGATCACCGTGAGCCGCACATCGCCCGACTTCCTGCGCCGCCTCTTCGAGCNCGANGTGCCCGAGATNGCCGANGGCCTCATCNNNATCCNCNCCGTGGCCCGNATCCCNGGCGAGCGCGCCAAGATNGCNGTCGAGANCTACGANGACCGCNTNGANCCNGTNGGTGCATGNGTNGGNNNNAAGGGATCGCGCATCCACGGCATTGTCCGCGAGCTNCGCAACGAGAACATCGACGTNATCNNCTNNACNNCCAACCCCGCCCTCTTCATCGAGCGCGCCCTCAGCCCCGCCCGCGTGAGCAACATCCGCATCGACGAAGAGGAGAAACGCGCCGAAGTGTTCCTGCGCCCCGAAGAGGTGAGCCTCGCCATAGGCAAGGGCGGCCTCAACATCAAGCTCGCATCCAAGCTCACCGGCTATGTGATCGACGTTTACCGCGAGACAGAGCAGGCCTATGAGGAGGATATCTACCTTGACGAGTTCAAGGACGAGATCGAGCCCTGGATCATCGATGCCCTCAAGGATATGGGCTGCGTCACCGCCAAGAGCGTGCTCTCCACTCCCCGCGAGGTGCTCATAGACAAGGCCGACCTCGAGGAAGAGACCGTAGACCATGTGATCGAAGTGCTCAGCGCCGAATTTGAGGATAGCGACAACACCGACGAGACCGACGAAAGCGACGAACCCGCCGATGCCGCGCCGGAAAACGAGGAAGCCAAGTAACAGATCCAGGAGCGGCCACCGGCCCATCGGCTCCCCGCTCCCTTTTACACAGGCACTCTCCACTATCCCCTTTAATATAGCATTACCTCCATACAATATATGCCGAGAACGAAAATAAGTAAAGTAGCGCGAGCGCTCAACATCAGTCTTCAGACTGCCGTCGACTATCTTGACGGGAACGGAATCGCCGTAGATTCCAACCCCAACGCCAAGATCGACGAAAGCGCTGTGATGCTCCTCGTCAAAGAGTATAACCCGTCGGCCGACGCCAAGGCCGTCACGGCATCCATCATGGCCGTCCCGGGCAAGGGCGCCGACCAACCGTCGGCACCGGAAGCTCCCAAGGCACCGGCCCGGGAGATGACACCCACGGCACCCGTCTCACAACCCTCAGCACCCGCTCCGGCTCCGCAGCCCTCAGCTGCCGCTCCGGCCGGTGTGCGTATTCTCGGCCGTATCGAACTCGACCGCAAAGGCAACCCCGTGCGCCGCACCGAGCCCAAGCCCGAACCGAAGCCCGAACCCAAACCCGAACCGAAGCCCCAGCCCAAGCCGGAGCCTAAGCCCGAGCCCAAACCTCAGCCCAAGCCCGAACCGAAACCCGAGCCCAAGCCTGAGCCCAAGCCCGAAGTCAAGCCCCAGCCTAAGCCGGAACCCAAACCCGAGCCCAAGCCCGAACCGAAATCCGAGCCCAAGCCTCAACCCGAGCCCGAGGCCAAAGAGCCCGAATCAAAAGAGCCCGAGGTGTTTACCCTCCCGCCCCAGACCGAGCGTCCGCAGCTCAACATCGTGGGCAAGATCGATCTGGACGCACTCAACCAGTCGACCCGTCCCAAAAAGAAGCCCGCTCCAGGCCAGCGCGGCGTAGCAGCCGGAGCCACCGGCGACCGCAAGAAACGCAAGCGCATCAACGGCAAGGAGAAGGTCGACATCGAGAAGACCTCGCAGATGAGCGGCTCCGACAACCGCGGCGACAAGACCCGCGGCGAAGGACGCGGAGGCAACAAGGATGGCCGCGGTGGCAATGGCGGCAACCAGAACCAGGGCGGCCGCAACGGCGGCGGTCAGGGATCGCAGCGCGGCGACAAGACCCGCGGCCAGAAGCGTAACCAGGCTCCCCAGCACACCGAAGTCAACGAAGAAGATGTACAGAAGCAGGTAAAGGAAACCCTTGCCCGCCTCACCCAGAAAGACAAGGGACAGAAGAAAGGCGTCAAGTGGCGCAAGGAGAAGCGCGAAGCGTTTGCCTCCCGTGAGCGTGAGGCTATGGAGGCCGAAGAAGCCGAAAGCCGCACCCTGAAGCTCACCGAATTTGTCACCGCCAATGATCTGGCCGTGATGATGGACGTGCCGGTCAACAACGTCATCGCCACCTGCATGAACCTCGGCGTGATGGTGTCGATCAACCAGCGCCTCGACGCCGAGACCATCAATATCGTGGCCGATGAGTTCGGCTTCAAGACCGAATATGTGTCGGCCGAAGTGGTTGAGGCCATACAGAACATCGAAGACTCGGAGGATCAGCTCGTCACCCGTCCGCCCATCGTCACCGTCATGGGCCATGTGGACCACGGCAAGACCTCGCTCCTCGACTATATCCGCAACGCCAACGTCATAGCAGGCGAGGCCGGCGGCATAACCCAGCACATCGGCGCCTACAACGTAGGACTGCCCGACGGCCGCCACATCACATTCCTCGACACCCCCGGCCACGAGGCTTTCACGGCCATGCGTGCCCGTGGTGCCAAGGTCACCGACCTCTGTATCATCATCGTGGCAGCCGACGACAGCGTCATGCCGCAGACCATCGAGGCCATCAACCACGCCTCGGCAGCCGGCGTTCCCATCGTCTTTGCCATCAACAAGATCGATAAGCCCCACGCCAACCCTGAGAAGATCAAGGAGGAACTCGCCGCCATGAACTATCTTGTCGAAGACTGGGGCGGTAAATACCAGAGTCAGGACATATCGGCCAAGAAAGGCATCGGCGTGGAAGAACTGATGGAAAAGGTGCTCCTCGAAGCCGAGATGCTCGACCTCAAGGCCAACCCCGACCGTCCTGCTACAGGCTCCATCATCGAGAGCTCGCTCGACAAGGGCCGCGGCTATGTTGCCACCGTCCTGGTTCAGAACGGTACCCTCCGCGTGGGCGACGTGATCCTCGCCGGCACCCACCACGGCAAGATCAAGGCCATGTTTAACGAGCGCAATCAGCGCATCAAGCAGGCCGGTCCCGCCGAGCCTGCCCTAATCCTCGGCCTCAACGGCGCCCCCACCGCCGGCGACACCTTCAACGTGATGGAGAGCGAGCAGGAGGCCCGCGAGATAGCCAACAAGCGCGAGCAGCTGCAGCGCGAGCTNGGCNTGCGCACCAAGAAGATCCTCACCCTCGAAGATATCGGCCGCCGCCGCGCCATAGGCAACTTCCAGGAGCTCAACATCATCGTCAAGGGCGACGTGGACGGCTCCATCGAGGCCCTCNNCGACTCGCTCATCAAGCTCTCGACCGAAGAGATCCAGGTCAACGTGATCCACAAGGCCGTGGGCGAGATCTCGGAGAGCGACGTNACCCTNGCCGCCGCATCCGACGCCATCATCATCGGCTTCCAGGTGCGCCCGTCGCTGGCCGCCCGCCGTGCCGCCGAGCGCGACGGAGTGCAGATCCGCCTCTACTCCGTGATCTATCAGGCCATCGAGGAGGTGAAAGACGCCATGGAGGGCATGCTTGCCCCCGAGATCAAGGAGGAGATCACCGGCAGCGCCGAAGTGCTTCAGACCTACCACATCTCGAAGGTCGGCACCATTGCCGGAGCCATCGTCCGCGAGGGCCGCATCAAGCGCTCATGCAAGGTGCGCCTCATCCGCGAGGGAATCGTGCGCTACACCGGCGAGCTCGGATCGCTCAAGCGCTTCAAAGACGACGTCAAGGAGGTTGTCAGCGGCTACGACTGCGGCCTCTCCATCGCCGGCTACAACGATGTACGCGAAGGCGACATCATCGAAGCCTTTGAGGAAGTCGAGGTTAAGAAGACTCTCTGACACAATTGCTGACATTGCGTCCCGGTTCCGGTTATGCGGAGCCGGGGCGCCACTTTANCCACCNCCNTCCCATGCCCACCGTCCATGTAAATATCGGCTCCAACCTCGGCGACAGTCACACCCTCGTCAGGCAGGCAGCCGAAGCCATCGGGCGCCGTCTGGGTGTGGAGATATCCATGGCTCCGCCGGAAGAAAGCGAGCCGTGGGGATTCGAGTCGGCCCACCGTTTTGTCAATCTCGGCATAGCCTTTGAGAGCGATCTCGATCCGCACCACCTCCTCGGCATCCTCCGGGAAATAGAAGCCTCGATCAGCACCGGNGCCCACAGGCATCCCGACGGCACGTATGCCGACCGNATGATCGACATCGACCTCATAGCCTCGGGCAGCGCCGTGATCGACACCCCTGCCCTCACTCTCCCGCATCCGAGGATGCACCTGCGTCCCTTTGTCCTCAGGCCCATGCTCGTGCTCGATCCCGGCTGGATCCACCCNCTGCTCGGCCTCTCTCCCGCCGCCCTTCTGAGTCAGCTCTGACCACCGACCTAACTTTGCATAAGTAATCAACACTCAATATTCCTGCAAGCTGATGGAATCGAAAATAGACGAAGCACGCTCGCGCAAAGCATCCGGCGCCTGCAACTGCGCCCAGGCCATAACCTCGACCTATGCACCCGCCGTAGGGCTCGACACCCACACAGCCATGCTCATGGCCGGAGCCTTCGGCGCCGGAATGGGCAACATGGAAGGCACCTGCGGCTCGCTCATCGGAGCCGGCATGATCATAGGTGTTGCAACAGCCGACCGCNTCCGNGCNATGCAGGCCANGAAGCNNATGATGGATGCCTTTGCCGCACGAAATGGCTCAGTGAAATGCCGCGAGCTCAAAGGCATAGACACCGGATCACCCCTCCGCCACTGCAACGACTGCGTGGCCGACTCAGCCGAATTCCTTGAAGCCGAACTATCTCAACTCAGCCCCAGATGACACATACACCCACCCGCATAGCAGTGATAGCTGCAATGGACAAGGAGGTCAATCTCCTCCTGTCACTCCTCGGCCCGAATACCGAAACACTCAAAGCCGGCCTGACAACCCTCACCATTGGCCGCATCGGCTCAGCACGCGTCGCAATAGCCAAGAGCGGCATAGGCAAAGTCAACGCCGCCCTGGCCACACGCGACATCATCGACCACTTCCGCCCCGACGCTGTGGTGAGCACCGGAGTGGCCGGAGGCACCGGATCGGAAGCCGGCATACTCGATGTGGTGGTGGCCGACCGCCTGGCCTACCACGACGTGTGGTGCGGCCCCGGCACGGAGCCATGCGTGCCCGACGGATTCCCCGCCTTTTTCGCCGCCGATCCCGACCTGCTCGCCCTGGCCGCCCTTGAGCCACGCAAAGGCGTNGTGCGCGGCCTCATCTGCTCGGGCGACTCATTCATATCCCGCGCCGGGGAGGTTGCCNAGATCCGCCGCAAACAGCCCGAAGTTCTCGCCGTGGAGATGGAGAGCACCGCCATCGCACATGTATGCGCAGCCGAGGGGGTGCCCTTTGTTGCTGTGCGCGTGGTCAGCGACACCCCCGGAGCACACTCCGACAATGCCTCGCAGTATGAAAACTTCTGGGAGGTGGCTCCGCAGCGCACCTTTGCCGTTGTCAGCTCACTGCTCGGCGAGATGGCCGGCATCACACCCGCAGCCAAGTGAAGGACCTGCGCCCCGTCAAGGGCAAATATTACATCGCCGGACTCATTGCCGAGGGGGAGCATGAACATCAGGACTTCAAATACTCCATCTCCGATGCCCGCAAGATAGCCCGCTCCATAAGCGCCTTTGCCAACGCCGGCGGAGGGCGCCTACTCATAGGTGTCAAGGACAATGGAGTGATAGCCGGCGTGCGCAACGAGGAGGACATCTTCGTTGTAGAAGAGGCCGCCAGCCTCTACTGCGAGCCCGAAATATCTCCTGAGTTCACTGCCTTCCGCGTCGACGGCGGCCTGACGGTGATACGCGTCGAGATCAGCGCCACCCCTCATCTGCGCCCGGTCATGGTGCGCGAAGCCGACGGATCGCGCCGCGCCTACTATCGCGTAGCCGACGAGAACATAGCGGCGCCCGAGCTCATGGTGCGCTCATGGCGCGAGTCGGCGGCAGGCACACTCTTCCGTCTGACCGACACAGCTCGCGTGGCAATGGCCCTGCTCGAAAACTCGGGCTATCTTACCGCCGACCTCCTTGCCACCCATGCCGGAATATCGCGGGCCTCAGCCGAGAGCATCCTCATCACCCTCTATGGCATGAGCCTCGTAGAGTGGCACTACTCCGACGGCATATTCCGCCTCATCGCCCGCAGGGAATGATCACCTAAGCATCATAACGGCTCAAACAGATTACGGGCCGCTGCTATGCTTCGCGCACTGCAGCGGCCCGGTTTGGGGTTTTATCTATCTATCAATCTATCACTATTCTATCTTGGGGGAGGAGAGGGAGTAGCCGCGATCAGCAGGCGTAGTCGGCGAAGCGCTCCTGNAGCTGCTGGCGGGCNAAGAAGATGCGGCTCTTNACGGTGCCNAGNGGGAGGTCCATCTTCTCGGCNATCTCCTGATATTTGTATCCGGCAACGTGCATCGAGAACGGTACGCGATATTTCTCGTCGAAGGCGTTGATCGCGTCGGTGATCTCACCGGCTGTCAGCGAACCCTCGGGAGTCTCGAAGGCGGTGTCCTGGCACAGGTTGAGGTGGTAA
>WFLX010381048.1_pt1 | contig 19794 bp, 15 predicted proteins | sample 4967041 | NCBI WGS metagenome assembly WFLX01 (sample SAMN12857096, study PRJNA449069) | gut metagenome | isolation source: stool from male and female vole | host: Microtus ochrogaster | place: USA:Florida | collected 2017
CTCCGCTATTTCCGGAGAGTCTGGGTTTTAACAGAGGATGGGAAGCCTCCGCCACTTCTGGACAGCCTCCGCTACTTCTTCTTTTTAAGTTCCTGCGGGTCTCTGACCCGCAGTTCAAATATTCCGGCCTCCGCCACTTCTGGGCGCGCTCCGATTTTTTACGGAGGCTGGAAAGCCTCCGCCACTCCGGGAAAGCCTCCGCTACTTGGGGTTAGTTTGTTAAAAGTTATTAAATTAATAGGGCGTAGCGGTTGCATATCTGAAAATTTATTTATACCTTTGTGGCCGATACCCTCTTCGCGCTGCCCGTCAGGGTCGCCGGGGGGCTCTCCTTAAAATGATCCTGAGGCTTCAGGATGACCATACATCAAGGCTTGAATTCTTACATATCAACCATAATATTAACTTATCTAAACCAAATGAAGCGTTCATTACTGTTATGCTTATTGGCTGCTGCCGGCACCCTCGCCGGTGTCGCCAAGACGGTTTATTTCGAGCGGCCTGCCGGAGTATCGCAGACCACTACGATAAACAAGTACGCCTGGACAGGAAGTACTAACATCTACGGCGCATGGCCCGGTACCGCCATCGCCGGCACTACAGCCACCCTCAGCGGCAAGTCGTATATCAAGGAAGAGATTGACGATAACGCCGAAAACCTGATTTTCAACTGGGACGGCGGCCAAACGACCGACCTGGAAGTTGTCAACAATGGCGTATACTCCAAAGACGGTCAGATCGGCACTGCCTCAGGCAACACTTTCGTGCCTCTCCAGACTGAGGCTATCCGCTACTACTACGAGAACACCGGCAACTGGGACCAGGTGTGGATTTACGCTTTCAACCCTGAAACTTTCAGCGGCTGGCCCGGCAAGAACATCACCGACCAGAAGGAAACCCTTCGCGACGGCAAGGAATATTACTATGTAGAGGTGATTACTCCGTTGAAGAATATCATCTTCAACAACGGCAACAACGGCTCGCAGACCGGGAATATAGTCGGCAGCGATGTGGTAGCCGGTGGTGTGTACAATGCTTCCGGCTACACCAACATGACCTCTGAGGATATTCAGGAGCCTTTCGAGGGCACTGAGTTGTATTTCCTCAACGACCTCAACTGGAAAACCGTGTACGCATACGCCTGGAGCGGCAGCGGTGATAATGTCACACTCTATAACGGCGAATGGCCCGGCCAGGCTGTCACGACTACTACCATGGTCAATGACCAGGAAGTATTCGTGGTGGATTTCCCCGGTGCTGAGAATATCATCTTCTCCTGCTTCGATGACAGCCATAACCACGAAGCGGCTTACGACTGGGAGCAGACCAAAGATCTCGCTTACACACCCGGCCTCACCTACAAGGCCACCACTGCTGTAAAAGACCTTAAGCCCGAAAAACTATATGTTATCGGCGGCGGCACAGGATGGAACATCAACTCTGAGGAGGTGGTACTGACCGCTGACGCTGATGACAGCTACATCTACACCGGCGATGTAAAGGTGACTGGCCAGGAATTCCGTATCTACACCAACCATGACGGCAACTGGAACACCGGCTCTTACGGCAGCGGAGCACCCGAGAATTCAGCAGTGAACATCACCTTTACCGCAGGCTCCGCCCACTGTAAAGCTGTAAAAGACAACAAGGGCAACTGGAAACTCCCCATGGAGTATGCCGACCCCGAAAACACCAAGATTGTCAAGTTCACTTTCAACTATCTTGACGGCACTTTCGTAATCTACGATCCCAGCGTCATCACTGTGAAGGACCTTCTTTACAGTGAATCCGAGAATCGCGCCGACGCTGTATCTCCCGCTGTGGGCACCTATGATGACAAGGCTGCTTTCGTGGCTGCCGGCGATAACGACGGCCTCGCTACCGTGAACATCACTCTCGAACCCGGCGTTCACATCAACCGCGAGTGCGCATCTCCCGCTATCCTCTACAACAATGGCAAGAAGATTTTCGAGGTATCCGCGCAGGCCACTCTCGAGGAAATTATGGCACTCAACCACATCGGCGTGCGCTGCATCAACGGCAACAGCTTCGACGGCGGCACTGACGGGCCCAGCACTTTCCAGGTAGTGTTCACTACGGATGCGGAAGACGTGCTCGTATTCCAGGGTGAGAACGAGCTCCGCTTCCCCGACGGCTTCTTCATGCTCGGCGGCGAGAGAGAGATCAAGACCGCTGTTGTCAACGATGAGGAGATTGAGTATGAGAGCTGGACCGGCGGCACACCTGTCAAGGGTGGCAACTTCCTCTGGAACGTTGTCAACGCTGACCGTCCCGCTGTTGAGCCTATCACTCACAACGAGGGCGTTGAGGACAACTTCACACCGACCTCCGCAGGCACCCTCACTGTAAACGTTGCCAAGTACGGCTCGCACGAGCACTACCCCCACGTAACTGTAAGCGAGGTTTACGGCGACGCCCAGCATGACCTCACTTTCCCCCGAGGCACTTCCTCTTTCGCTTTCTATGACCTCCTCCCCGGCCGTCTCCACGCTATCAGCTACCACTTCCACGCTGATGATTCCGCCGACACTGTCGACAAGGAGAACTGGGTGCGCGACCACAACGGCCAGGTGTGCGAGAACACTGTATACGCTCTCACCCAGCCCACAGGCGTTGTCTGCGACCTCGGCGCCCAGACCATCAGCCTCCTGGCCGGCAAGGGCACTGTGATCCTCTACACTCTCGACGGCTCCGCTCCTGACACCAACCTCCTCCAGGGCATCGCCACCCACTCCGAGAACTCCACTTACATCCACGAGGTGACTGAGAACGATCCCGTGATCGACTTCTCCGACAAGGACGTTCCCGAGAATCCGCAGGTGGCTCTGGTGGCCGCTGCTGCCAACCCCGAGACCGGCGAGTATGTGGTCAACCCCTCTGTGCAGGATATCGAGACTTCCGTAGCAGCTATCGAGGCTGCTGCTGACGGCGCTCAGTACTTCAACCTCCAGGGCGTGCGCGTTGAGAAGCCTGCCAACGGCATCTTCATCCGCGTTAGCAACGGCAAGGCCATGAAGGTCACCGTGAAATAAATTTCTTCCCCCGATAATTACGGCGCGAGGGCGCGCCTCTTCCCGGAGCTTCCGGGCGGAGGCGCGCCCTCCGCCATTTCCGGAGGCTTGCTCCTAAAACTATTTTTTAACAGTTAGTTATTGATATTTGCGGCGAATTTGTTAATTTTGTGGTCTGATTAACTGACAATGTCCAAAACCTCTAAGAAAGCAAGTTTCTGGGTGCGCCGCCGCTCGCACATCCCCCTGCTGCTGGTGGGAGGGCTCATCGTGGCCCTGCTGTTCTTCAACGAGGATGCCTCGGTGTCGCTCAATATGGAGTATGAGCGCCAGATCAACTCCCTGAAGCGCGAAATCAAGGAATGCCGCGATTCGGCCGCATTCTACCGCGCCCACCGCGAGGCCCTCGAGGCCGGAGAGAGCGACCTGGAGTATCTCGCCCGCGAGCAATACCACATGCAGCGCCCCACGGAGGATGTCTTCCTACTGACGGACAAGTAACCCTCTCCCCCACTTATAACAGCAAGCGACAATGAAAAAATATATAGAAAATTGCGCGACTTTCGGCCTGCTGCTCATCTGCGCCGGCATGGCAGGGCCACTGCTCAACATGCTCACGGCCACACCGCCGTTATACATGTGGATATATGCAGCCGGGGCGCTTATCTTCACTGTGGCACGCCTCGTGGGAGCGGCCGACCGCACCGGCTCGCTGAGGATGCGCCGCCTGCGCCGCCTGGAGTTCTGGGCCGGCATGGCATTCTGCATCGCCTCGGGCCTGTGGTTCTACAATTCGCAGCGCCTCGGCGCCTACGGCGGCTCCCTCGCCATAATTCGCCCGACGGTGGTCTTCACATTGGCCGGAGCCGCTATACAGGTCATAGCCTCCTGGCTCATCTACTCGCAGCGCAAAAAAGAGGAGACCTCGAGCCATGATGACTGACCGGGCAGACATGCATCCCCCCCTCGCCGGAAGCCTGCGCTCAGTGCTGACCGCAGACCAGGGAAACACGGCCTTGAAACTCGATTTCTGGACGGCTGACGATGCGGGGCAGTGGTGTCACGCGGGCCATCTGACAGCCCGCGCCGATGATGCCGACCGGATTTTCGGATGGGTCGAGGCGCGCCGCCCCCAAGGGGGCATATACTGTTCGGTGGGGCGCCTCGATGTGCGCCTCATCGAGAGCCTGCGCTGCCTGTTGGGCGACCGGATGCTCGTGCTGACCCCTTCGACGCCCCTGCCCGTCAGGGTGGAGTATGCCACTCCCGACACTCTCGGGGCCGACCGCGTGGCAGCAGCCTGCGGAGCGGCAGCCCTGATGCCGGGGCGCGCGTGCGTGATCGCCGATGCCGGCACAGCCCTTACGCTCGACCTGCTCACAGCCGGAGGGGCTTTCGCCGGTGGGCGCATCTCCCCCGGACTCAACCTGCGGCTGCGCTCGCTGCATGACCACACCTCGCGCCTCCCCCTGCTAACTACCGAGGGCCTGACGCCGGAAAACGTAGAGGAGGAAGTCCCCGCCGCAGGTCGCGACACACGCACCTCCATCCTCTCGGGGGTGATTAGGGGCATGGCGGCCGAAATAGCCTCTGCCCCGACCCTCTTCGCCCCTGCCGGGGACACAGCCACTCCGGAGCCCGGCGCAATGCTGCTGCTCACCGGAGGCGACGGCCCCCTGCTGGAGCCCCTGGTGCGGGAGCTCCTCGCCGCCCCTGACGCATTGGCGGCTGATGAGCTGCTGATGAGCCGCGGCCTCCTTTCAATCTATCTCTATAACGAAGACACTCTCAACGATGACAACGCATAGCAAAATCCTCCTCACCCTCTCCCTTATCGCGGGGCAGGCCCTGGCCGGCCTGCTGCCGGAGGCCCGCGCCCAGGTCAACACACCTTACTCCATGTATGGCTACGGCATCATAGGAGACCGCGCCACCTCCATGCAGACCCAGATGGGGGGCGTGGGCTACGCCATGCGCTCCGGCCGCCAGATCAACGCCATGAACCCCGCCTCATACGCCGCCATTGACTCCCTGACGTTCCTCTTCGACATGGGGGCCGACCTGTCGCTGCTCTGGAGCCGCGAGGGGGAGGCGCGCCAGCACTCCACCGGAGGAGGCCTGCAGTATGTAACGATGCAGTTTCCCCTCTCCAAGCATTTCGGCGGCTCGATAGGGCTGCTCCCCTACTCGTCGGTGGGCTACGCCTTCGGCAACGATGTCACCCACGGCGCCCTGGAGAACCAGGGGTCAGGAGGCATCAACGAAGCCTATCTCGGCGTCGCTGCCGAGTATTTCGGCGCCTCGCTGGGCGTCAACGTCTCATACCGCTTCGGCAATATCATCAACGACTACTACGCGACCCCCTCGACACAGGGCCAGACGCTCACGGAGCATGTCATGCAGATCCGCGACTGGGACATCGTGATCGGCGCGCAGTACGGCTTTCNTCTGACNCGCTTCNACNGCATGTCGTTANGCCTCACCTNTTCGCCCAAGAAGNCGANNCACGGCGACACGTNGGTCACCATCCAGGAGCTGCAGACCACCTCATCGCCCGACACCATCGGGAGCATGGGCATCGGGGGGCACTACTACTCGCCAAACACCGTGGGGTGCGGCGTGAGCTACACCCATGAGCGCGCTTCGCGCCTCACTGTGGAGGCCGACGTGACCTGGCAGCAATGGTCGAAGGCCAGGTATTCGGGCATACCCGACAGCCGCGACCCGGGCCGGGAAGTGTTCCGGGGAATGGACTTCGCCGACCGCATGAAGTATGCCGTGGGCGCCGAATATGTGCCTCGCGTGCGCGGCAGCTATTTCCAGCGCATGGCCTTCCGCCTCGGGGCGTCATACACCGACGACTATATCAAGATACGCGGCAACCGCATGAGGGAGTTCAGCCTGGCTTGCGGCGTGGGCTTCCATACTATCCAGGACAAGACGATGATCAACCTCGGCCTGGAGTGGAAGCNNCGNAGCTGTCNTCCNGAGGCGCTGCTGACCGNGAATNATTTCANCATCACGCTGGGCGNGAACTTCAACGAGGTGTNGTTCTGGAAGCGCAAGATCAAGTGAGGCGCGCCGTGCGCCGCATAGCCGCGCCCCTGCTCGGGCTGGCGCTGTTGGCCGCGGCCCCGGCCTGCCGCGAGGACAACCGCATCGCCACCGCCCGCTCCATCCGTCCCGAGGGGATGCCGACCATGACGACGCGCAATGTCTCCACGCTCATATCAGACTCGGGCATCACGCAATACCGCGTCGTCTCCCCCCTGTGGAAGGTATATGACGAGGCCGACACCCCCAAATGGGTCTTTCCCGAAGGGATATACCTTCAGAAATTCGACCCCGCCTTCAGGGTCATAGCCACCGTGGCGGCCGATTCGGCCACCTACCTCTCCAAACTGCGCCTGTGGCGCCTGGACGGCCATGTGGAGATACGCAAGAAGCCTGCGGACCTCTTCATGTCCGAGCATTTCTTCTGGGACACGCGCAGGCATCTGATGTATTCCGACACGTTCATCCACATAGAGACCGCCACGCACGTGCTCGAAGGGGTGGGATTCGAGTCGGACGAGCACCTGACAGATTACCGCATCATCCGGCCGCAAGGCATCTTCCCCGTAGACCGCGGCGCGCTCAAAAACCCGTAGACCGAGGCTCACTCAAAAACCCGTAATCCCGGCGCACTCAAAAAAAACCGCTGACATGACACTGACCACAGCCATTATAATCACAGCCATAGCCATCCTCCTCTCGGGCCTCTTCTCGGGCTCCGAGATAGCCTTCGTGCAGTCGAGCAAGGTCCGCATGGAGATCGACGCCGCCCGCGGCGCCCTGACCGACCGCATACTGCGCCGCTTCTCGCGGCGCGAGGACATGTTCATCTCCACTCTGCTTGTGGGCAACAATGTGGTGCTCGTCATCTACGGCATCACCATCTCTGTGATCATCAACCCCCTGCTCGAGGGGTGGCTGCGCAACGAGGCCCTGGTGCTGGTATGCAACACTGTCATCTCCACCTCCCTCATACTCTTCGCCGGGGAGTTCCTCCCCAAGACCACCTTCCGCATCAACCCCAACTTCATGATGCGCCTGATGGCCCTCCCCCTCTTCCTAATCTATATCGTGCTCTATCCGGTGTCGAAGTTCATATCATGGATTTCGCGGGGCCTCATGCGCCTCTTCGGCTTAGGGGGCGAGGAGACCGTCCACACGCTCATCACCATGGAGCAGCTCGACGACTATCTCGAGGAGACCATATCCACCTCCCATGACCGCAAGGAGGTCGAGAACGAAGTCAAGATATTCCATAACGCTATAGACTTCAAGGACACGCAGATANGNGAATNCATGAAGCCGCGCAACGAGATAGTGGCCGTCGAGATCAACTCCACCACGCGCCGCGAGCTCATAGAGAAATTCATTGCCACGGGGCTCTCCAAGATTGTGGTCTACCGCGAGGACATCGACAACGTGGTGGGCTACATCCATGTGGCCGAGCTCTTCAATCCCGACACGGACTGGCGCGAGCATCTCAAGCCTGTGATCTTCACTCCGGAGACGATGCTCGCCGACAAGATGATGTCGCGCATGCTGAGCGAGAAGCGCTCGCTGGCCATAGTGATAGACGAGTTCGGAGGGACAGCGGGCCTTGTGACGCTCGAAGACCTCGTGGAGGAGATATTCGGCGAGATCGAGGATGAGCATGACCGGTCGCGCGCGCTGGTGCGCGAAGTCTCCGAGGGGGTGTATGAGATAGCGGGGCGCGCCGAGATAGAGAGCCTCAACGAGGACTACGGCCTGGACATCCGCGAGTCGGACGACTACCACACCTTGGCGGGATACATCATAGACCGCCTCGGCGCCCTCCCCTCGGCCGGCGAGACCTTCGAGGCCGACAAGCTGCGCTTCACCATCCTCAAGATGTCGGCCACCCGCATAGAGCTGGTACGCGTAGAAAAGCTGTGAGTCCGACAAGTCAGACAAGTCCGACCAGTCTGACAAGTCCGACCCGTCCGACCCCAAAAAATGCAACAATAACAATTTTCCAGCCGAAAAGTTGCAGGAAAATCAAAAAAAATGTGTATCTTTGTATCGGATTTGAAAAAAATCCGCTCACTTAACCCCTGACATCACCTCTCTCATGAACCTCTACCCCTCGCAAACCATAGACTTAATGAACGCAAAAGAGACTTTCCGGGCAGCTGTGCTCAATATGCAGAACAATCTTCTTTCTTTCGCCCTCAAGCTGACCCTCAACCGCGAAGAGGCGCGCGACCTGGTGCAGGAGACCAACCTCAAGGCGCTTAACAATGAAGACAAGTTTACGGACAACGCCAACTTCAAAGGGTGGATGCTGACCATCATGCGCAACATCTTCATCAACAACTACCGCAAGGACACCCGTGAGAACACCATAGTGGACACCACCGAGGATTCCTACCACATCAACCTCTCGCAGGAGGCCGTGAGCGACACTCCCGAGAGCTGCTACGCCATGTCCGAAATCTCAGCGCTCATAGAGGGATTCCCCAAGGACTACCGCGAGCCCTTCACGATGCATCTCGCCGGCTACAAGTATGAGGAGATAGCCGATGACCTCACCATGCCTTTAGGCACGGTCAAGAGCCGCATCTTCATCACCCGCAAGCGCCTGCGCGAAATCCTCAAGGACTACCGCTGACATCCCCGGACCCGGAGGGGCCGAACAGCGCTAACCCCGGGTGAAACCCGGGGACGGCCAAGCATTTTGCCAATGATGTTAAAAAACATTTATTTTTTTGGCGAAATATTGCGGTTTGCATGAAAAATTTGCTTACCTTTGCGAAAAGATAACCAAATTTATATCTGCATGACTAAAACCTACTCATTATGGCTCGCCGCAGGTGCTCTCGCTGCCTCCGGCCTCGCTTTTGCAGCAAACGCACACGACGCCGCCCCCGCCAAGGCGGTGGCTAAAATCCAGCGCCCCGCCGGCCCGGAGTTCGAAGGATACTTCGACATAGTCGACGGCAAGCCCGTCGTGGACGGCGTGCTCTACGCCCCCACCACATGGCTCTATGACTGGGAGACCGAAGCTCCGGCCCGTCCTATCGAAGGCACCATGACCATCCGCGTCGTAAGAAGCTGCTTCGACCTTGATATCAAGGATGAGCTCGTGGCAGAATACCTCGATGTGAAGCCTGACCAGAAAATCGAATGGTCTGACCCCGATGTCATCATCGGCCAGTCATGGACCTACCGCGGCATCGCAATCGTAGACGGCGTTGAAAACGAGGAGTGGTACTCGCAGGCAGGCATGTACACCGGCATCCGCCCCCTCTCGGTGACTGGCTACGACGTGACTTCCGACTCCGGCAAAGCCCCCGTCACTGTAACCCTCACCGTGCCCAAGGGTGTGCGCGACGCCTCCATGTTCCCCGAAATGGCCGCGGCATACAAGCCCGAGCGCGTCTACATCACCCGCCAGTATGTCGAGCCTGACGGATGGGACTACACCGACCCCGAGCTGGTCTGGGAGCAGCTCAACCCCGAGTTTGACACCGAATACGTGTTTGAGGATAACAACAACGGCGAGACAATGCCGGAGGGCACCTACGCCTACAACGCCTACGTCAGCTGGAAATGGGGCGAGAGCTTCGAGGAATCCAAGCGCGTCGGCCTCTACCTCGACAAGCCAGCCTATCCGGAGAATGTCAAGGCTGTCACCAATGAGCAGGGTGTGCTCGTCACTTGGGATGCGGTGACCGGAGCAGCCGGCATCGGCTACATCAACCCTGAGGATGTCATCTATGACGTATACCGCTACTACGGATATGACGACACCGAGCTCATCGGCTCCGACATCAAGGCCACCGAGTATGTCGACGACCTCGCAGGCATCGACCATCCCGTCAAGCTCGAATACCAGGTGATTGCAAAGAACGAGAAGGGCGGTTCCGATGAATACTATGGCCGCAGCAACAGCATCGTGGTCGGCCCCGCCGCTCCCCTCCCCTTCACAGAGCAATTCTTAGAGGGTGACGCATGGAGCGCGGAAACCGACAACATCTGGATCGAAGGCACCCTCGAAGGCTCAGCCACTTGGGAGATACGACCAAAGGCTACCTACTATGATGCTGCATGGAACAGCTTCTATATCACGCCCACTGCACCCTCGAAGGGACTGGCCTACACCACCTTCTCCTCCTGGGCTCCTGACGGTGTGGTCGTGCTGACCTCAAACGCCATTGACTTCAAGGGCCACGATGCAGGCGAAGTCACCCTCGGCTACCACACTGCCCCCGGATGTCTCGTAGAGCTCGCAGTCGAGATCATGACCGAGTTTGACCCCAGCGAGGGAAGCAGCACGGTTTCCCCCTACGCTCCCGCAGAGGGCCTGAATCCGACCACTCTCGACACCGCCAAGACCGTGACCGCATNNANCGGNTCGTGCANCGGCGNAGNGGGCTGGCAGACCGTCACNGTGCCCTTCGAAGGCTTCGGAGCATACGATACCATCTATGTGCGCCTGAAAGCCACTCAGAACGACGTTCCCGAGGATGGCATATACGTGCCCGCAGCAGTGCAGTATGTGCATCTTGACGCCACTGACGAGTACAACTCCGTAGCCGGCATCGCCGCCGACGCAGTGTCGAGCCAGTATTACAACCTCCAGGGCATCCGCGTCGCTGCCCCCCTCAAGGGTGAGCCCACCATCCGCCGCAGCGTGATGACCGACGGCAGCGNCCGCACCNCCAAGGTAATCGTAANGTAAANACNGGTGATTGTCCAGTAAAAAAGCAAACAGAAGGNNGAGTCCCTTNCTATATCCTGCTTCTGCTTCTCTCCCCGTCCGTATCGGGACAGCCCTCCGGGGGCTGTCCCGATTCTTTTGCCGGGAAGAGGCGCGCCCCGCCCCCATACTACTCCGGTCACCCCCGGCGAAAGGCGCTCACCGCCTGATGACCCCAAATTAGAGCGCAGCCTGACATGTACACAAAAAAGTACACATTTTGATTTGGATAATTTGGTTTGTCATACGTTATTTATTATATTCGCATATTCNATTTNCAATNAACACNGCTAATTATGCAGATAGTGACTACACGNGACTTCCGGGCCANCCAGAANAAATATTTTGAAATGGCCGAGAGAGAACCGGTTTTCGTAATGCGCCGCGGAGCCAGGCCGATATCAATTTCTGTGGTCAACGATGATGATATATTGTCGTCAGCTGACCTTGCCTCCATACGCAAAGGAATAGAGGATGTCAAAGAGGGTCGCACCCACATCCTGGCTCCCGGGGAGTCATTAGAGCAACTTCTTGACCGGCTCTGAAATGTACACGGTCATATTGACTGACGAAGCAGTCCGCGGAGCAAAAGCTCTCCGCAAGAGCAATCCGTCATCATTCAAGAAGCTGTCCAAGCTATTGGATGAACTCAAAAACAGCCCGTATGCGGGCACAGGACACCCCAAACCTCTGACGCATCTGACAGGAATGTGGTCGAGGCATATTGACAAGAAGAACCGGCTTATCTATACCGTGCATGAAAAGGAAGTCATCGTGACGGTCATTTCCGTCATTGGTCATTACGATGACAAGTAACCAATGCCCGGGAAGTTCTTACGGATTTTCCGAACAGCAACTCTGATTGCATGTAAAAAACCGGCGGGAGGAGGCCTCCCGCCGGTATGAATGAATCAAGGTGAGGGTCAGAGCTTTTCGACTGTGCCCATGAAGAGGGGCATGCCGCAGGCACGCTCGGTGATGACGTAGAAGAAGGGACGGTTGGCGTGGAAAGTCTTCGGCTTTACCGGAGGACCCGCGGCCATGTCACCTACCACGACAGTGGCTGCGGCCGCTTCGCCACCCTCCTCGTCAATGCGCAGGCGAGCGCCATGGAGCAGCTGCGAAACCTCCATGGACAGTCCCGCATCCGTAAGGCCGGTCCATAAAGACCTATCGAAAAGGGAACTGATACCGCACTTCTTAAGCACGGGAATCATGTTGGTCGATGCGTTTACATCAAAAACCGGCAGCTCCAAATCAACCTCCATGCCGTCTCTGATAGAGGTCATCTCGTTGATGTCCTCAGGCGTAAGAGAGGCCACGAAAGAACGGATGTCGGTTTCCTCGGCAGGAAGGATGAACGTGGCTGAGAAGCGTCCGTTGCCGAAGCCGAGCGTCACCGCTTCCATGCGGTCATTCTTCATGTAGGCTGCCGTGTGGCGAGGATCACTCATCATCATCACCTCTGACCGGGAGTTGTCGGCGCAGGTGAAAGTTTTCTTCGCTGTCAGATTCTTGTCAAAAGAATCTGTCCAGGGCGCCTTGTAGTAGACCGCGTTCACAAGGGCGATCACGCTATTTTCCGGCGAGTATTGGTTGAGCAGAGCGGGAATCATGCCGGCGGTCTTACCGCTTATCCATCCATTGATTCTTTGGAGCACCGCATCTTCGCTGTCATAACGGCTGTACTGATATGCCTCCGCCTTGTAGAAGTCAGCCATGGTCGCGCTGAAACTGTCCTTGATGTCGAAAGTGTCCCAGGTCCAAACGGAATTGGCGACCTCAAGCTTTGACTTGGGGTCGAGGGTCGGGAAATTCGACAGCATCTCGCTGATATAGCTGTTGAGGGTAGCGGTATCAGGGGCTTTCAGGAAGTCCAGCACCTCGCGCCCGGCCTCCTCTCCGGCGGCATTGGCGGTCATCGCCAAGGCAACGCGAAGGCTGAGAGGTGAGAAGACCAGGTTGCAGTCACGCTCAGTCACCTGCGCGACTGCAGCCAGCACGTCCAGGTCCACCTGCGTCTGATTGTTGAGCCAAGCAGTCATCTCCGTGTCAGGCACGATAGGGTCGGCACCCTTTGGGCTGGTGTTATCAGGGTCCGCAGAGTCTGAGCATGCCGTCATCGCCACAGCGGTCGCGGCACCCCAGAGAAGCATTGAAATCTTGTTAGTTAATCGCATGTGTCAAGTATTTAGTGTGTTGTTGTATATCTGTTTCAGAGACGTTGATACAAAATTAAGATTAAGATAAATTTTTATAATTTCGGGCTCTCCAGAAAAAATTCCTGCGGGTTCCAGCCTAAATAGTTATCCGGGANCTTTGGAAAATACCGGCGGGAGGAGGTCTCCCGCCGGCCTNCATGAATCAACCTACACTCGTCNTTTTACAATTACCTTACNTNCTTGTGATACATATATGTTGCCGGGATGAAGGGTATCTGCCCTGCGGCCTGAGAGGTCGTACCACTCCGCCTCGCCGCCATCCTCCTGCACAGGTGACAATATGCCGGAATTTCCCGAGGCATCCCTCTTGTGGATGAAGCGGCTCCAGGAACTCGCAGCCACATACTTGTTCAGCGAACCGTCGGGCACTGTCAGCACGCACTTTTCGAAATTCACATTCATGAAGCTGTCGGCGGAAAGCTCATACGGCTCCGCGCACATCACATTGACAGACGTGATGGCCGGACAGCTGTTGAACACCCGGTCAAGCCCTATCTCATGGTCAGGCAGAGTGACAGAGGCGAGAGACTCGCAGTCCGCGAAAGCATTCTCACCGATTGAGGTCACTGAGGAGGGTATGACTATTTCTGAGAGGTTCCGGGCACTCCCGGCAAAACTCCGGCCCAGCACATTCACTCCCTCACCCAGCGAAATAGTGCGGAGGTTGGGGCAGGCGCGCACGCCATTAATCGTACTCACGCTCCCGGGGAAGTCAAGCGAGGTGAGATAGGTGCAGAAATCGAAGGCATCGCAGGCAGTGACCGTNAACGACTCTCCCTCGAAGACCANNNNCGAGGNAATTATAACAGCCCCCCGGTAAGAGCCTGATTCCACGCCTTCGACCNNNCATCTGTAATCTCCGACAGCACNCTCTCCGGTGCCTCNGATGACGNGGAAGTCAATGCCGGCATACNTGAACCATCCTTCTTCAGGATATNCCACTGCAGAGGCTGTAGTGCGTCCGTCAGGGGCGACGCATGTGAAAGTTCCGGACCATGAGCTGTCAGCGGAATATGCCTCGAAGGCCTCGTCAGGCACCCTTGCGATGGCAGTGGCGGGCAAGTCAGTGAAAGTGACCCCTGTAAGAGGATATGGCTCCGGCGAAGTGGCGTAGACAGTGCTCAGGACCATGCTTCCGTCAGCGAAACTGTCCAGCGTGACCGGATGGTCCGGCAGTGTGATAGTTTCGAGGAGCATTGCTCCGGAGAGCGTCCACTTCGCTATCTCCGTCACTGAATTGGGGAAGACGATTTCGCGCAATGCATAGCAGTCTTTCAAGCCTGCCACAGCCCTCACGCCCTCGGGGAGGATGACGGAAGTCAGGTCATAGCATCCATAAAACGCATCCACAGCCGTGACAGCGTATGTAACGCCGTCGTATGCCACCTCAGCGGGCACAGTTATATCGCCCGAGTATTTTGTCCCGTCAGCCGGGTCAGTGAACGTGCACTCGGCAGTTTCCGGGACACCGGAGTAAGTCAGCCCGTCAACGGTGAAGACATCCGCCGCCATGGCCTTGCACGGCGTACCAATCGCTGCTGCCAGCGCCCCAATCAGGAATAATTTGTTAGTGATATTCATATCAGCAGGAATTTGAAGTTTATTATTTCACCACAAGCCGTTTGCTATCTACCACAGTACCGTCTATGCTCAAGGTCACTACGTAGATACCCGCCGGGAGTGACTCAAACCTTACCTTGTTGTCGGCATCCCCTGTGTCAACGGAGGTTGAGGCAACATGATTGCCGAAGACATTGGTCACAGTGACATTGATATCTCTGTCGGACTCTGCGGTTTCAAGCTCAATCTCAGTATTGCCCCCCATAGAGCTGCAGGAGACTATCCGTGCGGGTTCCGCTATGCCTGCGGCTAACTGACCGGCTATAGTGGGTGTAATAATTCTGGGTGCATAGTTATGAGCACGGAGAGCGATATAACAATATGGCAGTTCTGATTTACTAATCAAGCAGAACTTTCCTGTATTATGGCTCGTTTTGCCGGTTTTAGTATTATATACGGTAACTCTTACATCCCAAGGAGTGTTGGTCAAATCTAACTGGTATGAGACTTCGTTATAGTATTTGAGTCCTGCGGGAAGATAACCTTTAAAATCCGTTCTCAGCTCCATGCTCGGGTCTCCGAACACATGAAACAGCAGTTTTGTCTGCAAGGCTGTGCCACCGGTGCCATATTTTGCAGTAACGCTTTCCATGCCTTTGCGTAGTATTTTACCCAGTTCATAGACAGGAGAGGCGTTTTCTATTNCTGTTGGAGTTGNTTTGGGGAAAACAGGCTCTAAACCCGNTTCGNGCCAGATAGCANTGAANATACCCNCTGCAAGCACATCATTATATCCCGAATAACTTNCCTCCGAAGCTGNAATGACCCCTACTGCACCTCCCCCGGATTTTTTGAGGAGTTCCTCGGCAAAAGATGTAAATCTATACGTGCCTGTGAGACATGTAATGCTGAATACAACAGGTAATTCAGAAGTGGAAGGAAGAGAGGCGACATTTGAATTATCAAATTGAGGAGCTCCCCAGCCTGTTACGTTACCGTGTCCTCTGTAAAGCACATAAGACTGACCTGCGCCGAATTTGGATATAATATCAGANAAATTCCCGTTCCATGAAAAATAGGGATGTCTTAGCTCGGGCTTTATCTGGTCTCCGAAAGAGTACACTGTGTTGTTCCAATATTTGGGATTCACATTATCATCAGCATGGTAGACCCTGTCAGCTGTGACTCCCTGCACCATCATATAGTCCCGTATTTCCTCCGAGGTCTTTATAAATCGGCGGTCTTCGTAGGTGTCGCCGTCTAAATCCTGGAAATAACCGCAATGAAGAGCTTTAGTGTAGAAAGACTTATTCGTTATCGGAGTTTTGTCGTAATCAATAATCTTTTCTATCACGGTCATTGCTTCCTCGGCACTTGAAACGCCAATACGTCCGACATACACATCCTGTTCGAAATCTCCGCCTGCATCCATGCATCCGTAGACATAATCCGTGTAGATGTTCCCGTATCTCATTCCGGGTAAATCATTATAATCGCCAAGAAGGAGGACATACTGAAAATACTCATCAGCTGCATAATGTGACCTTATGGCTGCTTGTATACCGCCTGTGTCCCAGGATGAATGAGACAGCACTTTGGGCTTATACCCCATTAAACGTTTCCAGTCCGCGAATTTATCAGCAGCTTCCTTGTAAGCCGGGGTGGTGAGAATGAGGTATCCGGGCTCGTGATAGATAGCTAACTGAACATTCGGATTTCCAATATTCACATTGGTATCGTAAGTTATTCCGGCATTGTCTGCGGCATGAAAAACCGCATCTGACAGCGATTCCGGGGAGTTTTCTTGAGTAAAGGTAATTTTATAGGAGATTTTCGTGCATGCTCTTACTTTCTGTGTAGTCACACTATATTGTATGGGATGAATCTGAACTACGCATATTTTTCTGTCGCGCTGCGTGACAGTGCCTTGATAATCCACTACAGACTCCGGTTTAAATCCGGAGTAAGGTGTGATGGGGGAAATAGATTCAGCTGACAGAACGCTTGTGGCCGAATCAATTACGGGAGGACGTGCCGGGCTAAGGGTATGGCTGAACTCTACATATTCATGCGACAGGAGGCTGACATTGGGGGTGGTTCCGGCAGGCGCTTCAAACTTGTCTATGCGTTTGAGCCACGCGCCCTCTTTGTCTATGTCATTGACTCCGAAGCCTTCTATCGTAAGCAGTGCGTTTCCATCTAACTGAGGGTCGTCTTGGGTCGCAACGTAGTTGAAGGTATAGGTAACGGTTATATTGCCGTCACTGTCAGTCACAACATCACGATAGGGTATCGTCATGCCGACTCCTTCTATGTCTGGTGGCGTATCGCCATTGAGACTGATCACGTTCACTGCGTAGAGGCTGCATATCCACACCAGTGAAAGGAGCAGGGTTAAAACCTTTTTCATGATAAATCGGGTTTTAGTTGGGAAATTTGGTTAACTATCTCGTTGCTTGCGTATGCATCCGCAGGCAGATTTGTTTATTTTCCAGTCATTCTCGGAAGAAATATGACCCTCCATACACATTGCCTTGTGAGGTGGAGATTTTGATATACCCATTGGTCAGGTATCCGACATTGAAATAGGCCGGTGCTGAAGAATCAAAGTAAGTTTCCGGCTTGTCCACTCGTGCAGCATCGCTGACTGTCATGAGACAGGTCCCCTCCGGAATCTCGAATGTCACCTCTGCCTGGCCCGAAGAGTAGTGGCAGGAGATGACCTGGCGCGAGGGAGCCAATGGACGGCCGCCTCCCGGATTTCCGGGATTAGGGGATGGAGGGAAGGTTATTCTCCTTACTATTATTTCGCCGCCGCCAGGCGGGATTGAGTCCCCCGGATGTCCCCCGGCTGGATGGCTGACATGGTTCCGGCTGTCACTGAGATCAGCAAAAAGATTAGAAATCGCAATGTTTTCATCGTGGTTGATAATTAAATTTATCCGCAAAATAAGATGTTTCCGGTCATTTATGCAAATTTGAAAAGATGAAATTGGGGCCTGTCAGATTTTTTAAAAAGCGTCTTTGAGCTTGCAAGATTTTTTAATGATAGTATCATATAAGTATCAAGGTATTAATATTTTAAAAAAATATATGCAAGATTTTTTTCTAAATCACATTCAGCTGCTGCAAGATGGCCGTCAGTGGAACTTTCCTCTTTATTCCTCCGTCCTGATCCTCAAAAGAGCATGACAGGGTTGCGCCGCAGCCTGCGCGGTCCCTGCGTGAGGTTTCCCGGTTCTCCGGGCCTGAAGACCGAAGGATGAAAAGGCCCGAAATATCTCTGCCGATTTGGCCGACTCAGCAATAATTTGTAAATTTGCATTACCCCCAAGAACTCATTCTCCAAAACATAGGCATATGAATAATCTTAGGAGCACAATTTCATGCTTGCTTGTACTGTCGCTGTCATTGCTGCCGCTACTCACAGGGTGCCACCGCCACTCCACATCCCCTGTGTTGCTCGATGCTGAGAACTTGATGGAACACAATCCCGACTCAGCGCTCCGGCTGCTTGATTCTCTTCCCGCAACTCAGCTGCGCGGAGACCATGACAAGGCCCTGTATCACCTTTTGCTCACCCAGGGACAGCTGANAANCGGTCNNCCTCTTACAGCCGACTCNATGCNCAAAGCATCGATTGCGAGTTTTGAGGAGGCCGGAGACACCATGCGATTGATTAAGGCCTGCTTGTATGAGGCTATGCTGCTTAAAGTGAAAGGCCAGCGTGAAGAAGCGACCCTCAATGCCATAAAATCTTCGGATCTGGCACACATGAAAGATTCTTTCATTTGGATAGCCCGTGCAGAAGAGCAGCTCGCCGATTTGAATTACCTGTCACTCAATTATCCCGAGGCGCTTGCACATAATGGGAAAGCAATACAAGCCTACAAGAAGGCGGGGTATGACAAAAATGTTAACTACTCATCCTGCGACAGGGCGTTCATGCTCTTCATGATGTCGCGTCGCCGCGAGGCCCTGGTATTGCTTGACAGCATCCGTGATGCCGTACGCCACAGCGAATATGCAGATGCTATCAACGCATACATCAGTCCCGGCCTGCTTGAATTATATGTGCGCTCGGACATGTTTAATAAGGCTTCCGGGCTGTTGAATGAGATGCAAGATGCAGGTCAGACTCCCTTCACAACCGGATTCCTTGCTTCCAAGGCCATGATATTGATGCACCGGGGTGAAACGCAAAAGNCCGAAGCNGCGNTGGATTCTGNCGCCCGGGCNGCTTCGGACCTCAATGACACNGTGTATGTGTATATGGGCCACCGCAAGATCAATGAAATGNCCGGTAATTATTCCNAGGNCAAAAGATATACCGNCNCACNGCTCTATCTGTACAATAAAGCTACTGCCCTGGCTTTAGAGGATGCAGCGGTGAGAGTGCAGAGAGATACATACCGGCTTGAAAAAGAAAATGAAAAACTGCTGAATGCCTCTCTTAAAACCCAGCGTTCAGTAATCCTCTTGACGGCATTGGTGGTGGTATTGATTATCTGCGGTGTGGTGATAGTGCTTTGGACTAAGAAAAAAGCGCAACGTGAGATACTGGAGGAAAGAATCTTATCGCTTGGAGATGATATAAAAGCCGAGCAGGACAAATCCTCTGTTCTAACCGGGGAAGTGGAGAAATTGGGAGGTGACCTCGCGAGTATGCAATCCCGGATGGAGACCCTCTACCAGCATCGTCTTGATCCGATGAGGAAAATATGGTGGGAAATAGTCAATGCCGGTGAAAACGACAAGGTGCGCAAATCCATATTGGCACAGGTGGAAAAAGACATTCAGACGTACACCTCCCCAAAATCAATGAAGCAGATAGAGAATGACATTAATCATTACATGGATGGCCTTGCGGATATAATGAGACAAGAGTGCGCGTTTTTGAAGGAGGATGATTTTTGTTTCCTGTTCTTTATTCTNGCAGGATTCGNGACANAGTNGNCATNCTTTTTCTGCAAGCTCAAANTAGGTTCGTTTTATTCCAAGAAGTCCAGGCNGCTTGATAAGATTTCTGAGGCCGACATCCCCCATAGGGACAAGATTCTCAGAGCTTTCTCAGCCGATATTACCCCAATCCCGGCTACGGAGGGGGATGACTTCAAAAATACTTGATGCCGGACCGTGGCAGCCGCTCTGCGCCTTTAGCAGGTTCTGCGTGAGGCAAGCGAAGCAGCGGGGCACGGAGCGAATC
>WFLX010015988.1_pt1 | contig 19782 bp, 15 predicted proteins | sample 4967041 | NCBI WGS metagenome assembly WFLX01 (sample SAMN12857096, study PRJNA449069) | gut metagenome | isolation source: stool from male and female vole | host: Microtus ochrogaster | place: USA:Florida | collected 2017
GCGCAGTTTCATTATGTCGCCGAGATCTTTATATTCTCTTGTCAGTTTTACAAAACGATGTTGGTCGGCTATGACCGAGGGGTATGTAATGAGGGTTGTCACCTCATCGTAGCTTGCGTCCACGCCGTCCAGTTTTTGCAGTATACTGTTATTGTCTGCCATCTATTGCTATACCTTAATTATATAATTATAGTGAAGGCGTAGAGTTATTGATAGTTGAATGTGCCATATTCGCTCTTGATGGTGAGCGATTTGCTGCCTTCTTCAATGTGTCCCACTATTTGAGCGTCGATGTTAAACTCTTTACTTATCGCAATTACTTTCTCCGCTTGCTCCGGAGACACGTAAATCTCCATGCGATGTCCCATGTTGAACACTTTATACATTTCTTTCCAGTCTGTTCCGCTTTGCTCATGAATGATGCGGAAGAGTGGGGGAACAGGGAACATGTTGTCTTTTACCACACGACAGTTGTCGCCCACAAAGTGCAATACTTTTGTTTGCGCTCCGCCGGTGCAGTGTACCATGCCGTGTATCTCAGGACGCAGCTCGTCCAGTATCTTCTTGATTACCGGAGCGTATGTTCGTGTTGGCGACAATACCAGCTTGCCGGCGTTGACCGGAGCGCCCTCAACGCTGTCCCCGAAACGGTATTTGCCGGAGTATACCAAGTCGTCAGGTACCGCATGGTCGTAGCTCTCTGGATATTTTTCGGCATAGTATTTGGCGAATACGTCGTGGCGTGCCGATGTCAGTCCGTTGCTGCCCATGCCGCCATTGTATTCTTTCTCGTATGTAGCCTGTCCNAAGCTTGCCAAACCGACAANTACATCCCCCGGACGNATGTTTGCGTTGTCTATCACNNCGCTGCGTTTNATGCGGCATGTGNCGGTGGAGTCCACTATGATTGTGCGTGTCAAGTCACCCACATCAGCTGTCTCGCCCCCGGTAGCGTATATGCCTATTCCCATGTTGCGCATCTCGCNNAGCAACTCGTCAGTGCCGTTTATGATGGCGGAGATTACCTCTCCCGGTACAAGCATTTTGTTTCTGCCTATCGTGCTTGAAACAAGTATGTTGTCAACAGCTCCCACACAGAGCAGATCGTCGGTGTTCATTATTNGCGCGTCTTGCGCAATGCCTTTCCATACGCTTAGGTCTCCGGTCTCTTTCCAGTACATGTAAGCAAGGCTTGACTTTGTGCCGGCACCGTCAGCGTGCATTATGTTGCAATATTCCGGGTCGTTGCCCAATATGTCCGGTATGATTTTGCAGAAGGCCTGCGGGAAAATGCCTTTGTCAATATTTTTGATAGCGTTATGTACGTCTTCTTTTGCCGCACTAACACCACGCAACATATATCTGTTGTCCATTTCTTTTGTTAGTTTATATATTTGTTGCAAAGTTACTAAAAATATTTCAATTGGCAAAAATAGATGTATATAGGAGTGTTTATTAAGGTTAAAAATGTTAAATATTATTTTGCTGTCCGAATGGCATTGACTTGCAGTAATTTTGTGCCAGTCTTTATTTCTGTTATTAATTGCGGCATGGGGGTAGTCCATGATATTCAGTGAGTTCCATGTAAGGCGATTTGTTTGTTTTACAAACGCAGTGCGATTGCAGTGTAATCTTAATGCGATTACATCGTGAACGCGGTGCGATTGTTGCGTAATTGCAGTGCGATTGCAAAACGATTGGGTAGAGGTGGGAGCGTGAAAATGTAAATGTTAAATCGTAAGCGGCGTTTTTCTTTAATGTTTAGGATATGTTAACAAATGCCGGTCTTTTTCGCCTGTCGCCGTTAACTTATAATTATTGTAAAAAAAATTTGCCGTTTCAACAATATTTGCTAACTTTGTCCCGAATTTGCAAACGACAATAATGAATAGCATAACAGACACAATTAACACGGCGGTTGAAGCACTCTCATCACCGGAGAGTCTGGACGGCCTGTTTCATCAGGTTCATGACAATGTGCCGTTGCCCTCAAATACTGCTCTTGCTGAGATCGTCGGCTTGGCAAGGGCTATTCTTTTTCCGGGATATTTCGGACAGTCAAAGGTTGCTCAGGATACGATAAAATACCATGTTGGCGTGGCGCTGGAACGGTTTTCGAGATTGCTGAAAAAGCAGGTTATGGCGGGTNNCTNNTNCNNTANGGATNAAAGCGATGANGCNTCNGTATGCGNTGTGCGNACCAAGGCAGTGGAGATTACGGCCGAGATAGTGCGTCGTATGCCCGAGATGCGTCGCATCCTTGCCACAGATGTTGAGGCAGCGTATAACGGTGACCCTGCCGCAACGAGCTTTGGAGAGATAATCTGTTGTTATCCCGTGATACGAACGTTGACCAATTACCGACTGGCGCATGAGCTACACCTTCTTGGTGTGCCTCTGATTCCGCGAATGATAAGCGAGATGGCACATTCGGAGACAGGCATTGACATTCATCCCGCCGCACAGATAGGCCATCATTTCACCATAGACCATGGCACCGGTGTTGTGATAGGGGCCACATGCATCATTGGTAACAATGTGAAACTGTATCAGGGCGTTACACTTGGAGCGCTGTCGTTCCCGCTTGACGAAGAGGGCAACCCTATTAAGGGTATTCCCCGCCATCCTATATTGGGCAATGACGTCATTGTCTATAGCAATGCCACCATTCTTGGCCGTATAACTATAGGCGATCGCTCTGTGATAGGAGCCAACAAGTGGGTGACGGACAACGTGGCGCCTGACACAAAGATATACAAGAACCTCAGGGAGATGAGGGGGTTTGAAAACGGATACGGTATTTAGTAACGAGTAACGAATTAATAAAAATATTTTTTGACACAGCAGATGGAATTTGAGATGGTTGCCAAGACCTTCATGGGGCTTGAGAATATATTGGCACAGGAGTTGATAGAACTTGGAGCTAACAATGTGGAGACGGGCAGACGTATGGTGTCTTTTACCGGAGATAAGGCTTTAATGTATCGCGCTAACTTCGCCCTGAGAACGGCAATACGCATATTGAAGCCGATAAAGCATTTCCGCGCGAACTCCGCGGACAAGGTGTATGAAGAGATAAAAAACATCGACTGGAGTGAATATATAGGCGAGGGAAAGACATTTACGGTAGATTCTGTGGTGTATAGCGATGACTTCAGCAACTCACGGTTTGTTACATACAAGGTGAAGGATGCCATAGTGGACCAGTTTAGGGAGAAAACCGGCAAGCGGCCGAATATCTCTGTTGCCGATCCTGATGTCAGATTGAATATACATATAGCGGAGGATAGGGCCACGGTATCGCTTGACTCCAGTGGCGAGTCACTGCACCGACGCGGTTATCGTCAGGAGACGGTAGAGGCTCCGCTAAACGAAGTGCTGGCTGCCGGGATGATATTGATGACCGGATGGCACGGGGAGACGGATTTTATTGACCCTATGTGTGGCAGCGGCACATTGCCTATAGAGGCGGCACTCATAGCGCGCAATATCGCCCCGGGAGTGTTCCGCAAGGAATATGCTTTTGAAAAATGGTCTGATTTNGATNCGGATCTGTTTGATGAGATTTNCAATGACGANAGTNACGNGCGTGATTTTGNGCACCATNTCTATGGTTANGACATAGATTTCAAGGCTGTGAACATGTCTACGGTGAATGTAAAGGCCGCGGGATTGTCTGCCGATATAACGATAGAGCAACAGGATTTCAAAGACTTCAAAGGACATGACGGGAAAGCTATTATCGTTACCAACCCGCCATACGGTGAGCGTATCTCCACGCCTAACCTCATGGAGACGTACAAAATGATAGGCGAGAGATTGAAACACGCATTGAAAGAGGGCGAGGCATGGGTGCTGTCGTACCGTGAGGAGTGTTTCCAGCAGATTGGCCTGAAGCCAAGTCTGAAGATACCGCTGTACAATGGCTCTTTAGAATGTGAGTTCCGCAAGTATAATATATTTGACGGCAAACTCAAGACGTTCAGGGAAGAGGGCGGAATCGTGAAAACCGAGGATGAGAAACGTAAAATGGCCGAGAAACGACGCACGTGGCAAAAGTTCAATTACGATAAGAAACGGGATGAGATAGCAGACAATGAGGAAGCTGACATCTTGTCGTTTAAGTTCAAATCGCTGGAGAGGCAGCGTGGCGAACGTATGAAAACGGAACGTAAATCCTTCGGAGAGCGTGGACGGAAGCCGTTTGGCGGCAAAGAGAGCAAGGAGTTCGGAAACCGTGAGGAGCGTCCTTTCAGGAAAGGCGACAAGTCGTTTAGGAGAGGAAATACACGTGAAGAGCGGCAGAATAACCGTAAAAACTTCTTTCGCAAACGTGAGGAAGAGAATTGATATACTTTGTATTGCATTGTTGGCGGCATTGTCCATGACAGCACAGTTAAAGACTTTCACGCTTGAAGACCTTAATTTCGGAGGAGAACGCTACCACCAAATGACGCCGGAGAGGCGGTATTACATTTGGTGGGGAGACAAACCGATAAGGTTGGAGGTTGACGGTGTCTATTTGATAGACAGAAAATCGGGAAAGGAAACGATGCTTTTGTCGCTCGATGAACTGCTCGATATGAAAGATGGCGGGGAAGATATGATAGGCGTAAACCTGCTTAACAGTTCTTTTCCGTATGCTGATAAACCTCTGATTTGCATAAACGGTCCTCGAAAAAGAATGCTTTACGACTTCAAGGCCAAGACGGTGGTGTGGAGTCAGGGACGGAATGGGACGCTGGAATGGAACGCTGCTTCAAAGACTGCAGCTTACTCGCATGAGCAAAACTTGTGGTTGAGGTTGGCGGACGGTAAGGAAAGGCAATTGACAGCAGACGGTTCGCGGGAGATTGTCTATGGACGCAGTGTACACAGAAATGAGTTTGGCATAGAGAAAGGGACGTTTTTCTCGCCTGACGGTAATAGAATAGCATTCTATAGGATGGATCAGTCTATGGTGACAGATTATCCGCAGGTGAATACTTTTGAACGGATTGCAATGTATGAGCCAGACAAATACCCTATGGCGGGAATGAAAAGCCATGAGGTGACGGTAGGAGTGCATGACATTTTGGCTGACACTGTGGTCTATCTGAACGTGGGAAATCCGGAAAACCGTTTCTTTACCAACATAACATGGTCTCCTGACAGTAGGAAACTGTATCTGTACGAGGTGAATAGGGGACAAAACAAAGCATCATTGGATGAGTATGACGCACAAACAGGGTGCAAACTACGTACAATAGATATAGAGGAGGACGACAAATACGTTGAGCCGCAGCATCCGGTGACGTTTGTTCCGTGGAATGATGCACGCTTCTTGGCGTGGAGTCAGAAAGACGGCTATTGGCATTTGTACCTTTATGACGCTGCGAAAGGGCTGTGTGTCCGACAGTTTACCAAAGGAAACTGGGTGGTAAAGGAATTGTTGGGCTTCTGTAAGGAACTGAACAGTGTCATAATAGCGGCTAACAAGGAGAATCATCTGCGGCAAAACGTCTATGCGGTAAATCTTGAGACGGGGCGGATGACATTGCTTGACAATGGCAAAGGCGTGCATAACGCTCTGTTATCGGCAAATGGTAACAGTATGATAGACTGTTGGACAGAGCCGGATGTGCCTCGTGCTTATGCTCTGACAGATATTGTTGCGACCGTAAAGGGAAAAGGAACGCTGCAGACTATGAGTCTCTTCAGCAGTCCTGACCCATGGGAAGGATATGCCATACCACATTATAAAACTGGTACACTGATTGCGGCTGATGATACAACAGTACTGCATTGGCGTATGGTGCTGCCGCCTGATTTCTCTGAAAAGAATAAGTATCCGGCGGTAGTGTATGTGTACGGAGGCCCGCATGCACATCTTGTGGAGGCTTCTTGGCACTGGGGCGCACGCAGTTGGGAAACGTATATGGCTCAAAAGGGATTCGTTGTCTTTGTGCTTGATAACCGTGGCTCGGAGAATCGCGGTAAAGAATTTGAGCAAGTGACATTCCGCAGGCTTGGACAAGAGGAGATGAGAGACCAGATTAGGGGTGTGGATTATTTACGTTCGCTGCCGTATGTGGACAGCAGACGATTGGGAGTGCACGGCTGGAGCTATGGGGGATATATGACAATAAGCCTCATGACCAATTACCCCGATGTCTTTAAGGTTGGTGTTGCGGGCGGTCCCGTGATAGACTGGAAGTGGTATGAGGTGATGTATGGCGAGCGATATATGGATACACCGGATGAGAATCCTGAGGGATATGCGCTCACTTCGTTGCTAAGTAAAGCCGGGAACCTGAAAGGTAAACTGCAGATCATAACAGGAATGAATGACCCCGTGGTGGTGCCACAGCATGCATTGCAGTTCATTAATGCCTGTAACGAGGCCGGAACATACCCTGATTTCTATGTGTATCCGGGCGAAGGGCATAATATGCAAGGCCATTTGTCGGTGCATTTGCATGAGAGAATAACAGATTATTTTATGCAATTGAAATTGAACGGGACGGAAATAGAGGAGAAAACCAAATAAAAAAACAATACTATCAGAATATGAATATATTGCTATTAGGCTCGGGCGGCCGTGAGCATGCCCTGGCATGGAAGATTGCACAGAGTGACAAATGTGAGAAATTGTTCATCGCTCCCGGTAACGCCGGTACTGACGGTGTAGGCGGAAAGGGCAGGAATGTAGCCATTAAGGCTGACGATTTTGAGACAATCAAGGCATTTGTTGTGGACAATGGCGTTGATATGGTGGTTGTAGGACCTGAAGATCCGTTGGTGAAAGGTATCTATGACAACTTGAAAAACGACCCGCGTACGGCTAATGTGCCTGTAATCGGGCCGTCAAAGCAGGGCGCTGTGCTTGAAGGTTCAAAGGATTTTGCCAAGGCTTTCATGAAAAGGCATAACATACCGACTGCTGCTTATGAGACTTTTGACGGCGAACATCTGGAGGAAGGCCTGAAGTTCTTGGAGACATTGCAGGCTCCCTATGTGCTGAAAGCAGACGGATTGTGCGCCGGAAAGGGCGTGCTTATACTCGAAACGCTCGATGAAGCGAAGAAGGAATTAAAGGAAATGCTTGGCGGAATGTTCGGTAATGCATCGTCACGTGTAGTGATAGAGGAGTTCCTCAGTGGCATAGAGTGTTCTGTTTTTGTTCTTACTGATGGCAAAAACTATAAGATTTTGCCTGAGGCAAAGGATTACAAGCGTATCGGTGAGGGTGATACCGGACTGAATACAGGCGGCATGGGTAGTGTTACACCGGTGCCATTTGCTACCGCCGAGTGGATGAAGAAGGTGGAAGACCGTATCATTCGTCCTACCGTTGATGGCCTTGCGGAGGAGAATATTTGCTATAAAGGATTTATTTTCTTCGGGCTTATCAATGTAAAAGGGGAGCCTATGGTAATAGAGTACAACTGCCGTATGGGTGATCCGGAGACGGAAAGCGTAATGCTGAGACTGAAATCGGACATCGTAGAGCTCTTTGAGGGAGTGGCGGAAGGTAATCTTGACACTCGTAACATTGAGTTTGACGAACGCAGTGCGGTATGTGTGATGATGGTGAGCGGCGGTTATCCGCAGGCATATAAGAAAGGGTTCCCCATCAGTGGCATAGAGAATGTGGAGGGATCTATCGTCTTCCATAGCGGAACTAAGATGCAAGACGGCCGGGTTGTGACTGACGGCGGGCGTGTTATTTGCGTAAGTTCTTACGGAAAGGATAAGGAAGAGGCTCTGCAGAAGTCGTTCCAAGAGGCTGAAAAGATACAGTTTGAGGGCAAATATAACCGTAGGGATATAGGAAAAGACCTGTAATAGAGAGTTGCAAAATATACTATTATATAAGAAAGTGTCGCTAATGTTCCTTGTTGGGGGCATGGTTTATGGGGCATTGACAGAGACAAAGGAGACGGCAATGATGGTGTTTCTGGTGTCTATGGCGTTTGTTGCTCTTATGAAAGCGTTCCAAAAGAAGCAGGGAGTGAAGGCGACATATCTTTGCGGCGTTGCTTTAACGTTGGCGGCATTGTGCTGGCCTTATGTTATAGTATTGCTTTTGCCGTGCACCTTTTTCCTGTTGATTCCGTTGGAGGCCTTTTCACGGCGTACTGTCGCGGCGATGTTACTCGGTGCCCTCACTCCGTTATGGCTTTATCTGCCATTCGCACTTGTGGCGAACATAGGAATATTAGCCCCGTATAATATCATAAATGTGCCTGTAATACAATGGCCTGAGATATTGATGCCTTTCTTTGACTATCATGATCTTAATGTCTTGCATACAGTAACTTATGGGTTACTGCTAATAGCGTTGGTCATATTGTCGGGACATTGTGTCTCATACCGCTTTAACGGCAAGTTGTTTGTGCGGATACAGCGTGGCATTTACATCTCCATGGCATGGATAATGGCGGCGATGATAGTGATATTGCCTTCCTACGCCGGCTTCATGCTGCCTCTTATGGCGGCTTTCATGGGGCCGGTCGTAGCCCAGTTGACAAGTGAAGAATAAGGATTTGGAACAGGTTTGGCAGCCGTTTCATGTCCTGTCTGACACATAATAAAACGAACTGTCATAAAGATTACTCTTCAATGATAGAGGTATTGATACAGTATGGAGCCTTTGGAATGTTTATTGCATCATTCCTTGCGGGCAGTTTCTTTCCTTTTTCCAGTGAGGCTGTGATGCTGGCACTTATGGCGCTCGGTGTCAATCCATGGGAATTGATACTGTATGGCACTGCAGGCAATGTGCTTGGCTCGCTCTTTAACTATAGTATCGGCCGGCTGGGAAAGGAGGAATGGTTTGAGAAATATCTGCATGTGACACCGGAACAGATGGATAAGGCACGGCGATTTATGAGAGGTCGGGGGGCATATATGGGCTTTTTCGCTTTCATACCGATACTGGGTTCGGCCATAACCATTCTGCTTGGACTGATAAGAGCCAATTTTGTCATCTCATTTGCAAGCATAACATTGGGCAAGATCATTAGGTATATACTGCTTATTTACGGTGCTTACCTTGTGAATTGGCTGGTAAATATCTTGACTTAAACAACCATATAACTAAACAAATAGAAAAAACTGCAATGAAACAATTCAGATTAGTGGACAATACCTTAGGGTGGGTGGTATTCTTTATCGCCGCATTCGTGTATTGTTCCACCATTGAGCCAACGGCATCCTTTTGGGATTGCCCTGAGTTTATTACCACCGGCTATCTGCTTGAGGTANGNCACCNGCCCGGNGCACCNTTCTTNATGCTNACGGCNANCCTTTTTACTCNGTTTNCTTCAGANCNTACGCNAGTAGCTAAGANGGTGAATNCGATGTCNGCGCTGTTGTCTGCCGGATGNATTCNGTTCCTGTTCTGGTCTATTACCCANCTGGTNCGTCGCTTGCTTATAGACAAAGAAGAAGAGNNGACGTTGCCAAAACTGATTGCTATTGAGGCATCAGGTGTGGTGGGAGCCCTCATTTATACGTTCAGTGATACGTTTTGGTTCTCTGCTGTGGAAGGAGAGGTGTACGCATATTCTTCTTGTTTCACCGCTGTAGTGTTCTGGATGATACTCAAATGGGAGGATAATGCTGACAAACCGCATTCCGATCGCTGGCTTATTCTTATAACATATATGACCGGTTTGTCTATCGGCGTTCACTTGTTGAACCTGCTTTGCATACCGGCTATAGTGTTGGTTTACTACTATAAGAAGTTCCCTGATGCCAATCTAAAGGGTTCTCTTGTGGCACTTGCGGTGAGTATGGTACTCATTGGTGTAGTGTTGTATGGCGTAGTGCCGGGCATTATAACCGTTGGCGGATGCTTTGAACTCTTCTTTGTCAATGTGCTTGGCATGCCGTTCAATACAGGTACCATTATTTATCTGGTGCTTCTTGTGGCTATTGTGCTTTGGGCTATCTACGAGACGTACGCAGACAAGAGCGTGATGCGTGGCAATGTGTCATTCCTTTTGGCTATCGCCATGCTCGGAATACCGTTCTATGGCTATGGTATCGGGGCCGCAATCATCGGCATTGTGGTACTTGCCGTCCTTTATGGATGTCTGTTGGTGAAACGTAATGGCGCTGTTGTCATTACCAACCGAATCAAGAATACCACGCTGTGCTGCATGTTGATGCTGATGATAGGTTACTCCACCTATTCACTCATAGTGATTCGTTCGGCCGCTAATCCTCCGATGGATCAGAACTCGCCTGAGGATATCTTCACGCTTGGTAATTATCTGAGCCGTGACCAATATGGAGACCGTCCGTTGTTCTATGGCCCGCAGTACACTTCTCAGGTGGCTTTGGACATCGAAGGCAATATGTGTGTGCCGCGACAGAGCAAGGGTAAGCCAATATACCAACGTGTCGAGAAGAAGACCGAGGACGAGAAAGACAGTTATTTTGTCGTAAGAACAAAGGATTCCTATCAGTATGCGCAGAATGTGCTGTTCCCTCGCATGCACAGTGCAGACCATGCAGGCGCTTATGAAGCGTGGATGGGCGGCGTAGAGGGTACAATCAAGCAGTATGACCGTTGCGGACAGATTGTAGACGTAAAGGTTCCTACCATGCTTGAGAACATCCGCTTCTTCCTTTCTTATCAGTGTAACTTCATGTATTGGCGTTATTTCATGTGGAATTTTGCCGGACGTCAGAACGATATACAAGGTAACGGCGAGTTGGAGCACGGTAACTGGATTACGGGCATACCGTTTATAGACAACAGTATGCTTGGCGACCAGAGCCTGTTGCCTGATGAGCTGAAGACAAACAAGGGACACAACGTGTTCTATTGTCTGCCGTTGCTGCTCGGATTGATAGGACTTTTCTGGCAGGCTTATAAAGGACGCAAGGGCATTCAGCAGTTCTGGGTGGTGTTCTTCCTGTTCTTTATGACCGGATTGGCTATTGTCTTGTACCTCAATCAGACACCTATGCAGCCGCGTGAGCGTGACTATGCGTATGCCGGTTCATTCTATGCTTTCGCTATATGGTGCGGTATGGGTGTGGCGGCTATCATAGATTTGATTGCCCGCAAGATGAAACGTGAGAATGTTGCCATTGCCATTGCAGTGTCGTTGGTAACCCTTATGGTTCCGGTTCAGATGGCTTCGCAGACATGGGACGACCATGACCGTTCCGGCAGATACACCTGTCGCGATTTCGGACAGAATTATCTCATGAGCTTACAGGAAGAGGGCTATCCGATAATCTTTACCAATGGTGANAACGATACCTTCCCGNTGTGGTACAATCAGGATGNTGAGNAGGTGCGTACCGATGCGAGAGTCTGCAATCTTTCATACCTTCAGACCGACTGGTATATTGACCAGATGGTGCGTCCGGCATGGAAATCGCCGTCGTTGCCGATCTCATGGCCTCGTATTGATTACTGTTCCGGCACCAATGAGTATGTTGAGATAAAGCCGGAGTGGAAAAATCAGATAATGGAATTCTTCAAACAGGATCCCGTTGCGGCTGCGAAACAGTTTGGCGAAGACCCGTTCGAGATAAAGAATGTATTGAACAGATGGGTTCGCTCAATGAAAGACGATCCAGACTATCATGTAATACCAACCGACACGTTGTATCTTAACGTTGATCGTGAGGCTGTTTTGAAGAGCGGCATGATGTTGCCTAAGGACTCTGCCGGAAATGTTGTAGTGCCGGAGCGTATGGCTATCAGCCTTGTCGGCAAGCGGGCATTGTATAAGGGTGACTTGATGCTACTTGAAATGCTTGCCAATCATAATTGGACAAGGCCGTTATACGTAGCCCTTACCGTAGGTCCCGCAAACTATATGAACCTTGGCGAGAATTTCGTGCAGGAGGGATTAGTTAACCGTATCACTCCGTTCCGTACCAATGATAACAACAACTTCGATACGGAGAAGGNNTATAAGAACATGATGACACGCTATAAATACGGCGGCTTGGACAAACCGGGAATTTATCTTGACGAGACTGTGGCTCGTATGTGTTACACACACCGCCGTCTTTTCGGTATGCTTCTGACACATCTGTTGCACGAAGGCAAGCATGACAAGGCACGTAAGGTCATAGAGTATGCTGAAAAGGTGATGCCGGAAACAACATTACCAATGACTTATGTGTCCGGCGGCATGGAGTTCGCTGAGGCATATTTCTTGCTTGGCGACAAGACCAGAGCCGAGAAAGTGGCGGATAGCGTATGGAAGAACTCCGCACAGTATCTCAATTGGTATCTATCGCTCAACCGGCAGCGTTTCCTTTCTTCACAGCGTGAGTGCCAGCTCAATCTGTATGTGCTGAAAACTATGAGTGATATGCTGAACAGATACGGTGCCACACAGGCAGCAAAGAAGCAGCAGGAACTCAACAGTCTCTACGATCGTTACATCAGTCGTGGAGGAGGTTTTGACCAATTATAAATTAATGACAACCGATAAAGAAATGACAGGCAATGCTTTCATTCTGTAATCGCACTGCGATTGCATGGTGAAAGCATTGCGATTACAGTGTGATCGCAGTGCGTTTACAGTGTAAAAGCATTGCGATTGCAACCATACCCTTTTTATACTGATTGTGATATGCTGATAGAGCAACCTTCAAAATGGCTTAGATGGATATATCCCAAGGCTTTGTGGCGGATGAATCCGGCAGAGCATTCGGTGTATATCACATTCGATGACGGGCCTATACCGGAGTCAACACCTTTCATTCTCGATACGCTGAAGGAGTATAACGTAAAGGCAACGTTCTTTATGGTTGGTGAGAATGTGATGCGATACCCTGAGCTGTATAACCGCATTGTTGCTGAAGGCCATAGTGTGGGCAATCATACTTATAATCACTGGGGGTGCTTCAGGCATACAATATCAGGCTATTGTCACAACGCAGACAAAGCCAATGAGTTGATACACTCGCATCTTTTCCGTCCGCCTCACGGATGGATGTGNTNTGGAGCNTATCATCTGCTTAAGAANAAATACACCANTGTGATGTGGNATTTGGTAACACGTGACTACTCACACATGCTGAATGCCTTTGATGTACTTAGGAATGTTGTGCTATATGCACGCAACGGTTCCATAATAACGTTTCATGACTCGCTGAAGAGCATTGAGAAGCTGCGCTATGCGCTGCCTGCTTCGTTAAGGTATTTGAAGGAACAAGGTTATGAGTTCAAGACGTTTGACTAAAAAGGAAATAACCGAGGCCGCATGCGGTCTCGGTTTTTCTGCTTGTGGCATAGTGCCTTTGCGGGCAGTGGACAATACTACCGCGGAGCGTTATCGTCATTGGATAGCCGAAGGGCACAATGCCGGCATGGAATATCTTAAGGGATATGAGGATGTGCGCTTTGACCCGCGGCTGTTATTGCCGGAAGCCACGTCTATGATCTGTCTCGCAATGTCCTATGTTCCTGACCCCGCNATGCCTCTTNCGCCACAAGGATATTCCTTNGNCGCATACGCCTTGGGNAANGANTACCATNNTGNGNTGAAAAAACGCATGCGACAACTGGCCGAGACGCTTGGGATTGGCACGTATAGGGTGTTCTGTGACACCGCACCCATAATGGAACGCTATTGGGCATGGCAAGCGGGGATAGGGTGGATAGGGCGTAATCATCAGCTTATCATTCCTGGTGCGGGCAGCATGTTCTTCCTTGGCGAGATAGTGGCGGATATAGATACGGACTGTTATGATACGCCTTTGCAGAACGGATGTGGAGCTTGTCGCCGCTGTATAGAGGCTTGTCCTACCCATGCTTTAGGGGAGGGTGAGGACGGTTTTGATGCCGCGCTGTGCCTGTCATATCAGACTATTGAGAACAGGGGGGACATTCCGGAGGCTTTGGCCGGCAAGATGGGGGACTGTATCTATGGTTGTGACAGGTGTCAGCAGGCCTGTCCGCACAACAGACACCTTACCCCTACGGGCATAGAGGAGTTTCTTCCGTCCGAGAAACTGCGGAGTATGACCCGCATACAGTGGCAGAATCTGACAATAGAACAATATCGTGCCCTCTTCAAAGGCTCGGCAGTGAAGCGTGCAAAGTATGAGGGCTTAATGAGAAATATAAGACTTTTATGACAAATACACAACCGGCACTGATACGTGCATTCTTCTCTTCCTTTGCGGAAGGAGTGCTATCCGTTGATGCGGAGAACCGGCAGGAAACGGTAGAGCTTACCCCACAGAGGGTAAAACAGGTGATGTTGGAGCATTACGAGGAAATATCCAAACATTATTTCGACATTCTTTTCAATCCGCTCGCATTGGTACATTATGATACTGCCGAGGAGTTGATAGCCATACTACGCTCACCTGAAGTAGCGCCAACATTGAAAAGCCCTATGGATCTCTTCCGGCACGTGTGCCGAACGGAAGAGGCTCATGAGGATATGGTAACAGAGTATCGCCGCAATTTCACTGCCTTGCTGTCGGGAAAGGTTATGACTCTTGATGATTTTTATGAAGGATTTCCAGATGGTTACCTTGAGAATGCGGAAGGAAACCATGAGTGTGAGGTGCGTGCGTTGACACAAGTGGTTGTTAAGGCATTCTTTGCCGGACGCAAAGCTGTAGCTCCTGTCGGGGCTTCGGGTGTAAATCAAGTGTATCTGTTCCGTCTGCTTATTGATAATATGCAGTGTTTGCTCCATTCGCGGCTCGTGGCAATGGATGAAGATATAGACCTTACCTCGGCGNTCANGGCTGTTTGCCNCAANGAACAGAACTTCAANNCAATGTTGCAGACCATGCAACAGACCATGACCGAAGGCGCAATGGCGGAGTAAAAGAATAGGAAATATGGAAATTCCGGAACGGAATATGCCGTGATAAGTACAAGAATATACTGTAAAAACAATATTATAATGAGAAGAAAAGACCGTGAGCGGGATGCCGCATTTGCGTGGGAAGTATTCAATNANGTACCGTTTATAACTNTAAGTATGACCAAACCCGATGGTAGTNCATACGNAGTNCCGNTATCTCTTGCTGCCTCTGATGAACAAACGCTTTATTTCCATTGTGCGTCGGAGGGCGAAAAGAATGATTATATAAGCCATAATCCGATGGTATATCTGTCTGCCGTCACCAAGTGCCGGCCGGTATTGAATGCCAAAAACAATGATTTCACGCTTGAATATAAATCCGCTACTGCAGTGGGTAAGGCAGAGTTTGTCACTGACAGACAAGAGAAGATAAAGGCATTGCGCCTTATTTGCGAGCGTTTCCTGCCGCAACACATGGATGTTTTTGATGCCGCTGTTGCAAGAAGTCTTGACCGTACCGCCATTGTGAAGATAACCTTGCGGGAGCCTCCGGTTGGAAAACAGAGGTTAACGCCAGGAGTCTAACTCCGCTTTAAGAAATCTTGCAGTCTCACTTTGTTGACATTGCGCAACTTCCTCTGGAGTTCCGGTTGCCATAATAACGCCACCCTTGCGCCCTCCCTCAGGGCCAAGGTCTATAATGTGGTCTGCTAATTTTATGACGTCAAGGTTGTGCTCTATCACTATCACCGTGTTGCCTTTGTCCACAAGTCTCTGCAGTATCTCCATCAATATCCTAATGTCCTCGAAATGCAGACCGGTTGTAGGCTCGTCAAGTATGTATAGCGTCTTGCCCGTATCACGTTTGGCCAGTTCGGCGGCCAGTTTCACGCGCTGACTTTCGCCTCCTGACAGTGTGGTTGAGGGCTGTCCGAGTTTTATATACCCTAATCCCACGTCCTGCAAGGTCTTTATTCGGTGCAGGATGTGGGGGACATTGTCGAAGAACTCCACTGCTTGGTTTATCGTCATGTCCAGTACATCGGCTATAGACTTACCCTTATAGCGTACCTCCAGTGTCTCCCTGTTGTAGCGTTTGCCGTTACATGTCTCGCATGGCACCATCACATCTGGCAGGAAGTTCATTTCTATAGTCTTGTAACCGTTGCCTCCACAGGTCTCGCACCGCCCGCCTTTTACGTTGAACGAGAAGCGGCCGGGCTTGTATCCGCGTATCTTTGCCTCCGGAAGTCCTACGAACAGACTGCGTATATCAGAGAAAACGCCGGTGTAAGTGGCCGGATTGCTGCGTGGGGTACGCCCTATTGGTGACTGGTCCACGTTCACAATCTTGTCTATTAGCTCCAGCCCGTCGATACTGTCGTATGGCATCGGGCGTTTCTGCGAGCGGTAAAAGTAGTGTGAGAGAATAGGCTGCAGCGTCTCGTTGATAAGTGTTGATTTGCCGGAGCCGCTGACACCTGTTACCACAATGAGGCAACCGAGGGGGAACTCTACGTCAACATTCTTCAGATTATTACCCTTTGCGCCGCGCAGACAGATACTTTTCCCACTGCCTTTGCGCCTGTTTTCCGGTATCAGTATGTTCCGTTTGCCGTTCAGATAGTTTGCCGTTAGGGTGTCATGGCTAAGCATCTCTTGCGGAGTGCCTTGAAATACTATTCTGCCCCCTTTGCGTCCGGCCAGCGGACCGATGTCAACAATATAGTCGGCGTGTAGCATCATGTCCTTGTCGTGTTCCACCACTATTACGGTGTTGCCGATATCACGCAACTGTTTCAACGAGTTTATCAGTCTTTCGTTATCACGTTGGTGCAGTCCTATTGAAGGTTCATCGAGGATATACAGCACATTCACCAGTTGGGAGCCTATCTGTGTGGCCAGACGTATACGCTGACTCTCGCCGCCACTGAGTGACTTCGACTGCCTGTTCAGTGCAAGATAGTCCAGTCCCACGTCGAGCATAAAGCGCAATCGTGTTTTTATCTCCTTGAGAATTTCCGTTGCTATCAGTGCCTGTCGGCTGTCAATATGCTCCTGAACCTCATCAAGCCATGCGTAGAGCTGGTCAATATCCATCTCAGTCAGGTCAGAAATGCTCTTGTCCCAAATCCTGTATGACAACGCTTCCTGATTCAATCGCCTGCCGTTACATGCCGGACATTGCGCCATAAGTATCTCTTCCTCTTCCGGTTCATTATCTCCGCCGCGCTGTCTTGCACGTGTTTTCTTTTCCGGTTGTGGCTCTGCAATCGTGCTTATGAGTTGTCCAAACGTCTCTGTTATCAGCGGATCGTCGGCTTGTACCTCTCCCAATCCTTTGCAATACGGACATGCCCCCTCCGGAGAGTTAAAGGAAAAGATATTTGGGGCAGGGTCTTTGTATGCCATTCCGGTTGTGGGACACATCAGACGCTTGGAATAATATTTCGTATTGTCAGTGTCTTTGTCAAGTATCATGATCAGCCCGTCGCCCTGTCTCATTGCTATTCCGATGCTTTTTGCAAGTCGTTCCGCTTCAAGTTGGTCGTTCTTGTCTGTTGACACTTTCAGTTTGTCAACCACAACCTCTATGTTATGGTTTTTATAGCGGTCCACTTTCATGTCGGGCACAAGCTCCTGTAGTGTATTGTCTATGCGTATGGTCAGGAATCCTTTCTTGCGCATCTGCTCAAACAGCTCCCTGTAGTGGCCTTTGCGGTTTCTTACCAATGGCGCAAGAATGAGAATGCGTCGTCCCGCATAGTCATTCATTATCATATCCACAACCTTTTCTTCGGTATATCTCACCATTTTCTCGCCCGTTACATAGCTATATGCCGTTGCCGTGCGTGCATACAGCAGGCGCAGATAGTCATATACCTCCGTTGTTGTGCCGACAGTGGAGCGCGGACTCTTGTTGGTTGTCTTCTGTTCTATGCTTATTACCGGCGACAGACCGGTTATCTTGTCAACGTCGGGGCGTTCCATGCCGCCGAGAAAGTTACGGGCGTATGCGGAGAATGTCTCGATATACCTGCGCTGTCCTTCTGCGAATATGGTGTCAAAGGCCAACGATGATTTTCCGGAACCAGACAATCCCGTTATTACTGTAAGGCTATAGCGCGGTATCTGTACGTCAACATTCTTCAGGTTGTGTACCCTTGCTCCGTAGATGTTTATCATTTTAGATTCTTTCTCTTCTGCAACCGGTTTCGCCGATTATCCTAAATATCATATAGATAACCCAGCTTTACGTATATAGTGTTGTGGTTTGATGTACCGAAAAAATCGCGTTTGGAGTCTCCATATATATTACCGAGACCATAATAGTAACGCCCTTCGAGGCTAAATCTGCCCACTTTGTTGATGTGGCACTCTATTCCTGCACCGAAAGCGATGCCATAATCCAACTTGTTCTCAACCGGCATCGTTTCCTGTGCCACCACTTGCGATGCCCGTCCTATGCGGTTTGAGAAGTTTTCAGGGAAGTTCTCTCTTGTATATGGCACGTCATAGTTCTGTTTTCCCTTGTCGCTTATCATAAATCCCAGTTGAGGTCCGAGGTTGATAAAAGCGCAAACGCCTCGTTGCTCACGCCCCCACGACAGGTGGGCAAATATCGGTATTTGTAAATATGTGATGTCACGCTGATATTCTTCCGCCACTCCTGTATGCGGATTTATTACCGGTGTGTTGTCTATGGTGCTGATATCCTCTTTCCATCCCACTTGTGCGGCGTTCAGCTCCACCTGCACCGCGCATAGTGTGGAGAAATATTTCTCCGTGGTATAGCGTCCTGTCAGACCGAAAGACATTCCGCCATGCATCGTTTGCGGTACTGTTGGCTGAAACGATATGGTGTTCATAAGGTATCCTCCGCTTACGCCCACGCTGAAACTGTTGCGGTATTCTCCCACTTGTGCCATTGCCACTCGCGGCATAGCGGCAACGATAGTCAGGAATATATATATATAATGTATGCGTGACATATCTGTTTCTTGGGTTATGGTTATTGCACTTGTTGGGCTATGTCAGAAGTTCAGCGCCTCTATACCTCCGTTTTGCTTGTAGTGAACGAACATAATCGCCTTGTTACGATAGCCGCCGCTCCCTTTTTTCTCAAACTTCAACGGTGTTTGCAGCCATTGCCTTCTGTTGCCGATAAAGTACATTGCGTGGTCATAACCGGTAATGGCGAAGTGTGGCAGGGCATATAACATATCCTCATGGAACATTTTTTTGTATCTCTCCACGATGTCTTTTGTCTCCGGAGACACCTCGTTGTAATAGAATCCTGACGGTATATAGGTGTCATATTTGGCATATCGAGCCTTATTGTATTTGGCATACATCAGCCATTCCGTATATCCGAAGAGCGATACCTGTACATTTTTGTTACTGGCAACAAGGTTATCGAGCTTGTTTAACGCTGCTGTCAGTTCCGGCGAGCGTCCGGTATTCAGTATCACGAGGTTGGGTTTCGTTAGCGAGAACGCTCTTGCGAACATCTCCTGCGATGTGTTCAGGTTTGTTATGTCATAGGCAATTTTCTTCTGCTCCAATATCTTGCGCAGTGCAAAAGTGAATGTTCCTTTACGCGAAGTCGTGTCATTACAATCTATTATCACCGGATGTCGGTCGCCAAACTGTTCCAGCAGGTGCTGTATTGTGGCGCTGTTCATATCGTCCGGCGACTGGTACACCTGATAAATTTGCGGGTTTTTGTCTACGGCGTTGCCTGAGATAGAGAACGGTATTACCATCTTTATGCCGTAAGCCTTGCAGAAATTGCCGAGATCCGCAACTTGTTTTGTATACAATGGGCCGAATATAATGTTACATTCCGGTGCGCCGTCTTGCAGTAATGTGGTGCGAATGTCAGTATCAATGTTTACATTCCATGCGTGCACGTTTACGTTTGTGCCCTCTTGTTTCAGCTTTTCTATTGCCAGTAGCATTCCNCGGTAGNATTCCGTCATACGCCGTC
>WFLX010391434.1_pt1 | contig 19782 bp, 13 predicted proteins | sample 4967041 | NCBI WGS metagenome assembly WFLX01 (sample SAMN12857096, study PRJNA449069) | gut metagenome | isolation source: stool from male and female vole | host: Microtus ochrogaster | place: USA:Florida | collected 2017
AGCTTCATCTCGCCAACACTCTTTATATGGTTTATCATCGTGGTCTGACGAGAAGCCGAGAAGCCGTTAATGAGAGACTGCGAGGTATTGTATGGATAGACATACCCACCCTGTGCCAGATAGTCGGCCACTGATGTTACAATCTCCTTAACACGCTCCGGAGTGAATATCGAGCCGCCCACAAGGCAGTAGGCGTCTATAAACTTCTTACGGAATATATCATTCTGCAACAGATTTCTAAAGATTGTAACGAAACGGTTCTCCATAGTCAGGCGCTTACCCTCCAAGCTCTCGCCCGTGGAGTAATCAAATCCGTGCATAGAATCAAAGGTATAATTCTGCTTCTGGAAGAAATTGTTAAGCGGAGAGGTTGTGTTGAGGGCGAAATCGAGATCGAACAGCACAAANCGNAACTTGCCNTCGNTNGCATCNCTNAATGCCTTNACGTTATTTTGCGNCCANNCTNTGCCTCCNGCNTACATCNCTACCNNCATATAGTTAACAANCTCATCTATGTNNAGCAGCTTGCCTATCTCGTCATAAGACTCTGCCGTGGCTGCCGTCGCGGACAGTTCATAGAGTTTGTCAAATGCATCAACAGTACCTTCCTTCTGCACATAGCCCGAATCAGGACATATTTCAAACTGGTCCATCAGGTCGGTATCAATGCCATAGTTGGCATATCCATAGTGCTTGTTGTTGGGCTCGCGCATATTAAGCACCGCATACGGTTTGCCATTGATATACACATGCACCGGTTGCCATGACTGATACTCCACATACAGACCGCTACGGGCCACTATCTGCTGCACGGCAGCATCCTTAACCCTTGCCGAATTGTCGTTACCTCCGTTCCTTATCTGCAACGTTTTGTGCTTCAGGTAAGGCTTCTCCGCAAAGAACTGATAGTCGAACGAGTTGAGACCCTCATATATTTTCTTTGCTTTCAGCTTGAAAGAATGTGGCGAGAAGCCCCTGCTCCAGCCTCCACAGGCAGAGAAGTCACACTCCTGATTGATGACACACTTATTGTCTGTGGTTATAAACTCAAAGTTAACAGGTCTGTCCCAGTCCATATTGGCGTTGTAGGGGGATGTCTGTCCGTTGCCGGGACGCCCGTTGTCGCTATAACAGAATATGCCATACTCTGACTGGAAGAGGTGGTTATTGTCCGTAATGACCGATATTATCGGGAACGGTTCATTGCCTGTATTATATATAAAGGTACGCGCGACGACGGCACTCGGCAGCATTCCGTCCTTGAACAGGCCGAAACGGAAACATGTCGTGGCCGATATGTTGAACTCTCCGTTGGCGGATGTCTTGCCATTGGACAGCGTTGGTGTCGAGCCATCGGTGGTATAGCGCAGTGTAGCGCCCTCAGGTATCACGACTTTCACCTGCAAGGTGCCGTCAAACAGCTGTCCGTCCGGTGTCACCACAGGAGCATCAAGACGCTTTGCGGCAAATCCTCCATTGCCATTATTGGAAGCTCCCGGTGACGGAATGCCGGTATTGCCCCATTCCTCTCCCCCGTCCGTAACACGGGCGTAGCTGACACGGCTTATAGCCTTGGGGTATGTCAACTGCGATATTATCTCATTTCCATCAGATATAATTATTGTTCCGCCCGAAGCATTGAGCTTATCATCAATCTGTCGCCATGCCGCCTTGGTGTAAATCTCCCTATGATCGAAGTTAAGGACAGCAAAACCGTGTGCCCCTACCACTCCATAGTCATCCACCAGACGGTGCTGTTTGAGGTTGGCGGCATCGCTGCTGACATACAATCCGCCAAGGTTCACAGCCTTGTCTGTAGGATTATACAGTTCAACCCATGTGCCATAGTTTGCCGACGGGTCAAGATACACATCCACATTGGCCGCCATCACCTCGTTTATAACAAGGTTCTCGGCCGTTGCCACGGCCGCCGGCTCAACAGTAACGGTACAGGTTGCCTTGATACCGTTGCCGTTATCAGCTGTCGCAGTAATGACTGCGGTACCTATTGCTACCGCCGTAATGTTGCCACTCTCGTCCACCGTGGCCACAGACGGGTTGTCCGTGCTCCATAACGGCTCGCTATATGTAGCGTTTGAGGGCTGTATCTGCGCCTTCAACTGCCTTGTCTCATACGGCGCAAGCACCAGAGACGTATTGTCAAGTGTCAGTGATGTGGCATCAACCAGTGTGGTATAATACTCCAATTTCCAGTCGTCTATACAGGTCCAGTCATTAAATATGGTCTGCGTTTTCCTGATACCGACGGTCAATGTGCCGTCGCTACCGACAGTACACTGCAGGGAATTGTCGTAATAACCGGCCTTAAACCAATAATATGCGGCCTCCATATTGTTGGGAATAAAATACCTCCAGCCCACGTTTGATGTCGCTCCGCCAAGCGATGTGGTCGTCATGCCGGAAGAAGCCGGGGCGATAGGGGTTGTCACAGTGCCCGACAGCGTCTCGGCATACAGCACGGCGTTCTGGCTACCGGAATAATTTCCCGACACATATTGGTTGTAATCGTTATTGGCATCGCCCATACGATAAAACGCTTTGAGGCTAAGGCGGTAGGTTCCCGCTTTCAATCCCGCCAGTTTCTGGTACGTATCGTAGTTCTTGTTGAAGTGCTCCGCATTCTCTTTAGGATTGGCTGCACTCAACGAAGTACCCTCCCAGCCGGTTAATTTGTTTCCATCATAACGAGGATTGGTAAGGTATCGGTCGGTGACATCTACCCATCCTTTTGTCTGGGCTACCGTTGTCAGACAAAAAACAAAGGCTCCCATCAATGTAAATAATAATCTTGTCATATCTGTTTAGGTTGGTAATTCGCTACAAAGATAGGCATTTTATTCGTAACCGCCTAATTATTTTGCAGAAAAATGTTACGACAATACAACAAAACCGCCTGAAGAAGAATATCCCCTTCAGGCGGTTTACCGTATCAAATGCAATCTGACAGTGATATTATTTCACTTCCCAGATGTCGTTAGTCTCAAGCAATTCGGCAAAAGAATGATATTTCTTGGCAGCCTTTACCTCTTCGATCTGCTCCGTAACGGCATCATCATACGTCGGAGCCTCAACGTCACGTATCACTCCGAGCGCCACAGGGAAACCGTCGCCATTGCCCATCAATGCCAGTTTCAGTTGCAGAGTGTTGTCCTGACAGTGTGCATCATGAACGAGAATGTCATTCTCCGTGATACCGTTCTCGCCTATCTTGACAACTTTCAGGCCGAAACCTTCCTGCATAAGGCCATACTCACGGTCCTTACCGAATATCAACGGCTTGCCATGCTCTACATAAATAGCGTTCTCGGCACGCCCGGCCTTGTTGTAAACAGCATCGTGACAACCGTTATTGAAGATGACACAATTCTGCAATANNTCCANAACACTNGCACCCTTATGGTCATTAGCCGCNTTNAGCACCTCGATAGTATGGGGGCCGTCGGTAGCAACGGTGCGGGCAAAGAAGTGTCCGCGGGCGCCAAAACAAAGCTCTGCCGGACNGAACGGATCCTCAACAGTACCGTAAGGTGATGACTTGCTGACAAAGCCGCGGGGCGATGTCGGTGAGTACTGACCTTTTGTAAGGCCGTATATGCGGTTGTTTAGNNGTATCATGTTGAGGTTTATNTTACGGCGGTTGGCGTNAATGAAGTGGTTTCCGCCAATAGCCAGACCGTCACCGTCACCGCTTATCTGCCATACCGTAAGGTTCGGATTGGCAACTTTGGCTCCGGTTGCGATAGCGGCCGCACGCCCGTGTATCGTATTCATGCCGTATGTGGCCATATAGTGAGGCAGACGGCTTGAGCAGCCGATACCTGATATAACGGCAGTGTTCCACGGTTCCGTGCCAATCTCTGCCATTGCCTTGTGCAGCGAGTTCAAGAAGAAATGGTCGCCGCATCCCGGACACCAACGTGGTTGTCCTTTTTTATAATCTGTAGCCTGAAATGCCATAGTGTATTTCCTTTCTTTTTGTTTACCTATATAATAAACTTACGTTAGTAAAGCCAAACCGCATGCGGCCTAAATGTTCTTAAACGCCTCAACAAGTTCATTGACAACAAACGGCTGTCCCTTCACTTGATTGAACTGTGCCGGTACGAAACCGTCCACCTTCATGCGCAGGAACGCTGCGAGCTGACCCATATTCTGCTCTGCCACAACCACCTTGGGGTACTTTTTCAATACCTCGGCAGTATTCTTAGGCAACGGATTGATGAACTTGAAGTGAGCCTGCGCAACTTTCTTGCCCTGGGCACGGAGTTCTTCCATTGCGGCACGCAGATGACCGTATGTGCCTCCAAAACCAACAATGAGCAGTTCGGCGTCGTCTACATCGCCAATCACCTCAAGGTCGGGCACCTCTATGTTGTCAATCTTGGCCTGACGCTTGCGTGTCATAAGGTCATGGTTATCCGGAGCGGTTGATATTGCACCCGTCTTGTCGTCCTTCTCCAGTCCACCGAGGATATGCGCAAAGCCCTCTCTGCCCGGAACTGCCCAGTAACGGGTACCGTTTTCCATTCTCATATATGGTGTCCAAGTGCCTTTCAGCTCCTCAGGAACGTAAGGAGGATTAATGGTATCCATCGCCGCNAGGTCAGGAAGACGGAACGCTCCGGAGCCGTTGGCAACGTAAGCNTCGGTAAGGAGTACCACCGGAGTCATGTGTTCCAACGCTATTTTTGATGCCTGATAAGCGGCATCGAAACAGTCTGTAGGGCTTGTTGCGGCCAATACCGGCATCGGCGACTCACCGTTACGGCCGAAGAGAACCTGCAAAAGGTCTGTCTGCTCCGACTTTGTGGGCAGACCTGTGGCCGGACCGCCACGCTGTACGTCAAGCACTACCAGCGGCAACTCCATTATAACGGCCAGATTCATGGCCTCNGANTTCAGGCAGATACCGGGGCCNGAGGNGGAAGTAACAGCNAATGCGCCTGCAAAAGCGGCACCGACTGAAGACGCACAGCCTGCTATCTCGTCCTCACACTGTACGGTGGTGACGCCGAGTGACTTGTGTTTTGACAACTCGTGCAGCACATCGGTAGCGGGAGTGATAGGATAAGAACCGAGATAGAGTTTCAAACCGGCTTTCTCGGCAGCGGCAATGAAACCGTATGCCGTAGCTTTATTGCCGGTAATGTCCATATATCGTCCCGGAGTCTTAACCTTTGACTCTATGCGATACACGTTGATTGCTGAAGAATGGGTATTATGACCGTAATCATAACCGGCCTGTATAACCTTGATATTGGCCTCGGCGACAGCCGGCTTCTTGGCGAACTTCTCGCGAAGGAAGTTGAACACAAGGTCAAGGTCACGGCTGAAGAGCCAGCATACCAATCCCAATGCGAACATATTACGGCATTTCAGCACAGCCTTATTGTCCATTCCGCTGTCGGCCAACGCATCTTTCACCATCTGCGTTACAGGACATTGTATCACACGGTCAGGGTCTATGCCCATCTCTCCAAGATAGTCCTCGCCCTTAAACTGCGCCTTTTCCAAATCAGACTTTTGGAAAGCGTCGGTATCTATGATAATGGTAGCCTGCGGCTTGGCATACTTATATTGTGTTTTAAGGGCGGCAGCGTTCATGGCAACGAGCACGTCACACTGGTCACCGGGGGTGAATACCTGACCGGCGCCTATGTGTACCTGAAAGCCGGACACTCCTGTCAGAGAGCCTTGCGGGGCACGTATGTCAGCCGGATAGTCCGGAAATGTAGAGATACTGTTGCCTACAGTAGCCGATACCGTAGAGAAGATGTTACCGGCCAACTGCATACCGTCGCCGGAGTCACCGGAGAAGCGAACGACAACCTGTTCAAGCTCCTTAATTTCCAATTCTTCTGCCATAATATTGATCCTTTGTTTTTATATATGTATTTTCGGGATAAAGTCCTGATGATAATGTTACAGTTATCCGTTTCTTACCTTTTCAAGTGCAAAATTACATAATTATCATGAAATAACAAAACATTTTGCCGTAAAAGTAGCGATAACACTAACACAATGTTACTTTACGTCAAGTTTGTCTTTTAGGTACGTCATGTAAGTGCGTATGGCCAGCTCAACCATCTTACAGCACGGGCGCTTGCGGTAATACTCTTCCGTCCGTTCGTCTGGAACGGGGTTAGTGCTTATATTTTGCACCTTGCCGGCAAGCAGCTCACGGCATATCAGGCTGCCGGTCTGCCCCTTGAAAGCGGCTGCCAGATGCTGCACCACAGCATAATTGCGCGCCTTTACCTCCTTGTCGGCATATTCCGTGGCCTCCTCAAGCCCCGCAAGCATAAACATACCCAGGGCCGTTCCGCATGTCTCGCGCATGCGACCAATGCCGCCACCGAATGATGCGGCCATGCGAGCCATAAGCCCTTCCGGCACATTATACCAGTCGGCAAAGGCCAATGTCACAGACTGTGAGCAGTTATACCCCTGCATAAACTTTTCCACGCCCTTGGCAACACGGCGCTCCGTTTCCTCTTTCCAGTTAATATCGGTAATGTTTGTCATTGTCTTTTATGTGATATTCCTCGTTTATCCATTTCTTATTTGAACAAAAGCGGGAGAGCATAATACAGATACTGGTTTACGTCGCCATAATAATGCTCACCACCCTGTTTCATGGCAAAAGTCAGATTGGCATCCGGCATAGCCGTCCCGCCCGCCGCGGTGCTGTCATAACGGAACAGGGGGGCATGGTCATTGAGCGCCTTTATGAGTGCCTTCTCAGGATTGCCGGCTATATCCTTGGTGCCTGAATAGGCGTAAACCATGAAGTCATTGCGGAACGGTGTCTTGTCAATCATTTCGTTTAGCCAGTCGGCCGCAATGTCGGCAGACTGTTTTTCGCCCTTTGCGTCATACACCCAGCAGTCTCCGCTCAACGGTATGAAATACTTCACGGCGCTGATTCCGTAAGCCAGCTGATACCATGTGGCGAGCGCTCCCATCGAGAAACCGCCGAAGGCACGATGGTCGCGCGATGCGGTCACAGCGGCACTGTCCTTTCCCGCCAAATGTGTGCGGTAGGCATTCTCCACCGCTGGGATAAGGTCATCCTGCAGTTCCTTATGGAAATCACGTGTCATGGCAATGGCGTCATTCATTCTGTTCGCCCCCTTGTTCTCGTCATCGTCATAGAATGTGGGAGCAACGACAATGACAGGCTCCATCTTTCCCTCGGCTATAAGATGGTCAAGCACATTGCGCAGCGGCAGCCAGTCTTTGGGAGGGGTGAGGAAAGAGGTTGTATTATCGCCGCCACCGTGCATGAGATACAACACATTATACTTCTTTTTCTTATCCTTTGCGTTATAGCCATAGGGCAGATACACACGGGCTTTCTTTGTCATCTTTACGCCATGGCGCGATGCCGTATAGCTGAACACCTCGATTTTGCCCTGTTTTCCGGCCGGCTGACGTATGTAGTCCGGTATCGGCTTTATATCCTGCACGGTAGCCTCATAGTCAAAGGCGTCAACCACTTTCCACACTTTCAGCCATACCTCACCGTCAGCGCCGCCTGACGGACGGCACACATAGATGCCGTTGTTAAGCCATGCGTATCTACTGTCAACGGGAGCCTCGAAGCGCGGCGATGTGTAGAAGTAGCTTTTGCCTTTGTCATCGGCTATAATGCCTATGTTACGCACGTGTATATTCANGCCGTCGTCGGTGCGGANATTATNTATTGNCTCNAGNTTCNTGNGCTTTATCTCCGCATCATNCTGCTGATAATCTGCGCCACCGTGCAGAATCTCGCCACTAACGCGCGGTCCCCGGAACGTGCCGCCGGTGATAGGCACGACATAACGGTTGCCGCCCATAGTCTTGCCGACACTGAAAGGGGCGCCGGTCTTGACCTTCAGCTCAAGGACAAACTCCAATGTAGGGTCATCATCCTGCGCAAATGCCGCCCCAATACAACAGACGGCCATAATTAATAATGTGCATATACGTTTCATAACAGAGTTTTTATTTAGGATTATCGTTTTATTATTTGGTCTGATTGACGAACGTCAGTGTTCCGTCCGCATTGTATTCAAAGGTATCAACGCAAACCGAACGGCGGCCGATGGCACCGGCATGACCGTCGAGAGTGAGGGTGGCGTTGTGATAGAACAGATAATTCCGTCCCTTGAACTCAGCCACTCCGGGGTGTATTGTGAAACTGTTCTCGGCACCGCCCGTCAGCTGTCCCTTGTGTTCCCACGGCCCCATTACAGACTTGCTCATGGCATAGTCAATGGCTTCCCTGTGGTCAAAGCCCGATGATGCGTATATCAGATAATAGTAGTCTCCGTGCCTGTGCAGCCACGGCCCTTCGGTAAAGCGCGGCACATCTACAACCCAGACATTGGGCGCGCCTGCCGATTTCAGCGGAGGAGCAACGGGTGTTGGGTCGAGAGACACCATGTCGGCGTTGAGCTTTGCCATAAAACAGGTGCCGTTACCCCAGCATATATACGCCTGTCCATCGTCATCGACAAGAACAGTGGGATCAATATCGTTCCACCAGCCACGCGTTCCGTTGTCTGTCATGTCGTCAGAGACAAGCGGCTTGCCTATGGCATCACGGAAAGGGCCGGTAGGTGAGTCGGCCACTGACACACCAATGGCATATCCCGACCATGGCTCCACGCCACGAACGGCATGATAAAAATAGAACTTTCCTTTGTGTTCAATGACCTGCGAAGCCCAGGCCGTGCCCACTCCGGGAGTGATAGTGTCAGCCCATGCATAGAGAGAGGGGCGCGCCACACTGCCATGACACGTCCAAGTCTTCATGTCCTTGGTAGAGTAGCACATCCATTCGGTTATGTTGAACTCCTTTCCGCCACCCGCGGTGTCCTGACCCTCATACCACTCATCGTGGCCTGTATATAGATAAAGCCTGCCATTATACACCAATGGCGCCGGATCGGCAGTCCATTCTGTCCTGACAATCGGATTGCCGATGAACTTGAACGTCTTGGCTTTTGACTTTGGCGACCTCACTTTCGCTTTACTGCGCGACCCGTCAACAGATGCGTCGGCGCACAATTCCCCGTCCGTCTGACGGTCAGGAACAGAGGCATAAGACTCCTGCGGCGCACCGACCAGCACGGAAAAGGCGGCACAGAAGGACAAGATAAATGTTTTTGTCATAATGAAATATGATATTTTAGTTTAGGTTTGTTATTCATCGTTTTTTCGGCTACGGTCTCACCATGATGTAAACGCAGTGCGATTACACTGTAAAGGCATTGCGATTACCCTACAAACGCACCGCGATTACAACACAATTGCAGTGCGATTGCAACGGGCTTCCGTTCGCATCAGCATTTCAGTCACATAACACACAGTCAGACAAGCAGATAAAACGCCACCGGCACTAACAGCGACGGAAGCAGATTTACGGTTTTACAGTCTTTTATGCCGAATATGGCGAGACCGGAACTGACTATCAGCACTCCGCCGACTATACTCAACTCCACACGCATCGGCTCCGGCATGGCGGCGCTATAGCAATGCGCAAGGAGATAGAACATGCCTTGCCAGCAGAAGAGCACCGGAGCGGCCAGCAGCATTATGCGGCCGTAGGAGGCTGCCAGCACGGCAGAGGAGACAAAATCGAGAGTGGCATTGGTATAGAGATAGGTGTTGGCAGACTCGGAGAAAGACCATCCTCCGCTTGGCGACAAGGCCGACAAGACGGGGCCGACAATAGAGAACGTGCCGATGCAATAGAGCAGGCAACCGGTGGCAAGGCCGTTGACAGAGTCCTTATGTTGCCTTGACATATTGTCCACACGCTCCGACAGCCGCAACCGTGTACCTATAAGGCCGCCGATAGCAATGCTAAGGATAAAGAGAACGGGGTACTCGCTCCTCGCCATATTGGGCAGAGCGGCATTCATGCCAAGTACAAGGCAGCACAATCCGAGTCCGTCGAACAACGCACCACGGTACTTCTCGCTTATGCCACGACGCACCAACAGGCCGATTGCACTGCCGGCAATGATTGTGCAGGTATTTATTATTGTTCCTAACATTCAGTCTGGTTCGGCATAATATTAGATTTCAATTTTGTTCAATACGTTGTTACAGTATAAACGTTCTTTGTGAATCTGCCAAAGCATTCTCATATTGTCTGTTAAGCTCATCATACGAGAGGAAACTAACACGATGTTTGTCACGTAAATCACGGAATGCCGTCTCGCCAAGTTTACGGAGGAACTCATCTTTTCTATAATCATCTGCCACAATAACCATACGGGCGCTGAAGTCCTGCAGGTCACAAAACTTAAGTAACGAATTCTGTATATCAGTAGAATGTTCCACCTCAAAGAATGAGTGTGGCATCCTTCGTTCGTTGAACCAAATTACATCTATCGTACTTGAACGCTTAACCAAATGAGAGTACGTATAGTTCGGTATCTTATTCAGACTCCGCAGTTCGCCAAGTGTCGCCTCTTGAAGGAACATCCTGTTCTTGTCCTGAGCGGGTACAAATGTATCCAAACGTTTAAGTTCACCGACTTTCAACAACAAGCCTTGATAATAATAGTGGGTAAACTGCTGAATCTCGTTGGAATCGGCATTAGCACTGGTAATTTCAATAATTCCATTTGCTTCTAATTGCCTACGATGCGACTCCAAAGCATACAGACCTTTGCGCACTACATAAATACCTTTCGTATGCCTGACAATACGCCTGATAGAGGCTTGCGGTGTTTGGGTACCCCAAATATAATCCGGATTCCGTAATGCCACCTGGTAAATCTGTCCAAGAGGAGCAATGCCTCCAAGACTTTCTAATGCTTCTATTACAACTTGTGCTTGCGTCATTTTATCTATTTATTATACAACTATTATCTGCTTTCAAACAGAAAGCCGTCTATTCTTTGTCTATAATTTATCAAAAACATTCAGTCTGCAATCTCAACTATACCAACATTACAGGTGTGTTTCACGAAGAAATCCTCACTGACAACGGCATAACCGTCATGTCCCCAGTCCTTGCCATAGGAGTTAAGGCAAAGGAAACCGTTGTCCGCCATGCCCACAATAGCCATGGCATGGTCTGAGGCGGCTCCGCCACCCTGCTTTTGTCGGGAGGGGGCGTGGCCATATTCCCAATACACGGCATGGCCTTGCCTGAGCGACTCCTTTACCATTGCAAGCAGCCGCGGCATAGGCACGTTAACATACTCATGATAACGGCGGTTGTCTGGCACCTCAAGCGCAAAACGACACCCCCAGACATGAGCCTCTTCCGAGGCATACCACTGCCAACGTTGATAATACATCACACTCTCGGCAAACTGCCGCGGCGTATAACGCATGGAAAGATAATAAAACGACTCCTCCTCGTTGTCGGTAAGGTCGTGGGTCAGTTTGCGGTGGCGCACAACAGTAAAGCGTGGCAGGAGAGAGTGCATACGATCCTCAAGCTGCTGTAATGTCTGACCGCGGCGGGCGGCATTGTCGGCCATTAGCGACAGTTTGCGCTGCAATACGTAGCCGTTGCCTATGCGGGAACGCTCATGCTGGTAAGGCACGAGGCCATAGGTATCTATAAGACGCAGGGCGTCCGGCCCCACGCCACGCATGGACAACGTGCCGCNCCCGCCACNATNGGGTAGGATGCGGCTTGTAGACATTATCTCATAGCGCTCNAANGTCTGCTCTTCCATAAGATGNCTCATAANCCACTGNCGTGACAACAGCACATTGTCGGCACGCAATGCCGCCTCATGTTCCACGCAAGCACAGAAGGCGTAAATCCAACAGGCCTCGCTACGGCCCTGNGAATAGACATCGTTGCGATNTGCGNGAGTCGGCACTGTCANGCTNTCTCCGGCCCCNAAACTNTCGACAAGCGGTGCGACAGGACGGTTGCANGAAGCGNCAACAAAGGCCAAAGCCNATAGAATAACGGTTCTCNTAAANACATTTGCAATCTTCTTTCCCGCTGCAAAAGTACAAAAAAAATCCCACATAACATTATTTATNATTATATTTTNAATGATAACAANCACAAGACACATAAAGACTGACAAATAGNGNGACTTTTGTAATATTGACTTTACAAAAAGGNTGATTTTTTATTCTTTTCCTCACTTTTATCATTTATTAAGCCAATATTACGCTTGCAAAACAAAATATTTTTAGTAACTTTGCAGCGGATTGGGTGAAAAGGGCTTTAACGCCGGCAACATCAGCCGCCGACAACAATATTATTCAGGAACGAACAAACTAACATCAATTCATACAATTAATTTCAGTAAGTAATGGCAACATTAGATTTGACACAGTATGGCATCACCGGTTCTACAGTGATTGCACACAATCCTTCTTACGAGAAGTTGTTCGAGGAAGAGACTAAGGCTGGTCTCGAGGGTTACGAGGTTGGAAAGAACACCGAGCTCAACGCAGTAAACGTAATGACCGGTATCTACACCGGACGCTCTCCTAAGGACAAGTATATCGTAATGGACGAGAACTCTAAGGACACCGTATGGTGGACAACAGAGGGTTATAAGAACGATAACCACCCAATGTCTGAAGAGGTATGGGCAACAGTGAAGGACATCGCCAAAAAGGAGCTTTGCAACAAGAACCTGTACGTGGTTGATGCTTTCTGTGGTGCGAACAAAGATACACGCATGGCCGTACGCTTCATCGTAGAGGTTGCATGGCAGGCTCACTTCGTAACAAACATGTTCATCAAACCAACAGAAGAGGAGCTTGCTGAATTTACACCTGACTTCATCGTTTATAACGCATCAAAGGCTAAGGTTGAGAACTACAAGGAACTCGGACTCAACTCTGAGACTTGCGTGGCATTCAACACAACAAGCAAGGAGCAGGTTATCATCAACACATGGTACGGCGGTGAGATGAAGAAGGGTATGTTCTCTATGATGAACTACTACCTCCCGCTGAAGGGCATCGCTTCTATGCACTGCTCTGCAAACTGCGACATGAACGGCGAGAACACAGCTATCTTCTTCGGTCTCTCCGGCACAGGTAAGACTACTCTTTCTACCGATCCGAAGCGCCGCCTTATCGGTGACGACGAGCACGGATGGGACGACAACGGCGTGTTCAACTTCGAGGGCGGATGTTACGCAAAGGTTATCGGCCTGTCAAAGGAGCACGAGCCTGACATATACGGAGCCATCAAGCGCAACGCTCTCCTTGAGAACGTTACAGTGGCAGAAGACGGCAAGATTGACTTCAACGACAAGAGCGTAACAGAGAACACACGCGTATCTTACCCAATCAACCACATCAACAACATACAGCCAGGTTCATCAGCACCTGCTGCAAAGAACGTTATATTCCTCTCTGCAGACGCATTCGGCGTATTGCCTCCGGTTTCTATCCTTACTCCGGAGCAGACACAGTACTACTTCCTCTCTGGTTTCACTGCAAAATTGGCAGGTACAGAGCGTGGTATCACTGAGCCGACACCGACATTCTCTGCATGTTTCGGTCAGGCGTTCCTTGAGTTGCACCCGACAAAGTATGCTGAGGAGCTTGTTAAGAAGATGCAGAAGTCTGGAGCGAAGGCTTATCTCGTAAACACCGGTTGGAACGGAACAGGCAAGCGTATCTCAATACCTGACACACGTGGTATCATTGACGCTATCCTTGACGGCTCTATCCTCAAGGCTGAGACAAAGAAGATACCTATGTTCGACTTCGAGGTACCGACAGCTTTGCCTAACGTTAACCCTGCTATTCTCGACCCACGCGACACATACGACTGCGCTTGCAAGTGGGAAGAGAAGGCTAAGGATCTTGCAGCACGCTTCATCAAGAACTTTGAGAAGTACACAACAAACGAAGCCGGCAAGGCTCTCGTTGCAGCAGGCCCACAGCTTTAAGCCGACATTTAAGTCATGCGTCTGCTTGACGCAATAGACTTGAAAGATAACAAATGCGCCGCATTGCCATGTTGATAAGGCAATGCGGCGTTTTCTGTGTCAATATATCAAGATAACATCGGTAAATATTGCTGCATGTAGCAAAATAAAACAACCAAAGACGCGCAAAAACAAAGGCACAGATGTGTAGAAACACACCTGTGCCATAAATATCCAAGCCAATACAGGTCCTAATCATAGAATGATTGGCCTGCATTCATTATTTCTTTCTTTTTGCATGTTTAAACAATCTGCCATCCTTAAAAGCTGATAGCAGAGATTTTGCAACAGCATCCTGAGCGACAGCGGCACGGGTACCGGTCTCATATTTATACACGGATGGAGTATAGTGATTTATTTGTTCGCTATATATACTGCCATTCTCATTTAATATAAATTTATAGGTATCCTCACCGGATTCGGCCTCATAACCGTCATCATAGTCTATATATGTACACCCAGTAGGTAAATTAACAGGTCCAACGCCATAAAGTCCAATCGCGGCGAAAAGACACATATCTTCAGGCAGAACTTCTACTGCCATATCAAGAGGGAATTGCCTAAAAACATTGAGCTGATTGCCATAATGGAATGTAATAGTACTCGACTCCTTTTCATTAAATTGCTTACCATCCTCATTACCTGTATAAGTAACATTCGTTACACTCTTAGTAAGATTCCCATTACTCCAGGTGTTAGTGATATTTCCTGTTTCATGTTCAGAGTAACTGATTTTACTTTCTCTATCATATTCTTCACAATCAAAATAGCCACTACATGATACTAATTGCCGCTCCGAATTATAACGAATATCATACGATGCACTAAACTTAGCATATCGGCTGTTCTCTGTTTTCTCATTGAGAGCCAAAGATACACGTGAGATAAGCCCCTGTCTGTTCATTGCAATATTGCATGTAACACCATCTTCAATATCAAAGGCAAAGGCATCACCTTTAAGTTCGTATGTATCATTATAACCGCCAAACCTTGTTAGTTTCCATGTCTCATCATATTCAAACCAGTCATAACCAACAGAAGTTACGCGCAATTTATTGCCATTAACATCAGTTAATGTTGGTGAAGGCACCGCTCCCGCTACAACATAATCATCATCGTCACTGCTGCATGAGGCAAGGCTCATTGTCGAAAGCACTGCCAAAACTACAAAAGACAGGCTAAAAAATATTTTCTTCATCATGTTTTACTGAAATAAGAAAGCAGGCAGGATGATTATCCTACCCGCCATAGGTTAAAATTTGTAGCCAACAGTAAACTGCATTACACTATTTTTTGAGTCTGCGCCGTCCATAATCTTTGTTACGCCGATGTTATAACGTGCGTCAACCACAATTTTGCTAAACTCATAAGACACGCCTACAGGAATAGCGAGGTCGAAAGAGTTACAACCTTTCTTTATATCCACCCCATCAAACTTAGCGGAAAGCATGATACCGGGCTGTAAACCGGCCTTAATCGCCAATCCTTCCCAGATGTAATAATTGGCGAGGATAGGGATATTGATGTAACCCAACTTCAGTTTATCGCCACCACCTTTTGCACCTTGCATAGAGTACATGACACCGGCAGAAAGTCCAATGTCCTCGCTCAGGCCATACTCTGCCGTCGCACCGACAGTAAAAGCGGCAATAGATTCACTGCCGTCACCCGTTATGCTTGCCAGATTCAAACCAACTGTGGGCGCTATCGTAATCTGCCCAACCTCATTCTGCGCTTTTGCGCCCAGCGACATAATCATTACAGCTGCCGCTAACATAAACTTTTTCATATTGTGAAAAATAGTTTAAGGCCCGACAGACATCCAAATTCAGGCTCAAGATTAATGTAATTTAATTGTAAATATCTACAAATAAAAAAGCGGGATGTCTGGCATCTGCTTGTTTACTGCTTTTGGTCCTGAGAATACCATGAAAAATACACAAACAGATTGGACACCCACGCCGTTGGTAATATATAGTACACCCATAAAAGTGTGCATGAAAGTTTTTGACCCTCTGCACACTAACGGGATACATATAATACCTACCCGTAGCATCTACCCTGCATTGTTTTTGACTTTTCGTGTAATTTGAATTTCTCAGGTTCAAAGCAATCAAAAAACAAAGCGTCAGCAAACACTTCTCTAATATGTAGTGCTACCTCCCACCTCACATTCTCATAAGACCCGGAAGTCTACGGGATGTACCGCCCGTCACCTTGCAAAAAGATAACACGGCATGAGTGTAGCAATTGCAAAAGTACATAAATATTTGCAAATATACAAAGTTTTTGTTATTTTTTTGTAAAAATAAATCACAGCATTCAATATCACGGAAAGCTGCATACACAAAAACAATTGCTGCAAAAAACAAGACCGGAGCATTATATTATATATAAATAATGTATAAAGAAACATTGCTGTCAGATAGCATTCAAAGCAAAACCACACCTGCAAGGCATCAAAAAAGCATATAAAATTTGTAAGGCAAAGATAGCAAACGCATGCGGAAAAAGCCCCAAACATTGACGTTGGTCAAATAAAAAGGGAATTGATAAAAGAAATAGCGAAAAACTATTGTGTACGCACACAATTCTCTTTAACTTTGCATCAGAAAACAAAAAGAAGCCTTGGAAAGAGGCAAAGTAAAAAGATTAATTAAAAGGATAACAAGTTAAACACAGGGACTACAAAGCAGTGATGCCGAGTAGTTCCGCCAAAAACAGAGAAAGGAAAAAATTATGATGTTAACAAATTTCGCAACAGTGCTTATGGTTGCAATGGTAGTAGTATCAGCAGTTTGTGGACTCACATCACTGAAAAACGGCCACAACGTTGGCTAAGCAAGGCACGAAGCGCTAAAGTTCTCCAAGAGGACATTAGCCNTTCAAAGTAAACAACCCACTAAAAATAACAGTTCCCTGTTGTCTCTTACTGACAACAGGGAACTTCTTTTTACACCTTATTTATATATAAGATTAATGTTTTTNTACGAAAAAATCAAGTTTGTTATACTAATATTTCGTGATTTCACAGNTTTTTATTAACTTTGCACGCATTCTGCATATTAATCATGCAATAAAAACAAAAAAATAAAATAATAACTTAAACAAAAATGCAAAACAAAGGAATTGTAATTGTAACCGCCATCCTTTTGACGCTTGCAAGCATCTTCTATTTGTCGTTCTCGGTTGCGACGAGCTATTATGACGCTCAAGCGGCCAAGATCAGCGATCCTATCGCTGCGCAGAACTACAAAGACTCCGTGAAGTACCTCGGTGTCTATTCCTATCAAAACTGCCTGGAGACCCAAATCGGATTGGGTCTTGACCTCAAAGGCGGTATGAACGTAATTCTTGAGATTTCAGTACCTGATGTTATAGAGGTACTCGCCGACCACAAGACAGATCCGGCATTTGTGAAATCAATGAAAGAAGCCAAGAAAGAGGAAGAGACAAGCCAAAGCGACTTCATATCACTCTTTATCAAGGCTTATCAGAAAAACGCCCCTGGGCACCGTCTTGCCGAGATCTTTGCAACCCAACAGCTTAAAGGTAAGGTTAGCACTCAAAGCACCGACAAGGAGGTTGAGGCTGCTCTCCGCTCTGAAGTACAGTCAGCTATCGACAACTCTTACAACGTTGTCAGAAACCGTATAGACAAATTCGGTGTCGTTCAGCCCAACATCCAGAAGCTGGAAGGTCAGGAAGGCCGTCTGATGGTGGAGATGCCGGGTGTACGCGAGCCGGAGCGTGTGCGCAAACTGCTTCAGGGCTCAGCCAATCTTGAGTTCTGGGAGACCTACAACGCATCTGATGTTATACCGTATCTCGTACAACTCGACTCACGTCTGGCCAACGATGCTAAAGCGGACGAAACAAAAGCCGACACAGCAAAGGTTGACGCTGACGCAAAAGCCGCAACAGTTGCAGACAATGCAGCGGCAGACACCGCCAAGAAAGAAGCTGCTCCTAAGTTCGAGTTAAAGAATAAAGAGAGTCAAACGGCACAGGCAGAGAAAGCAGCTGCAAAGAATGCTGACGCACAACTGGCACAAGCCAAGAAGCAACACCCATTGCTTGCCTTGCTGCAAGTAGTACAAGGTCAGAGCCTTTCTACTGTAGGCTACGCTCATGAGCGTGACACTGCAGAGATAGACAAGCTCATTTACGGCGAAGATGCAGAGAGAATTATCCCGTCTGACGTTCGCCTTCTTTGGAGTGCCAAGGCTGTTGAGGGCACAAAGAACATCTTTGAGCTCCACGCTTTGAAAGTAACATCTTCCAGTGGCCGTGCTCCTTTGGAGGGAGACGTAGTGGTTGACGCCAAAGATGAGTTTGACAACTTCGGCCGTCCATGCGTTTCTATGTCAATGAACAATAAGGGTGCGCGTCTGTGGGCACAGCTTACCAAGCAGAATGTCGGCAAGGCTATCGCCATAGTACTTGACGGTGTTGTTTATTCCGCACCACGTGTAAACGGCGAAATCACCGGCGGCAACTCTCAAATCTCCGGTAACTTCACCATAGAGGACACCAAAGATCTTGCCAATACATTGAAATCCGGCCGTATGCCGGCTCCTGCCCGTATCGTACAGGAGGAGGTTGTAGGTCCTACCCTCGGTGCACAGTCAATCCAGCAGGGTATCATCTCATTCGTCATAGCTTTCGTGCTGCTGATGATATACATGGTATTGATGTACGACCTCATACCGGGTATGATGGCAAACATTGCGTTGGTAGTGAACCTGTTCTTCACCCTCGGCATACTAACGTCGTTCCAAGCAGCTCTTACCATGTCAGGTATAGCCGGTATGGTATTGTCTCTCGGTACGGCAGTGGACGCCAACGTGCTTATCTACGAGCGTATCAAGGAGGAACAGAAGCGTGGTTTGGGCATAAAGCAGGCTCTTGCGGCAGGCTACAGCAACGCCTTCTCAGCTATCTTCGACTCCAACCTCACCTCAATCATCACCGGTGTCATCCTTTACGTATTCGGCACAGGCCCTATCCGCGGCTTCGCCACAACATGGATTATAGGTATTGTCTGCTCATTCTTCACCGCAGTATTCCTGACCCGTATTGTTTACGAGAACCGTCTTAACAAGGACAAGTGGCTCAACCAGAACTTTACGACCCGCTTCTCACGCAATCTGCTACAGAACACCGATGTGAAGTTCATGTCAATGTACAAGAAGACATTCACTGTCATAGCTGTACTCTTCGTGATATTCATTGCCAGCTTTGTTGTGCGTGGCCTCTCCAAGAGCATTGACTTCACCGGTGGCCGCAACTATGTCGTAGCATTCGAGAAAGCGGTACAGCCTGAGGAAATCCGTGTCGTACTCGACAAGACATTCCCTGAAGCAACAACAACAGCCATAGCACTCGGCACTGACAACAAGACCATCCGTGTATCTACCAACTACAAGATAGAGTCTAATGATCCGGACGTTGACGATGAGGCAGAGACCATACTCTACAATTCATTGAAGAAAGCCGGTCTTGTAAACCAAAAAGATGTCGTAGCTTTCAAGAACCCTGACGTAAGAGAGGGTGGTTCCATCATCTCTTCAACCAAGGTAGGCCCGTCTGTAGCAAAAGACATCACTTACGGTGCCATATACAGCGTACTTATAGCCTTGATTGCCATCTTCATCTACATCATGGTACGTTTCCGTAACGTAGCGTTCTCTGTAGGCTCAACCTGCGCACTGGCAGTAGATACCGTCATCGTGCTTGGCATTTACTCAGTATGTTGGGGTTGGTTGCCAATGTCTTTGGAAATAGACCAGACATTCATAGGTGCTATTCTGACCGTGATCGGTTACTC
>WFLX010089850.1_pt1 | contig 19779 bp, 20 predicted proteins | sample 4967041 | NCBI WGS metagenome assembly WFLX01 (sample SAMN12857096, study PRJNA449069) | gut metagenome | isolation source: stool from male and female vole | host: Microtus ochrogaster | place: USA:Florida | collected 2017
CCGTCGTTACAGGTGGTATCCTGATCGTCGTCGAACGTATGGGGCTTGATTGCGTCGTGCTCCTCGGGATGGCAGGTCGCTACGTGGTAGTGACCGTCCGCGCCGCCGCTGGTCCATTTTTCCTCATAGGTGTGCTTGTGAGCGCAGCCTGCCGCGCCCGCAACGCCTGCGCCGATTGCGCCTGCAAGCGCGAATACGGACAGAAGTTTTGTAAGTTTATTCATTCTTTTCCTCCTAAAAATTTTCATTTTGTTAAAGCCGCTTTGCGGCTATTCGTCTTATACATTCTATCACAGTTAATTTTTTTCGTCAACAGTGAAATGAAAATTTGTTGCGGATTTTGTGAAATATATTCATCCACATTACCCGTTTTTTGGAAAATTAAACAATATTTGCCTTACTTGCTTTTCCCTATATATAAATATGCGCGCGGGCGCGCGAATTTGCTTGCAAAAATTTACGCGCGGTTGTAATATGAATTTATGACAGAGAATACGGAAAACAAAACCGCCGAGGAAACGGCGGCAAGCGCGGCGGTTGAAGCCGATACCGCGGAAACCCAAAGCGTTGACGAAGGGCAACCCGAAGNGCAGGAAGCGCAGACCGACGGAAAGCCCGAAGATAAACCCGCGCCCCTTTCCAAGAAGAAACAATTTATTCAGATTTTAAAGTTTACTGCGTTTTCCATTTCGGCGGGCGCGATACAGCTTTTATCCTTTTCCATTCTGTACGAATGGGCAAAGTGCCTCCCTTGGTGGCCCTCCTACCTGATAAGCATAGTTTTGTCGGTAATCTGGAATTTCACGTTCAACCGCAAGTTNACCTTTGCNTCCGCCGCCAACGTGCCGNTTGCAATGGCGCTCGTCACGGTCTACTACTGTATGTTTATTCCCGTTTCCGTGTTCGGCGGCGACGCGCTTGAAAAGGCTTGGGGCGAAAATCTGGGCATAGTCGTCACNGTNCTGATGATGATTATCAACTTCGTCACTGAATTTTTGTGGGATAAATTCCTGGTGTTCAACGACAGGGTAATGAAGAAAATAGAAGGACTTTTNAAACGTAAAAAGAAAGACGAGTAATGCAAAGCCGCGCGGAAATTTTTCCGCGCGGCTTAACTCAAACTTGGCTTCCCCTTAGGGGGAGGCTCCGCGTAGCGGTGGTGAGGGGTTGGCTGGTTTTTAGTAACCAACCACTCATCCGTCGCCTTCGGCGCCACCTTCCCTCCAAAGGGAAGGCTTAATTGCGATATATTCTCTTTAAACGGGAATTGCGCCCCCGTTATGCTTTTTGCCCTTTCTCAGCTCCGCCTCTATTTCGGCGCACGTTTCGTTGANCTCCTCCTCGGTCTCGCCNACCTCCACGCCGTCTAAAATNTTCTGAAGCCTGTACTCCTGATTGAGATATTTAATGGTCTGATAGCCGATAACCGCCGAAAGCGTGCCGTTAGCNAATCCCTGCACCGAGCTGTCGACAAGCACCGAAATGACCGACCCGAGGAAGGGCAGCCCCTTTGCCGCGTCNCCCACGGTGCGCGCTATGCCGTTGCCTATCTTGACGCCGCCCAGNCCGTAGGCAATGAGCGCGTTGCGCACGACCGCCGCAAAGATTTTGACCAGCTTTGTATCCGACGGNCGGAACCCGTATAAAAATACGATATCCTTTATCATTTGCAGGTTGACCACCGCGACGAGCATAGTGTCAATCTTGCTGTCCTGCGACAGCGCGGAATACATTGCCGACTTCATAGAGCACTTGAANATNACCTCCCTCGCGCTCTTTTTTACCGAGCCGGCGTACAGCGCGGTNAGCTGTTCTTTTATAACCGCNTCGTCGCGGAACTTNACGCCCGCCTCCAGCTTTTCGACGGTGGCGCTGTCGTACCAGCCCACGCCCGCAACCGTGTTGCACAGCTCGACAATCTTTTCGGCAATTTCGAAACGCACGCGCTTGTTNTTNCGCTTAGCCGCNCCCGCCGTCTTNTAGTTGACNTTGGTCACGAAATACTCCGATTTGAAAATNTTGACTATGGGCACTATGTACACGANNATAAANAGNATTACCGAAACGCCCGCCGCCGCGTAGCCCGCGTATTCGTTCATCTCCCACACGCTCTTGCTTATGGTGAANAAGCACCANACGAAGAACACGCCGATGAGCGCGACGATTAACCGCAGAANAAAGGTNGCGCTGCGCGTNTTCTGCCGCTTGACGTACTTTTCCTCGTATTCGTAAATGGNCATTTTGCCTTCCTCNGCGGGGGCGGNNTTGACCTGCTTTTTATTATTGCGCCGNGCGNNNAANGCTACGGCGTTGGGAGCNACNGCNTCGGCAGCCGCGGCTTCCTTGCGTTTATTCTTTTTCATTACTTTCTCCTTTATAAGTCGATAGCGAAGTTATATAAAGACGATTTGGTTACTCCTCTGTCCCTCGCAACCGCTTTCAAAGCTTCCTTTTTGTCCAGCCCCTGCGCCATATAGTGCTTAATATGCTCGCGCTCGGANAGGGCGTTNAGNGGATTTTCNCGCTCCGCCGCACCCTCNACGACCACGACGTATTCGCCNCGCTTTTCGCCCGGCAAACCGTTTGCCAGAGTGAANGGCACCGCCTCCTCGTGCAGCTTGGTTATNTCGCGCACCGCGCACGCNCGCCTGTCGCCGAANNNCGCANACANNGAAGAAANNTGNCGGTCGACGTCCTGCGGCGCNACGTGNAANCAAAGCGTNAAATCGCAGTCCTTATACCTTTCCAGCACCCTTTTGCGCTCGCCCTCCTTGTCGGGCAGAAAGCCGATAAAGGCAAACCTGTCCGCGGGAAGAGCNGANAGCACCAGCGCGGAAAGAAAGGCGTTNGCCCCGGGNACCACGGTGTATTCCAGCCCCGCNNCCTTAAGCGCCGCNCACACCACGCTGCCGGGGTCGGATATGACGGGCATGCCCGCGTCCGACACTATGGCAACCGANTTGCCNGCGGANGCGGNGGCAATAATCTTTTCCGCCGCCTCGCGCTCGTTGAATTTATGGCAGGCNATGAGCGGCTTTTTNATTTCGTAGGCGTTTAAAAGCTTTAAGGTNTGNCGCGTGTCCTCGCAATAGATTTCGTCCGCGGCGCGCAGCGTTTCCACCGCGCGGAACGTGATGTCCTTTAAATTGCCTATGGGCGTTGCGACGAAATATATCATCCCGTTCTACCTCCGTTNNGCGGCGTATTGACTATATCGGGCAGGATTTCCAGAGAGGGCTTGCCGCCCTTGACCCCCTCNNCCATAACGGCGTACGGAAGCGCNCCTTCACTGCCCCGNANGAACTGCATTCTTTTGGGTTCCAGCCCGTGCGCCTTCATCGTATAAAAAACCTCCGCAAGCCTGTCCGCGCGGTTGACCATTGCCANCCTNCCGCCGAATTTCAGCTTTTTGGAAGCGGCGCAAATTATTTCGGGCAGGGTCACGGTTATTTCCTTGCGGCAGATTGCCTTTTCGTAGGAAAGATTTTCAAAGCCGCCGCGCTCGTACGGGGGATTGCACAGAATAAGCGAAAACGCGCCGTCGTACTCCGCGCCTATATCCTGCACCCTGCCTTCCACCACGTTAGCGGAAGTAAAGCCGTCGCACTCCGCAGTGCGCCGCGCCATATCCGCAAGGGCGGACTGCAGCTCGAAAAGCGTAAGCGATTTTACGCGCGGATTTAAACACAGAAAATGAAAGCCGACCGCGCCGCACCCCGCGCAGAAGTCGGCGACTACGTCGCCCGACTTGCCCCTTGCAAAGCGCGACAAAAGTATGCTGTCCGAAGTGAAACGGTACAGCTCTCCGTTCTGAATAATTATTTTGTCGCCGAAAAGCTCCTCGGCGCATTCGCCGTCCTTTAAAATTAAATCCATAATTATGTTCGGTAAGTCCCTCTGATTAGAAGCAAGCAAGACAAGGAGCGTGAGCACCGACCGCAGGGAGTGTACAATGAAGTACACGACCAAGGCGGCACGGAACGCGACGAAGTATTGCGCCGCTTATAATCGGAGATAAAGTAAAGGGCGGGGCGCATACCGCACCCCGCCCTTTTGACTAACATTTTCTTACTCGGGTTTGATTGCACCGGTAGGGCAACCGTCTTCGCAAGCGCCGCAGTCGATGCAAACATCGGGATCAACTACGTACTTATCCGCGCCCTCGGAGATTGCGCTGACGGGGCAGGTAGCAGCGCAAGCGCCGCAGCTTACACATTCATCTGTAACAACGTGTGCCATTATTAAAACTCCTCCATAATTTAATTTTATCANAACGGTATGCACGGAAAATGCTCCCGTCGANGTTNATTATATCACACAAAATTNNTGCTGTAAAGGGGTAAAGACAAATTTTGCGCCTTTAATTTTCCTGCTTTTCGGTNGGGTTGCGCCCTTCCCTTTGCCCGTTGCCCCTCTTGTGGTGTCTGTTTTTGCCGTTGCGGCGGAACTTATCGCCCTGGTTATTNCGGTTATCGCCGTTGCCGTTTTGCGCGCCTTCGGGGTTATTTCGTCTTTCGCCCTGATTGTTGCGGTTATCGCCCTTATTATCGGGGCGGTCGCCGCGGTTTTTATTGCCGCCGCGGTTATTGTCCCTGCGGTCGTTACGGTTATCGCGGTTATCGCGCCTGTCGTTGCGCCCCTGCTGCCTGTCGCGCTGCTTGTCCGTGTTTATAGCAACGGGCGGCTTTTCGCTCTCCGCGCCCTCCTCGGGAAGCACGTCGCTATCGTCGTCCTCGTCAAAGCTCTCCTTGCCCATAACGACGTTGCCGCGCATAAACCTTATTTCGTCCACGGGATATTCGTGGTAGGAAACGTTTTCGTTCTGCTCGATTTTGACCTTGACGAGCATTTTAAGCATATTGACGTTTACCACCGTGCCCTTGCCGTCGGGCGTTTCCGCCTCGCTGCCGACCTTGGGCACCTTTTTGCACGCCTCGGCGTAGTACTCGTTTTCGTACGCAAGACAGCACATCAGCCTGCCGCACAGTCCCGAAATTTTGCCGGGGTTGAGCGAAAGCCCCTGGTTTTTAGCCATCTTGACGGAAACCTTTTTGGGCTCCGGCATACAGCCTATACAGCAGCATTCCCTGCCGCAGGGGGCAAGTCCGCCCGTAATCTTTATTTCGTCGCGGATGTTTATCTGCCTCAACTCTATCCTCATACGGAACGCCGAGGAAAGGTCCTTTATAAGCTCCCTGAAATCCACCCTGTTTTCGGCGGTGAAAAAGAACACGACCTTGCTGCCGTCGAACGCGAATTCGCAGTCGACCAGCTTCATATCCAGTCCGCGCGCGGCAATTTTTTCCTGCGCGGTCTTTAAGGCTTCGCCCCTGCGCTCGGCGTTGCGTTTAACCTGCTCCTCGTCGCGCTTGGTGGCAATGCGCACGACGGGCTTTAAGGGCGAAACGACTTCGCTTTCGTCCACTTCGCTTTCGTCCACTTCGCCTTCGGGCAGCACCACCGTGGCGTATTCCAGCCCCTTTGCGGTTTCGACTATTACGCCCATGCCCTTTTCATAGGTTTCCTTACCGGGCGCGAAATAATAGGTCTTGCCGCCGTTTTTAAACTTAACACTAACAATTTTAATCATAATAATCCTTTCTCGTCGATTTCTTTTTCTTGNGGCGAAAAATAAATCCGACGACTTTCAGGGCGTTGCCCTCTTGCCGCATTGTTTANTGCCCTCGATTATCAGAAAATGCGGCAATTCACCTACTGCCCGCCCGCCATAGGCGGTCGCACGAAGCGCAGCGTAGTAGGCGCAAGTATGCGCAAATCGGGTCTGCCTGCCAAAAAGCGTGGTTTTTGGCGGCAACGTTAATTATTTTGTATTATTTATTGCCGCGACGCGCAGAAGAAAATCGTACAAAAGCGACGAAAAATTCGCGTTGAATTTTATATCCGCAAACGCCCCGTTGAGTTGACGGACGGCAAAGCTTACCGCGCCCTGCGAAAGCGCGCCCCTATACTCCCCGTCCGAAGCGTATTTTTTAAGCTCGCCGAAATACTTGCGCTGCATTTCGGAAAGCAATTCCTTTTTATATTTGAAGTCGGCGTACTTTGCCGCCGCGCTTACAGCCTTGCCGGTAGTATCCGCCGCGCAGATTTCCTCCGCCGCCGCAACGACTTCGGCGTACCAGCCGCCGCTTATCATATTCTGCGCAACGCCCAATATTCCGCCGCACGCTTCCGCCGCCGCACTGTTAAGTTGATTGCTACCCTGCCGTTCGAGTGCCGCATAGATTGCACCCGAAGAAAACAGCGGTATTTCCAGAGTTTTAACGCGCGACTTTACCGTGTCCAGCACGGGCGAAAGAGAGGTTGCGCCCAGAAGAAAATGCACGCCTGCGGGCGGCTCCTCCAGCACCTTTAAAAGCTTGTTCTGGAACACGGGCGACGCGTTGTTGAAGTCGCTGATTATATACAGCTTTGCGTCGTATTCCAACGGCTTTAAAGCCGCGTCCTCGACGATTGCCGCTGCGTCCGCCGCGGTCAGCTTTTTGTCGGGCAGAGGGTAAACCTTTAAGTCGGGCAGCCCCTCCGAAAGGATGAGCCTGCCGCTCCTCGTGTCCTTACTTTCGCCGAAAAATTTCAAGGCGAAAAGCTTGAGTGCGCTCCTTAAATTGCGCTCGTCGGCAAAGTACAGCATATACGCGTGCGAGAGCCTGCCGCTCCGTTTATCGCCGCTGAAAATTTTATACGCCGCAGTGCCGCAAACGAGTTGTTCCATTAAATGACGCCCTTATCCTTCAGAAGCGAAAAGACCTTTTCCGCCGTTTCGTACTTGGTTCCGCCGCACTCCACGGCGCATATGCGCGGATACTTGTCGACGAGCGCAAGATAGCCCGCGTAAACCTTGTTATGAAATTCCAGCCCCTGCTGTTCCATTCTGTCGCTCTTGTCCGCGCCGTGCTTGCGCTCGAACGCTCTTTCGGGCGAGATATTCAAAAACACCGTCAGGTCGGGGGGATAGGAATCGAGCGCAACCGAGTTTATTTCGCTTATGTACTTTTCACCCAGTCCGCGCGCCGCGCCCTGGTACGCAAGGGAGGAATCGACGTACCTGTCGCATATGACCAGCTTGCCCGCCGCAAGTGCGGGTTCGACGATTTCCTTTAAATGCTGTATGCGCGCCGCGGCGTATAAAAGCGCCTCGCACTCGTCGCACATACTCACGTTTTTACCGTCGAGAATTATTTTACGAATCTGCTCGGCAACGTCGCTTCCGCCCGGCTCGCGCGTGACGATAAAGTCCACGCCCGCCGCGGTCAGCTTTTCGGAAAGCAATCTTATCTGCGTACTCTTGCCCGAGCCTTCGCAACCCTCGAAGGTTATAAATTTGCCCCTCATTTCTTTACCACTTTGATATGTCCGTTCACGATACCGAAGGTGCTGTTCGCCTTGGTAAGCGCCTGCACCGCCTGCTCGCTTACTATCTCGCCCGCGATAACCACGGGGAGGCAGGGCGGCGTTATGCCCGCGTTGTCGGCGCACATTCTGCCTACCGCGCTCTTTAAGGGCACCCACTCGTACTTCTGGCGGTAGGCGTACAGGAAGCTGTAAGTCCTTTCCGCGGTAGGTACGGGCGGCACGTCCTTGTAGGTGTTCTTCAACTTTTTGGCAGCGCACACCGAAAGCAGAGCCGATTTAAGCTCGGCAACGTGACGGGGGTCGGTCGACGGCGAAATATAGAACAAAAGATATCTGCCGTCGTTCATTTCGGGATATATGCCCTTCTTTTCCAGATACGCCTGCGCAAGGTAGGGCGATACGCCCAGCGGCTTGAAATCGACCGCAAGCTTGGTTGCGTCCTGCGAGGGATAGAAGGTGATGCCCTTAAGCTCCGCCTTGAGCTCGGCAACCGCGGTCTTGGCGCGCCCCAAAAGCTTGGGGTTATTCAAAAAGTACTTATAGCCGTACTCCACGCTTGCCATTACGGGGAAGCTTGGCGACGTCGTGCGGAACACGGAAAGCGCGTCCTCCACGCGGGGAACAAGCCTTTCGTTATTGACGGCAACCACCGCGCCCTGCGTTAAGACGGGCAGGGTCTTGTGCGCGCCGTCCACCCACATATCGGCGTACGCGCCCGCATATCCCGCCTTGTCTGCGGATAAGCAGAGGTGCGCGCCGTGCGCGCCGTCGACGAACAGCAGTCTGTCGTACTTCTTTAAAACCTCCGCGTACTTGTCAAGCGGCGCGATATTGCCGTAGTAGTCGGGCGACGCGATTATCATACCCGCTATGTTGACGTCGTTGACGATAAGCGTCTGGATAAGCTCGGGCGGGGGCGGCGTGAGCACGCCGTCCACCTCGGCGCCCTGCACTATTACCGGCTCGATATTCAAAAGCTTACAGCCGTTGAAAACGCTCTTGTGCGAGTTGCGCGGAACTATGACCTTGTTGCCCAGAGCCGCCGCAACGTACAGCATTGCAAGCACGCCCGACGACGAACCGTCGGTGGTTATATACGCCTTTTTCGCGCCGATGATAGAAGCGATATCCTCCTGCGCCTTTTTAATGACGCCGGTAGGACAGCTTAAATCGTCGGTGATGCTGAGCTCGGTCAGATCGATGGAAGCGACGGGAAACTGCGCCTTGAAGTCGCCCGCGTTCTTGTGTCCGGGCACGTGCATTCTGTTTCTGTCTTTACCCTTGAACTTATTCAGTTGTGCAAGAATTTCGTATTTGTATGTCATATTATTATACCACATTCCCTCGGGTTAGAAGCGAGCAAGACAAGGAGCGCGAGGAAAACCCGAGGGAGGTTACACAGAAGTAAATGACCGAGGGTTGCCGCAGCGCGACACCGTATTGCGACGCTTATAAGCCGAGAATTACTTTTTAGGTTTCATTGTGGGGAATAATATTACGTCGCGTATGGTCGAACTGTCGGTCAGTAACATAACCAGCCTGTCCACGCCCATGCCAAGACCGCCCGTGGGGGGCAGACCGTATTCGAGCGCCGTAATGAAATCCTCGTCCACCTGCGCGTTACAGCCGGGCTCCGCCGCTCTCTTTTCGGCAACCTGCTTTACGAAGCGCTGTTTCTGGTCAATGGGGTCGTTAAGCTCGGAGAACGCGTTGCCGAATTCGTGAGCGCATATAAAGTACTCGAACCTTTCGGTGAACGCGGGGTCGGTAGGCTTGCGCTTTGCAAGGGGGGAATTTTCTACGGGGTAGTCGTAGATTATCGTNGGCTGAATAAGCTTGTCCTCGACGAACGCTTCGAACAGCGCAATGAGAACGTGACCCTTGGTAGCCTTTGCGCCCTCTTCAACCTCGCANTGCAAATCCTTTGCAACCTTGCGCGCCGCCTCGTCGTCCGCCCANGNNTCGTAGTCCGCNCCGCAATATTTCTTNACCGCTTCCTTCATNGTNAGGCGCGTCCACTTTGCGCCCATATCGATTGCGGTGCCCTGATAGCTTATNTNNGTAGNNCCGCACACCTTTTCGGTCACGGTCTTATACAAATCCTCGATNAGGTCCATCATGCCGAAATAATCGGTGTACGCCTGATACATTTCGATGGAGGTGAACTCGGGNTTGTGGAAGGCGTCCATACCCTCGTTGCGGAAAATTCTGCCCACCTCGTACACCCTTTCAAGTCCGCCGACTATAAGCCTTTTAAGGTACAGCTCGGTTTCGATACGCAGGTACATATCTAGGTCGAGGGCGTTGTGCTTGGTCTTGAAGGGACGCGCCGCCGCACCTATTTCCAGCGTGGTCAGCACGGGGGTATCCACTTCCAGATAGCCCATATTATCGAGGTACGCCCTGATTTCCTTTAAGATTTTGGAGCGCATAACGAAGGTCTTTTTGACCTCGGGATTTACTATTAAATCGAGGTCGCGCTGGCGGTACCTTATGTCCGCATTGGTCAGACCGTGCTGCTTTTCGGGCAGGGGCAAAAGCGCCTTGGTAAGCATTTCGATATGCGTGCAGTGCACGGAAATTTCGCCCGTCTGCGTCTTGAACACGAAGCCTTTAACGCCCACGATATCGCCGATATCGTAGTCCTTATTGAACGAGGCGTAATCCTCCTCGCCCCCGTCGTCGCGGCGCCAGTAAATCTGCAACAGCCAGTCGCGGTCGGAGATGTGGGAAAAGCTTGCCTTGCCCATAATGCGGCGGCTCATAAGCCTGCCCGCAACCGACACTTCCTTGCCTTCCAGCTCTTCGAAGTTTTCCTTGACGGAAAGCGAATTTGCCGTAACTTCGTATTTTGTTTTTTCGTAGGGGTTGCTGCCCTCGCCGCAAAGCTTTGCCAGCTTTTCGCGGCGGATACGCGCCTGTTCGGCAAGCAGTTCCCTTTCCTCCTCTTCCGAAAGAGGAGCCGTATTCTCGTTATTCTGCATATTCAATACCGTAAATTACTTTATGGCTAAAATCTTCAACTTGTAAGTCGAACCGTCGGGGCAAACCACCGTAACGACGTCGCCCTTCTTTTTCTTCATAAGCGCCGAACCGACGGGGGATTCGGAAGAAATCTTGTTCTTCATAACGTCGACGTCGGTTACGGAAGTAATGGTGTAAACCTCCTCCTCGCCGAACTCCTCGTCGCGCACGGTAACCACGGAGTCGAGGTGCACGTAAGAGTTGTCGTTGATTTCGCCCTGAATTACGGCGTTTTTAATCTGGTATTCGAGCTCTGCGATTTTGCCCTCGTTGGAGCGCTGCTCCTCCCTTGCGGCGTCGTATTCGGCGTTCTCCGAAAGGTCGCCGTGCGAACGCGCCTCGGCAATTCTTTCGATGATTTCGGGGCGCTTTACCTTGACCAGATTGTCAAGCTCGGCTACCAGTGCGTCGTAATTCTTTTTGGTCATTACAAATTGTTGATCTGCCATAAAAACTCCTTTCTCGCAAAAGCGTGGTTTTGCTTGCTACGTTATTTTATTTAAAATTATAATACGCGCTCCCGCACGGAACGCGTACACTATTATATATATTTCAAAGCCGTTTGTCAATCAAATGTCATTTAAGAGATTTGACAAAATCGGTAATTCGCCCGATTGCCTCGGACAGATTTTCCTGCGAGGTGGCGTACGAACAGCGCACGTGCATTTTGCCCGCGTCGCCGAACGCGGAGCCGGGCACCACCGCCACGCCCTTTTCCTTTAAAAGGCGGTTGGCGAATTCCTCGCCGTCCAGCCCCGTGCTTGCAATGGACGGGAAGACGTAGAAAGCGCCTTTGGGCTGAAAGCATTTAAGCCCCAGCGAATTGAACGCGTTTACCATAAACCTGCCGCGGCGGGCGTATTCGGAGCGCATCTCCTCCACCACCGAAAAGCCGTCCGAAAAACCTTCGGCAAGCGCGGCGGTTGCGGCGTGCTGCGAAACTCTGGGCGCGCACATAATGCCGTACTGGTGAATTTTGAACATGGCGTCGTCGATTTCGGCAGGCGCGCACACGAAGCCCACGCGCCAGCCCGTCATTGCAAACGCCTTGGAAAAGCCGTTTATAACCACCGTTCTTGGGCGCATATTGCCCAGCGAAGCGATTGAAACGTGCTTGCCCACGTACGTAAGCTCGGCGTAAATTTCGTCCGAAATTACCAGAAGGTCGTGCTTTTCAATCACGGGTATAATGGCTTGAAGTTGTTCCTTGGTCATTATCGCGCCCGTGGGGTTGTTGGGGTAGGCGAGAATGAGCGCCTTGGTTTTTGGCGTGATAGCCGCCTCCAGCTGCGCTGGGGTAAGCACGAAGTCGTTGTCCGCCGTGCACTCCACCGCAACGGGCGTTCCGCCCGCAAGCACCACTGTGGGCGCGTAGGAAACGTAGCAGGGCTCGGGCACCAGAATTTCGTCGCCGATACCGCAGATAGCGCGCAGGGTCAAATCAATCGCCTCGCTTGCGCCCACGGTGACGAGGGTGTGCGCGGGGTCGCACTCTACGGAGAATCTCTCGCGCATATAGCGGCAGATATTCTCCCTCAGCTCGGGCAAACCTCTGTTGCCCGTGTACTGGGTCATACCCCTTTTAATCGAACGCACGGCGGCGTCGCGTATGTACCAGGGCGTGACGAAATCCGGCTCGCCCACGCCGAGCGAAATGGCGCCCTCCATTTCCTGAACTATATCGAAAAATTTTCTTATACCGCTGGGCTTTAAGCTCTTTGCGCGGTCGTTTACGAAGTCTCTCATTTAAACCTCATTAGGATATCCCCTCCGATTAGAAGCAAGCAAGACAAGGAGCGCGAGGAAAACCCGAAGGAGTTTACACCGAAGTAAATGACTGAGGGTTGCCACAGCGCGACACCGTATTGCGAAGCTTATAAGCGGAGAGCTGTTTACGGCTGTATTGACAACCTGCCCTCTTCGTTCTTGTGAAGCAACGCGCCCTCGACTTTATATTTTTTAAGTATGAAATGCGTTGCCGTGGAAAGCACGGTGTCGTAGGTGGATATCCTTTCGGAAACGAAGCGCGAAACGCTCTTTAAGGACTTGCCCTCGACTATAACCGCAAGGTCGTAGCCGCCGCTCATAAGATAGAGGTTTTTAACCTCCTCGTGCTCGGCGATTTCGCGCGCGATAGCGTCGAAGCCCTCGCCCTTCTGGGGCGTAACCTTGACCTCGATAAGCGCTTCAACCTTGTTTTCGTCAATCGCGTCGCTGTTGGTTATCGCCGTGTATTTGACGATAACGCCGCTCTCTTCCAGCCTTTTGACCTCCGCCTTAACCTTTTCCTCGCTGACGCCGAGCATAGCGGCAAGCCTTGCCGCGGGTATGCGCGAATCCGCTTCCAGAATTGCAAGTAAGTCCTTTTCCAACGCTTCCATAAAAGCACCCCTTTCAAGTGAAATAAAAGTTTACGCATATATTTTAACTTTTTTTGCGGCGCATGTCAATTTATCGTTTACAATAACCGCATAATTTAGTAAAATAATAATATGTTCAGAATTTGGGCGAAGATTATAAAAGACGGCAAAATAATAAGACAGCTCACTTACGAGCGTGAAGACAAATTTTCGTATTCGGACTTTTTTACGTACCTTGCGGACATTTGCGAGGGGCTGGATATAGCCACGCCCGTCTTAATGAAGCCGCACATTTTCAACTACGCAAAGTTCAACACGGTGCGTTTTCTGCCCCGCGACTTTGCCGAAAGCGTGGACTTCGATAAGCTGGTTCTGGACAATATAGTTATTTAAGTCCGCGGTAGGGTCTGAAGATAAGCAGGATATAAATTTCGAAGAGTGCGGAAACGAAGCAAATAGCAAGGAAGCACCGCATTGCGGTAAGATTGTAGAAGGTGAACAGCGCAAGCAGGTTGAAGCCCGAAAAGGCGTACACTCCCGCGCAGATGCCTAAAATTATCAAATTTAAAGTACAGATTATACAAGTAANNCGCATACAGACAGTATNCGNNCTTTTAATTTNTATATAAGGATTTTATCCGATTTATGATACGCCAATCTGAATAGNTACTCCCGTTGCCGCGTCCNGATAAGTCATCCAGTAACCGTTTACACCCGAACCGCTTTCCACGGGGATAAAACTTGCGCACCCCTTTAAGCTTGGCGGCGGATTTTCGGCGCTCTGCGCTGGCACGCCGTAGCATATGTAGCGCGGCTTTTTTTCCACCGTCAATACGCCGAAAACGTAATACCTGTCGTCGCCGTAATTTATCCTGACGAAGCGGCTGCCCTCCACCGCCTTTTCAAGCGCGGTTTCCCTCGGATAGGTTGAAAAAATGCGCTTGATATCTCCTTCCATACGGCTGTAAAAATCGCCGCCCGCAAGTCCGCCCTTGCCCTTGGGCTCCCTGCCACGGGGTTCCTTTGCGCCCTTTTTGCCATTGTCCCTGGCGGTCTTATCCTGCGCGCCCTTGTCCTGCGCGCCCTTGTCCTGCGCGGTAGCCGCCTCCCTTACGCCGCGGCGTTTTTCCTCGCTTTCGAAAGGGCGAGCAGCCTTTTCATCTTTGCCGCCTGCATGCCCGTCTTTTTCTTCCTTTTCAGCCGCGCGTACAGCGGCACCGCCTTCATAAGAACTTTCATAATAGTTGACCTCCGCAATTGCCTCGTCGTCGTAAGCCGCGCCGCTTTTGCCGTCCTTTTTGGGGCGGACGTTTTCCCGTTTGGTCATCTCCTCCTTCAGATCGGGCAGAGCGCACGCCATCTGACCGCACGCCGCGCTTGCCACGGGCGCAACGCCGTTATGGCAGAAGCACACCAGAAAAGCAAAGCCCGAGGAGATGTTTATTTCCACCTCGCCCTCGTAGCTCATATCCTCGAACGTGACGAAATTGAGCCCGTCGGTTATGCCGAGAACGTATCTTCCCTCGGTGAGCGGCGCGAAGTTGATAAGCGAAACCTCCACCTTTAAAAAGCCTGCGTAAGTTTCCGCCTTGACGAGCCCCGAAAGACTTCCNCCNTCGNCGGAAAAGCCGCTTTTGACCTGTTTNACGACNGCAATTTTTTTANCGTNACCGNANAANACCTANCCTNCGAATGTAGCTTTTTGGATATAATACTATTCCCGGGTGAAAGAATTTATTCTAATATTGTAATTTTAGCAATAATATTGTCATAATCGTATATAGCGGGAGTTTCGTCATAGAGATTTCACGCGAAAATTTTATTAAAATATTTGCCAACTTGAATACCGTTTGATATAATAGTAGCGTGTTATTTTACGGTTTCGGGGTCGATTGACGCCCCGACGGGTCATAACCAAAGATAAAAACTAAACTTGTTTATATATTTTTAAGGAGATAATTATGGCACTCACAAAGAATCAGAAAATACTTGACTTTGTCAAAGAGAGCGCGGACCTTGCCTGCCCCGACAATATCGTCTGGGTTGACGGCAGCCAGACGCAGATTGACNAGCTGAGANAACAAGNCGTCGTTTCGGGAGAANTGATNAAGNNCAATCAGTCCNTCCTCCCNGATTGCTACCTTCANAGAANCAAGGTGAACGACGTAGCGCGCGTTGAGGACAGGACCTTTATATGCACCAAGAACAAGGAGGACGCGGGCCCCATCAACTACTGGATGGACCCCAAGCAGGCTTACGAGCTCTGCGCCGAAATCGCGCGCGGCTCCATGAAGGGCAGAACGATGTACGTTATCCCCTACTCCATGGGCGTGGTCGGCAGCGACTTTGCAAAGTACGGCATAGAGGTAACCGACTCCATTTACGTAGTTCNGAACATGTGCATTATGNCCAGNGTGGGCAAGAGCGTACTTAAAGCNCTGNGCAAGAACGGCAGCTTTATAAAGGGCTTCCACGCAAAGTGCAACGTAGAGGCGGAAAACAGATACATAATGCACTTCCCCGAAGACAACGCCATTATTTCGGTTAACTCCGCATACGGCGGCAACGTGCTCCTCGGCAAAAAGTGCTTTGCGCTCCGCATTGCTTCCTACCTCGGCAAGTACGAGGGCTGGATGGCAGAGCATATGCTTATCCTCGGCGTAACCTTCCCCGACGGCAGCAAGAAGTACGTGGCGGCTGCGTTCCCCTCCGCTTGCGGCAAGACCAACCTTGCAATGCTCATCCCCCCCAAGCACTACCTTGAAAAGGGTTACAAAATCGAGTGCGTGGGCGACGACATTGCCTGGATAAGAGTGGGCAAGGACGGCAGACTTTGGGCGGTCAATCCCGAGAACGGTTTCTTCGGCGTTGCTCCCGGCACCAACGAGCATTCCAACCCCAACGCACTTGCGGAAACCAAGCGCGGCACCATTTTCACCAACGATACGCTGAACACCGACGATATGACCGTCAAGTGGGAAGGTCTGAACAAGAACCTGCCCGAACACTGCATCGACTGGACGGGTAAGCCCTGGTCCCCCGCCAAATTCGACAAGAAAGACAAGTCGACCTACGCGGCTCACCCCAATTCGAGATTTACCGCACCCGCAAGCAACTGCCCCTGCGTATCGCCCGACTTCAACTCCAAGGAAGGCGTTCCCCTTTCGGCAATCATCTTCGGCGGCAGACGCGCTTCCACCACTCCCCTCGTATATCAGTCGAGAGACTGGAACCACGGCGTATTTATCGGCTCGGCTATGTCCTCCGAAACTACCGCGGCAGCAACGGGCGCCGTCGGCGTACTCCGTCACGACCCCATGGCAATGAAGCCCTTCACCGGCTATCATATGGGCGATTACTTCCAGCACTGGATAGATATGGGCAAGGTAGTCAAGAACACTCCCAAAAATTTCAACTTAATCTGATTCAGAACGGATGCGCACGGCAACTTTATGTGGCCCGGCTTCGGCGACAACATGCGCGTTCTGGAATGGATTTTGAAGCGTTGCGACGGCACCGTGGAAGCGGACGAAACGGCTATCGGCTACGTTCCCAAGGCTGAGGATATCGACCTTACCGACCTCGATTACGAAATCACCGAGGGCAAGAAGTTCGGCATCGAGGAGCTGAAAGAAATACTCGTCGTCGACAAGGAAAAGTGGGCTAAGGAAGCCGAGGAAATAGAGGGCTATTACAACGGCACCGTTCAGAGCCGCATTCCCGCAGAGCTTACCGAGTGCCTTGAAATCCTGAAGAAGAACTGCGCACCCGAACCCAAGAAGGCGGCAGAGCCCAAGGCAGAGAGCGCAGAGCCTAAAAAGGCGGCGGCTCCCAAAAAGGCAACCGCAACCAAAAAAGCCGCGGAGCCCAAGAAGGCTGCGGCAAAAGCTCCCGCAAAGAAAAAGCCCGAAACCAAGTAAGGTATAAATTTCGGTTTGTTGATTTGAATTGATTAAATAAAAGCCGCCGTGCGTTACAAACGCGCGGCGGCTTTCTTTTTAAAAGAGACAAAACCAAATTAAATATCGTCGTTGGGAAGTTCGATGTTATCGAACACGGGGTCGTTCAGGAATTCGGACATGGTCATTTCCAGCGCACGGCAAATTCTGTACAGCGTAGTCATGCTGATTCCCGCAACACTTTTGCTACGGAAAATGTTGCTGATGCTCTGGGGTCTTACTCCGGGCAGCTTGCCCAAAGTCTTTTTCTTCATTCCGCGCTCCTTAAGTATTCCGCCTAAACGGTGCGCAACTGCTTCTGTGATTGTCATAATTTTTCTCCGATTATCGTATTTTTGAGTGAGTATATTATAGAATAACGTCAATAATTTTTCAAGCGTTTTTTGTCGAAATTTGTATGAAATTATTTCCAAAATATATATTTTTTACAAAATGAGCGTTTTTAAGCGATATTTCGCCCTTTTTAAGCTACTGCTGCCTGTCTGCGGCGTCAACTTTTTTCTTTCCGCGCTCCGCCGCCCTTAAGTCCTTAAGCGAGTAAGGAGTGCTCCCTTTGACGTTCTTCTTTATCAGCGCGGCAAGCGTGTAGTACAGCGGGAAGCCCAGCGCGTACACCCAAACGCTTTCGGTCAAAAGGAAGGATAAAACCTGATACCAGTAGGCTACGGGCAGTCCGCCGAGTATCATTACCGCGGGCACGATAAACGCGTTGAACAGCACGGGGAACACGCCGCCGACCAGCACCCTTACCACCGAATTTTTAATAAGCCTGCCCACCGCGTAGGTACAGCACGCCGCAAGCAGCGTTGCAAGCGAACCCAGCAGAATATCGTAAACGCCGTACTGCGAAAGCAAATTTGCAAGTATGCAGCCGACGTACAGCCCCGGTATCGCCTCCACGTAAAAGAGCGGCAATATCGTAAGCGCTTCGGAAGGTCTTATCTGAAAAGGTCCGAAAGCAAGCTCGCCGAAAGGCATGGTAAGTGCGACGTACAGCGCGGCGAAAATGCCCGCGCGGCAAATCATAATCGTGGAAATTCTTCCTCTGTTCATTTTTCTTTTTTACGCATAACGGCTTTAAAAAAGCGGAGCGGCAATAAATATAACCGCTCCGCATTTCGATTTATGCGTTTCTCCTCGGTTTTTTTATGTGGTAGTGTTGAGCCGAAAACCTACCGCGTCGCAACGCGACGCGTTTTGCAGATTTTTGATAAATCAAAAACCTTGCTTTCTACGTCGGTTGCTCCTTTTCGTTAAAAATCTTTCTTCGAAATCTTTTTAACGATTATATTTAGTTTTATGATTAGTCTTCATTGTCGCCGGAGTTGCCGCTGTTGCCAAGGAACGTGCCGAAATGAATTTCGCGCTTGCCGCCCTTGCCGCCGCCCGAACGGGGCGCTCCGCCCCTGCCTTCGCGGGGCTTTCTGTCGCCGCGGTCCCTGCCGCCTCTGCCGCCCCTGTCGCGGCGGTCACGGTCGCCGAACGAACGCTCTCTGCGCGGCTCGTAAGGCTTTTCGTTATTGGGAACTATAACGACGAATCTTGCCGGTTCCTTGCCGCTGGAAATGGTTTTAACCTCCCCGCTGTTTGCAAGCGCGGAATGAATTATGCGCCTTTCGTAGGGGTTCATGGGCTCCAGCGTAACCCTTCTCTGTTTGTCAACCGCCTTTTTGGCAAGTCTTTCGGCAAGCTCCGTTAAGGTCTTTTCCCTGCTTGCCCTGTAATCCTCGCAGTCGACGACTACCCTCTTGTATTCGTCCCTGCCGATATTCGCAACCGCGCTTGCCATGGTCTGGATAGCGTCCAGCACCTCGCCGCGGCGCCCGATAATTCTGCTCGACTGTCCNGAGGTTATATTTATTACGACCTTGTCGCCGTCGTAAACNAGCTCGCTNTTTGCGTCAAGCTCTAAAATTTTGGTCAGTCCGTCGATAAACGCAACCGCCCTGCTGCCGTCCGAGCTCCTCTTCGTAACCTTAACCTTTGCCTTAACGCCGCCGATAAGCTTCTTTTTTCCCTCTTCGANAACGGTTATTTCCGCCTGCTCTCTTTTAAGATTAAGCGCGTCCAAGCCNGCTTGCACCGCTTCTTCCACGGTCTTGCCGGTAAATACGTTGGTTTCGTCCATCATAATTCCTCGTTATCTTACTTTTTTTACTTTTCTGCCCTTGCGGCGCTTAGCTTGCCTGTCCAGATATTCATCCAGCTCGCCCCTTGCTTCCTTTCTCTTGAACCAGACGTCCACCGCCTTGTTTATGATAAGCATAGTGATTAAGCCGTACAGCGTATTCGTAATCATGTATATGGAGAAGGACGCCGAATAGAAGAACGAGATTGCGCCGTAGAATATGGGCATCATAATAAGCATCCATTTGTTGGTCCTCGCACCCGAACCGTCTACCGTGCCCAGCTCGTTGACCGACTTGTTTGCGCGCATGGATATCCACTGCTGCAACAGCATTAAGCCGATTGAAAGCACGATAAGCACGAAATAGCCGTTATAGCGCCCCTTTTGCGCGGTTAGAGCCGCGGTTACCTTTTCGTAGGATTCCGCGTAGTCGTCGCCGATGTTCGCCTTGGATACGGTCGATTTGAACTTTGAGAAGCTGGGAAGCTCCTTATTGAGCGTGGAATCGGGGTACCAGAGGTTTTTTACCCACAGGAAGCTGTTGTTGTGACCTTCCTTGTAGCTGTCGTTCTTGCCCTCGTAGAAGAGCTTTACCTCCTCCGCGGCGGGTCCTTCCAAATAGTAGCTGACTAAATTATTTCTTACCGAAATAGCCGTGGTCGTAAGCTCGCCGTGGTCGGTAAGGTTGACTACGTTGATATCGAAATTGCCTTCGTAACCGGTGTGCGCCGCCTTGTATTCGCGCGCAAGCGATAAAAACACGCCGTCCTCGTCCTGTACCTGCCAGTTGGCGTCGGCTACGCCCTTGACCTTGTTGTAGTGCGCGGCAAACTTTGAATAGTCCACCGAATAATCAACGGTGTCCTCGTCAAGCTGCACCTCGTGCAAAAAGCCGTCGGGATTTTCGTCGTTTATAACGTATGTCTGCACCACTCCG
>WFLX010020927.1_pt1 | contig 19746 bp, 16 predicted proteins | sample 4967041 | NCBI WGS metagenome assembly WFLX01 (sample SAMN12857096, study PRJNA449069) | gut metagenome | isolation source: stool from male and female vole | host: Microtus ochrogaster | place: USA:Florida | collected 2017
TGGTGTAGGCCATCTGGATCTCTGGCTGCTGGTTGAGGGCGCCAAGGAAAGCCTGAACCACTGCGAAGAACTCGTTGATGTCGCCGCCGGTCTTGTCCTGCATCTTGAGCTCGAAACCGTTTGTGACGGAGTAGCCGGTGATCATAGGCGGAGCGAAGATCATCACGCGTCCGTCCTTGATGAGCTGGCCTGTCAGACCGTAAAGCTGCTGAATGATAGCGTCGGAGCTCTGCGAGGCATCGCGCTCGCTCCAATCCTTGAGCTTGAGGATGAAGGTGCCGTAGGTAGCGCCCTGGCCGGCAAGGAACGAGTAACCGTTGATCATAGTGCGCGACATGACGCCGGGCACTGTGCCGATGATCGAGTCGACCTTGGCAAGCACCTCACCGGTGCGCTCCTGCGANGTGCCCGGGGGCATATCGACCATACAGAACACCGTACCGGTGTCCTCATTGGGCACGAGAGTTGACGGGGTGGTGTTCATGAGCCATGCAAGCACCGCTACTGCGGCAGCCACCAGGATGAAAGCGGTCACCTTGTGGCGGGTGAGNAGGTTGACACCGTGGCGATAGCCACCGAGCATCTTCTCATATCCCTTCTCAAATGCCTGATGGAAACGCTTGCCGAAGAGGCCCATGAGAGTGACAATACCGATGGCAACGGCGATGATACCGTGGAGGGTGTTGGAGAAGTTGAACCAGCCGAGCACCATNAGCAGGATGGTGACAATGAGGAGGATCAGAGTGATCAGGGGATGGAAGTTCATGCGGAGGCTGCCGAAATAGCGCTTCTTCATCGTGACAGCCGCTTCGCTATAGGCCTTGCCCATACGCTCCTTGAGGGTATCGGCAGGTTCGCCCTCAGCCTTGTGNGGCTTGAGGAACACAGCGCAAAGAGCCGGAGAGAGGGTAAGGGCGTTGATAGCCGAGAAGCCGATGGCGATGGCCATAGTGATACCGAACTGCTGATAGAACACGCCGGTGGTGCCGGGCATGAACGACACAGGGATGAACACGAGCATCATGACGAGGGTGATGGAGACGAGAGCGCCGCCGATCTCGTTCATGGCGTCGATAGCAGCCTTGCGCGAGCTGTTGTAGCCCACGTCGAGCTTGGCGTGGACCGCCTCGACCACCACTATCGCGTCATCCACCACAATCGCNATCGCAAGNACGAGAGCCGAGAGGGTGATGAGGTTGACCGAGAAGCCCACCAACTTCATGAGNAAGAATGTACCGATAAGGGCCACCGGAATTGCAATGGCCGGGATAAGGGTNGAGCGGAAATCCTGAAGGAAGATATATGTCACGAGGAACACCAGGATGAAGGCCTCGATGAGNGTCTGGATAACGTGATAGATCGACGCATAAAGGAAGTCGTTGTTGTTCATCGGGATGGCAATGTCGAGGCCGTCGGGCAGATCCTTTTTGGCTTCGTCGACAAATTTGAGCACATCCTCGATGATCTTAGTAGCGTTNGAGCCGGCGGTCTGGAACACGATAGCCGTAACGCCAGTCTTGCCGTTGTACTTGCCGTGGAAACCATAGGTCACGCGACCGAGCTCAACATCGGCCACATCCTTGAGACGGAGCACCTCGCCGTTTGGAGTGGCGCGGATCACAATGTCTTCAAATTCCTCGGGCTGCACGAGACGGCCTTTGTACTTCATGGTGTACTGGAAAGTCTGGTTGCCCTGCTCGCCGAATGCACCCGGAGCAGCCTCGATATTCTGCTCGGCAAGAGCTGCCGACACATCGGTAGGCATGAGGTTATACTGGGCCATGACATCGGGCTTGAGCCAGATACGCATGGAGTAGTCGGCACCCATCACCATCACATCGCCNACACCCGATATACGCTGCATAGGGGGCACGATGTTGATCTTCATGTAGTTTTCAACGAAGGTCTCGGGATATTTGCCATCCTTGTCGTAGAGAGCTACACCAACGAGCATCGAGGTCTGACGCTTCTGGGTGAGCACACCCACACGGGTTACTTCGGCCGGAAGGAGGCTCTGGGCCTTGGCCACACGGTTCTGCACATCGACGGCAGCCATGTCGGGATCAAATCCCTGCTCGAAATAGACATTGATTGTGGCCGAGCCGGTGTTGGTGGCGGTAGACTCCATGTAAGTCATACCCTCGGCACCGTTGATCGACTCCTCGAGAGGGGCGATCACCGAATTAAGCACGGCCTGTGCGTTGGCACCCTGATAGGTCGTGGTGACGGAGATGGTGGGTGGCGCGATGTCGGGGAACTGGGTCACCGGCAGCGATGCCAGTCCGATAAGACCCAGCAGGACTATGAAAATTGATATAACCGTCGACAGGACCGGGCGGTTAATAAAGGTATCGAGTTTCATTCTCTATATCTGTTGAGATAATGATTGGTGAGGACGAGAGTATGAAATCACTTCTGAGCATCGGCGGCGGGGGCAGCGGCAGACTCAGCGGCGGGAGCGGGAGCGGCACCGACCGGATTGATGACAATGCCGGGACGGACATTCTGAGTNCCCACACCCTCAACGACNATACGCTGTCCGGGTTCAAGACCGCTGTTGACAACAAATGTCTGGCCTCCGCTGACGGGNGTGACGTCGACAGGAGTAGACACGAGTTTGTTTGAGTCGTTGACAACATAGACGAAACGACGGTCCTGAAGCTCGAAAGTTGCCTTCTGGGGGATGACGAGGACATTGCTCTCATTCTCGGGGATAACCACACTGCCGGTCGATCCGGAGCGGAGAAGTCCGTTGGTGTTGTCGAAAAGAGCGCGCACCGAAGCGGCACCGGTCGACGGGTCGATAACACCGCTCACGGTGGCAACCTTGCCGGGGAGCGGATAAAGGGAGCCGTCGGCCAGACGCAGACGCACCTCGGGCATCGAAGCGATGGCGCCGTTGACTGTCTGCTCTCCACCCTTGGCCAGATTGAGAAGATCGCGCTCAGTGAGCGAGAAGTAGGCATAAACCTGAGAGTTGTCGCTCACAGTAGTAAGCGGCTGAGCCGATGAGGGCGATGCGAGGGATCCCTCACGCTGCGGGATAGTGCCCACGACACCGTCGGAAGGAGCGGTGACAACGGTATATCCGAGGTTCTTGCGGGCTGTCACAAGACCCGACTGAGCCTGAGCCAGAGCGGCCTTGGCCTGGGTGAGATTGTCCTGAGCAGTCTGATAGTCGAAGTCCGAGATAATGTTTTTCTCAAAAAGCTGACGCTTAGTGTCGGCGGTGCGCTGTGCTGTGGCAACGGCAGTAGAAGCAGCGTTGACAGCGGCCTGAGCCTGATCGACAGCAGCCTGGAAGGTCACCTGATCGAGTGTGAACAGCGGCTGACCCTTGCGGACATACTGGCCTTCGTCGACATGAACCTTAGTGATAAAGCCAGTCACCTGAGGACGGATGGCGATATCGGTCTTACCCTTGATCTGGGCCGGGAATGAGGTCTCTGATTCTGATGAAGTTGGGGAGAGTGTGATGACTGCGAGAGAGGGCGCCTGCTGTTGCATTCCGGCCTGCTGATTGCCGGAACATGAGGCCGCCATAATCATCAGCGTGCCGGCGGCAAAGGCTCCGGCCGATTTGAGAAGATTGCTGTGGATCATTGGTGACTATTATGTTTTTTACCTAAAATTTGCTTATGATGAGTGTTTTCGCGGCTTTCAATAGTGTGATGAAGCCAATTCCGGAAGTGCAAAATTACACATTTTTGGCGACTGTGTGCTCTCGCCACAGCAGGTTAGTTCCTTTTATAACCAAAATCAACCTACTTTTTCGCCATTTTTACCAATCAGCGCCCCAACTCGCTTTCGGGTCACCTGCGGCTGCTGATCCGGCGCATCCACTCGTAGACCGCGAGAGTCCAGCTCCGCAGACGCAACCACACCGGCGACGGAGCGACACTCACATCGGCGATCATGGAGTCGGCCAGAGTGGCTATNTCGGTGGGCGTGGCATCGGCGCTCTGCTCGGGATAGACCACCATGAGATTGTTTGCCGCGAAGTTGTGGCGTAGAAAATCGGGAAGGGTGTCCATGTCGGCCGTGAAAGAGATGGAGCCGCGTCGCGCACTCACCACAACGAGGAGATCATCGTGCTCAATCTTGTTGGCCAGAAGCACAAAGTCGTCGTATCCCGAGGTGACGTTATAGGACCGGTTGATGTCATAACGGTCGATACAAATCACGGTCTCGATGGCGCGCCGGCTGTCGTCGGTGCAGTTGAATATCACCCTGCATCCGATCTGACGGGTGAGATTAGCGACAGCCCTGACCCACTGACGGAATCCGACCTCAAACTGTGCCTTTTCCGGCACGGCTACCTGGATGCTCATGAGAGTGGCCGGCGGAATGAACAAGCGCACTATCATCACCATACGGTTTGACGCCTTAAGCAGCTGGGTGAGCTTCTCGCCGAAGAATGAGTCGATAAACTGGGTGCGCCGGTGAAGACCGATGATGACCTGAGAGATGTCGCGCTCCTCTATCACATTGATCATTCCGGTGACGAAATTCAGATCGTATCGCTCTATGGGGACGATCGAGGCATCGACCGAGGCGGCAACCTTGCGGGCCACATCAAGAGAGTTGCGCGAAACGGAGCGCGAGAGCGCACTATTGTCGGTCCGGACATGGAGGGCGTACATCTGTCCGGCCGCCTTGCCCTCGGGTCGGATAAGCAGCGCCAGACTCACCAGCTCTGTGGCTGTGAGAGGATTGGCGATAGGAACGAGGGTGTTGACAGGCTGCGCGGCGCTCGGAGTCTGGAGGGCGTCGAGATTCTCCTGCTCCCTTTCAAGCTGGAGGATCTTGAGCCGCGAGGCTGCTCGTGTCACGCCAACCGAGCTGACAGTACAGGTGACGAGAATCATCAGCACCGTGCCGTTGAGTATCTCCTCACCAAAAATACCTGTCGAGAAACCGATCATCACCACTGCGAGAGCCACTGCCGTGTGGGCGTTGGACAGCTGGTAGAGCATCGATCTGTCGGCCGAAGACAGGCGGTAGATGCGCTGTGTGACAAAAGCGGCGAGCCATTTCACGACCATTGCGGTTGCCGACATCACGGTTGCGACATAGATCGTTGACCACGACGAGCCTACCACCTTTATATTAATGAGCATGCCTACTTCGATGAGGAAGTAGGGGATGAAAAGAGCATTGCCCACAAACTCGATGCGACCCATAAGGGGCGAGCGCGCCGGGACGTAGCGTCCCAGAACTATGCCCGCATAGAACGCGCCGAATACACCCTCCAGACCGATCCACACTGCCGCCTGAGCGGCCAGAAAGGTCATGGCGAGGATATAGACGAATTGCAGGATGCCATCGGTGTAGTGTCTGAAAAACCAGCGGGTAACCTTTGGATAGACCCATGCCACCACCAGCGAATAGGCCACAAGCGACCCTATCAGCCGAAGCAGATCGAGCCAGGAAAACGCTCCGCTCTCCACCACTCCCATCACACCCGCAAGCACGAGCAGCGATCCGAGAACGGTAAAGATAGTGCCCGCAACGGCTATCACGACGGCCGGATTCTTGGTCAGGCCGTATCGGGCCACAATGGGATAACCTATCAGTGTGTGGGCCGCAAACATCGAGGCCAGCAGCAAGGCCGACAATATGTTCATGCCGAGCACTCCCAGCGCTACCACCGCACCCAGCACAAGCGGTATGGCGAATGTGAGGCCACCGAACACGAGCCCCATCCGCAGATTCTTGCGCAGATTGAAAAGGTCGATCTCCAATCCGGCAAGAAACATGAGATAAAGGATGCCTACCTGTCCGAACACCTCGAAACTCATGTCGCGGGCAAGCCAGTTGAGCCCGTAGGGGCCGATCACCACTCCGGCCACGATGAAACCGATGATCGGTGGGATCTTAAACCGGTTGAGCAGCATGGGCACCAGCAGGATGATCGCCAGCACTATCAGGAAGATAGGTACCGGAGACTCAACCAGTGGCTTCGAGGCATGAATGGCAAAATTCAAAAGCATATTTGCGACCGGGGACTATTACGGCATCCCCAGGGCGAGGCCGGAGCCTCAGCTGTTGGCAAACTTCTTGCCGTTGGCTATGAGATATTGGGCAATCTGGACAGCGTTGAGAGCCGCGCCTTTCTTGATCTGGTCGCCGACAAGCCAGAATGTCAGCCCGTTGGGATCNGCAGTGTCGCGACGGATGCGTCCTACATAAACCGGATCCTCACCGGCCACATCGAGCGGCATGGGATAGCGTTTTGCGGCCGGCTCGTCGATCACCACCACTCCGGGTGCCGACTCGAGAGCCGCGCGTGCCTCCTCGGGAGCGATGGGGCGCTCAGTCTGGATCCACACGGCTTCGGAGTGAGCCCGCATGACAGGCACACGCACACAAGTGGCCGACACATCGAGGTCGGGAGCGTGCATGATCTTTTTGGTCTCGTGATACATCTTCATCTCCTCCTTGGTGTAGTCGTTGTCAAGGAACACGTCGATGTGAGGAATGACATTGTCGGCAAGCTGGTAGGCGAATTTCTCGACAACCGGCTTCTCGCCTCGGGCAATCTGGCCATACTGAGCGAAAAGCTCGTCCATGGCCGTGGCACCGGCACCGCTCGCTGCCTGATAAGATGCCACATGCACACGCCGGATCGGCGAAATATCGTTGAGGGGCTTGAGGGCCACCACCATGATGATCGTGGTGCAGTTGGGATTGGCAATGATATTGCGCGGAGTGTCGAACGCATCATCTCCGTTGACCTCCGGGACGACCAGAGGCACGTCGGCGTCCATGCGGAAGGCGCTCGAATTGTCAATCATTATGGCACCATGACGGGTGATATCGTCGGCAAACTCGCGCGACGTGCCGGCTCCTGCCGAAGTAAATGCTATATCAACACCCTTGAAAAGGTCGGGGTCATGCGTGAGCTCCTCCACCGTTATCTCCTGTCCCCGATAGNTGTACTTTCGGCCTGCACTGCGCTTGGAGCCGAAAAGACGGAGGGTGGTAACGGGAAAATCTTGCTGGTCAAGCACACGGAGAAACTCCTGACCCACGGCGCCGGAAGCGCCAACGATGGCAACGTTCATGATTGGCTTAATATGATGTCTGGTTGAAAAGTTGCTGCAAAATTACAACTTTTTCAATTAAATGACACAATCGCCCGCTTATTAATGTCAAATTGCCACATACCATTCCGGGCATTCCGGTATATCACCGAAGCCGGCAGCTCAATTCAAATGTTAAATAATTCCGAATATATTAAACATATTTTAACGCTAATTTAACAATGTGAATTTATCCGATTATCAGGCAATACTTTTTAGGCAATTTTCACAAATAGCGTTATAAACTGAGGGATAAACAGTTGCAGATAGCGCTATATTACAATGCTGCAACAAAGGCACTCTTTCCAACCATATCATTTGGTATCTTCAACCGTAAGTCCTAATTTTGAGCAGTGATTCACGACAACTGTGAATAAATCTTAAAAACAAGCTCTTCAAGCTATCTCCTCATAAATTGATTCAATACCAATGATCGAAACCACTCTCGTCATTTTCAAGCCCTCGTCGGTTGCCCGCGGACTCGTAGGTCGCATCCTGTCACGCTTCGAATCAAAAGGCCTGACCATCACCGGAATGAAAATGATGCAGCTCGACGAGGCTCTCCTCCGCGAGCACTACGCTCATCTCGTCGATCGTCCTTTCTTCCCCTCGATTGTAAAATCAATGACAGCCACCCCGGTGATTGTACTGGCATTGCGCGGCCGGGACGCCATCTCGACCGTGCGCCTGATGACCGGCGCCACCAACGGACGCGAAGCACTGCCCGGCACCATACGCGGCGACTTCTCGATGTCCAATCAGGAAAACGTGATCCACGCATCCGCCTGCCCCGAGGATGCAGAAGCTGAGCTGAAACGCTTCTTCAAGCCCGGCGAGATATTTGACCGCACCCCCGACGACATCAAATTCCTCTACGCAGCATCTGAACTCTGCTGACCTATCCCCTCTCCAGAATTTCTCTATCCTCCACAATTAAATAATGAATATCCTCAAGAAACTTATCATAACGGCTTCAGCATCGGCACTGGCTATCATCGCCGGTGGATTTACAACATCGGCTCAGCTCAGGCTCCCGGATGCACATGAGAATCAGCATCAGGAGCTCCTCGCCGCCCAGCGCCCCATCGCCGCCGACATTCAGCTCGTCAATACAAACAAGTTTATCGAATCGCTCCGCGCCGACGACATGATGGACAACGAAGTGTTTGGCGAATATTGGGAAAGCCAGCTCGTCAATCCATATTCCGGTGCCGCGATTCCTGCAAACAAAGACCTTGATGTCAGCAGCTATGTAAGTCCGCTCGAAGATATTCGCATAACCTCCAACTACGGCTATCGCCCTCGCTTCCGCCGCGTGCACAAAGGGATTGACCTCGGCCTCCATGTAGGCGATACCGTAAGGGCAGCCTTCGACGGCAAAGTCCGCATCTGCCGATATGAGCGTAAAGGCTACGGCTACTATGTCGTGATCCGCCACGACAACGGCATGGAAACCGTCTACGGCCACCTCTCAAAATTTATCGTCAAACCCGATGATCGAGTGCGCGCAGGCGATCCCATAGCCCTCGGCGGCAACACAGGCCGCTCCACAGGCCCTCACCTCCATTTCGAGACACGCTTTATGGGTGTGCCCATCAATCCGGCCGAGATCATCGACTTTGCCAACAAGACTCCCATCAACGGCATATATGCCTTCGATAAGGTCAAAGCTGAAAACGCTGTGAAATATACCCGAAGCACCAAATCGAAAGCACGCCGGCGCACCACCGCCTCAACCAAGCGCCGCTCACGCCGCAAATAATAAAATAATATTTCCGCTCCCGACCTCGGTCGGAGATAGGACATGAAACTCTTAGCCCGGATCGCCAAGTCCGGGCTTAATTTATTCCCCGCTTTTCCCTCTTGCGCCCGCGACTTTGGCGCTGATCTTATACAGCACGCCCTTAGTCGACCGCTCCGAACGGTAATAGACAAATGTGAGCTGACGATCCCATGATGGGAACAATATCTGACGGGTGGCACCGGCTGGAATATCTACTCCCACTTCCACATCCTCGTGGTGGAGTTCGCGCCCATCCATATCATAATAATCGATCGAGAGAATGAGCCTTGTAAGCCGCAGGTCAGTCTTATTCGTGACAAAGATGCTCTCGCGCCGCGACCGGAGCGGCTTGTCGTAGCCACTCAGCAGAATCGAATCAAGAGCCCATGGCGCCACGGTATCGACCGCCGACAGCGGACCGGTGACACCNGCCATACGCTCAAGGCGCGGTCTGGTAGTGGTGACACGCTTCTTTCTCGCCTCAGCCTCGTGGCTGGCGGAAAGAAAAATCACAGCGGCCAAAAGCCCGAAAGCGCTACGACGATTCATAGATATACCGGTTCAAGAGGAGGCACAGGCACCGGAAAGACCCGTTCAGCTCCCTGTGGGGTGGACTCGACAAAGCGCTCCGACCTCACACTCGGACGGAAGAACAGATAGGGCACCGACATATAGAGATTGACAGCAAGGGGCGAGCGATGGCGACGAAACACAAGGCGGTTTCCCTCATCACCCATTTTAAGCGTATATTCGTGGCGCTTCAATCCAGGCAATGAGGCAAGAGGCGACGACGAATAGAACCACGCATCATACAGCCCACGCTCGGCACCCCGCGTGGCGCGCCCGATCAGCGTTCCGGGCACGAGCGATCGGTCGGGAGCCTCCACTACGGTTATGGCATAGGCGCCCGGAGCATCCCTCTCGATTGCAACGAGAGTAGACTGACTGCCTGGAGCGGTGAGGCGCCAGACACCCTCTATCGCCTCCGGTCCGGATGCCGCNATGTCGCGGCACACATCTTCAAAGCTCCTTACCGGACGCACCGGCTCGCCGGCAATTGCCGCCGAAAACGCCAGAATCAGCGCCGCCACGGCAATGCAAAATCTTATGGCCGGAACGTCCTTAAGGATCATATAGTGGAGAATCTGTAGCTCAGACCGAATGTGAAGATCTCCTTACACTGGAATCTGTGCCAGCTCGTATCCGGAAGGCGCGGAGTGGAGGTGTCGTAGCGGATATGCCAGTAGATCTGGGTAGACAGGAAGCGGTTGATATCAAACGANAGNGTATTCTGCCAGTCGGCCTGCAGATATTTATAGTCGGTAAACGCGAAGAAGCGGGTNGTATAGTAGATGTTCCATGTAATCCGCGCCTTAAAGTTGATCTCCGCATTGCTACCATACTGGCTTACGGAATTGTGCCCCNCATTGATACCGAAAGCCGTCTCGTCCATATCCGTGTTGAAACATGTCTTGAGATTATATGACAGCGGGTTGATCGACGCACCAAACTCTATCCGCTTGGTAGTCTTGGAATAGGTCATACCGAGACCGACATTGAGCTCGCCCGGCGACATGAAGGCAGCCCGGAGCGAACGCGAGTTGCTGGTATAGTTATTGAGCAGCTGGGTCTTGAAGGCTACGTTTACAGAATAGTACCAGTTGGTGCGTGCTTTGTAACCGAATTTGGAATTGAACTGAAACAGATCGTCGGAGATATTGTAGTTTCTCACNGTATCGTCGGGCGCAGAGTTGATGCCGAGCTTATACTGAGTGGTCATCTCAAAGAGCAGTTTGGGATAATACTTCTCATTCAGNTTCAGATTCCATATTATCTGTGCGAGAGTGTTGAGGTTGTTGTTGCCGCCCTGATACCAGTTGGGTGAGAGATAGGCCTGAGAGAACTGGAGCGAAGCATTGAAATTATGGAGCCACCGCTTCTCGGCAATCTCCAGACCAAGCTCATCGGCCGCGCTCTTTGCCTCGATGGGAATATCCTTGAGGACAATCTTGCTCGTGCCGGGATCGACAGTGGCCCTGAGCTGCACGGGGGCTTTGGTCATATTCTCGAGCACATATCTCACCTTGCGGGGATTGTGGACTATAAATTGCTGACGTCCGTAGTTGGTGAGCTGGATCGAACGCAGGATATCTTCGAGCCAGTCGTCGGCAAATGTGTCGAAATAGCCCGGCTCACCCAGTGGCGATGCGAGCGATTGGAATGTGGCGGGGCTAATGTAATGGTAAGTATCGAAGACTATCGGAGCAACGATGCCGGGCTCATAAGTGTCGTAGAAACGCTCCGGGATAATCACCAGCGTATCAGCTGCCTCAATAGGNGTGAGNACTCTGGGTGATGCGATGNTGTCGGCGCCGACCGTGTCAGTTTCCGCATAGAGCAGTCTCTCTCCATCCGCACTTTTTGTATATATATCCGCTCTTGCCGAAGGAGCGACCAGAATGGCACCAATAAGATAAAGAAGAATGCGATACATAGTAAGCGATAAAACGTGATGAGGCTGACACCGTATTTCGGTATCATGCTGCAAAATTACATATAATTCTCGGCTTTTGCCACTAATCAGGAGTCCAACTGGCCGGAATGTAATGAACATTGTCAGCAGCCGGACCGTTTTCCTAATGTAAATCCGCGCGGAGCATCCCATCAAACCGACAGGAGCTCCCGCATCTTAAAACACTAATGTTATGGACACACAACAGCTCACCAAACTTCTCGACGAAAAAGGCACAGTCATGGTAGAATTCTATGCAACATGGTGCCCTCATTGCAAACGTATGGCTCCGATAGTAGACGATCTGAAAGCTCTCTTCGAGGGACGCGTGTCTATCTATCAGTTTGACATCGACCAGAACGAACAGCTTGCCAACGAACTCGAAGTNGAGTCGATCCCGACTTTCATCATCTACCGTCAGGGCGAGGAAATGTGGCGCACGAGCGGTGAGCTCCCCGCTGAGACCCTGTCGTCGAAACTCGAACAATACGCCTGATCTTCACGCCTATGTCGTCGCTTCTGAATGATTTTCTTGAGGCACTCGATGTGCCTCACACCCGAGCCTACACGGACACGGCATTTGCCCGCATGCCATTCAAGTCGCTCTTCGGCTTCTCAAGACAGCTGAAGGCCTACGGGGTGGAAACGGTAGCTGCCCGATGGAGCGACAAAACGATCCTGCCGGAGATCCCGGCCCCGTTTCTCGCTCAGACGGGCGACAGGTTTGTCATTGTGGAGGCGATTGACAAGGAATCAAGCACCGTTACGTTCAAATGCTCCCACCGCGGTGGCTGCACCGTGCCTATCCAGCAATTTGAGAATAAATGGACAGGATTGGCTCTGCTGGCCTATCCCGACAGCAATTCGCGGGAGCCGGAACTATCGCGACACCGCTTCGACGCATTCATATCCGTAGCCAANAAGTGGATCCTCGCCATCTGCTCAATCATCCTGCTCGCTGTAGGAGCCGTCAACGCCGGACTGTTTTCAAGCCTCTCGGGCATAGCCACGTTAGCGGTCGATCTGGCTGGTCTGGGAGTGACATGGCTCCTGATCCTTAAGACACTGAAAGTATCCTCACATTCTGCCGACAGAATATGCGGGATCCTTCAGGATCACGGATGCGATACGGTACTGGAACAGAAAGCATCCTCATTTTTCGGCATCTTCAGCTGGAGCGAGGTCGGACTGGCCTATTTCGGCATCTCGACAGCGATCCTACTGATCTACCCGTCGATGCTCGGATGGCTTGCGCTGATCAATCTGCTCTGCCTGCCGTTTACATTCTGGAGCATCTGGTATCAGAGGTTCAGACTCCACACTTGGTGCACACTGTGTGTCACGACTCAGGCTCTACTCTGGCTTCAGGCCGGAGCCTACTGGTGGCATGGCGCATGGCACACACCTCTCGCCGGCGGATGGAGCCTGATAGCGATTCCGGCAGCCTACGGAGCAGCTCTGTTCGGGCTCAACGCCGTGGTNAGTTTCATCAAGCGGCANACCGCNGACTCATCATCTTCATCCACTGACTGATATGAAACAGATCCCACACATCCCGCTTGACGGGGCGACAGTCCTCAGCCCATCGGAGATGAATGCAATTCATTTCGAGACAGGGTTGCACTCCCCTGCCGCCACCCGCCCAAAGAAGAAATAACAGTTATCTTCCGCACAGATGCGGAACAAAGAAGACTATCTCGGCCGAGATAGTCTTCCTTATTGTGACTCCTACAGGATTCAAACCTGTAACCTTCTGATCCGTAGTCAGATGCTCTATTCAGTTGAGCTAAGGAGCCAACGTTGATTTCTGAAAGGGGGTGACTCCTACAGGATTCAAACCTGTAACCTTCTGATCCGTAGTCAGATGCTCTATTCAGTTGAGCTAAGGAGCCATCATTTAGTTTGACCGGCACCCTCCGGTGCCGTTTGCGGTTGCAAAGTTACGCACTTTTTTATGTGTCACCAAATTTTTGACGATTTTTTTTCGTCAAAGCCTCAATTATCCCCTGAGATCACCGATATCCGGCCTACTCGTCGATCGAATAGTTAATGAAATCTATCAGCGGCTTGAGCGGACGGAGTGCTTCGGCAGTGCGCTCGGGCCATGCCGGATCGAGCCACCACTTGCGACCGAGCGGACGATACTTGCCATACTCTTTAAGCCTCAGCAACTCGGCCTGCGGATGATTGCGCTCCCAGCCCTTGGGGATTGTCTTGAGCGATTCGCCACACCATCCCGGATAATACTTTTCAAGCTCAGGCTCGGTGATAATCTCCGTAAATTCCTCGATATTGTCAACGATAGCATGGCGCAGCTTTGACAACACGGGAGACGGCGGACAATATACCCCGCCATAAAGGCCGGATTCGGCTCCGGCACCTTCACGCCCGATATGAATATAATATCCGGCATAGGGATCCTGACGGCCACGCGGGCCGAAAGCAGCCGAGAAATATGTCTTATAAGGAGTCTTGTCGGGCGAAAAACGAGTGTCGCGCGCAAAACGGTAGGCAGCCCTGCGGGGATCATCGGGCCCGCAGGCCGGTTCCCATTCCTTGACATGAGCGAGCAGCCTGCCGAGATCGTCGAGCCATGCGGCACGCAGGTCATCATATCTGCGGCGATTGTCGCTGAGCCACTGCCGGGTGTTGTTTTCAGCAAGCTCGTCGAAGAAGCCGAAAAGCTCCTTCATATAATATTGTCCGCTCATCTTATATCCTCCCACTCAACGTCTACGATCTGGCTCTCGGCCACAAAGCTCTCTGTCGATTTCGTGTCGGCCTCAGCATCGCCTGTCTCGGCATATATCTCTTCATATTCCACATATTCACCCACCGAGGGATCAATGCGTTTTTTTCGGACAGGCTGAGAAGATGAGGAAGCCGATGAAGCCGGTGATCCGTATGCTCCGAATCCCGTCGGATCCATTCCGCCAAAAGCAGAGTTGTAGGCCTTGCGGGCCTGAGAGGTTATCTTACGGCTCACCCACCATCCGAGCAGACGCATGATCAGACGTCCGATCAGGGGCAGGGAGAAAAAAATCAGAATGATTGCAAGTATGTAAAGCACAGTATAAGAAATCAGTGTAAATAAAAGAAAACTTTATTCCTTAGCACCTACGGCCGACATAAGGATGTAGAACAGGATAGTCCACATCAATCCGGGGAGGCCTGAGGTGAGCAGGAACATAACGGCCGCGATGATCAGCACATAACGTCTGAAATTCTCACGCCAGCCAAAAGTCTTGAATTTGAGCGAGGTCATTCGCAGCGAGCTCATCATGAGCAGACTCTCGCAGAGGATGATCATCGCCACAACCCACATGGGCGGACAGCCATGAGCGGCAATCCACGCCGTCATGCCGATCCAGAAGATTGCATTGGCAGGGATAGGCAGGCCGGTAAATGTGGTGGCCTGTCCGGGATCGATATTGAATCGGGCCAGACGCAGGGCTCCGCACACAGCGATCAGAAGCGAAACAATGGCCCACCAAGTAAATCCGCCGGCTGCCTCGGTGATGGCCGTGTAGACCATAGCCGTAGGAGCGAGACCGAAGCTGACCAGGTCTGAAAGCGAGTCGAGCTCACGCCCCATGTCCGAGTAGGCGTGGAGCAGGCGCGCCATGGCTCCATCGGCAAAATCAAATATCGCGGCGGCTCCAATAGCAATAAACGACCATTGGAAGCCTGTCAGCCCTCCGATCGGCTGCGAACCGTGGAGCGCGAGGATTATCGCAACTGCCCCGCTGACAAGATTGAGGCAGGTGATTGTATTGGGTATATATGATGTGATTCTCACTTTTTCAGAGGAAATGAAGGATCGGGATTCTTGGCCATCCGCGCCACGGGGGTGACACCGCCGGTAGTCTTATCGCCCAACTTCACATATATCTCGGTGTCAAGCGGCAGATAGATATCAACCCTTGAACCGAATTTGATGAAGCCCATGTGGTCTTCGATCGACGCTTCGATGCCCGGCTCGGCATAAGTCACTATGCGGCGCGCCACGGCACCGGCAATCTGCCTCACGAGCACTTTCTGGCCGTTGGTGGCACGGATAAGCACCGTCGAGCGCTCGTTTTCGGTGCTCGACTTCGGTAGATAGGCTCCCATAAACCGACCCGGATGGTGACGCACCAGAAGGACCTCACCGTCGACCGGAAACCAGTTGGCATGGACATTAAGAATGGACATGAACACCGAGAGCTGCTTGCAGCGGCATTTCAGNCACTCGGGCTCATAGACCTCTTCGAGAGCCACGACAGTGCCGTCGGCGCTCGAGATGACCACACGCTCGCGGTCGCCCGTGAAATGACGGCGTGGAGAGCGGAAGAAATTCACAACGAGGAGATAGACCACAGCCGAAACGACCGAAAACACAATAGGTATCGCCATCGGCCTGATAAACATCCAAGCCGATGCATTGACCACTGCCAGAATAAACAGCAGCAGAATGAGGATATTAGTCCCTTCGCGATGTATTTTGACTCTCATCTGTTCGTTTCGACAAAAGCGGTCTTTACCGTCTAACGTGCAAAGATACGCTAATTTTTTTATTCCTCAAACTATAGAGACAAATTCACAACCAATGAAACAAGATCCAAATAGGATTACTAAACAAATTGGTTATGCTTTAATCTCTGATCCCAATACGTTTATATTTTTTATTGGCAACATCAATCCACTTTGGTTGATAAGACAGTTCTTGCATAATCGGTTCAAATTTCGTACCTTCGCATAATAAAAGCAGATTCATTATGGCAATACCAATTAAAACAGTACCCATACTCTCNGGCAAAATCGCGGATGACTTCATACGGAAAGCAGAGGAGCGAGNAAGANACCCCNCNCCCNGTCTCTNTCCAGAACAGGAGGAACGTATCGNCAGAGTGATGANNCAGNTGCACNAATTTCGGNTCCCATGGGAAAAGAAATGACGGAACAAAAGTTTATTCTTGAAGAAAAATGTCAGTTGGCACGGGTAACTCAGGAGGTACTGGATTACTGTCGGCCCTTCACCTGTGGAGACGATGATCTTGATGATTTTTTCGCCAACAATGCNGTAGCCTATGAAAAGGAGCTTATGGGCAAGACTTACTGCTGGGTCTTACGCGATGATGTCACCAAAATTGTCGGAATGATTACTCTTGCCAATGCAGGTATTCAGACCACTCATCTTCAGAATCATCCACGCCGGAAACTCAACAACCTTATTCCATATAATAAACAGGGGCGCACATATCCCGGTGTATTGATTGGCCGTCTTGGTGTCAGCGTTGACTTTCAAGGTTCACAATATCGTGCCGGGGCTCAAATAATGGATTTTATAAAAGATTGGTTCAGAAGCTACGATAACAAAACGGGGTGTAGGTTCGTTTTGGTTGACGCCGTGAATAACGACCATGCCATAAGATATTACGAACGTAACGGATTCAGACCGTTATTTCCAAGGATCAATGACGAAAAANCTTTTTATCATATCCCTGAATCGGATATCCTGCGCACAAGAATGTACTATTACGACTTATTGTAATCACCCTCCCACTTCTATAGACATGGGGCACACAAAAGATGACATTATCAAACCCGATAATGAGTAGGAGCTCCACTTCAGGTCAGAATTCAAAAAGGCCGGGCCGTCGGGACGCTGTGAGTGCGTCTGCCGACGGCCCGGCCGTCAATCCAATTATTCTGCCGGGTCTCTTATTCCGTGCGGAGATACTTCACGGGGTTGGCACGGGCAACGCGCCGCGAGTTGAGAATGACAACAATAAGCACAAGCAGGACAATGATGATGAGGCACAGGAGCATGATGAAGGGGCCGAGCGAAACCTGCGAGGTGAACTGCGAGAGCCACTTCCGGCCCACGAGCATGGCCGATATGCCACCAAGGAGAAGCGCCGGGAGCGCAACACGCAATATATCGAAGCAGAACAGCTGCATAACTTTCATGGTCGATGTGCCGTTGACTTTGCGGATCGCAATCTCGCGCGTGCGACGCTGCACTTCGTCGGATGTGTAACCGATCAGGCCCAAAAGAGCNATNAAGAGNATGGNCAGGCCGGCTATCATNACCAGTTTGCCGAAGTTCTTCACCTCANNGTTGTAGCNGGCATCGAGATAGGGNCCTAACGGAACGAGCACNCCGGTAAACTCAGGCAACCTCTGCTTTATNAGNCTCTGCACCACGGCAAGCGACTCCGGGTTCATGTCGGCGAAGCGGATATAAAGATGAGACTGTGCTCGCTGGCTGGGGAACATTACCGCCGGCCGCAGATCGGACCCCGCTTCTGAGTAGCTGCCTCGCTGCATATTCTCGACCACGCCGCAGATGGTAAACTCTATAGGAGTGTTTCCATCCCAGTGTTCGGTAATAAACAGAGTCTTGTCGATGAGATTATCGTCCTGGAGGTTGAAATATTTCTGCATCACGCCTATCATGCGCTCCTCCACTATAATCTGGTTGACTGTGGAGTCGACATTCTCGTCGAAGGTATGTCCCTGCACGAATTTAATGCCCATCACGTCAAACAGATCAGGATTGACATAATACAGGTCAGCCACATTATAAGTTATATCGGGATCGGAAGTCCAGATATTGTTGCCCGATGACCTTTCTGTGATATCGCTGTAAGACGAGCTCACGCCCTCGACCTCGGGCAGCTCCTTCAATGCTTCGATGAGGGAGGCGCGCTCCGAACGCTTCATATATGCATTGAGCATCGCAATGTTTTCGGTTTCGTAGCCGCGGTCGCTACCCGCCATCAGATTATACTGGCGCATGATGAGGCTCAGGATGCATATCATTGCACCCGAGGCAAAGAACTCCACGGCGAGGAAGGCGAGCTTCCATAAGCGGCGGCTGCGCGGATTGGTGCGGAACACATGCACCACCGGAGTGCGGCAGTAGAGCCACGCGGGAATAACTCCCGTGATGACGAGGAGCAGCAGGCACACGGCTCCTTCGACCCACCACACGCCCCCTACGCTCAGGAGCTGCTCGGCTGTGTAGCCCATAAGCTGCGTAACGGTGTCTGACATGGCAAGCACTATAAGCACCGCCAGAACCATTGACACGGCAAGGAAGAAGATGCTCTCGCCCATGATGCGTGCAAAGATCTTGGCGCGCCCCGTGCCGTAGCATTTGCGTATGGCCATCTCCTTGGAGCGGCTGTTGACCTGACCGAGCACGATGAGCAGGTAGTTGAGCGATGAAATAAACAGGATCAGGATTGCCAGGAGCGAAAGCATCCACAAAATGGTGGATGCACCGCCGGCCTCCTTGTGGAAGTCGGAATAGGGATGAGCCTTAATAGCATAGCCTGACTTCTCAACATCCTCCTCGCCTACATTGTCCTTGAGCATCTGATCGAAATAGGGCTCAAGATCCCGGGGCTTCGCACCCTTTGCCAGGCGGACAAAGCTGAAGTAGCGGTCGTTGCCGCGCCAGTTCTCGCGGCCATCATGAGTGAAATCGCCTATACCGGCAAGCGACAATATAATATTATTTTCCAGCGATGAATTGATCGGGAAATCCTCGTACACGCCACCGATGGTGAAGGTATACTCCTTGCTAAGCGAAGGGATGGTGAAGGTCATTCCAACCGGATTNCCCCCGATCTTTTCGGCGATCGATCGGGGTATCATGCAGTGGGCCGGCACAGCGAGAGCCGTGTGTGGGTCGCCCGCAACAATGGGGCGGGNNAGCACNTCGAAAAAGCAGCTGTCGGCCAGGATGACGCCCTCATANCCCAGCTGACGTCCGTCGTCGAGTGTGAGATCCACGTCTGCGCCGAGGAAGTCGGTGAAGCGGGTGGCGCTCTCCACGGTCGGCGCATAGTTCTTTGCGCCAGGAGCGATAGCGCCCGAAGTCCTTTTATATTCCTTGTACTCATCATTCTGGACAAAGCTCTCCCAGAGGATAAACACGCGGTCGCTGTCGGGATAGAATGTGTCGAAGGTTTCCTCTACATAAATTTTGGCCACGAGAATGAATCCGATAGCCAGACCCGCCGTGAGGCAGAGGATCTTGATCAGGTTGCGGCGGAGGTCGGATGTGAAGAATCTCATCATGGCCGTCAGAGTTTATGGTTGAGGTTTTCTACTATCTGGCCGTCAAACAGGTTGATGATATAGTCGGCGTGGGCGGCGTCCTTCTGCGAGTGTGTAACCATGATGATGGTCGAGCCCTCGCTGTGGAGCCGGTCGAGGATGGCCATTACCTCGGCACCGTTTTTCGAGTCGAGGTTGCCGGTGGGCTCGTCGGCCAGAATCAGGCCGGGACGGCTCACGATGGCTCTGGCGATGGCCACGCGCTGCTGTTGACCACCCGATAGCTGAGAGGGATGGTGGCCTCCGCGGTGGGA
>WFLX010083993.1_pt1 | contig 19736 bp, 20 predicted proteins | sample 4967041 | NCBI WGS metagenome assembly WFLX01 (sample SAMN12857096, study PRJNA449069) | gut metagenome | isolation source: stool from male and female vole | host: Microtus ochrogaster | place: USA:Florida | collected 2017
GGTCGTACCGCGCCGGAGCGGAGGGAGCGCAGGTCCTGCGCAAGCCGACAAGCCGGCGCGTATTGGAGAGAGAGCCTCAAGCTCAGTCTCAGTGTAGAGTCAGACTCGCAGCGCTTGCAGCGCGGTCGGTCCTCAGACCTTGACCCATCACCGCCCCCAGCGGGCGAACACCAAAGCCAGCGGGCGGAAAAAAAAGAAACTCAGGTGAAGATAGCATAAGGGCTCCACCTCTTCCCATTCCGACCAAAGAAGTTAAACCTTATCACGCCGATGGTACTGCGAAAGCGGGAGAGTAGGTAATCGCCACCTTACAGAAGGCCCCCGGAAGCNCAGACGCTTCCGGGGGCTTTTTTTTGTCGGACCGGTCGGACCAGTCGGACTTGTCGGACTTGTCAGACTTGTCGGACTTGTCGGACCAGTCGGACTTGGGGGCCGGCTGCCTGGCCGGCGCTTTTAGGGATTTGCCCTTAATATTCGGGCGCGGGGCAATTTATTCGGGAATGGGGCGTTATGTTGTCAGATACTTTTCGCGATACAGATATCATGATCACTAAGCGTTACCAACTCGTCAACAACATCGGCGGATGGCTCGTCTTCGCCGTTGCGCTGCTGACTTACTGGCTCACCCTCGAGCCAACCGCTTCCTACTGGGATTGCGGCGAGTTTATCATACAGGCTGACAAGCTGGAGGTCGGCCATCCGCCGGGCAACCCCATCTTCATGCTGACCGCCCGCTTTTTCGCAAATTTCGCTCCCTCTGCCCAATATGTGTCGGTCATGGTCAATGCCATGAGCGGATTGCTGAGCGCATTCACTATCCTGCTGCTTTTCTGGTCCGTCACTCACCTGGCGCGCCGGCTCCTTGTCAAGGATGACCACAGGGGAGAGATACCCCTCGGCAAGCTGATTGCCATCATGGGCTCCGGATTGGTGGGCGCATTGGCTTACACCTGNAGTGACACTTTCTGGTTTTCCGCAGTCGANGGGGAGGTGTATGCCTTCTCGTCTTTCTGCACGGCATTGGTGTTCTGGCTGCATTCTCAAATGGGAGAATCNCGCCGACCAGCCCCATTCCGACCGCTATCTTATACTCATAGCCTATATCATCGGTGTCAGCGTTGCGGTGCATCTTCTTAACCTGCTATGCATCCCGGCCATCGTGCTCGTGTTCTGCTATCGCAAGTGGAAGGATATGAATCTTGTCAAGTCGCTGATCGCCCTCTTAGTGTCGTTCGCTATTATCGTGCTGGTGCTGTACGGCCTGGTGCCCGGCTTCATAAAGGTTGCTCAGCAGTTTGAGCTCTTCTTTGTCAATACATGCGGCATGAGCTTCAACAGCGGCGCGCTGATTTATGCGTGCATCACTGTGGCCGTCTTCGCCTGGGCCATATCTTCGCTCTACAGCCAGAAGTCTGCAAATGCTATCCGCGTTTCGGTGCTCTGCGCCTTAGCTGTATCGGGCATCTTCTGGATTGGCTCAGGCTGGGTGGCTCTGGTGCTTCTTGCTGCCACTGCCGCCCTCTTCTGGACGCGCTTCAAGACCATGCTCCCTGTCAGGGTGCTGAGCGTGGTGATGTGGAGCATCGCCGTGATATTCGTAGGCTATTCGAGCTATGCGCTCATCCTGATACGTTCTACGGCTGACACGCCGATGAACCAGAACTCTCCCGACAACGTTTTCGACCTCGCCTCCTATCTGAGCCGCGAGCAATATGGCGAGAATCCTCTCCTGTATGGCGAGACAATGTACAGCGCGCCGATGAAGCGCCTCAGGACTCAGTATGTCGACTCCGTGATGGAGCGCGAGGATGGCAGCTGGGTGACCATCGCCACACCCTATTACGATCCGGTCATCAATCCCGGCAAGGCCCTGTATGCGAAGGGTGTCAAGGGTGCCGTCCCCTCTTCGGAGTACGGTTTCCTAAGCCCCGGGGAAATCGCCTCCAATGCATCTTTGGCGCAGAGAGGAGGCGACTACTACGTGAAGCGAGACTACAAGCCCCAGAGCAAGATGAATCCGGAGCTCAACATGCTGTTCCCGCGCCTTTACAGCCGGCAGCACCGCGACATGTATGCCCAATGGGTGCGCCTGGATACGATGCCCGGAAATCTCAAGCTCATCGAAGCTGTGGATGCCAACGGCAACCGTGTGCCGGAGCTTGACACCCAGGCCCAGCCTATATACAATGAATACACAGGCACTCTGGCCTATCCGCAGAAGCAGGTATTCAAGCCCAGTTTCTCGCAAAATCTCGCCTATTTCTTCAACTACCAGCTCAGCCACATGTATATGCGTTACTTCATGTGGAACTTCGCCGGACGACAGAATGACATCAACAACCAGCAGGGCGAGCTGGATGCGGGCAACTGGATCACGGGCATTCCTTTCATAGACAACGCCCGGTTAGGCGACCAGAGCCTCCTGCCCGAGGACTTAGGCAAGGGCAACGCGGGCCACAACGTCTACTTCATGCTTCCTCTCATCCTGGGCCTGATCGGCCTGATATGGCAGTCGTTCGAGGGCAAGAGGGGTATCGAGCAGTTCTGGGTGGTGTTCTTCCTCTTCTTCATGACCGGCATAGCCATCGTGCTGTATCTTAACCAGACTCCCGGGCAGCCGCGTGAGCGTGACTATGCGTTCGCAGGGTCATTCTACGCGTTTGCCATCTGGATCGGCCTTGGAGTGGCGGGCCTGTGGAAAATCCTGGAGCGCACCAAGGTGAAATCAGAGTATTGCGCTATCGCCGCCTCAGTGCTCGGCCTGTGCGTGCCTATCCAGATGGTGAGCCAGACCTGGGATGACCATGACCGCTCCGGACGCTATGCGGCAAGGGATTTCGCTGTCAACTATCTTGAGAGCCTGGAGCCCAACGCGATAGTCTTCTGCAACGGCGACAATGACACGTTCCCTCTGTGGTATGCCCAGGAGGTGGAGGGTGTGCGCCCGGATGTTAAGATTATCAACCTGAGCTATCTCAACTCTGACTGGTATGCAAATCAGCAGAGGATGCAGTCGTATGACGCCGCGCCGGTGGCCTTCACGGCCAAACCGGAGAACTATGCCTACGGCCTTGCTGATGTGACCCTTCTGGGCAAGGAGGAGGCACCGGCCGACCTGCTGCAGTCGCTCAAGGCTATATACAGCGGAGCCGGGAAGACCCCCGAGCTCCCCTACGGGTCGTTCCCGAGCGGCACGGTGACAATACCTGTGGACCGCGACGCTGTCATCAAGCGCGGCCTCGTGGCTCCGGGCGACACGGCGGCAATAGTTGACAAGATTGTGATCAACCTCTCGCAGGCTCCCGCCTACCGTCAGAAAGGATATATCAGCTTAGGGGAGCTCTTGATGCTCGACATCATCGCCACCAATGCAGCCAACGGCTGGGAGCGCCCGATCTACTGGGCCTCGACTGTCGGCACGGAGTATCATCTCGGACTGACCCCATACCTGCGCTCAACGGGCATGACACACCAGCTCGTGCCGACCCGCCAAGCGGATATGGCAGCGCGTACTGACCGATCATACGATGTCATCACTAAGAAATATCGTTGGGGAGGTGCTGANGTGCCGGCCGGAAAGGCTCCCTANTTCGATGAGACNGTNCGCAGGNNGCTTGNGACGGTGCGNNCCTCCATGGTGGAGACCGCCTCGCAGCTTGTCTATGAGGGAGACCGCCTGAAACGCGAAGGCAAGGATGCGCAGGCGCGCAAGGAGTATGAAAAGGCCCTTGAGGTAATCAACCTGATGGAGAAGCGTCTCCCTGAATCCACATCGCCCAACTCAGTGAGCGTGGCCCTGACGGCTGCCGAGCTCTACTGCGTGCTCGGAAGCAAGGATGGCCTGGACAGGCCGGAGCTGACAAAGCGTGGCCTCAAGATGCTTCTGGACCTTATGGACCGCTACGGCGCATACGTGGCATATAACCGCTCCGTGGCCTTCAGCTTCGGCAACCCGTCGCTGACCTATGAGTCGCAGCTGATGCCTTACCAGTACTACCGTATCATTGAGCTCTACGAGCAATACGGAGGCGACAAGGCCAAGGTCGCTCCCATACTCGCCAAGTGGCAGCTCAACGAACAGGAGCTCAAGAAGAATTATGACCGTTACACCGGCGCAGCCCCTGAGGGGGGCGAGGAAGTGTCGATGGAGGAGATTGCCGAGGAAATCGCGAAGTATTGCGAGATCGCCAACGAAATGGCCTCCCTGTCACCGGCTGACTACGCGGCGCGCACTGCTGACGAGAAGATGATAGACTCCGCGATATACAATGTCATAGAGTATTATCTCTCTGAAGGAGGAAGCGAGGAGTCGCTCAACAAGTATCCCACCTACCGCGCTCTCGACAAGGAGCGCAGCCGTCGCCTGTCGGAGGAGGCCTCGCGCTGATACGCCCGGTCGCCCTGATAGAGCAGCCCCCGCAGTGGTGGCGTGATTTCATGGCGCCCGGGGCGCTCTGGCGGCTGCCCGGGGAGAAGAAACGGGTCTGCCTCACCTTTGATGACGGCCCAACGGAGTCAACCACCCCGTTTCTGCTCGACATCCTGCGGAGGCACGGTGTGAAAGCCACTTTCTTCATGGTGGCCGATAATGTGAGGCGGTATCCGGGTCTTATGGAGCGTGTGCTCGAGGATGGCCACTCGGTGGGCAACCACACTTATCATCATCTCGCGGGCCATCGCCACGGGTGCCGGAAGTATATCGCCGATGCCGAGGAGGGTGCGCGCATGATTCCGGGCCGTCTGTTCCGCCCTCCGCACGGCACCCTGCGCCGCTCCCAGCTCCGGGCGATCGGGGAGCGGGGCTGGCAGACGGTGATGTATGACGTGGTCACGCGTGATTACGCCGTAAAAGTGACTGCGGGGATGGTGGCTGAGAATGTCAGGCGCTATGCGCGCCCCGGCTCCATCATCGTGTTTCACGACTCAGTGAAGAGCATAGCCAAACTGCTCACCGCCCTCCCCGAATCCATAGAGTGGCTCAGGGAGAGAGGATATTCCTTTGAAACGCTTGATATGCGAGGCAGCGCGGAAGGCTAACTATTTATATGACAGTTATGGATGAACTGAAGGACAAGAAAATACTCGTGGTGGGCGCCGGCGGATTCGTTGGTGGGTTTCTCGTGGAGGAATGTCTGCGCAGAGGCGCCCGGGTATGGGCCGGTGTCCGCGAGACTACCTCCCGCAAATGGCTGGCAGACGAGCGCATACAGTTTGTGACACTCGACTTCGACAATCCCGCCTCCTTGGCCGGGACACTCAGGGAGGCCCTTCCCGAAAGCGAGAAATGGGACTATATAGTCTATAATCTTGGAGCGACCAAGTGCCTGCGCTACACCGATTTCGCACGAATCAACCATGACTATCTGCGTTACTTCACCGACGCTCTGAAGGAGGCCGGCATGGTGCCCGGGAAACTCCTCTACATAAGCAGCCTGTCGGTGCTCGGGCCCGGTCCCAAGGGATATGCGCCCTTTACCGAGGATACAATCCCTCAGCCCAACACCCGCTACGGAGCCTCGAAGCTCAAGGCGGAGATGTGTCTGGCGATGTCGGGAATCCCCTGCATAGTGTTCCGCTGCACGGGCATCTACGGCCCGCGCGACCATGACTATTTCCTGATGTTCGATTCAGTGCGCAAGGGGGTGGATTTTTCCGTAGGGTACCGTAAGCAGCTGCTCTCCTTCCTCTATGTCGAAGACCTGGCCAAAGCCGTATGCGAGGCCTTGGCCAAGGCCCCGGCAGGCGAGACATATAATATTTCCGAAGAGGCCGTCTACACCCAGGCGCAGTTTCGCGCCATCACCTCAAAGGTGTTGGGTCGGCGGCTCGTGCTTCCGGTCAAGGCTCCGCTATGGGCGGTAAAATGCGTATGCGCCGTGGCCGAGAAGATAGGGGCGGCTAAGGGCAAGCCCTCCACGCTCAACCGCGACAAATACAATATCCTGAAACAGCGCAACTGGAGCGTTGACACGTCGAAAGCGGCCAGGGACTTCGGATTCCGCGCCTCCACAGGGCTGGAAGAGGGTATAAGGAAGGCCTGCGAGTGGTATCAAGCGCAGGGATGGTTTGACAAGAAGAGATAAAACCGCATGCCGGGGCATACTATCCTATCCTCTGCCGACTCTATTGCGGCGGCGCTGCGCGCGGACTCCATCGCGGCGCAGGCGGCGGCTGACTCCATAGCCGCCCTGGCGCGTGCCGACTCTATCGCGCAGAAGTATCCTCTGGAAGGAATAATATTGGAGGCCCCGGCTCCGGCCCCGGCTCCGGAGCCTTTGGTCGGCCAGGGAGCCTCTTCGTGGGTGACGGGGGGCCTGCTGCTGCTCTTCTGCGTGGTCGCCCTGAGATTCCGCAACAATTACCGCTACATGGTAGGTCTGCTCAGAGACCTCACGGAAGTGAGGGAGCGCCACAACATGTTTGATGACACCGTGCGCGAGACCTCTCTGCTGGTGCTGCTGAACCTCCTGCAGGCCGGATGCGCCGGAGTGGTGCTCGCATACGCACTTTTCAGCCTCCCCTCATTGCTGCAGACCGGGATATGCACGGCCTGCTGCCTGGCCTACACTGTGGTGATGTGGGCGGCCTACAACATAGTGGGCAGCGTCTTTTCCGATCCGCTTCACACCCGCATGTGGGTGCGCGGCTTCATATCGAGCCAGGGGCTGCTGAGCATGCTGCTCCTCCCTGTCGCGCTCCTGTGCCTATGCTATCCCGCCAATGTCCCGACCCTTGTTTGGGTAGGGTTCGGATGCCTGATATGCGCCAAACTGGTGTTCATCTGGAAAGGATTTCGCATTTTTTTCACGCAAATTTCCTCTTGGGTGCTTTTTTTGTACTACCTTTGCAGTCTGGAAGTAGTTCCATTGATATTGACAGCTGCGGGCGCTGTGGCGGCCTGCAGCACAATACACATATAGATAGACATATAGACAACGAGAAAAACATATCTTCCGGCCACGGGCGTGAGAGCGTCCGGCCGACCGGGGGCCATCATAAAGACAAGAAATGAGTATCAAGAAAATCCTGGTTTCACAACCGCAGCCCACATCGAGCAAGAGCCCTTATTACGACATAGCGGCCAAGCATGACGTGGAGCTGGTGTTTCGTCCCTTCATCAAGGTGGAGGGCCTGTCGGCGAAAGAATTCCGTCAGCAGAAGATCAATCTTGCCGATTATACCGCCGTCATTTTCACTGCGCGCACTGCGGTCGACAACTTCTTCCGGCTTTGCGAGGAGAGCCGCGTGAGCGTGCCCGACACCATGCGTTACTTTTGCACCACCGAGGCTCTCGCCCTCTATCTCCAGAAATATATAGTCTACCGCAAGCGCAAGATCAATTTCGCCACTTCGGGCAAACTCCATGACCCCCAGCTGATGGCTTCGATGGTGAAGAACAAGAAAGAGAAGTTCCTCCTTCCGGTATCTGACGTGCACCAGGATGACCCGATTTTCCTTGCCGAGGCAGGCCTGGATGTCACGCCGGCTGTGATGTACCGCACGGTCAGCAATGACTTCACCCCCGACGAGCCCTTTGACTACGACCTGCTGCTCTTCTTCAGCCCCGCCGGAATCAACTCGCTCAAAAAGAATTTCCCGGACTTCAACCAGGAAGAGAACGGGGTGGCCATAGGCACCTTCGGAGCCACCACAGCCAAGGCAGTGGAGGATGCGGGGCTCAAGCTCTCCTTCTCCGCCCCCTCTAAGGAGAGCCCGTCGATGACGGCGGCCCTTGAGAGGTTCCTCTCAGAGCAGGAGCAATAAGACAGTATCAAGCCATGAAAGAATTCAACGATTCGCTGCTGAGCCGGCTCTATCTGAAGGACACGGCCTTCCGCGACCTGATGCAGCGCCGCATATTCAACGTCCTTCTCATTGCCACTCCCTACGACGCCTTCATGATGGAGGAGGACGGGCGAGTGGAGGAGCAGGTGTATTTCGAGTATGTCTCGCTCAATCTGTCATCGCCGCCGCGGTTCACGAAAGTGGCCAACTATGCCGAGGCCCGTGAGGCCCTGGCCTCGAAGCCATTTGACCTCATCATAGCCATGCCGGGCGTGGATGTCAGCGAGACCTTCCGCGAGGCCAAGGAGATTGACGCGCAGTATCCCGACATACCGTTTGTCGTGCTGACCCCCTTCTCCAAGGAGGTGCGCCGCCGCATATCCAACGAGGACCTGCGCGGGGTGGACTATGTCTTCTCATGGCTGGGCAATGTGGATCTCATACTGGCCATCATCAAGCTCATGGAGGACCGCATGAACGCCGACAAGGATGTCCTGGAGGTCGGCGTGCAGTCCATCCTCGTGGTTGAGGATTCGATACGATTCTATTCCTCGGTGCTGCCGCACATCTTCAAATTCCTGCTCAAGCAGTCGATGATCTTCTCCACAGAGGCCCTCAACGAGCACGAGCAGATGCTGCGCATGCGCGGGCGTCCGAAAGTGCTCCTGGCCCGCGACTTCGAGGAGGCTGTGGAGCTGTTTGACAAATATGGCGACAATATGCTGGGCGTGGTCACCGATGTGCGTTTCCCGCGCGAGGGTGTCAAGGATCCCNAGGCGNGCCTNCAGNTCGCCCGCTACGTTCATGCCCGCTTCCCTGACATGCCGGTCATCATCGAGAGCCAGGAGAGCGACAACCTGGCCAAGGCTGAGGAGATGGGCCTGACCTTCATCGACAAGAACTCGAAGACCCTCCCCCTGGACCTGAAGCGGGCCGTGAGCCGCCTCTTCGGATTCGGCGATTTTGTGGTGAAAGGTGAGGATGGCCGCGAGATCATGCGCATCCATGACCTCAAGGACCTTCAGAAAAAGATATTCGAGATTCCCGACTGGAGCCTCTATTACCATGGGCGCCGCAATGACATCAGCCGCTGGCTCTACAGCCGCGCCCTCTTCCCCATAGCCGACGCCATCAAGAATTTCAAGTTCACTGACATCTCCCAGGCCGAGGCGGTGCGCAAACTCGTCTTTGAGTGCATCGTCAAATACCGCCGCATGAAAAACCGGGGCGTGGTGGCCGTGTTTGACAAGAACCGTTTCGACCGTTACAGCAACTTCGCCCGCATAGGCGAAGGCTCTCTGGGGGGCAAGGGACGCGGACTGGCCTTCATCGACCAGATTATCAAGCGCCATCCCGAATGTGAGGACTTCCAAGGGGTGCAGCTCACCATACCGCGCACAGTTGTGCTGTGCACGGACATCTTCGNTNNGTTCATGGAGAGCAANGACCTTTNTCCCCTGGCCCTCTCGGCCGCNCCCGACGAGGAGATACTGAAGGCCTTTCTCGCAGCCTCTCTCCCGGCGAAGGTGATAGATGACTTCAACGCCCTCTATGACGTGGTGGACCGTCCATTGGCCGTGCGCAGCTCCTCACTCCTCGAGGACTCCCATTACCAGCCCTTCGCCGGAATATACGCCACCTACATGATTCCCCATCTGGACGACCGCGAGCATCAGCTGAGGCTGCTGTGCGACGCGGTGAAGGGTGTGTATGCCTCGGTGTTCTTCGCCGACTCCAAGGCCTACATGAACGCCACGAGCAATGTGATCGACCAGGAGAAGATGGCCGTCATCCTTCAGGAGGTTGTCGGGGAGTATCACGACGGCCTGTATTATCCGAGTTTCTCGGGCGTGGGCCGCTCGCTCAATTACTATCCCGTCAACGATGAGGTGGCTGAGGACGGAGTGGCCGAAGTCGCCGTGGGCTTGGGCAAATATATCGTAGACGGCGGTATGGCGCTCAGATTCTCTCCCAGGCATCCCGACAAGGTGCTTCAGACCTCTACCGTCGAGCTCGCTCTGCGCGACACCCAGACACATCTGTACGCCCTGCCGGCAGATGCGGCCGCAAGCGACAACTTCACCACCGATGACAGCTTCAACATTGTCAAAGTGCCCGTGGCTGATGCCTTCAAGACCGGGGCTCTGCGCTATCTCGTGTCTACATTCGATGTGGAAGACCGTCTGATACGCGACAATGAATTCGGGCCGGGCCGAAAGGTTGTGACTTTCGCCAACGTGTTGAAGCAGAAAGTATTCCCCCTCGCGCCGGTCATTGACTTCATGCTGACCACAGGCCAGTATGAGATGGGGCGCCCTGNNNAGATAGAATTCTCGGGCNTAATCAATCCCGATGCCATGCNCTCGGAGCGCAAGGGGACCGTCTACTGGCTTCAGATGCGTCCCATCGTGGACNAGAAGGAGATGCTNGATNACACGATAATGAACCATCCCGACTCCGACCTCATACTGCGCAGCGACACGGCATTAGGCCACGGCGTCATGGATGGTGTGAAATATATCACATACGTGCGTCCCTCGACTTTCGACTCCGCTCGAAATCCCGAGGTGGCCCGCGAGATAGAGCAGCTTAACAGCCGGTTTGTCGAGCAGGGCGAGCCCTACATACTTATCGGCCCCGGACGCTGGGGCTCGAGCGACCATGCGCTCGGCATCCCGGTGAAGTGGTCGCAGATAGCCGGGGCGCGCCTCATAGTAGAGTCAGCCCTTCCGGGCTACCGCATCGAGCCCTCGCAAGGCACCCATTTCTTCCAGAACCTGACCAGTTTCGGCGTGGGCTACTTCACCGTCGACCCTGACGGGGGCAACGGCTATTTCGACGCGGCTTATCTTGATTCCCTCTCTGCGGTCTATGAGAGCGACAGCGTGAGGGTGGTGAAGTTTGAGCAGCCTCTGACTATCGCCATCAACGGGCGCAAGGGGGCGGGCATAGTGCTCCGTCCCGGTGTGGAGGCCTCCTCACAGCGCGACGATGACTGATTACGTTCCTTCCGGGCCGTGGGGCGCGTGGTGGCATCCGGTGAAGAGTTTCCGGGCCATAGTGGAAGCGCGGGAGCGTATCGCGGTCATAGAGGAGGAGCGTGAGGTGAGAAACAGGGAAATCCGGAATATCATGCAGAGAATCACAGATACAGACACTCTCCTGGATGAGGCGCGGAGCGAGATCGCTTCGCTGCGGGGGACGCTTGCCGAGCGCGATGTGGCCTTGGCTGAGGCGGAGTCCAGGGTGCGCCGGCTCACGGCGGAACTGGAGGAGATACAGTCCATCGAAGCCCGCATAGAGGAATTTCAGAACATGCTCGGTCAGGCCGAAGATATGAAGCGGCGTTATGAAAAACGCATAGACATCCTGCGCGGCAAGCTGCGGGAGTATGAGGACCGGGCGCATGTGGACGATGAGCTGAGCATAGATATGGACAAGGCCGGCGCGCCGGTCAATGGCCGCAAGGGCGCGCCCGCGTCGGGACGGTCGCCGGGGATAAAGGCTACGGGCCTTCCGGGCATACCTTCGCGCAGCGAGGGNNAGGCCTCNGATNACGAATGGCTGCAATCNCTTGACGAGATATAAGGTCCCGGCTCATAAAATTTTTAAATCTCAGGAGTCTAAACGTATTCATTATGTGGGGTGACATAGCATATCTGATAGCCGGTCTGGTCCTTCTCTTGCTGGGAGGGAACTATCTGACCGATGGCGCCGTGGCGGTGGCCCGGCGGTTTAATGTGTCAAGTCTTATGATAGGCCTGACCGTGGTGGCCTTGGGNAGCGCAATGNCGGATATAGCGGTNTGCGTCGAATCGNCTCTCNAGCATAAGACTGCGATTGCCGTGGGCAATATCGTAGGCGCCAATATTTTCGACCTGCTTCTTGTGGTGGGGCTCATGGCTGTGGTGCGTCCGTGGAAGCCGGGGCCTATGATGACCGACCAGGATCTGCCGATGCTTGTGCTGAGCGCCGTGTGCCTGTGGATAGTGGGTGACACGCAGATATTCGACGGCTCACCCGAGAATGTGATCAACCGTTCGGCCGGCCTCATGCTGCTGGTGATATTCGCGGTGTACATGCGCCTCACCATCCAGAGCGCCAAAGGAANNCNCAAATCCGCCCCTCCCTCCGTTGGCGCATCTGCGNCGCGCACCTCCGACAAACCTGAGGATGCGGATAAGNGTTCCGGAACTTCCGGACNCACCCTCCACGGAGGGNGCGTGGCCGGGGCTCACAGCGTCAAAGGGGATAAGAAGGGGCTTGGCAGGAAGATGGCCGTGTCGTGGCTCATGATATTGGGAGGCCTGATAGCCCTTGTAATCGGAGGCGACTGGGTCGTGGACGGCGCGAGCGGCATAGCCTTGAAGGCCGGGATGTCGCAGGGCATGGTAGCCCTGACCGTAGTGGCAATCGGCAACTCTCTTCCTGACATCACCACCTCCCTGACCGCCACCCTCAAGGGGCAGCCGGGGCTGGCGTTTGGCAACATTGTCGGCGCCTGCATCATAGACGCCCTGTTTGCCATTGGTGTCAGCTCGGCCATCACGCCTCTTGCAGCGGGCACAGTAGGGTTTGTGGATTTCATCACCCTTGTAGGCTCCGCGCTATTGGTGTGTGTCTTTCCCCTGCTGTCGCGCACGCGCACATTCACACGCTGGCAAGGAGTAATCCTGATACTGCTCTACATAGCCTACATGGCCTTCACCATCATCCGCGGGTGAAAGCAAAACTTTATAACCGGCAATTCACCATAGGGCAACTTTCATGCCTCCTTCGACTTCCAAGCTGGCATGAAGTCCTAAGGCTTTGAATGCCCTGGCGACAGTAGACAGGTTGAAGGAATGTCCATTCTCAATGCGACTGATTTGCGCTTTGCGGACTCCCATGAGCTGGCCCAGCTGTTCCTGAGTCATTTTTTTCCTTTTGCGTGCCTCCTTTATAGCTTCGCCGACATGCCAAGCGCGGATGTCTTCGTTTACAGCCGTTTCAAAAGCGTCTCTGCGGGGTGTGCCGACATCACCGAGAATCTGATTTTCCAGTTCCTCAATTGATGTGTAATTCAGAATTTTATTCATATCCTTATTCTTTATTATTTAGCCATTCCTTGCGTATTCTCTGAGCCTTTTCAATCTCTTTTAGCGGAGTTTTCTGAGATTTTTTGATGATGCCATGTGTGGCAATCACCAAGGTTTCCTCATCCTTGTCCCAGAACGCGAAAAGTCGGTAAGCCATACCTTTTAAGACAGTCCGAAATTCCCAAATGCCCGTGTCACCCAGTTTCTTAAATAGTTCTTTATCCTTTACACCATATCTGACCTTACGGATATTGTAAAGAATCTTTTCCTGGGCTGAGGGCGGAAGTGTTGTAATAAACTCTTGTGCCTCGGTGAGAGCGATGAGTTTGAACAGTGGCTTATCCATAATGTATTATAATAACGTTGCAAAGATAATTTAAAGTTTACAAAAACGGAAACTATTTACCAAGAAATTTCAGTCTTCACTCGCCGCTTGCTACTATTAACTGCGTATGGCAATTATAACGGCAATCGGCCCGCTGTCACAGCGGGCCGATTGTCAGTGTTTTCCATAATACTTTTCTAACTAACTAACCTAACATCATGAAACGATTTCTTGCTTTTGTATTTGTTGAACGCCCGGGCTGCTGAAAGTGTTGAAACCTCCCCTGCGATTTAATCTTTTTGTAATAAACCTGAGGAAAAAGGGCGAAAATTTTGAAAAATTTTACGCGAAGTATTGCACGGATTAAAAATTGTGTATAACTTTGCGGCGCAGGCCGTCAAGCGGAAGCCCGGTCCGGGCACCGCGGGAGGGTCAGCAGACATAGTGAAAAGCGTATACTCGACGCTCTTTCTTGGCTTTCTGAAACCTGGAAAATTTCAATCATCGTCAAGAATGAGACAACGGTAGGCGCCGCGGTAGATATATGTATCTCCCACCTGACGGCAACGCGCGAGCGTTGCGCGTCAGGGAAAGTTGCATATTCTGCGTGAGGCTTCTGCGTTGTCCGTTCCACGATGATGGGCAATTCCAGGGCCTCAGAAAGCGGAACGGGCAACAGGTACAGGCACTCACGCTTTTTCTTTATTAACCCATAACGTACGAATCCGGAGAGCCTATAGTACTTATCCAAAGTCATGAAACAGGATAAGAAAGAAGAGTTGCAGTCGCGCCGCAGCTTCTTCAAGAAAGCGGCAAAGACCGCTCTGCCGATCCTCGGCGCAATCGCACTTGCCCAGATGCCTATGCTGGCTAAGGCCGGAGAGAGTGCATCCGGATGCAGCAGCGATGGTTGCTCGTATACTTGTCGTACCAGTTGTGCGCGCGAGTGCAGAGGTACTTGTCGCCAAGGCTGTCAGAGCAGTTGCACCGGCACTTGCAGCGGAGGCTGCCGAACTTCTTGCACTACTGGCCGCAGCCGCTAAAAGAGGTCATGAGGGGCGTACCGACCCGTAAGAATGGATCAGTACGCCCTGAGGTCTTCTATGCCTGATAATTAAATCCAAAGTCTTTACGTATGTCATTAGATATAAAAAATAACTACCGCGAATGGGAATCCGGACGTACAAAATATATCACATTTATTGTAACAAAGGATTGTCAATTAGCTTGTAAGTATTGTTATCTTGTCGGCAAAAACGATAAGGAAAGAATGACATGGCCAGTTGCGAAAAAAGCTATCGATTACATACTTGGCCATCCGGATCTGTTTGAAGAGGGTTCAGTCGTATGGGATTTTATCGGCGGAGAACCTTTTCTGGAAATAGATTTGATAGATAAAATATGCGACTATCTGAAAATAGAAATGTTCCGACTGAAGCATAAGTGGTTTAACTCATATAGGTTTTCGTTTTCAACCAACGGAATCAATTATGACTCGGACAAAGTTCAGAAGTTCATAAAAAAGAATCATGATCATCTGTCCATTGGAGTCACGATTGACGGTACAAAGCGCAAGCACGACCTTAACCGCATTTGGAAAAACGAAACANCTGAGCGTGGCAGTTATGNTGATGTTGTGCGTNNNATACCTCTTTGGNTTGAGCAGTTTCCCTATGGTGGTANAAAAGTCACTATCAGTCATGCAGATATTCCATATATATATGAATCGGTAATCCATTTGTTTGAACTCGGCATACATGAGGTGAATATCAACGTGGTATTTGAAGATGTATGGCATGAAGGAGACGATGAGTTATTCGAAAGTCAATTGCTCCTTATTGCCGATCACATGATTGACCATAATCTTTATAAGGAATTTGCCTGCTCGTTTTTTAATGACACGTTGGGTAAACCAATGAATAAGGTCTTAGAGAACAGCAATTGGTGTGGAGCTGGTAAAATGCTCTCTGTGGATGCCGGAGGATTATTCTACCCCTGCAGCCGTTTTGCCGCTTATTCCTTGCGCGAGAAAAAGCCTCTTATTATCGGAGATGTGCATAGCGGTATTGATCAAAACCGTCTACGTCCTTTCCTTACTTTAGACAGATGCACGCAATCCACTCCTGAGTGTGTGGATTGTGAAGTGGCCAGTGGCTGCGCATGGTGTCAGGCAGAGAACTATGATGCCGCTGAAACTGATACGATATATCAGCGTTCTACTGCTATCTGCAAGATGCACAAGGCCCGCGTGCGTGCCAACAACTATTACTGGAACAAGCTTTACCGAAAGCTCGAGCTTGAAGGCGAGCGCGAGGAGTTCAAGGCTAAGAAAACTAAAACAACCGATACGCCATGCTGAAATACCTGATTATACCCCTGCATGATAATGCAGTGTCGTTCTGCCACTATCCGGCCAATGGCATTGAGGTCGGAAAATGGATTGAAGCCGGTACGCTGTCACAGGCTATCCGCTATGCGATGCTGGAAAACCTCAATGTGCAGTTCGTATATCCGGAGGAGGCAGTGCCGGATGATTTGATGCCGCTGATTGCCTCAATAGATCATGCGGACATTGTGCCGTCCGGCCATAAGAATGCCAGTGTGCGTGAGAGAGCCGATATCACTGTGTTCGATTCTGTGCAGTCGATGCAGGAATATAAGCTTGCGAAAGGTGAAGCATACGTTCTCCGCATTACTCTCCCGGAGTGGTTGGAGCATCATGGCAAGATTGCCGGTCTGCTTAAGAAGGTTGACCGGCTGAATGTGGTGTTCACGGACATTACCGGGAAAAGCGATGATAAGCTTAAGGAATACGGAGAGTCATTGAAGACGCTGATTCCGCTTGTGCTGGAGGAATACAAAAATGGACATCAGGTGCAGCTCAATCTCCTCACGGACCGCCTCATGCTTGATAAAATGAATAACTGCAACGCAGGTCACGAAAGCATTACCTTAGGTACGGATGGAAAGTTCTATATCTGTCCGGCATTCTGCGGGACAGATAATGAATCGGCAGGGAGTCTTGAGGAGGGCTTGAAAATAAAGAATCCGCAGCTCTACCGCTTGGATCATGCGCCTATCTGCCGGAGATGTGACGCCTGGCAATGCCGCAGGTGTGTATGGCTCAACCGCGAGCTTACCTTTGAGGTGAATACTCCGGGGCACGAGCAGTGTGTCATGGCGCACCACGAGCGCAATGCCTCGCGGCTGCTTCTCGAGGAACTCCGAAAGCTGAACTCCAATGTTTTGCCGGAGACCTCCATACCTGAGCTTGATTACCTTGATCCGTTTGAAATTTTTATTTGAAAATGTGACAATTCAAGGTTTTCTAAATGACAGTAAGAATTCTACTTGCCTAGTAGGAATATTTTTTACGAAATTTAAAACTTAGATCATGAGATATGTTATATTAGCCATTATGCTTGCGGTGGTTTCTTTCTCCGGGAAAGCACAGTTACCTGCTGGGGCGTATGGCCCCTACACATTTGTGGCCAATTATGATAAAAATGGAGAAGAACTGAATGTTCGTGGGTTTGAAAAAATCACACTTAATGTGATGACAACCAATTTTTTCGGAATAACCCAATCCTCGTTATTTTATTCATACGATTTCGGAGGATATCAAGTTTCCGGAAGTTTTGAATATTCGGGAATGTCTGATGGTTGGTATGTGTATTCTTTCTATGGAATGTTTGTGTACGTATCACAAAACAGAAAGAAAGTGTTGGTTACCAATCCTTACGGTGGTTTGTCAGAATATTATAAATATTAAACGACTCCAAAGATGAAGAAAGAAGTAGGACGCGTGACCCTTGAGGAGCGCAATGAGATACAGACGCTGTTCGAGCGCCGCAACGGCCTGAGGGAATTGGCCGCGATTCTGACCGCTGACAATACCGAGCTTTACGAGCGCATGATCAAGGATATGGGAGAGACCGGAAGCCGTTTTCAGGAATGGTGGGACCGCATGAGCCGCCAGTACGGCTGGGAGATCGCTCCGGACGGAAACTGGGAAATCGACTTCAATGACGGGACTATCTATCTCGTGACACCGGAATGATGACATTAGCCATGATAGGAGGCACCGAAATCATTCTGATTGGTGCCGTGGNGCTTCTCATCTTCNGAGGCAAGAAGGTGCCCGAGCTCATGAAGGGCATGGGCAAGGGCGTGAAGAGCTTCAAGGAGGGGATGACCGAGCCGTCGGAGGAGGAAATCAACCGACGCGTTGAGGAGGAAGTGCGCCGCCGCGCCGAGGAACGCATGGAGACTCCCCGGGAGGGCGCCGAACCCGATGCACCCGCGATAACAGACAAGGAGAGTGAGTGAGGACACCGAGGGACAGAGCCAGGGCAGCCTGATGACATTCGGAGGGCATCTTGAGGTATTGCGCAGGATGCTCTTCCGCATACTGGGTGTAATCATCGTGCTGGCGACAGTGATTTTCTGTTTCAAGAAAGAGACTTTCTCAATCCTGCTCGCGCCGCATGAGTATGACTTCTGCACGTTCCGGTTCATTGAATCCCTGCTGGATAGATTGGGGTGGCATTTCCGGTTTGAGGAATACCATATACAGCTGATAAGCACCGAACTGTCGGCCCAGTTCATGACCCACATAACGGTGTCATGCATACTGGCCTTGCTTCTTGCCTCTCCCTACATCCTGTTCGAACTGTTCCGGTTCATCTCTCCGGCCCTTTATGAAAGCGAGAAGAAATACTCCTACCTTGTGGCGGGAGTAATCTATCTGCTGTTCCTCCTCGGGCTTCTCATGAGCTATTTCGTGCTGTTTCCCATATCGTTTCAGTTCCTGGCAACCTATCAGGTTGACGAGGGGATAGTGAACACCATNACCCTCGACTCCTATANCNCGACATTCACCACGTNGNCCTTNCTCATGGGGATTGTCTTCCANCTCCCGGTAGTTGCATACGTGCTCGGCAAGATGGGTTTTGTGAACGCGCAGATGCTGCGGGCGTACCGCCCCTACGCATTTGTATTGATTATGGTGATAGCAGCCATCATAACGCCCCCGGACATCTTCACGCTCATACTTGTCGCAGTGCCGATATACGCCTTGTATGAGGTCTCCATTCTCGTCTTGGACAAGTGGGCGAAGCCCGAAGAGGACTCGTGATTAACGACAATCGGAACCTGAAGAAGAATCGGTATAACGGCAATCGGCCCGCTATCTCAGCGGGCCGATTGCCAGTGTTTTCCATAATACTTTTCTAACTAACCTAACATCATGAAACGATTTCTTGCTTTTGTATCTGTTGNACGCCNCGGCCTCCGAAAGTGTTGAAACGACTCCTGCGATTTAATCTTTTTGTAATAGCCTCAGACNATAATCTGCGAAATTAAAAAAACTGAATATAAATGCTTTCGCCTCAGCACCGATATTAGACAACTGTATGTTTCTATTCACTTTTCTTATCGTCAAAAAGTTCTTTTATTTTTGCTTGAAGAATTCTTTTTGGTGGAAGGTTGAGCTGGTATTCAGCTACAAGAGTGGGCGATAAAGACCTTGACATGGCATACTCTACAACTTCATCATCTTTGTCTTTGCAAAGTAGTATGCCAATACTTGGATTTTCGTGCGGTTTCTTTACATCTCGGTCAAGAGCTTCAAGGTAAAATTCCAATTGACCGAGATCTGCCGGTTGGAATCGACCCATTTTGACCTCGAAAGCGATAAGACACCTTAATTCGCGATGAAAAAACAGTAGGTCAATCCTGAAATCTTCACTGCCAACCTGTAACCGGTATTCCTGGCCCATATAGATAAAATCTTTGCCTATCTCAAGAATGAAATCTTTCATCTTGGCTATAATAGCCTGCTTCATGGAATATTCATTGTCATAAGTGGTCTTGCCGAGAAACTCCATAATATAGCGGTCTCTGAATGACCTTTCGGAACGTGGGACCATTTCTCTCAGCACTGCTGAGAGTTTTGGCGTATCGACCATAGTGCGTTCAAATAACCCTCGTGTGATAAGTTTGTCAAGGTCGCGCGTAGAAAGCCGTTCATTTACAGCAAGACGTATGTAGAAATCGCGTTCTTCAGGGATTTTGCACCTTGACATGATTGTTAGGTTGTTTGTCCAATTAATTTCTCTCAGCAGTGCTGAGAGTTTTTCATCAGCATTTCGATACGTTTCGTAGAATTGCTTCATCCTCCAAAGATTCTTATCAGAATACCCTTTAGAATCTTCAGTGTTTGCAGCGATGTATTTAGCAAGCTGGCTAATTACTCCGTCTCCCCAGTGCGAATTGGCAACACGATATGACAGCCGTTCTCCAATATGCCAATACAAGTCAATCATGGCAGCATTGGCAATGCGATAAACCTTCTTTTTGGTATTATTTATTAGAGTTACAATTTCGTTGAATTGACTTTCTAACGTGTTACCCGCCACTATGCTTCTGTGATTCATCCTGTTTTATATTTAGATGGCAAAGTTAGCGAAAATTTCTGAAAGTTACGTTATAACGCCAATCGGCCCGCTGTCACAGCGGGCCGATTGCCAGTGCTTTCCATAATACTT
>WFLX010036980.1_pt1 | contig 19731 bp, 7 predicted proteins | sample 4967041 | NCBI WGS metagenome assembly WFLX01 (sample SAMN12857096, study PRJNA449069) | gut metagenome | isolation source: stool from male and female vole | host: Microtus ochrogaster | place: USA:Florida | collected 2017
CTTGACTTTCAACCCTGAATATGATTCTACTCCTATATGAAGTCCGGTTGAGCAACGGATAGCATTTTCAAGTGATCGTAATGGAAGCATGGATGTGTATTTAATGCCAGCCAATGGGGGAAGTGAGAAACGACTTACGTATAATTCAGGCTCTGAATTGGCAGAGGCATTTTCTCCCGATGGAAATGAGATCTATTTCTCTTCCGCAATTCAAGATCCTGCCATAAGTCCATCGTTTCCCACGAGCCGACTCATTGAGCTTTATGCAATCTCTACTGATGGCTCTGATATGCATCAGATTCTTCCAACACCTGCCACATCGCTATCTGTGCTTCCCGATGGGAAAATACTTTACGAAGATGTCAAAGGAATGGAAGACAAATGGCGTAAGCATCATACGTCTTCAGTCACCCGCGACATTTGGATATACGATCCTGCTAATGGCAAACATGTCAATCTTACTGACCATGCAGGGGAAGACAGATCTCCAGCTGTTTCTTCAACAAATGAAACATTATATTTCCTAAGCGAAAGAGACGGGGAATCATTCAATGTCTATGCCATGCCGATAAATTCTCCGAAAGCTACGCCTAAGGCACTCACAGATTTTAAGAATCATCCAATCAGATTCCTTAGTATTGCAAAAAATGACAAGATGGCATTTACATATAACGGAGAGCTTTTTACCATGGATCCAGGAAGCAAGCCTACTGCGCTCACAATAAATGTCACAGACGATACAGAAGCAGAACCAGTCAATGTATATGTCTCCTCCGTAGATGAAGCACTCCCCTCCCCCGACGGAGAACAGGTAGCTTTCATCAGCAGAGGAGAAGTATTCGTCACATCTACAGAGTATCCATCAATGAAGCAAATCACTCATACACCTGCGCTTGAAAGCAATCTATCATGGGGAAGTGACGGGAAGACTCTTTACTATAGTTCGCTGCGTAATGGGAAATCAAATATCTATAAGGCCACAATGTCAAGAAAAGATGACCCTAATTTTTCAAATGCGACACTTATTGAAGAGGTTGCACTTTTCCCTGATGACGGAATAGAACGAAGCTTTCCCGAAATATCGCCCGATGGAAAGAAAATGGCTTTTGTGCAGGATCGCACCAAACTGATGGTGATGGATCTCACATCAAAGAGTGTTAAGGCACTTGATGGCGGAGCGATCACGAATTACCGAACAGGAGGATTTCCAGTGTATTGGGCTCCCGACAGCCGACTCTTGGCAGTGGAGACAATGAATCCGATGCACGAACCATACGGCGACATTACAATCATCGACACTCAGACCGGAGAATTTATCCCAGTGACAAAGACGGGATATTTCGATCAGGAACCTCGTTGGAGTGATGATGGGAATGCCCTTATCTTCGCATCTGAACGCTACGGAATGAGAAACCATGCATCATGGGGATCTGAAATGGACGTGATGATGGTGTTCCTAAACAAGGAGGCATACGACAAGTTCCGTCTTTCTGAAGAAGACTATGCCCTTCTGAAAGAAGTAGAGAAGCAACAGAAGAAAGACGCTGAAAAAGATTCTGACAAGAAGAAAGACTCGGGGAAGAAAGATAAGAAGAAAAAAGCTGATGAAGACAGCAATGTAGAAAAGCCGAATAATATTGTGATAGACCGTGCCGGATTGGCAGATCGCATCGTAAGGTTGACTCCTAATTCATCAAATCTTGGAGACTACATTCTTTCCAAAGATGGAGAGAAGCTCTATTATATGTCGGAATTTGAGGATGGTTTTGATCTTTGGGAAAAGGATCTGAGAAAGGGAGACGTGTCTCTGTTGAAGAAACTTGGAAGCAGATCAGCAAGAATGATTTCTGACAAAAATGGGAATATCTTCTTATTGGGAAGAAATGTGAAGAAATTCTCACCAAAAGACAAGAGTATCAGCAATGTGTCGACTTCAGCCACTATGAAGATAGATGAGGCAGCCGAAAGAAATGCGATGCTTGACTATGTAGAGAATGAGGCTCGGGAACGATTCTATCTACCCACGATGCCAATCGATTGGGAAGCATACGTAGAAAACTACCGCCGTTTCCTTCCGCATATCAACAATGGTTATGATTTCGCTGCAATGCTAAGCGAATTGCTCGGGGAACTGAATGTCTCACATTCGGGAGGCCGATATTACACTTCCGGAGGAGCTGACCCAACGGCATCATTGGGACTCATCTTTGATTTGAAAGTTCCTTCTGATGGATTGAGAATTGAGGAAGTAGTGGCCGGAGGACCTTTCGACAGAGCCACATCAAAGGTAAAGAATGGCGACATAGTGACTGCAATCAATGGAGAATCTATCAATTCAACTACAGATTGGGCAAAAAGGCTCAATAATATCACCAAAAAGAAGACGCTCGTGTCATTTACTCGTCCTTCGACTGGCGAGAATTGGGAAGAAGTGGTGCTCCCTATTTCGTCCTCAGCCATGAATAATCTTTTATATGATCGCTGGGTCAAGGCACGGGAACATGAGGTAGACAGTCTATCCGGTGGAAGGCTTGGATATGTGCATATCAAATCCATGGATGATGGATCATTCCGACAAGTATACGCAAAACTTCTTGGAGAGTATGTAGATAAAGATGGAATCGTGATAGATACCCGATGGAATGGAGGTGGACGCTTGCATGAGGATATAGAAGTACTTTTCAGTGGAGAGAAATATCTGACTCAAGAAGTGCATGGGAATAAATCTTCAGAGATGCCGTCAAGAAGATGGAACAAACCAAGTGTGATGATAATCTGCGAGGCTAACTATTCAAATGCGCATGGAACTCCATGGGTGTATAAGCATAAGAATCTCGGCAAACTCGTAGGTATGCCGGTACCAGGCACCATGTCGAGCGTCAACTGGATTACAATGCAAAATCCTGATTTTGTATTCGGAGTTCCTGTAGTAGCTTTCCGTACAGAAGATGGCACAATATTGGAGAATACACAGTTGGAGCCGGACGTAAAGGTTGCTAATACGCCGGAAGATATAGCAAACGGGCATGATCGTCAGCTTGAGACAGCGGTGGCTACGTTGCTTAGGGACTTGGAAAATGAACAGTGAACAGTGAGTAGTGAATATTGAACAGTGAATAGTATTTTGTATATAATAGAAAGGCTCCGAATTGATCAATTCGAAGCCTTTCTCTTTGAGCTTTAAACTTTTTATTTGAGTATCTTGCGGACTTTACCGTCGGAGCCACGGACGATATTAAGACCGTCTGCCATACGGTTGAGCTTACGCCCATCAATTGAATAAATCATTTCGTTGCCATTAAGACTCTCAGAAGAGATTCGGTCTACTGAATTTACCAAGTCAGTAGAAATGACATAACTGAGCCAGTAAGCTGCCCCTTCTTCAGAATAATAATCATCACTATAGAAAGTATATCCAAGGATGTATTGACTATCAGCAGAAATACCGGTTGGGATATTAAATCCTACCAAGTCAGTTTCAGAAAATTTTTCAGCAAAAGCAGGGAAAGCATCAATGAAAGACTCAGCAACCGTTTGACCAGCTTTCATAATAAAGCTACCGCTCGAAGCATAAAATGGCTGCCCCATTGTTCCAATAAAAGTACCATCATCAGAAATAGCAATAGGATAGAGACCAAAACCATATTCATCAATAATCTGCTCTTCACTATACACCTTGATAGTCTTATCCTCTGTATTGTAAACTACGGGAACATTTCTTTCTCCATACTCATCTCTAATCAATCCGAGCATACTTACATATTTGCCATTATTGCTTAGACTTAGATATGTACCAGAAATTGAATAGAGCATCTTATCGTCGTTAGGAATATCTTCCTCGGAGAGTTTAACATATCTTACCGGGAAAACATCAACTTCGTAGACTCCGCTTTCGTTCATCTTCCAAATCACAGGACAAGTGAAACTGCCGAGACAACCTAAAATAATCTTGCCATCGCCACTTACACATTTTGCAGAGGAAATCTTACGCATTTTGTCGCTGAATCCTCCGAGTTCTTCATCAGTAGGGAATGGAAGCTTAATCCATTCATCACCATCTTTCACATTGCAGTAGGCAGCTTCAGTGTCGAAAGATTGAGCAGAGAGGGATCCAACTAAAACACTTCCATCATTGGACAATGATTCTCCTAAAACAAATCTACTTCCATCAGGGGGAGTGATTAAGGACTCTTCTCCGCTATTGAAAGAATATAGTACGCCACTGTCTTCGATATATCCGATAGCTATACCATTATTGTCGACATGACGGAGTTCAGACCCACTTTCACCACCTACTTTCCATTTTACTTCACCAGTCTGCCAATCAGCGACAAACACTCCAGCTCCGCTTTCGATAGGACCACACACATATCTACCATCGGGGGAAATGCCGAGCCCTATAAGTTGAGGCTCATCAATACCAGGGGCTCCCAGGCCACAAGAGATAAGATTCAGGCTATCTGCGTATACAGAAGCGCATGATGTGAGAAATAAACTTATTGCTACAATTTTTTTCATACAGATATTATTTATAATTTATGCAAAGTTAACGAAAAATTTGAACAAACAAAAAATAAAACAAAAAAAAAATTAAGGAGAGAGAAAAATTTAACCAATAAAATTACAAAACGCTTGTGTATGTCGGCGAATTTAACTAAATTTGGGGCGTAAAGCAACTTCAATAATAAATCTAAAATGAAAAAACATTTACTTTTGATAGCTGCGGCAGCCTCTATACTGGCCACAGCTAATGCCAATGAATACAAGTTTGTATTTGATGGCGAAAACAGTTTGGGAGGACTACCCAGACAAACTGATGAAAAAAATTTGGATTTCGTCGACGGATTCAGCTTTTCAGAAGAAGGAATCAATTTTTCAATCAGCAAGACAGACGGAAACGGCAAGGGCTATGCTCTTGTGAATGCAGGAGGAGACAAAGCAGGAATATATGTTTCTTCCGGCATAGCAACAAAGATAGAGCTAACAGTTCCAAATGGAACCATCTCTGCAGCTAAAGTATATATTTCAGGATATGCACTTAGTTCACTCGATGTTTCTTTCAATGGCGATTTAATCGAAAGCAGTGTTAACGGGGCTACTTTTTATTGGTCGTGGAGCGGAAAGGAAGGAGTAGAGGGATTAGCGATAGAATGGCCTTCAACATATATGGCACGCTACATACATTCTATAGAATTGACTTATACCGGAGACCTTGGAGGGAAACAGGAATGTGGGCTTTCTTTCAGCCAAAAGGAATGTGAGGCAATAATGGGAGAAAGTTTTTCAGCTCCGAAACTAAATAATCCAAATAAGCTTCCCGTCACTTGGACAAGTACTGATGAAAATGTCGCAATAGTCGATCAGGAAGGGAATTTGACATTAGTCGGCGGGGGAACTACCAATATAGTAGTGTCTACAGAGGGTAATGATGAATATGCGGCAGGGAACGTAAAATATGAACTTTCTGTGATACCCTCTGCACAAAATCTTACTGAAATGAAAGCGTTTGCTCCTAAGCTGTATGATAAAGTAAAAGTTAATTTTCCAGCCACAGTTGCGTTTGCCCACAGTAGCTATGCATTTGTAATTGATAGCGAAGGAAATGCAGGATGCTTTAAAGATAATACTAATGCGGGAAGCATGTCAGAAATTCCCACTATGTATAAGGTAGGAGATGTCATTCCTGCCGGTTGGATCGCTACAAATGCCACTATATATGAGAGTGTGGTGTGGGAAGGCAAACTGGGTAAGGCAACTGAAAAAGTAGAGGTCACTTATCCAGAAGTAGTTGGAGTGACCCCTAAAGATGTTGACAGAGTAGTGATACTTAAAAATGTCACATTCGACACCACTACCGCAATAGGCACTACTAAAGCATTTGGAACAACTCCGGATGGCACAACCTACGAATTTCAAGATAATTACGGAGCTCCATACATGCCTGCCGGAACTTACGATGTCACTTGCTTAGTAAAATATGCAGTGGTCAGTTCAAAAGAATATTTCTATCTTGCACCAATAGCATATACAGAGTCAAATGGACAAGGAACAGGAGTAGAGAATATCGCCTCAGCAGACGAAGAAGCAACCTATTATGACCTGTCGGGAAAGAAGATTTCCAATCCTAAAGTAGGCTTGTATGTGAAAGTTGTCAAAGACAAAGCTGAGAAAGTGATGATGAAATAAATCTTTTTGAACTAAAGCTTAAAGTCGAAACAACTTCTATAATAGTTTTAAGGTTGTGGGAATAAAGACCACAACCTTTTTTTTAACAATAATAATTATGGGAAAAGAATATTTATGGGGGTATTTGGATAAGGAAGGGAATATGGCAATAGAGCCACGGTTTCACGGAGCGGATGAGTTTCATGAGGGATTGGCTGCTGTGAAAATAGATTGGGCACGAGGTTATATCGATAAGACGGGGAACTTCGTGATAGAGCCCAAGTATCAATATGCCGGCTCATTTAATAATGGAAAGGCACTTGTCGAGCTCGACGGACTATGGGGATATATCCGACCAGACGGAACTTGGGAAGAGGAGCCGCATCNTGTGGAGGGGAATCCTATTGGCTGCACACCTCTCACTCCAGGAGAGATCCCATCTGAATATGAATACAGTGACGGACTTGCAGTGGCTCTAAAAGGGAAGAAATATGGATATGTGGATCAAGAGAAAAAATTTGTTATTAAAGCACAGTATAAGCAGGCAAAGCCATTCTCCGAGGGATTGGGGGCGGTGCTCTGCTTAGTGAATAGTGAATAGTGAAAAGTGAATAGTGAAAAGTGAATAGTGAAAAGTGAATAATGAATAATGAATAATAAAAAGGTGCGATCCTTGCGGGTCGCACCTTTTTATTATTTGATTATAGGGGATTTATTTGATTATCATCTTTTTGCTGAAGCTTCCTGAATCAGTGCGAACTACAACAGTCACTACACCATTATAGAGGCCTTCGATAATAATGCTGTGGGCCTTCGACTTATTAGCCTTTGCAATCATTACACCAGCTATGTCGTAAACTTCAACAGATTTAACAGAAGACAAATCACCATTAAAGAGAATATTTCCATTTTCAGAGAAGATTCCGAAGCGATCAGCCTGAATAGAATCAACAGCAGTTGTATTTTCGATGTTGATGAGACAAGGATCAGCGAATGAACTCAACATGTCAATATCGAAAGATACAGAAGATGATGAAACTCTCTCCTCTTCGAGATTATCTATGATACGGAAACTGATCGGATCGCCGAAATTACCGTGAACGTTGATCATAACCATTCCATTGACAGCTACACCAATGCCACGACATTCTTCACCGCAGAAAGCAGCCACCAGATAATCGTCAGACTCAACGACAGAACCATTGTCCATTACGAGCTGTGCGACAATAGGCATTACAGAGGCATACTTGTGATTGTCTACCATCCAATTGCCATCAGCAGCCACAACAGGAGCCTTAGCAGCAACAACTTTTTTACCAGCAGGAACAAGGTTATAGGCTACTTCTTTAGCTGAGTTACTATAGAACATATATCCTTCTCCCGGAACCATCTGTGAGAGACTACCTTGCCATACACCGTCGGCATCAGCCTGAACGAATCCATCGAGACCAACTATCATTTCGCCTTCCTCAGCATTGAAATTGGCAAAAAGATCGGATATAATAAGACTTCCTTCATCAACCGGACAACCGATCCAATTCCAACCGCGAGTGAGTTTCACAGTGCCTGTCGGATCGAATGCAATACCTTCAACAGAACCGTTCCAACCAGAGTTGTCAACAAAAACCTTGTAGCCAACAACAGGAGAAAGCTCAGTAAGATTACCAACAAATCCGAACTTCGGATCTCTAACCACTTCCTGAGTCTGAGAAAGGATACTACCTATACCTTCAGAAGCAAAATCAGATATAGAAACTGCATTCTCATAATTATGAGAAATCCAATTCCAATTTTCTGCAAGATTGTAATTGATGTTAACCTTCTTGAGTTCAAAATTGAGAACGACAGGATCTGAATAATTACCCTTGTATTCGGCAACCGCATTAATAGTCATAGATTCGGCAGAAGGAGCGAAGGGTGCAGAATAGAGTTGACGTGTACCCTCAGCATCAGTAGGATCTGAGCCATCTAAAGTGTAGAAGATCGAAGCCTTCGGAGTGGCTGATGCCAATTCAATAAGACTTGAACGATAGAGGCGTGTTCCAGCAACGCCAGCAGAGGCCGGATCATGAATCCAAAGAGGATGCTCGCCAATCAGCAATTCATTCTTCGTGGTTCCTTCATTAGCACACATGTAAGCTGAGAAGGGAGTCAACACCATCGCCTCATCTTCTATAGGAAGCACGAAACGGCTACCATCTTCATTGAATACGAAATGAGAACCAAGACGAGCCTGCCCATCATAGCTTCCGAAGAGGGAGAATTCCTTACCAACTGCTACTGTTTCTTCAGGAACCGGAGTGAAAGGAACATCGTAAACGATTTCTTCACCTTGTTCAAGAGCTGTGGCAGTGAAAGTCACAGGCACAGATTTGTATGGAGCACAAATGTTAGCAAGATAAGGACGGTTGGGGAGAATCGTCGATTGAGGAGTCAAGAGCTCAGAGTTTTCATCGTCGAATGAAAGGAGGTGAAGACCAGAGCCTTCACGAGTGCCTATTTCCTCGCCAAATTCCATTTTAGTAGGAGTAAATGGAAGCATGATCGTCTTCCAGCCCCCATCAACATCAGAAGCATCGCTTGCAGTGATATCAGCCGTGAACGATATTTTATGATCGCCAAGTAGGAAGCTTGCAGGAGCATTGAATGAATGGTTGCCGTCAAGGATGATGTCTGAGGCAGCTACACGATTGCCGTCTTTGTTGAGAATAATATTGAGCGACTCAGCATTAGGAATATCAAGAGATCCCACATAGATGAGACAGTTAGGATTGAGTCCTCTGAATGATTCAACACTTACACCATCTACCTCTCCAGCCTTACGCATACCGGGCTTACCGGCAGCCTCCGGAGCACCGAGAGATGGGAGAAGTATACTTGTCAGATGGTCGCAACCTTCAAAAGCACCTTCACCTATCGCTATCACACCGGGGAGAGTGAGCGACTCTATATTGTCGCAATCTTTGAAAGCACCGGCTCCAATTTCAACAACATTCTCAGGCACGATGACGTCTTTCAACTGAGTCATACCCTCGAAAGCACCCTCGGGAATTGTCTCGTTGGCAATAGCAGAAAGATCAATAGTCTCTACAGCTTCGAAATTTTCACGAATTTTCTCAAATTCCTCTTCATTCATTTCTCCGGATACCGCAAGTTCGGTGAATGTAATCGCATCCTCTTTATCTAAGGATTCAAGATAGTCGGCTGGAATTACATCACCTTCTTCATAGCTTCTGATGCCAGAAATTCTAATCCAAGTATCGCCTTCGAGAGCTGGGATAGTGTATACTCCACCATCAGATTCGAGAGTCATTTCCCTGTCTTCATATTGAGCCGGATCTCCAGGAACGGTCAAAACCTTAGAATATAGATTGACAACAAGTTGAGTCTTAGGCGCAGGATCGGAGAGAGTGAACTTAATCTGACTACCCTCGCGATAAAGAACAGGCTTAACTTCCGGATTGCGGACTCCATTCACAATATATTGGAATCGATACATTGGAACGTTCTTCCATTCGCATCCTTCAGGAATATCAATAAATTGGGCAGTCACGCCTTCGGCACCTTCAAGATTCTCAAACTTAATATCATAATAGAACTTAAGATCGAGCTCATGGTTCTGAGGCACCCAAGGACCGGAAGCTGCGGAAGGAATCCAACGCATATAGAATTTTCCACCCGTCATATTAGGATTTTGCTCAGGAGAGTATTTAGCCCAAGCGGATAAAGCATATTCATATTGACCTATATTACTGAAGACATCAACACCGTTGTCGGTAAGTTTGAAAGGAACTCCGGGGCGAAGGACCGCTTTTTCTGCTTTACTGGACTGCTGTGCATTTGGAAGGACAACTTGAAATAGAACCTCATCAGTCTGACCGACCTCAATTTTATTAAGGTTATATTTGCTCGAATTATAGTAAATACGGCTCTTGTCGAGCTTTACCCAGTATGTATCCTTGGCTTCAGCCGGTGCCTTATAGAGAGGAATCATAGCCCACCATGAACTGGGCACACTATAGCTATCTTCTGAACCCTTAGGAACGTAAAGCAACATTCTCGAGAGGTTTCCGGTTGGGAACGGACTGTTACCACACGCAGGAGCCANCTTCGGACGAGCATCAATCTTAAGCAAATTGACACAAGCNGAGAATGCACCCTCACCGATGTAACTTACGTTTGCGGGGATGGTGATTTCAGTAATCTGAGTGCAACGAGCGAATGCATTATTATTAATACGTTCAAGGTTGTTAGGAAGAATGATAGTCTTTATCGAAGAGATTGAACTTGCACTTGAAGGTGCGAATGCATTCTCAGGAATAGAGTTACCTGTCATTGCAGCGCCCTTAATGGTCACATCAGACATGTCAAGATCGATGATGGTACTTGCATTTTTGCGGATTGCATCAAAATCACTCACAAGCATATTACCGACGAGCTTGACACGAGTAGGACAATCTTCCAATTTAGAAGCGAGAAGTCCCTCCTGAATATTGAAGACCATGTAGTCACCCTCATCAGCATCCTTCACTGAGATAGTCACATCAATATCTTCTAAAACAGCCGGAATATAAACATTTGCATTTGCAACATTTGATTGCTTGGTCTCTCCATTTATGGCGACAGTCACGCGTTGAGCAGGGTTAATCGCTGAAGCCTTGATGGTGAAAGGCATACCACGAACCACTTCAGAAGAAGCACCTTCAATTCTTGCTCCGGTAACACTGGTAGGCATTGTGACATTGTGATAAACAACAGGATTGTTGACAGCCTGAATACGGTCAGTAATGCCTTCAGCTTCAGCCTCTACAAGCTGCCAATCCTTCTTATTATAAGAAGTGGCGAGCCGAATCTGATTGCCTTCCTTAACGGGAGCTTCCTTAACGGTACAATAGAAATTGTAGGTAAGATTTTCACCATTACGGCTATAGTAGTTGCTGAGAATGGAAGAGATGAATTCCTTAATCGCTCCGTTCTTATCAGTGAGGACCATAGCATAGAATTTAGCAGCATCGTCACCTTCAGGAACCTTTATAGCGTTGGCACGTATGGTAAACGATTGCTGGAAAGGCACGTTGACAACGTTTGTGACAAGACCAATACCCCCGGCTTCAGCGGTGAGTTTCCAAGTTTTGTCGACTGTTGTGGCCTGAGGCTGCTTGAACTCAACATGTATCAAAGTATTTCCGTTGATAGTGGCCTCATATACTCCAGAAGCATTTGGGTTAAGACGAGTAGAGTTTGCATATACCTCCATGATGGCATCGTCGTTTGTGCCGTCAGTATCAACACTGAATTGATATTTAGATCCTTTTTCAAATTCAGTTCCTTCTGTCAGAAGAGTATACTTAAGGCCTTTCTGCTCAGCAACTGTCAGCGTGAAGCTATTAGAAGGCACAGGATTTTCCTCAATAATTTCTTTGAAATCCTGCCAGTATTCCTTAGCCTTGTAAGCATCAGTAGCACCTACAGGGACAATGAGCTTGGTCTGCGGAGTCCCGTTGAATACACACCAGTTGATCCATGCCGGAGAAGAGCGACGCACTGTCACCTCGCGGAGCTGATTACATCCTACGAATACATTGTATTCCCATGTACCTACATTAGCAGGAACTTCGATTGATGTAAGACCGGTCTGTGCAAGACAGCCGTTCTTGAAAGTAGTAAGGTTGTTAGGAAGAATAATCTGCTTCAGCGAACGATAGCCATTGAATGCCTTAGTCGGAATGGCATTAGAAGGGTTAGAACCGTTAGCCACGATGCTTACCTGAGAGATGTCGAGACGCTCGAGTTTCATGCGATCGCGCATGAAGGCGAAGTCGATGGCATTTATCGTGCCAAAAAGAGTGAGGTCTTTGACAGTAGCAGCCTCATTCTCAGAGATACAATTCTGAAGATTGCCGGCTGTAACCCATACCACTTTCTTAGAAAGCACGTCAGAAGCATTCTGCACAAGGATATCTATCTTCTGGTCTTCGAGTACATTTGAAAGACGATATCCGTTGTTGGCATCAGCAGTAAGGATAAAGCCATTAGCCTTAACTGTGATGACCTTGTCAGCAGACTTTGGAACGACCGTAAAGGAATAGTCGCGTCCTTTTATCACCTTATCATCGGAAGCGGATACATCCGCATCGTCGGAAGCAGAGGGCAGAGAAATTGAGAAATATTGGATCTGATTGCCTTTTGCCGGGACCTCCCCTTTAGCAAGCACATCCCCAGAAACAGGAATCCATTCAGTGCTGAAGGCAGGCTGAGCAACAAGGCGAACTACATCACCATCTACCACATCAGTACCTGCCGGAAGCTTACAGATGAAATCTACATAGCTCGTAATCTGAAGCGCCCATAGTGAGAAATTTCTACCGTCGTTAAGAAGCGCTTTCATCTTTCCATCGGCTCCAAAGAGAGCAACAGAAATCTTTCCATTGAAGTCTGTATTGGAGATATTCTTAAGAGCACCTGCACGAACTCCGAAGGAAGATGCATTAGAGATATCGTTAACATCAAGAGTCAGACCAATCTGACCTCCATCGCTCGTCACATGAATATCTGACCAGAGTGTGTTGTCGGCAGCTGGCTGAATACCATAGACAATTGTCATCAGGTCGTTATACTTATGAGCCTTGCTGACAACAGGATTAAGCGCATCTGTAGCGAAGAAACCGTTGGCGGATCCACCCCAACCCCAGTTGATATGGAAATAAGGAACACTTCCCCGCATCTCATATCCATCGCACACAAAAGCATGGCCAGCTGATACATCTTGACCACAATAAAGGACAGGACGATCAGCATCTATTTCATCTACTATCAGTTGGTCCCAGGCATCACGGGTCATTTCCTGACGTTTCTTATAGGAAACCCCGGCGTCATAACCAAACAAAGAAGTTAGAGCGTAAGGCACTTTTACTTCGTAGGCACTTGAACTTGACATGCCGAAGTCTGTACCGATACCTATTGCAGCATCTGCTACGAGAGCAGCCACAGCATTAGCTTCTTCTTCAGAGTAGCCACTGCGGTAATTGTCCATACGCATAGTGGACCATGAATACTGCCCAGCCTCATCGCTATTGACAATAGAAGCGGGACGAGAAGCAGGGAATTCATAATACTTAAGAATTTCTGCAAGAGCAATGCCAACACACCCGGTCAGACGGCGATTAGGGATGCTATTGTTGAAAGGAGCTTCTTGACTCCATTCGGGAGTCGAGAGGACTTTGCTTGAAGATAGAGCGGAGGCTCGTGATAGGACACGGCGACGCACGTCGGCTGTAACCTTCACAGGCTCGAGAAGCACACGCTCGGCTTGCGCAGGAACCGAGCCTACGCTCCAAATGGAATTATCGGAATAGCCAATAACAGGAATAGAACTTTCATCTGCCGAAACTATTACGAATCCTTTGCCATCTTTGGCATTGAAGACGTAGCATATCGGATTTGAGACATCATCGGTAGCTGTATGGGCAAGGACAAAAGCATCCTTGTCTGCCAGCCGATGGACATCGCCAGACTGAAAAAATTCAGCGGCAACGTCTTTAGCTTCATCCACGCTGAGTGTGGCAGCTCCCATGAGGGAAGGCACCATTGCACACAGACTGAGCATGAGCATCTGCTGAATTGATTTTCGCATAGGTCTTAATGTATTAATGGATAATGTTAGATTATGATTAATAGTCAATATAGCTTCACTAACGGAGTTTTAAGGTCGCTTCATTTGAAGAAACTCCATAGAAGACTACATTTTAACGTAAAAATCAATAATTTACTATTTAAAAATATTGAATTTTATTTAAATTTTGATAAGACACCCTGAAGGGAAAGATTCCTTCGGGGTGACTTATTTAAGTATTTATCTGATCACCATTTTTTTACCGTTGATGATATAGATACCGGGAGTCAGACGATTATTGAGATCAGTCGACTTAACTTTCTTAAAGAGCAGAATTCCGTCGAGCGAATATACAGTTACTTCATCAGATTCGAAAGCAACGTCGTCAACGGCGACAGTACCACTCTCAGTCAAACTACCATAAACCACCAGGTCATGAGCAGGCATAGTAGCAGGAACATCATTCCAGCCTGAGAAGATATATCCTTCTTGCTCAGGAACTACAGGAGTCACAATTTCCGCACCAAATGCGAGCTGACCGGTGTAGGCAATTTCATCATTGATCTTGAACGTGATGTTATAATAGTTTACGTCATATACCCCGCTGAATTCAAGATTAGCAGCCGGCATTGTAGTAGGCACCACACCCCATCCGGAGAATGTGTATCCTTCTTTCACCGGAGTCTGTGGAATTACAATCTCAGCTCCATACTCAACTATTGCTGAAAGAATCACTTCTTCTCCAATACGGAACACGACATTGTAGGAATTGAGTGAATAAGTACCATTGAATTCAAGGTCGGTTGCCGGCATTACTGAAGGGATATCACCCCATCCACTAAATGTATTACCCTCTTTATCCGGAGCCACCGGAACAGAGATTTCTGCGCCATAAGCGACTGTAGCCGAACTGATAACATCTTCACCTATCTTGAAGACAACAGTATATTTATTTACTTCATACGACCCTGTAAACACCAGATTAGAAGCTGGCATTGTAGAGGGTAGCACTCCCCAGCCGGTAAATGTAAAGCCCTCCTTCTCAGGAACATCAGGAGCTTCGATGGGGGCTCCATATTCAACTGCTTTGGTCGAAAGCGTTTCATTACCAATAAAGAACGTCAGTTGATAGAGAATAGCGGAGTAAGTGCCTTCAAATACGAGGTCTTCTGCCGGCATAGTAGCGGGAACATCGCCCCACCCAACGAAATTATAACCTTCCTTGACAGGAGCTTCCGGAAGAACATCAATCATGGATCCACCGTATGGAACCTGGACGGAAGAAACTATATCCTCGCCAATCTTGAATGTAACATTATAGTTATTAACGCTGTAAGAACCGGAAAAAGCAAGATCAGCGGCAGGNATNGTAGTAGGAATNACACCNCACCCGGAGAATGTATATCCTATCTTAGTCTCTACATCCGGAACAACTATAGGATCTCCGAAAGCAACTAAATCGGATGAAATTTCTTTTCCGTCGATAGAAAATTCAAGTTTGTATTTATTTGCCGTGTATTCACCAACAAACTCAAGATTCCTATTAGGAACCACTGCCGGGATTTCACCCCACCCGCTAAATGTATATCCTTCCTTCTGAGGAACTTCAGGAGCCACTATCTCTGATCCAAAAGGCTGTTGGCCAGTAAAGAATACTTCTTCGCCTATTTTGAAAGTAATTGTATAGTGATTAGGAGCGTAAGTGCCTGATATTACCAAATCGTTGGCCGGCATAATTGCCGGAACATTACCCCAGCCACCAAATGAATTTCCTTCTTTGTCCGGAACTTCAGAAGGGACCGATATCTCAGTTCCAAAGGCAAGCTGGGTAATATAAAACACTTCTCCGTCGATGTCGAAAGTCAAAGTGTAGAGGTTGACATCATAAGATCCGTTGAATTCGAGGTCAGACGCGGGCATTGTAGTCGGCACCATACCCCAGCCTGCGAATGTGTGGCCCTCCTTAGCCGGAGCAGCCGGAACAGCAATCTCTGAACCAAATGGAAGAGTCCCATCAAAAATGACATCATCGCCAATCTTGAAAGAAATGTTATAGCTATTGAGTGCATACGAACCAGAGATCACAAGATCGTTAGCAGGCATAGTAGCAACATCGACACTCCAACCGAGGAATGAATACCCTTCTTTCTCGGGGGCCTCAAACGCAGTCAAAAGACTTCCATAAGGGACCTGAGTGGTAAACAAGTCTTCACCATCGATACGATAGGTAAGGGTGTAAATATTTACTTCATAGCCACCGACAATCTCAAGGTCGGAAGCCGGCATATTGGTTGGCACCATACCCCAGCCTGAGAAGGAATACCCCTCTTTCACGGGAGCCTCAGGAGCAGAAATCTCAGTACCGTAAGGAATGTCACCTTTAAAAATCACATCGTCACCTATACGGAATAAAAGTGCATAACTGTTTAAGCCATAAGATCCTGAGATAACAAGGTCGTTGGCAGGCATGGTTTCAGGAATATTACTCCACCCTGAGAAAGAATGTCCTTCTTTTTCAGGTGGAGCCGGAGCCTCGATTTTTGAGCCGTAAGCAACCTGAGTAGTATAGTAATCTTCTTCACCGATACGATAGGTCAGAACATAAGAATTGACAACGTACTCACCAACAATCTCAAGGTCGGCAGCAGGCATTGAAGAAGGAACTACTCCCCAACCGGAGAAAGAATATCCATCTTTAGCAGGAGCTTCAGGAGCGACTATATCAGCGCCATAGGTTAGAGTTCCTGAATAAATCAAGTCTTCTCCAATTTTAAAGGTAACTGTATAATTATTGATTGTATAGCTACCATCAAACTCAAGATTGTGGGCCGGCATAGAAGTCGGGACATCACCCCAGCCGTTGAATGTGTAACCTTCCTTTGCAGGGGCTTCAGGTATGGTGAAAGGAGCGCCATATACAAAATCGTCTGTAAACAGAACAACTCCGTCAATTCGGAATGTCACACGATAGAAATTTTCATCAAAAGTACCACCGAATACGAGGTCGAATGCAGGCATAGTAGCAGGCACATCACCCCAACCACTGAAAGAATAACCTTCTTTGGTGGGCTCAGCAATAGCTACAATCGGCGCTCCATATTCATATTCTTCAGAAGCATATTCTTTGTCTTCCACAAGATAAGTCACCTTATATCGATTGACCTCATATCCACCTTCTATCACCAAATCTTTAGCAGGCATAGAAGCCGGGACATTCATCCAACCAGTGAACGAATATCCTTCCTTAGCAGGAGCCTCCGGAGCAACGATCTCAGTGCCATATATGAGGCGGTCGGAACTAATGATATTTCCATCGATAACGAATGAGATTCCGAAGACATTCGCTATGTATGAACCGTTAAACTCAAGATCTTTGGCAGGCATATTAGACGGTATCTCACCAAATCCACTAAATTCATAACCTTCTCTTTCCGCAGCAGTGAAAGACGGAACTTCAGCATCAAATTCCACTTCTACTTTATATGCCACTTCTCCGTCGATCTTATAGATGACACTATACTTATTGATTTTATAATCTCCTATAAACTCGAGGTTTTGGGCAGGCATTGTAGCAGGAATGTCACCCCAACCGGAGAATGAATATCCAATCTTCTCAGGCACCTCGGGAGCAACAATTGAACTGCCGAAAGCCAAATCTTCCGAGTATACGTCTTCTCCTTCAAGTTTAAATGTCAATTTATATACGTTGACAGTAAATGAGCCATGAATCTCAACATCGTGAGCCGGCATGGTCTCAGGAAGATTACTCCAACCATTGAAAGTGTAGCCTGTCTTTTCAGGAACTCCCGGAGATTCAATAGAGTCCCCGAATTTTAGATCTTTAGCAAGAAATTCTTCTCCGTCAACTTTAAAGATAAGTTTATAAGTATTGAGCGAATAAGAACCTTCAACAACAAGATCGGAAGCAGGCATGTTGGCAGGAAGATCATTCCATCCGTCGAATTTATAACCTTCTTTTACAGGAACCTCTGGCGCCACAATTGAAACACCATAAACAACTTCTTCTGAAAGCAGAGTCTCTCCATTAAGCTTGAATGTCAGTTGATAAGTATTTATTGTGTAAGAACTATGCATTTCAATATCATGAGCAGGCATAGTTGCCGGCACATCCCCCCATCCGTTGAAAGTATATCCTTCTTTTGCCGGAGCTTCCGGAAGTGATATGGGCGCATCGTATTCGAGCTCTGCGGCATATATCTCTTCATTGTCAATCTTCAAGACCAATTTATAATAATTGATTGCGTATGACCCTACAATTTCAAGATCATGAGCCGGCATTACTTCAGGGAGATCAGTCCACCCTATGAATGTATAACCGATCTTAGCCGGAGCTTCCGGAACTTCGATTTTTCCGCCGTAAGGGACTTCCAGTTCAGCCACCTGCTCTTCACCGTTGGTGAAAACGACCTTGTAAATATTAGGAGCGAAAGAAGCGCTAATTACCATGTCAGCATCTACAGTGACAGTAATTGATTGGCCGGACATACCATTGCTCCAGCTTTCAAGATGATAACCTTCATCAGGCAAAGCTGAAATATGGATCTCAGAACCGGCAGCGTATAAGCCATCTGAGAATTGAATGCTTCCATTCCCTTCCGAGCGTACAGACACATTAAAGAAGCGCTCCATCATAAAAGGATCGGAAGGCATTCCGACTCGAGAGTCGGATTTGAAAATAAAATCACTTCCATCTTTTGCTTTGATAATGGTGGTGTCACCATTAGCCTTATTACGAAGCAGGAAATCGATTTTCTCACCATTTGCGACATTGCTTCTGATTCGCATATAGAGACAAGTTTCTGTCTCTGACAATACCAATTTTTCAGCAACCCCACGACATTCATCATCGATGAATGCCCCGATCTCATAAATTTCAAGATCTTCCAGACTCTTATCTGCAAGACTGAAATAGAGACTCATGTCGTAGCGAAAATCTGCAGGATTCAAGTTCCAAGACTCAGACTTCATTCCTGCAAAAGCTGACACACACAGGGTCATGACCATCACGACCACTGCTGCAAGCATCTTGCTGTTTAATCTTTTTGATAACATGAATGAATAATAGTAGGTTAATAAAAAAATCTAAAAAAACACTCTCATTTTAGGCACGAACCATAATAAATTACAAAGATAATATATTTTTAGAATAAAATGCAAATTGCGACCTCTAAACTATTATTTTTTTTTAATTTTTAAGATAAACAATAGGAAACTCCGTGTATGAAACATACACGGAGTGAATAAAATCTAATCATTTAGAAGGGATAAGCGTATAAGTCTTCACCCGTCCATTGTAGTCGAATTTGACAGTTGCATTGTCTTTCGCGGATGTTGGTTGGGTAATCTCATACTTAACCGACGGGCCGGAAGTCGTTGCAGATATTTCAGGGGTTTTATCTGAGAGTAGGGTGTAATTGACATCATAATGGTCGTAACCTGTGTATCCGTTGTCGTTGGTAGAGCGAGTAGGATGATCCGGAAGGTTTAGAGCTACTCCATTGACTGCAATTGTTATCTTTGGAGCGGGAGTGTGAACAAGTTCATCTCCTTTCTTATTGAATCCTATCCCATTCAATACGACAGCCGGACGATTTGGTATACCTTCGGCAACAAGATATAATGCATGTTTTCCGTCAAGGTTATCTACAGCTTCAGCAACGTCAATTGTGAATTTTGTCATTTCACGAGGAGCTCCGGGTGGAACCAATATCTCACCAATCTTCTTTCCTTTCCAGGTCTCATTCTCGTATGGGCCATCGAGCATAACATTGAGTTTTATAGGCCAAGGAGCCTGTGGAGTTAGGAAGACATTGAATTCCGTGCCGTTACCCGGTTTTGTGCCTTCAAATGGTTTTAGTCCTTTCGTAGCTTTGTCAAGCCCTTCAAAACCGAAATATTTGTATCCGACGATATCTCCTCCATTCATATTGACA